>JAEEGL012975933.1_pt1 | contig 13448 bp, 7 predicted proteins | sample 9134231 | NCBI WGS metagenome assembly JAEEGL01 (sample SAMN16246548, study PRJNA631951) | gut metagenome | biome: gut microbiome; feature: rumen; material: fiber-attached | host: Bos | place: Iran: Karaj | collected 2018-10 | reverse complement strand
TAATTAATATGCCATAAACCGAATATAGGCCGAGGTTTTCGCCTGAATCCAGTAAATGGTACTCTCACTTTTAAGGTTTCCCCTTCAAGTGTGTTCATTTTACCATAAATGATTGGTAAATGCAAGCTTTAAGCTATTCTTTTTTTCTATTCTATTTCATCTAAAGTAATTTCTGTTAGATTATCATCTGGATTTGTGCTTTCTTCTGGTTCAGAATCTTCATCCAACACCACCATTTTCCCCTTTTTATACTCACTCAACAGATCACTTATTTCTTTAATAGCCACTTTTAAGTCTGACATTGTTATATCCTCATATAAACCACCATCTTCTACAGATTCGGCCAAATCACAAACTTGTAGTGCTAACATACCAAGCCATTTAGATAAACAATTTCTAAAAGCTGCATCGGGATCTTCAGCACCAGTTTTCATATGAGTACATTCATGAAAAAAGACATCTGCTGCTCGAATTAATGAAATGTTAATTGTACTTCTTGCAATATGGATAGTATCTTCTTCTGTATTGATCTGAAATCCAGCTGCTCTTTTTCCTGTGTAGTCTTTTGGATAATCATAAACTTCAATTTTTTTAACTGGTTTTTCACCAACTAATTTTAAAATTAAATTCAGTTTATATAATTTATCCATTATTTCTTTTTCTTCTGCTGTTAAATCTTCTTCAGGAACTGGAACAGATGCTTCAACGGCTTGATCCAAAAGTGACTTATATGTAGGGAGTTTTTCACCAAACATTCCTGATATCCCCTCTAGTGACTTGTACACTGCAGGTGGAATTGGGATTAACTTAACACCAAGATGTTTAGCCCTATATATCTCAGAATAATCAATATTATCTGAACTAATTATTCCCGCATCTTCTCCAAATTTTTCTTTAAATGCTGCAATCCATGTAGACGCTTGTGATGATTTGTCTGGAATAAAAATTCTAGTATTAAACTCACGATATTTATACGATTTTCCCTCATCTACCACTCTTTTAGCTTCAGATAAAAATTCTAATATAAGATCTTTATTTTGAGTAGTTGAATAAATATATCTAATCATTTTTTCTAAATCATCAACATCTACAGCATTTCTATCTCTGTTCTTTATTTCATAATCTTTTAAATTATAAGAGAATAATAAATCTTTTCTTTTTTCTATTAATAAACCTTTAACATATACTCTTCCAGAATTATAATCTAGAATTTCATACATACCTCCAGGTGAATGTAGTGGTCTTTTGTCACTAAAATATAGTATTTTTTCACCAAGTGTTCTAAATTCTTGAATCATTTGTTCTGAAGGATTATGAATAATGGTTTTAGATTTTATTTTTTTAGGATCTACATAATGTCTTCTTTCGTCCGAGATTGTTTTATATTCATCTTTCAATAATTCACTTTCCGGATGAATATCTTTCTTTACATCAAAAACAAGTTTTAAAATCTTTTTTTCTCGTTCTTGACCTTCGTTTATAGTTTCTTCTTTTAGTCTTGGTGTGCCAACCCAATCTCTAGATCTATACTCAATAGTTTGTTTATTCTTTTCTTCTCTTTGAAATCGTAGTATTGCTAAAGCAACCATTTTAAGGCCTTCTCCAAATCTTCCCGCACTATTATTATCTTTAACATTTGCTATTAATCCTAAATTTTTATAATCATATCCAACACCTGTATCACATACTTTTATAGTAGTAATTTGATAATTTTTAAATTTAGGAAATTCTGAATAATCATGCCACATTCCATCTGATGTCTGAAATCTAACAAATACTATTCCTTTACTATCCTCAGGTAAATGATTTTGTACAAGATCAATAACGGTTCTTGAATAATCCCACCTATCCTTGCCAACATCTTTTGTTAAAGATGTTGGTACTTCTTCCTCTAGATATTCTGGTATAACCTCTCTCTTATCTTTCACCCCAGCTCTAATTAAAAAAGTTTTCCATGACGCTGGCATAGAACTTACTACACCATACTCGTCGGAAATTTTTCTATCCCTATCAACAGCCTCTCTTAATATTACAGCTTTTTGCCCTTCTTTTATAAGTTTCATTTCTAGACATACTTCTTGAAAAGCTTGTCGCCATAAATCATCACGTAATATATCAAGAGTTCCCAAATACGAAAATGAATACTCTACTGCTTTTTGGTCCCAGTAGCTTTTTTTCAAATCAGGGTTCTTTTCCTGAAATTCTTCACCCTTCATTTGAAATGTTATTATCCTCTTTAAAAGCTTTTTCATAATATTAATATCATCAAGTCTACAATAAAAATCTTTTAAATATCCTAAATAATCATAGTTATTAAATGAATTTCTATCCGGATTAACATCAGCTTTTTTAAAATCATATTGAAAAAAAGTTTTAAGATCCATTAAGTGAATTCCTTTTACAAAAACAGTTCCCCCTCTATCAGTTTCAACAATGTCAACTATTCCTTTTTTATCTACGTATTCAGGCTTTTTATCTCTTAATGCTACAATTTTTTCTGGCAAATCAAGTACATAATCTATAAATTCTTCTGTCGGATTATGGAAAATTGTTTTTGAACCTATCATTGGAGAGCCATCATAGTATTTAACATCGAATGCTAAAGCTTTATGCTTTTCTTCCTTATCCCCATCTCTAGTATTAATTGTAGTGGTTTCAACTGATGTAGCTGTTGCACTCCAATTTCGTGATTGAAGCTCTATACCAATTCCCATATTAACTGCAGCCATAGCTATTAGTTTTAATCCTTCACCAAATTGTCCAGCACTTGTATCTTCACTTGTTTTATTGCTTCCCAAATAGATCAAACTATCTATACTATATCCAACACCATTATCTACAAATCTTACTTCTTTAATCTCATTTCTGCGGGCTTTGGCTGTTTCAGCATCCACCCAATCATTTCCAATTAAAAACTCTACTCTACATTTGGTTCCTAATGAATCTTCTGGTAGATGATTCTGAAATCCATCCAAGCAAATACGTCTAACATTTCCCCAACTACCTTGTCTATAGTCATCTCGTATGAGTGTCATCAATCTTTCTTGGCTTTTAACGTTTCCGGTAGGTCCTTCACCCATTCTTTTATCATATACTGCATCTAAGGCTGTACTTGCTTGTTTTAAATTTAATAATTTTTCATCTATAATAGACTCAATTTCTTTCTTATTATCGTCTATTAGCCTAGCAATTTCACTTAAATAATCATCTTTTCGCACTGAATCGGTATCAAGTTTAATTCCCAACACTCTTTCCATTTTGTCAATATCTATATGTGTAGCGAATGCATCTTCTTCAAATAGCATATCTTCTATCTGACTTGAATTTGCATCTGCAATATAAGATGAATCTCTCCTAGGAATCTCCATCCCTTTTAAAGATATTTTTTCATCATTCTTGTCAGCGGATTTGCCTTGAGTATCTTCATCTATATTACTTTTAGTTTGTGATTCAATATCAGGAGTACTATTTCCAAATAAATTACTTAGTATATCTTTTAAAGATTGTATTATTCTAGACCAAGTACCACCATTATTTGCTTCGGCAAGAGCTCCTTTTGGGCTTTCTTTTGCTTCTTCTCGAGTCTCATCTTCTGTACTAAAAACGGTTCCTCTTTGTATGCTTTTCGCTTCAACAATTCTTCTTCTTTGAGGCTTTTGGTGTTCAATTCTCTCAATCAGTTCTTCTACATATTTCTTATTTGTACTAAATCCTGTCCACAAACCATAATCTTCACAAATATCTTTAAATACATCTAAAATTTCGTCTACTTCTTCTAATCTTCTATTATATTCTTCTTCTTCAGGTAATAGCATTCTTTTCCCCCATTATTATATTTAAAAGACGCTCTATATTAACTAAACTATTATTAATTTAGGCATTATTAGACTTTTTTTCATTTTCCTTTAGAATATTTAAAATATCCTTTTTTTCTTCTTCTGAATCAGTCCAATATTTTATTTTCAACATGGTTAAAAACACTCTTGTATCCTTTGAAACATTAGGATTTTCTTCAATTCTAATATTAGGATCTATAGATGGAGTATTCTCTTGATCTGCATTATCTATGATAAACTCCATCAAATCTTTTGGTAATTTATTAACATACTCAGTTCCTAAAACACTTAAGATTCCTAATGTTTCTGTTGCAACTTTTTTTATATCCATTTTTATTCTCCTACTTACGCTTCATCCAATTTCTCAATTATATATTATCATTAAACAAATTCAAAATTAATATCAGACACATATCATTTTTATTACTTTAACTAAACATTTTTAGGCAAAAAAAATCCTTAGATTATAATCAATCTAAGAATCTTTTTCTCATTCTATAAAATTTCATTCTTTATTCTTTTTTATTTAGGTCTATTCCTAACTCTTTTTCCTTCTCATGAATCATTTCTAATTCTTCTTTGTTTACACGTTTCATCTTTATAATCAAAGAAATAATTATTAAAACTACTACCGCCGCACATATACCAATCACCTTTGATAATGATTTAGAATGTATGGCAGAACTAACTAAATTGCCATTGTTTGGTTTATGATCAAATTCTTGATAATTCTTAATTTTAAAAGAACTAATAATTGAGTTAATATCATTACCTTCTAAAAAGTTATAACTAGTAGCGCTAAATGTTAAATTGTACATTATATTTTTATCTATAATTTCATATGTGTAAAAGAAAAAATTAGAATTATTAAATTTTACACTATATTTCCAAAACAATGCTGGATAAGTATCACCATTTGTATTTGTTACTTCGATTATTTTGCTTTCATCTATTCCGTTGAAAAATTGACCTTCAACTTGTTGATTTATTATTTCACTAATAATACTTTGAGATGCAGCTTTAAGCATTGAATCTGAATATACATCTTCATAGTATATATTCATTGAATTCTTATTAATGTCTGTTGTTGGTTGAATATATACTGCAAAAGTATTGCCTTCTCCATCATCATAATAATTATCACGATTTTGATTTGAATTAATAAATCTTCCTGTATTTATTGAGTAATAGCTATTATCAACTTGGATTCCTTGAGCATCTTCCTTTTTAACTACAACAGCACTTGTCACTTGGTTTTCCGTTGTAGCTTGATTATCTGTTGCAACTTGATTAACTCCACTGACTTGAAGATTAGATGTGTCAGCTTCAGCAGCATTAACCCAAGAAACTTGGGTTAGAATTATGCTCAATAATAAAATCAAAATTCCTATTTTTATACAATAATAACTTCTGTTTTCTATTTGTTTCTTCATTAGCATTTCCTTACTATAATATCTAATTGACTTCTATTCTACAGAAATATATTCATCATTTATTATTTTTCTTGGATTTATTTCTGATAATAGTTCAAATTTTTCTTCACCAATTACTTTCTTATATGTAGCTTTAATTTCATTCATTTTTGAGTAGAAAGAATTTGGTCTATGACAATCTGTTCCCAAAAATGAGATAACATCCATTTGAAGTAAAGTTTTTAATGCCTTTTTTGATTTATCTCCATATGCTCCAATAATACTTGCATAATTTGCTTGCAATAATGCTCCCTCTTCAATCCAATCTCTAACTATTTTAGGATTTTGTTTAACACATTGATATCTTTCTGGATGTGCAATAATTGGAACATAATGATTTTGAACTAATTTTGCTATAACAGTATCTGTATATATAACATTTGAATTTAATGGTAACTCAAATAAGACATATCTACTTTCTGCCAAAGTTGGAATTGTTCCATTATCAACACTTTTTACCAAATTGGGCATAATATATATCTCTGCTCCATTATGTAATTCAATAGACATATCCTTTTCATCAATTTTTGCTTGAATAGCATCAATCAACATTTGTCTTTGAACTCTGTTAATCTCATATTCCTTTTCCATATAATGAGATGTTGTTATTATTTGTGTAAAACCTGCTTTATATGCCTCTTCTATCATATCAAATGTTTCTTTGATATTTTGGGCGCCATCATCAATTTCTGGCAATAGATGTGTATGCATGTCTATCATAATACAATCTTCACTTTCTTACTTATATCTATTTATCTTGCTCAAGATATCATCAATCTTTTGTTGATCCTTTTCATTTGTTAGAGGTGGTTCATAATCATCATCCATTTTTGATTTATAACGATCTTTATCCTCTTTGTTATGCTTACCTGATTTCTTTTTATCATTCTTTTTACCATTATTCTTATCTTTTTTGTATTTATTCTTATCATCAGATAAACTTAAGTCAATAGCTTCTTTTAATTCTTTCTTATATTCTTCTTCAAGATCATCATCTATTTCTCCTGCTTTTTTCTCATGAGGCTTCTTAACATTATTCTTTGAGAATAAAGGAATATCTATTCCAATATCTTCAATCTCTGCTGCTTTTTCAATATTTGAAGTAGCAGCATCCAAATCATCAAAATTATATTTAGATCTTGCTTTTTTTCTAATCTCTTCTAAACCAGCAAAAGCTTGAGTAGAATCTTTACTCTTTGGCTCTTCAGCAGAAGGGGCTACTTTAAGTTCAGGTGGCATATTAGTTCTACTATCTCCACCTAAGCCTCTTAAAATATCACTTTCTGTTTTTTCATCTATTTCAAAATCTTTGATTTTTGAAATTTCTTTCTTTAAAGTTTTTTCTGATTTAGCTGAAAAATCTTCCTCTTCTTCTAAACCTAATTTTTTAATTTCACGATCTTCTTTGTTCTTTGAGTCATAAGCTCTTTCTATTACTCTAGCTGGTTCTTCCGCTTCAACATCTTCCTCTATCTTCTTTTTAGTAGGCTTTTTCTTCATGCCAGATACATGTGTTGCTCTGTTATATGAAGAGCTCTTGCTAGATTTCGTTGATCTATCGTTGCTAGCATAATAATATTTACTTTCATATTTACTCTTTGTTGTTCTTACTCTATTTAATACTATTCCAACAAGATTTCCACCTACGTGTTGTATACGTGCCTTAGCTTCTTTTAAATCATCTATTCTTGCTCTTCCTGAAGCAGCTACTAATACTGTAGAATCTGCATATCTTGATATAATTGTTGAGTCAGTAACCAATAAACATGGTGCACCATCTATTATAACTATATCAAAAACTTGCTCTAATTTTTCAATTAATCTTGGAAGCTTTGGTGTTTCCAATAACTCTGATGGGTTTGGTGGTATAACACCAGCTGGCATGATATATAACTTATCTACTCCAGTCTTTTTTATACATTCATCTAATTTTATCTTTTTAAAATTATCATCTGGATCAACTCCTGATAAATAATTTGAAAGTCCTGGATATTGAGACACTTCAAATACTTTATGTTGACGAGGTCTTCTCATATCAGCATCTATAATTAAAACATTTTTTCCAGCTTGGGCAAATGTTACAGCTGTATTTAGTGCAACAAATGATTTTCCCTCACCTTGAATTGTACTTGTATATAAAATTGTTTGACAGCCTGCTTTTCTTTTCATATATTGCAAATTTGTTCTTAGTGCTCTAAAAATTTCAGAAACTGGTGATTTAGGATCTGTCTCTGTTATAACTTCTTTTCTCATCTATAACTTACCTTTCAATTATCTTTCAATTCTTTTACTATTATCCGACTTATTCTATCTTTCTAAAAATTCGCAATTTGGTATTTCGGCTATAACTTTAATTCCTAATGTTCTTTCAAAATCTGTACTTTGACTTACTGTTGTATCTAGCACATTAATTAAGAATATTACAACTATTGATAATACAAATGCTACCACAACAAATAATAAAACATCTTTTTTATGATTAATATTACTTGGTGAAACTGGTGTTTCTGCTTCGTCTACTACATTGATATTATCTATTTTGTATATTTCTTCTACTTTGTGAGAGAATACTTGACTTAAAGTATTAGTAATTGCTGTTGCTCTATTTGGATCTTCATCTGTAACAGATATTTTAAGCATTTGTGTTCCAGTAACAGCTTGTACATTAATCTCACTTTTTACTTTTCCATAAGATAATTTTAAATCCAATTCTTCAATTACTTCATTAATAACACTTTTACTTTTTGCTAACTCTTTATATGTCTCAATTAACTTATCATTAAGAGTTACGTCAGAGGTCGTAACCGCTGAAGCTGAGCCTGAAGAATCTGTTTGCACCAATATCAATGAGCTTGTTGCAGTATATTTTGGTGTAACAAATTTCATTGTATATATTAATCCAGCAATCGCTCCCAATAAACAACAAATAATTATAAAAAACTTTCTTCTCCAAAATAAATCTATTATTTCTTTTAAATTAATCTCTTCTTCGTTCATGAAATCCTTCCTTCTTTTTTCCACTAATACTTATCAACTTTATCATTAAATATAATAAAAATCAATACTTATATAACTTTATAGCATAATTTTTTTACATAATCATTCATCTCTATTTGGCAATGAATCCGCACTTCTTAGAGTAGGATTTACAAGGTCATCTTCTGTTGGTGGTCTTAAACCATTAGCATAAGTTGTTGCATGTTGTGGCTCTCCATTCCCATCTAAATTGTAGTCGACTTGACCAAAAAGCGCATCAATCTCATTAAATATTCTATCAAATGTTCCATTTTCAGCATTTTTACTTGTTTCTTTCAAATCACGAGCGCGATAAAAATGATTAAATCTAGGTGATCGCTCAATTGGAATAGTATAATTAATTGCTTCCACCCTTTCCTTTAGAGTAGCTGCTGTTGGTATAGGAATACCATGTTGAGACATTAGCCCCTTTGTTCTGCGTTTTAATTCATCTAGCGGTAAATTTTTTATTTCATCTATTATAACTGGGGATGAATTATTAATAAGTAAAGTGCGTAAGCACAATCTCCATGGTAAAGTTTCATCAGTATTATTTTTATCCTTAACAAAAGTATCTACATCAAATATAGTTGACTTAAACTCTTCTGATGATAGGAGTTGTATTAAGCACATATTGCCTTCATTTTGTCGAAATATATTTTCATAAAGCATATTCATAGATGTATTAACCATCGGAGAATTACTAAAATCTGCTCCAATAGTTCTTAAACCATCTACTAAGCACTTTTGCATTTCAAAAAAAGTATTAAAATCTTTACCACTTTTTCCTAATTGTTCTGCCACTCCATATCTTCCAAGAGAAGCATATGTATCTATCAAAAAGTTTGAACCTCGTATCATACACTCGGCTTTGGTTTGTTCATCTAGATCTGTACGAGACATTGAATCATATAGTAAATCTCCTGCCGCAGCATATCTTTCAACATCAAATCTAGTCATTTTCATTGTTCCATTATATATACTAGATGATAGACTTTCATTTCCACACTTAGCCGCTAGCAAAGCTTGTGTCATATCATTATATGGGAAACCATATTTTAATACATTTTGCACAGCCCCAAGCTTTTCTTCAACATCATCTAATTCTACTAATTCTTTTTGGTGCATTCTAGCCGTATCAAATTTTCCATGTAAATTGTTCATATAGGTATAAAATCCTGCATATCGAAAATCATTAGCTCTATAGAAATCCTGTTTTTGAATGTCAATAATATTGTTTACAACTCCAATTAATTCATCTCTTAATTCCTCTGGATTATTCAGCTTTTTCGCATTTGGTATATTAATATTTACACAGCCATAATCATAACTAACCGCCCTGTCTTGGTTATACCCCATTGGTTTTTGATTACTATATCTTACTTCCTGTATTCTCGTAGCTAAATTACTCAATTCATTTTCAATCTCTACTATCGATGAATCTCTATTATCCATTCTTTCATGCATAACTTCAAGAAATGCATTTCTTAATTCGGGAGTTTGAAATCTAATGCTGTTAAGTTTTTCTAATATATACTCATCGATTTTTTCTGGTTTCATGGACTCGTTAGATAAATATCTTCTATAATTAAAATCTTGGAATTTCCCACCTGGTGCCATTAATACTTTTATATTTTCATTATTTCTAAAATTTTTAAAAAATTTAAATAAGGGAAAATCTGATATCGAGCTTTTGTATCCCAATTTTTTTCTTTCATTGTTAAAAAAAGCATAAAACTTCATTATAGCAATACTATTTGATATCTTTTCACCAAGTGTTATTGGTGGTATGTTATCCATTTGTTTTGCTTTTTGGATTGTTTCTCTACTAACTTCTAAATGATAATCCTCTGATATTGGTTTAATTCCATATGTATTTTCAAGATGCTCTTTAATCACATTCATTTGCTCAATTGGACTTGTTTCATAAATTTTTTTTCTACTTGCTTCGTCCACATTACGATTTTTGGTTAATGCATAAAAAGCATCATACAAAGATCCAGCTTGAAATTTCTTAAAAAATAATTCAAAATCACTACTACCAATATCTGCTTCAATTTCTTTTCTATGATTAATAGCTTCTCGCAAATAATATAGTTTTTCTGAAACTGATTTATATCTTCGTTCAGTTTCATGAAAAACATCACTTTTCATAAAATCTGGAAACCATCCAGTTCCAACCAAATCGCTAATAAAAGCATCTGTCGTAACTTGTAATCGGTTTTGTCGATAACACATCATCTCAATAGCTTCTGGTTTTCTTAAGAAATCGGTTCTTATTATTTCAGCCCCAATTTGATCTTCAGAAACATTTATTAAACCAACAAATCCTGTTTGTAAATCTTTTCCAGCATTTTTTAGTGGATAATTAGGATCATCACCATGCGTTACTTTATGTAAATAATTATAAAAATGTTCAAAAGAATTAAAACGGTCGTCAATTTCACTGAATGAAAATGGTGTTTTGCTAGAAATATATCTTTTCAAAACATTTTTGGATTTCATACTTTTTTGTAAACACTCATATTCACCCAATCCAAAAGCTGCAAGAAACATTTCTAAGGACATTCCTAAATCTCTATATCCCCAATAAGATGTATTATAATATGGATTTTGCTTATTAGGACCATAAACAATCGTACTTGCAATACGCTCTACTATATGTTCATGAAATGATCCATATTCTTCTACATCTTTACTATGTGTCGCATTATTTGTTGTATCAAAATTGTTATAACCCGGTTTATCATTTTCATCTATTTTTTCTGCTAAATAATGTAATGCATGATCCAATTCATGTCCAAGAATTTCATATATTCGTTGTGGCGAAAACTCTTTCATCTTACCAGTTGAATAATCATATTCATTCATTTTATCCGCAAATAAAATAATATCTACTTTCCAATCTCTATCTGGATATGTAGTTAATCCAGTTGTTGTAGAACCAGCCCTTCCATACTTGCTTGAATTTGCAATCTCTACTCGCCTTAAAAATGTAGTAATTGATTTTACATCACTTTCAATAGTTTTATCATCCAAATTAAAGTCTATTGCTCTTTGGATCAAATAATGAGCAATAAAAGGTCTTACTTCTGGTGGCATAATATTCGATTGGGATATATTGTGATTTATATATCTAATCACTTCTCTTTTGTTCATCTACATACCTCAAATCTTAATAATTATCTTTAATTTTTTTAGGTTTAGCTTCATCTTTTGGAAGAGCATTTCCAATTACTCAGCAAACAATTATTGCACATTATCATACATATTAATTATATATAAATATATCAATATTTTGAATTACAATATCATTTCATTTTTTATACATTATTTATAAATTATTCTTGGATCTTTATAATTATCTAAATTTTCTTCAGCAGCAAAAATATTAATTAGCTTCATAATGGAATCATTTCCAGTTTTTTTAGCATCTTCTTTTAAATCCTTCAAATCTGCCAAAAGCTCTGATAATATAATTTTATTATCTTTTATTATTTCCTTAGTTTTTAGTTTAATAAGTGATTCTATATCTTTAGATGGAAATTTATAGATTGGCAATTTTTCTTTTTCCTTCCATTTCTTTAAAGTACTAAGCGCAATATATCTACAATAACAATCATATGAATTAAGACCTATATTTATGAAATATTCATCATAAAATGGATATGCTTCTAAATCTCTTAAAATATATCTAAGCTCTGATGTTGCACTATCTGATAAAGGCTCTGGATTTCCACAAAACTTTTTCCAATCCATTGCATCTTTCATAATTTTATATGCTTCATTTCTATAGTCTTCGTTATACATTAAATATGAATATGTTAGCATCATTTCCAATGGATTTTTTTCATATTTTTCAAAAAGCTCGTCTGCCACATCAACTTCAGACAAAGTAATCAAAATTTGACAAATCTCTTCACATTCTTCGCTGCCACCATTTTGTATAATTGTTTTAAAAATATCACTAATTTCATAACTTTCTATAATTTGATCTATTGAGGTTATTCTCTCTACTATAGATGGATCAATATCCATTTCATCCGTGTTGTTTTTGGTTTTGTCATTTATGTAGTTCATATATGAAATCAATAATTCATAATATTTTGGATAATATTCTAATGAATCCTTAAGCTCAATCATAATATCCATAACAGAGCTTATATTATACTTAGGATATATTGTTCCTTTTTTCTCATATTCTCCAAAAGAATTTGGCCCTTCATTTAAGTCAAGAATAATTTGTAGCAAAGTATTTATAATCCTTTTTATTTTTGATGCTTCAACCCCTGTTTCATCTTGCGCATCGATAAACTCATCTAAAAGTTTTATTACATCTATTCTTTCAGCTGCTAATTGTGATGTATATAATGAGTCAATATCATTGTCATATCCTTCAGTCAAAAACCATTCAAGCATTTCATAATCCTTGAAATCAAATTTTTCAATATAATTAATTCTGCCCCAGCCATGTACACGCTTTGCAGCATTTAATAATAACTTTCTACTTTTTTCTTGATTTGAATATAAAAAAGCCACATATTTTGCTAATTCTTCACATAAAGAAAGTTCTTGAAACAATTTCATAATTTCTTCTTCTTCATCAAACTTAAATATGCCAAGCAAGCTAATCCCAAGTTTAACAGCTTCAACATTTTTTGGATATAAAATCAACCCAAGTGCAAATCTAAAATACATATCAGATATTTTATATTTTTCTGAATTTAGCTTTTCTTCAGTAGTATTACTTGGAGCACTTTCATCGACACTACTTGATAAATCATAGGCATTTAAAATTGCAATTAATTCATCAATTGATTCATTTGCTATATTTTTGGTATAGTGTTCAGAATCAACATAGTAATCTTCAATTTTACGAACTGAAGCAAAAATATTCTCCGGTGTTAGATTTTTCATTACACCAAGCACAAATAAGCGATGCTCTTTGTCTTCAGTTGGCGCAAAAATATTTTCCTCACCGCCTTCAACAAATTTCACATCTCCATCATTTGATTTATTGCGAAACTTTTCTATATCAAAATCTTTTAAATACTCTTCACCATTTTCAACTACTATATGGTCGCACAATTGGTCATAGAAGCTACCTGCTGATTCAATTGAATCT
>JAEEGL012834307.1_pt1 | contig 13448 bp, 8 predicted proteins | sample 9134231 | NCBI WGS metagenome assembly JAEEGL01 (sample SAMN16246548, study PRJNA631951) | gut metagenome | biome: gut microbiome; feature: rumen; material: fiber-attached | host: Bos | place: Iran: Karaj | collected 2018-10 | reverse complement strand
GGTTTCAAAGGCAAAACGAAGTCGCAATCATCCGTATCGCATGAGCCAATGGAAAGATTTCCGTCAAAGAAACAATCACGGTCGATGGAATAATCCAACTTGATTAACGATGGTTGGAAGAAATCATCATCTGTCAACCACGGATATTGATGTGTAGTTGCTGGCAAAACACGTTTATCGGGAGAAACCGAATAGTCTTCAGGTGTAATCACCGTAGAATCGTCCCACGGACTGGATATATAAATAAATGGATCTGTCTGCGGAGCATTCAAGTGGTTTTGCAAGACAAGTGGCAATCTTTCATTGACTTCGCGAGAAGGAACAATCATGAAATCACTTGCAGAAATAGAAGTCTCAATATCCTGTGCACGAACGCAATAGAATGGTACTCCCAATGCTTGAATACCTTCATCCATCTTCGTGAAGTTGGAATCCAAGAATGTTTTTGCCTTTTCCACGCTCTCATAATCCAATGCAGTAGGATTACCCACTTCCTTAATTATCTCATCTGCCAACTTAGCTGGAAGCAAACGGAAATTGGTAATCAAATAATCATTCACTTCACCACACCATTTTTTCAAGTCGGGGTAAGCCGTGAATAATGCATAGATATACTTGATAAACTTAGGTGAACGCTTATGTAAAGGCCTCCAAACATCAAAGAGATTTACGTTTTGCTCAACGGGAATAGGATACAATCCCTCTTGCGCATTCGGCGTTGCCATAAACAAGGTAACAGGAGAAGTGGAACCCAACACTTGATTTCCATATACGAGGAAATACAGACGGTCCATCTTGTCAAAGTTAAACGCCTCCTTATCTTGTTCAAGGAACATCTCGATGGTTTCACCCAAGAGTTTATGTTGCAATGAATCCTTGAGCATTTCCAATTGCGTAGCACGATTCCATTCCACGATACGCAATTGATTGCGCAATTCTCCATAGTTGAAAAACAGTTGAGCGATGTCGAACGCATTGGCAACAAGTTTTTCATCCATCGACTCCCCTTCAAGAGTAGCGTTCATGGCAAGACGCTTGAAGGCATTTTTCACCAAGTCCATCTGTGCAAATGGAGAAGGAATGGCCGTTCGAGGTTGTTGCGACAGACCACCATTAGGGTCGTCTATCATGTTGATTTCATCTGCATTATACTGGCTTGTCAATGGAATCCAACCTTCGCCAGTGGTTTTATTGTTGTATGAAAGAATTCTGCTCACTTTCGTTCTGATTTAATGATGAATAAAGAATGGCGTTACATTAGACAAAAGAGTTGAATTTGTCGTCAATCAACTTATCAAGAGTCTCATCCAACAGGTCAAGTAATTTCAAAGCCACCTTGTCTGTTCCGTATTTAGAGGATTTCGTAGCTTGTTGTGAAGCCTTGTTGAGAGCGGAGAGCATAGACTTATAGTCTATCGTCGACTTAAAGAGTCCACTCTTCGGTAATATTCCCTCCAAACTATCACTCAGTTTGTCTGTATCAAGGTTGAATGGAATGAAACTACGTTGGTTGCCTTTCAACTCCTTCAACCACTGACGATAACCCACATAGAAATCTGCCGTCAACGTATTGAAGAATGAAGTTGACATGAAACCGCTATTGATGACGGGTTTGTCTTGCGTATAACCACGACCGATATCCATTTTCAATTGGTTGGTAATATACATGTAAGCCAGATGGAACTTAATCAACTGACGATTCACCAAAGCTCGCGTCGTCAATCCAAAGTCCATTAAGTTCAATGTTCGTTTGTCATTTGCCAATCCAAATTCCTTATAGATAGGATTTTGTGCATTACCACCTACCGTTTGCAACTGGTCGTTTGGAATGGACAAGAAATCCAAGATTGACAATGCGCCAACATATTCTACAAGGTGTGCATCATTGCGCTGACCATTATTACCTGGGTCATTGAAATAAGGATTGCTCGGAACTTGGTCACCCAAATAATAACAAGCATTAATTTTTGACAACGGAAGGTCAACGCCATTTTGTCGTAATCCCGTGAGGTTATCGTGATAATAGAATAATGCCGACTTCGTCTTGGAAATGAAATCGCCACGTGATATAGGACTGTTATCGTCTTGTTGAACATTAAAATATGGCAAGACGGTCAACGCTCCGATACGAGCATCACGCAAATCACCACGGTTGTTGATTTGCGTATTGTTACCAGCATTACGGATATTCTTTACGATGATAGGATAACCAGCCGCTCCCGTTCCACCAAAGATAGAACTAACAACAAAGATACGGTCGTTCTTTTGGAAAACGTTGGAGAATTGACGGAATTCTTCGGAATCTTTAAATTGATTTAACGCTACACTACCGATATTGGGACTTCCCACAAAACCAATATCCATCTTCGTGTTCAATTGGTAAGTGGAGAACATCATCGAGCACAATGCTTGGTTGCCCGTGTCCAACGTAGAGTAATTGATAAAGTCTTGGAATTTCTTCGACTCTATCGCTCCCATATTGAAAAGGAACGTATCACTCAGGTTAGAACCATTGGGCAGGATGTCCGACAAAGTAGAAATCTTCACCGAGAAGAATCCCTTTGGAACATCTACTTGCTCATCATATAATTGTCTGCGTAATTGTTTGTACCAACGCATTAAGTTGTCTGTACGCTTGAGGTCCTCGTTTGCCTTGTGTGGATCAACAACGATTGGGATTATCTCAAGTGGCATGGGTTGACCAGCCTCGTTCAACGGATGTATACCGGCGGCGCATTGCATAATGAGCGGTCGCATCACTCGCGAACCCGTACCGCCTACTAAAAACAAAAATAATCTCACCTTTAAATTATACTATTAGAAGATAAAACCATTAATTCTTTTTTATTCTGGAATTGGGGTGTGACGGCAATTGGAAGACCACCAACGCATCGAGAAAGATGCTACGATGAAAAGTACTGCTTCTACCGCTAAGTTGACAATGCAAAAACTAAACAACTGGGCAGAGAAATCAAATCCGTCACTTGTGAATATATTATTCGGATAAATATAATTGATCACAGCAGATAACACGACGGCCACTCCAAGTACGATTAACCAATGATACCAGCGAGAGAAACTAACTGAATTGATGGCATAATAGAAAATACCAGCAGAAGCCCATGCGATAATAGCCGTAACGATAGCTATCACGAAATAGAGATTCTGATTGTACATCTCGTTAGAGAACTCGCGCTCGTAATAAAGTGACTCGAAAATTTTAGTAGAGAAAATCAGGAACACCAAAGTAATGACCAGTCCTGCAATCAATAAGATTAAATTCTTCTTCATTTTATCTGTTATTTTTTAAAGTTCATTTCCATTTCGAAGTAATAAGGTTCTTTCTTCGAATTCTTCTTGTAACTATTGTAAATTCCTTGCATGAGGTATTTCAATCCAAACGTGGTTTGTGAGAAAGAAGCACCACCGACATTGGTATCATCGTCGCTCGAAGATTCCTCAATCCATGCAGGCATACGGTTGAGCAACTTAATTTCCACATGTTGGTCGTTTCTGATTTCATTCATGCCAAGTATGAATATATGTGTTGCACTTCCGATATATTTCTTTTCTACGGGAGTAATATCGTTTTTGTTGATTTCACGAATTTCCTTGATATCTATCTTGTCGTACGACTCAATCTGATAGTTGTTAGGATTGGTGAGATAGTCATTGTCAATCAACATTCCGCTCAAATCAACTGCCAATGCCAAACGAATATCGCCTGAATTACGGTCAACCTCCATATCCTTGAGATCTTTGATTTGCGTATCCTTTCCGTGTTCGGGAGCGAATCTACCACGAATATCGGAATTGCTCAACATAAACGAATAATATGGTTTGTAAACATCATCCGTCTCAAAGAGATACATGTTTTCGTAACCCTTCAACTCATTAAACTTGCTGAATGTCAAGTAATTCTTGTCCTTAGTCAAACGCACGATATTCTTGTTTGAACTAACAATAACGATATAATAAGGACGACGACCCGTATAATTCTGTCCACCCTTAGGCGAATTATAACAATAATACGGACCAGAGAAACTACCGTTCATCTTTATGATGAGCATAGACTTGTCTTTCACTTGTTTCTTGAATACCGCATTGGCCATACCTTGTGCTTCGGCAAATACCTTTTGGGGATTGATACCCACCATGTCTTTGGTTGAGTAAATCATGTCAGTCACCAAGATGCTCAACTCGTCTTCTCCAGTCTTGTCAAGCAATTGCGAGAAGATGGCAGAGAAATCGGTATAACTCGGATCACCAATTCCTTTGGTCGCATCAAAAATGTTGGTATCTGCTATAAACTTACTGAAACCTTCTGGATAGGCATTAATAGTACTATTGACAACATAGATTTTATTGTCTTCATTCGTGCCAGGCAAGTTGTTCAACATCTGTACGATGGCAGCCTTGAACGAACCATCCCCATTGGGTGAATCATACGGAGTCATAGAGCCAGAACGCTCCAAATAGAAGTTCACGTTCATGAATTCCTTTCCGCCTACACCTACGAATTGTATTTCCTTGGAAGGTCTGCGACGCTCAAAGAAATCAGAAATGTACTCCTTTACGCCATTGACGTTTAATTCATCGTCATTGAACAAATAACGGAAATTGGCTTTTTGCGAATCAAGGAAATCTTCAATCTTTTCCCAATCGTCACGATCAATCGTTTGGTCGTTGTCAGCCAATTCCAACAACAGACGATTAAACTCTTTCGTATAATTATCTCGACAATTTGTCATTAGCAATGACAAGGCAATGATAGATGCACAAAAAGTGGTTTTGATGATTTTATTCATATATTATTGACGTTACCAAATCTAATAATGGTTGCAAAAATACTAAAAATCATCGAAATAATGAATTAATTCGCAAGATTTAATATAAAACAACTTAAAAGATTACGAACTTTTAGCATAAAAAAGCTAAACATAGTGTTTAAAAGCAACAAACCTATGCTTTGGATGAGCTAAAGCATAGGTTTGGACTAACTAAACGTATTATTAAATCTGAATAGATGTGTTACTTGAAATGGAGCCTGAAATCAACACCAAATTGAAGTGGATTTCCGAGTTGGGCATAATAGTTTTTCTGACCCGTTGCAGCATTGCTTACGGCAAACGTATTGTATTTCGTATCCGTTAAATTTCTTCCCCAAACACTCACGGTGAATGGTCCGAAATTAGCGTCTGCATGTGCTCCTAAGATGAAGTATAATTTCTGACTAACCAGATTCTCCTCATCCCAATAGATTTTGCCTTGTCCATTCATGTTTGCACCAATCACGATAGAGCGCAATCCTGTATTGGAAATGTCGAAACGATAATCAGCAGCTGCCGAGAAAGCATGTTCTGGAACGAATGGCACTTTCTTGTCTTTGTAGTTGACCATTTCATAACCACCATTGGAAGAAGCAATGCTATCTTTATAGTCCTTGAATACGGCACGAGTGTAACTATAGTTCAACATCCAAGAGAGATGATTGTTAAAAGAATTTCCACGTAATGAAGCTTCAACACCACAACTATAACTCTCTCCTGCGTTAACCATCATTCTACCATAACCGTAATTACCAGCCATTACGGAGAGTTGTTGATTAAGCACTTTCATGTAGAAACCAGAAAAATCAAACTGAACACTATTGTTAAACAAATTCAAATGAGTTCCAAACTCGAAGTTCTGACTTGTCTCTGGTTTATAGGCAATAGTATTCTTGATGTTTTCGTAATCCTGTTCGGTATGAGGAATGTCATAACTCGAACGATTTGCCTTTGCGCTATTCGAATTAAGTTCTGTTTGAAGAATGTCCGAGAACATTTGGATGTTGAAACCTCCTGCACGATAACCCTTACTCCATGTTGCGTAGATATTACTACCCGATTCGTCGATACGATAAGACAATCCAACTTTTGGCAACAATTGGTCGAAGTTGTTATAATTACTTTGGTACAAATAAGAAGTAAGGTCATTCGTGGCAACCTGTCCCATTACATTAGCCGTTAACGACATGATAGCGTATGTATCATATTTGATCTTCACGTGGGTATAATCATAACGCAAGCCAAGCGTTGCTCTCAAGCGGTTGGTAATGTCGAAATTCGACTCATGGAAGAAACCGATATTGTAAGTTGGCGTATGGAACAAGCCAGGAACTTCCATCGTCACGTCCATAGAAATTCCTCCAGCCTTCTCTATATTTGCGGCAGCTTGTGCGAGAGCTGCTTGCATAGGCATTCCTGCAGCTGCCATTCTTGCCGCCATTGAATTCACCATAGCATTATACATTGCATTGCGAACGGCATTACCAATGGGCGTTGTAATTCCATCGCCGAAATGCACGGGAGCACATGTCTTCAACCATTGGAACGAACCAAAAGCGCCTAATGTCCAATGCCATATACTGGGGCGATTGCCTTTCAATACGAATTCTTGCGTGAAGGCATTCTGGAATTGACGTTCTTCCATGTGCATAAAGTCCATGGGATCATAGTCAATATCCATCATCATGTAATCCTTCATGTACTGGTAAGAGGAAGTAGAGTTGAAGTCAAAATAATAACCGCGGAAATTCAAGTCGAGTGCCGTATTGAACACATTACGACGATAATTGCTTTGTCTATTGGTAGACGGATCGCTTGTCTTTCCAGTTTTCGTATCCAACAATCCGTATGGGAAGCCATTTTGTCTGACGTATTGATAATCAGCAATATAATTGATATTCCAACGATCGGTGGGTTTGAATACCAATCGTAGTTTTCCACCTGCCTCATTGAACTTGTCTGCACGTTCTCCTGTTGTTTGATTCTTGAAGAAACCATTTTGTCCATCATAGAAACCTGCAATAGAGAAAGCAAACTTATCACTCAATTTACTATAATGTGAAATCTCGGCATTGCGATAAAAACCATTTCCCACACTCAGATTAATGTCAGTACCTTGATAATTCATGGGATTTCTGGAATACATCCTAATCAATCCACCTTCCGTATTTTGTCCATACAACGTTCCTTGAGGACCGCGCAAGATGTCTACTCGATCCAATTGGTAAGAATGTACGTTGAACGCACTCTTGCTGACAATCGGCATTCCGTCAATATAAATACCAACGGCAGGACTATTAACACGAGAACCAATGCCTCTCACGTACATGGAAGACGTATAACGTGAACCGTAATTAGGCATAGTGAACGATGGAACATATACGGATAATTCGCGCAAGTCATGAACATCGAGATTCTGAATGTCTAATGCGGAAAACATCGTTGAACTTATTGGTTGTTGTCGAAGCCTAAATGATTCCTTGGGTTGTGAAATGACAATCACCTCATCTAAATCCTGAACCTTTGAAGAATCAGAGGATAATGTCTCAATATTCTCTGATACAACAGGGTGATTGTCTATTGCAAAAGCATTGGCAACCATAAAAGCCAATGAAACAGATAATAATAACTTATTCATAAAATAATTTCAAATATTTTGCGTTTGCAAAGGTATAGAGATTATATGAAAATAGCAATCCTTATTTATTATGATTTTTGTCGCCTATAGCCATCATTAAATGAAAAATAGAGTCATATTACTACTTATTATATGTTTCTTTTCCGTTTCCGTGCATGCTCAATGGACACTCAAGACCAATTTGCCTGCATTGTACATCAACACGTTTGATGGCAGGAATATTACGAGCAAAACGAATTACGTAAATGCTCAATTGGTTTATATGGATGAGGAAAGCCACGTAACAAAATGGGATACGATTCAGATTCGTGGAAGAGGCAATTCTACTTGGAACATGTCAAAGAAACCTTATCGCATCAAGTTTCTTAAGAAGCAAAGGTTTTTGGGAGAAGAACGGGCAAACGCAAAGAGTTGGACATTGTTAGCCAATGCCGGCGATAAGACCATGCTTCGCAATGCCATAACGTCTGCAATGGGTGAATTTGCAGGATTGCCCTTCAATCCAGCATGTAAGTTTGTTGATTTAATCATGAACGGCACGTACATGGGGACCTATCAGATTAGTGACCAAGTAGATATCAAGAAAAAGCGTGTAAACATCGTTGAACAGGATTATCCTTTAGAGCCAGATGCGGATATCTCTGGTGGATATTTGTTAGAGGTAGATGGATTCCAAGACGGCAATTGTTTTATCTCAAGCGTGTATAATGTTCCCATTCGCATACATTCTCCCGACGAGGATGAGATTAACGACGAACAAAACCAATATATCAAGAAACACGTCTCTATCTTTGAGAATTGTTTGAAATCATCAGATTTCACTCATCCCATTAAAGGTTATCGTAGATTGATTGACTCTACGACATTGGTTAATTGGTTCTTATGCACCGAGATAAGTGGCAATATCGATGGGTATTATAGTACGTATTTCTACAAGAATCAGGCAGATTCCATATTCTATTGGGGACCTTTATGGGATTACGACGTAGCGTATAACAACGATAGAAGAATCCCCAATACATATAACTCTTTGATGACCGACGTAGGTTATGGAATGACTAAAGCATGGCTCAATAGGATGTGGGAAGATCCTTGGTTTTCGAGACTGGTTAATCGTAGATACAAAGAGTTGATCGACCGTGGATTTGTTGAATACTTGTATCATAAGATTGATAGTCTAACGAATCTATTGAATCGATCTATCCAACTCAATTATGAGAAATGGGGCATTCGAACGCGCATGTATAACGAGATTGTGTTGTATTCATCATACGACCAATATGTATACGATTTGAAAGATTATATCTCTAAACATAGTGAGTTTTTACAACAAGCATTTGCAAATAGGAAACCATTAGACCCAACTCCCCCATTCTCTCCAAAAGATTATTTCTATCGTATCACCAACTCAAATACGAAGAAGGCAATGGAAACCAATGGAAATGCCGTGGTTCAATATACGAATTTAGAGGATAGATTGACGGAAGACTGGATTATCAAACGAGCAAACGGACATTTCCAAATCATCAATCGCGACAATGAAATGGCTTTGAACGATCCAACAACAGGTGCGGTAGGACCGACCACAAACGTAGGAACAGCACTAAATACGGCTATCCCCGATACTATCGACACCGGACAACTTTGGGATATTATTCCACAAGGTACAGATGGATATTATAATTTGTTGAATGTCTATTCGCAACATATTGCCAATCTCAATGGTGGAAGCAATGCTGATGGTACGATGATTTTAAGCTACACCAACGACAATCGAAATGGTGAAAGCAAGAATCGCTTGTGGATGATAACGCCAACCAAAGAACAACTACCGATTGAATATACGGGCATTCGAGAGTTGGAACCAGATAACTACGCACTTGCTTACGATCCCATCACTAAAGAGTTGCATTTTGGTTCCGACACACCAGATGCGTTATCATTCAAGGTGTATGTTTATACCTTATCTGGTAAGTTGATTGGAACATTCTTGGCAAACGAAAGATTCTCCATGCAACAATTCTCTGATGACGTATATATCGTCAAATGGAATTGTGGCGGTAAGACAAAGAGTGTAAAATTCAAGAAATAAACACTTTACAAAGTCATGATATGTATCCTACATCCAAAAGATGTGAGGGTTATAAATTGGTTGCCCCACAATGTGGGCAACGGCCTTTCTTGCGTATTTTACCACCACAATTGCCACAAAGGAAATACTTGTGGTTGTGTTTATAATATTGGTGAATGGCAAATACGATATAGGCAATCAACAACACATATCCCAAATAATACAAGGATGTAATGCTGAAAATGATGTAATCTACGGCACATATTCCAGCCAAACCACCGAGATACAACAATGCTTCACCCAATGGCAAATGGTTTCTGACAACATCCACAACCGTCAATCCCACGATTAGCAACGCCCAAACGGACATCAAGAACACCGTCAATATCAAGGGTACAGAGAACGGGTTGAGTGTGGGATGATAGTAAAAATGTCGCCATGTGTCTGGTGCAAAATTTTGAATACTTGCATACAAGGTGGCAGACGATGCCACGATAATCGTCAGCAACGTAGGATAAAAGGAATCAATATCGTTGAAATGCACAATATGCGCATTCATTCTCGCTATCTTTCTGATGATGTAGATAGACGTAATGATAGAAATGATAATGATAAATATCAGCAAATGCTTATCCGAGAAAGTAGAAATGAATTGTGAGATGGGATCATCTGGAACAACACTCTCAAGTAATTGCGACTCATGAACCCATCCAAAATCGGACATCACCGTAGCTACTTGTACCCATACGGAATCTATAGAGTCTGTTGGAATAATGCGAAAGTCTGCCACTACCAATTGTTCATCCTTCACCACGGTAAAGGAATCCGTTTGTAAGTCCAATATTTTTTCCTCTGGCTGTTGTCGTACCAAAATCAAGGAGTCGGCTTTTACGATGAAATTATAGTTGAATGAATAATGGTGTTCTGACGAATACGTCAGCGAATCCATCATTCGTTCATTGTCGAATGATTGCCTTTTCATTCCATCCGTCCCTTGATGTTTTCCCCCATAACATGATGCGAGTAAAAACATCGAGATACAAACGAACAATATGGAGAATATCTTACGAGTCATACACGTTCATTTGGCATTTTTGACAATCAAACTGTAAGCGGAAACGTTGTCCATCGGGTAACTGCAAGAAGAGAGGTTCCTTCCATTTAGGAATTTTACCGCCATTTTTGACACAATAGCCAAACGCAAAACGTAAACAATGCTTACATTGCATCAACAATGGAGAATGTGTAGCATTCTTCCAATCCGTCAATTCGAATGCTTTGGCCGGTTGACTCAATCCATGATTGAGATAAAAATTTTGTGCCACTTGGTTGGAAATATTATATAAATACGGGAACTGTCGATATTCAGACGACGCATGTACCAATGGATTCCCCGTTTCCAATAATTCATTTGCGGGTTTGTTGTTCAAGGCTTTCATCAAAGATTCATGAAAGAGTTCTATGGTTTCCCTTCTGAGTTCTGCCAACGCACTTGACGGAATAAAACATTGTGAAACGGATTCTGGCAAATCAATTTGCTCGCATTCGAAAAGAGTATTTCCCAATTTCGTTAATTGTCGAACGTAATTGTCGTGTTGTGATTTTTGGGCTTGTTCTATGGGATAATCCAATTCCTTCATCACACATACATTAGGCAACTCTAAGGATTGCACTTGTAGAACGATTCCGTTCTCACTTTTCTGTACCTTCATTGTAATGGGAATCTTACGTTCGGCAGTCTTCTGCGCCATCAACTTGCCAAACAATTCATCATTATTGCGATAAAGAGCCATCCCCACACGCAATCCCAAAGGTTTTTTCGGGAAAAAGAGTTGATTGCCTTCCGCACGGTTGACACGAAAACCCACTAATTGTTGGTCGTCGTTGAAGAAGCAAAGACCATCGCCATTGGCAAAGGATGCCGTTCCTGCCACTCGCAACGACTTATCTCGTATTTCCTTCACCTTACCTACATACTCTCCCAATGCCTTTGGGGTATCGAAAGAGAAAATGTCAGGTTTCCGTCCGTGAATGAAATAATCAGTATATCCACGATTAAACGTCTTCTGCAAGTTGGGTTGGAAAGAATAAACGACCTTTCCCAAAGACGCACGCTTATAGTCATCTGGGCGACGGGCCACCAATTCATTAAGTTTCTGACTATATGCAGCCACCACATTTTTCACGTAGTCAACGTTTTTCAATCGTCCTTCAATCTTAAATGATACAATTCCTGCATCAGACATATCTTCTAAGTAGTCTAAACGACACATATCCTTCAACGAAAGATAGTGTTTAGGACGGTCAAACATTATCCCTGTTTGGTCAACCAATGTGTATTTCAATCTACACATCTGCGCACACTCTCCACGGTTGGCACTTCGATTCATGCAGAATTGAGAAGCATAGCACAAACCACTATAACTGACACACAACGCACCATGTACGAATGCCTCCAACTCAATATCTGGCACTCTATCGTGAATCTCGCGCATCTCCTCAAGAGACAACTCTCTTGCCAATACAGCACGTCGAAATCCCAATTGATGTAACCACTCTACTTTTTGCGCATCTCTATTGTCGGTTTGTGTACTTGCATGAATGGGTAATCCAATCTTTTGACAATAGCCAACCAATGCCATATCTTGCACCAAGATAGCATCTACGTGGATTCGTTTCAGTTCTTGAAGTAACTCATACGTTTTATCTAATTCCTCATCATAAATGATGGTGTTGACGGTAACGTATACTTTCGCCCCGTATTGATGCGCATAAATACATAACTCCGCGATGTCTTCCAAACTATTACCTGCCGCCGCGCGAGCACCAAACTTACTGGCACCAATATATACAGCATCAGCACCATGACTGATGGCAGCCATGCCACAAGCAAGATTCTTCGCGGGGGCTAAAAGTTCGAGTTCGCGCATATTCGTATCTGGCTTAGCGTTACCCTACTCTATCTCGTCGATGTTATATGGGGTTTCTTGATAAACGTAATAATTCACCCAATTGGAGAACAACAAATTAGCATGAGCACGCCATGTAACGTAAGGACCTTTATCAGGGTCGTTATCGCGATAATAATTGATGGGCATTTCCACATCATCACGCTTTCCCATATCTCTCCGATATTCCTTGTCGAGCGTATCGGGAGCATATTCCAAATGTCCCGTGATAAAGAATTCACGTCCATTACGTGCCATCACCATTGAAACGCCACTTATCTCTGATTCCGAAATAAGCGTCAAGGCTGGATGATTAACAATATCATCATGATGCAATTCAGTATGTCTACTATGTGGCATCATAAACTCATCGTCGAAGCCACGGAAGATGGGTAATTGCACGTCGAGTATCTTTTGGCGGAAAATGCCAAACATCTTTTTGTCCAATGGATATTTTGGAATGCCATAGTGATAGTAAAGACCTGCTTGAGCCGCCCAACAGATATAAAGCGTAGATGTAACGTGCGTCTTAGCCCATTGAAAGATTTTCGTTATCTCATCCCAATAAGCCACATCCTCGTAAGACATTTGCTCAACAGGTGCTCCCGTGATAATCATACCATCGAACTTCTCCTTACACAAGATGTCAAAGTCCTTATAAAACATCATCATGTGTTCGATAGGCGTATTCTTCGGCGTATGGCTCTTTAGTTTCATGAAAATAACTTCCAATTGCAAAGGCGTGTTCGACAGCAATCGGATAAGGTCAGTTTCGGTTGTTATCTTCAATGGCATGAGGTTAAGAATCACTATGCGCAAAGGACGAATGTCTTGCGCATGCGCTCTCGAAGCTCCCATGACGAATATATTTTCCTGCTTTAATAACTCAATCGCAGGCAAACGATCTGGTAATCTTAATGGCATTGTATTACAATTTTCGGTTCAAAGTTAGCAATATTCAG
>JAEEGL011625498.1_pt1 | contig 13448 bp, 8 predicted proteins | sample 9134231 | NCBI WGS metagenome assembly JAEEGL01 (sample SAMN16246548, study PRJNA631951) | gut metagenome | biome: gut microbiome; feature: rumen; material: fiber-attached | host: Bos | place: Iran: Karaj | collected 2018-10 | reverse complement strand
CAGCTCTTCTACGATTGGGAGAACAAGTTGCTCTTTGTCGCTTATGCCAGCTCTAACATTGACGTCATCGATGCCAATGGTAAGGTGACAAATATCAATGGCATTAAAGACGTTTTGGTCAGCGTGCATGACTATACGCTCGAGAATGGAGAACTGGCCGACTATGTGGGCAAGACCATTCGTGATATCACGTTTGCCGATGGCAAGGCCTATGTAGCTATGGGTTACGGATTTGCCGTTATTGATGAGTCCACGTTCTCAATCGTTAGGAGCATTGAGGTGCGCAATTCGGTCTGCATCAACTCGGTTGCCAAGGTTGGCCAATACTTGGTGATCATGTCCGATGCCTATTGCTACTATGGTGATCCCGAGAGTGACGATCCCATCAACACTTTCAGCAAGAAGGCCGGTACTAATGCTAATGCCAAGTTGTTCCCCATTGATGACAACAACGTATTCTTGATGAGGGAGTCCAGACTTTACCGTGTTGACTTCTCATCGGGAACGCCCGCTTTGACCAGGGTCATCGATGACGCAGCTACGAGTGTGCAGAAAACTCCGACAGGCTACATTGCCAATTTTGCCGGCAAAACTTACTACTATACCATCGACGCAACTGGCGAGACTGCCACCCAGCATGGTTCGGCAATTGGTTATGCCACCTCCGATCCTTATGGTGACGGCACTGTATGGATTAATGATTCATACGGTTTGCATGTCGAAGGCTCTGCAGCATATTATAAAATTAATTCATTGACCACCGACCAGCCCTACTGGCTGAAGTACAATGCAGCGATGAATCTTCTCTATGCTGCCATTTCCGGTCCTATCGCCAAGATCAATAACAACTCCACATCGGTTGCCAATGTCATTAACACCTATAATGGTGAGACGTGGGCCAATGCAACCCCCTATACCGCTTCGGGTGGTGCTTATGCATTTGAGTTCAGTCCGTTATTACCTACGACCTATGTGCGTGGTAGCTGGAGTAAAGGTATTCACAAGGTAACGAACAATGCGCTGGTAACCACCTATACGAAGAATAATGCACAGATTGGCACCTATAAGCCGGCTCCCGCATTTGATATCTATGGTAACTTGTGGGTGGTTTGCTCCTTTAATAACCCTTCGGCTCCTGTAGCTGTGCTTCCCGCCGATAAATTTGCTAAGACCACGGCTTCAAAGAGCGACTGGTTTGTTCCTAGCGGTCTCTTGGACCTTAATACGGGTTCGATGCAGCGCAACCGCTTCCTTGTGGCAAAGAAGAACAACATGAAGATCTTTATCGATGGTGACTACCCCGATGCATCAAAGCCCGGTCAGGCAAAGCTCTTCTGCTGGGATAACGGCGAGGTGGATCCAACTATCGATAACTACCGTCTGGTTAGCTTGACCCGTTTCATTGACCAGAACGACCGTCAGGTGGAGTGGACTTATGTTAACCACATGGAGCAGGACAATGAAGGTTATGTATGGATTTGCCATACCGCAGGTCTGTTCCGTTTCGATCCCGATGGCGTCTTTGACGAGCAGCCCAGGGCTCTGCGTCCCTTCGTGACCAAGTCCACCGAGGGTAAGGGTGTCCTGTGCGAGGGTTACAGCGTCTATGACATGGGTGTTGACCGCGACAACAACAAGTGGTTGGCTACCGATGACGGTGTGTACTTCGTGTCTCCCGATGGCAGCGAAATCTACAACCACTTCACGACCGATAACAGTGACCTGCCCAGTAACATGGTTTACTCGGTAGAGTGTGACACGGTCAATGAGCGCGTGTATGTGTACACCGACAATGGTTTTGCCGAGTATATCGCTCAGGGTGATGCTCCCGCCCTCACCTTTGACAACGTTTACGCATTCCCCAATCCCGTTGAACCCGATTTCACCGGCATGATCAAGATTGCCAACCTGATGGACAACTCCTATGTCACCATCACCGATCGTGATGGTCGCGTGGTTGCCGAGCTGGGTCCCGTGATGGGTAGTGTGCTGTGGGATGGCTGCGGCGCCGATGGTGAACGTGTACCGACAGGTACCTATAACATCTATGCCGGTCAGGGCGCTCAGCCCGCTGTTACAGGTACACCCCATGCAACAGTGATGATTATCAAGTAACCGTCATTAAGGGTGAACCTTTCCTGAAACAATGATTACATGACAAGAGGGTGTGCCTTTTCAGCATACCCTCTTGCTATCATAAGCGGCTGCACATTCTATGCTTTTCAACTCGTTCACATTCATGATATTCCTGCCAGTGGTGTTTTTGCTCTACTGGTTTGTGTTCAAGAAACTGAGGTGGCAAAATCTGCTCATCCTCGTGGCGAGCTATGTCTTTTATGGCTGGTGGGACTGGCGTTTTCTCATTCTCATCGTCATCACTTCGCTGAGCAGTTTCGCCAGCGGCTTGTTCATCAGGCGTTACGAGGGCAATCGCCGTGTGCAGCGCTGTGTTAGTGCCGCCAACATCGTGCTCAATCTGGGCATCCTGGCAGCATTCAAATACTTTAATTTCTTTGTTGGCAGCCTGCAGACATTGCTGTCGGCCGCGGGTATTGCTGTGGATTGGCCCACGCTCAACATCATCTTGCCCGTGGGAATCAGCTTCTATACTTTCCAGGCTTTGAGTTACTCGATCGATGTGTATGCGCGTCGAATCGAGCCCACGCGTGATGTGGTGGCGTTTTTCTCGTTCATCAGCTTTTTCCCGCAGTTGGTGGCAGGTCCCATCGAACGTGCGACCAACCTGTTGCCGCAGATGCTTAAGGCTCGCCGTTTTGACTACTGTCAAGCCGTGGACGGTCTGCGGCAGATGCTGTGGGGCTTTTTCAAGAAACTCATCATTGCCGACGGCTGTGCCGAGGTGGTGAACCAGATGTGGAACGGCGTGAATTCGTCAACGGGTCTGATGCTGTTCGTCTGCTCGTTATTGTTCACGTTCCAGATCTATGCCGACTTCTCGGGTTACAGCGACATAGCCATCGGATGTGCCAAGTTGTTCGGCATCAAGCTCACCACGAACTTCAAGGTGCCCTATTTCTCTCGCAATGTGCGGGAATTCTGGCGCCGGTGGCACATCACGCTCATGGGGTGGTTTACACAGTATGTCTATTTCCCGCTGGGCGGCAGCCGTTGTTCTCGCTCCAGGACTGTGCTCAACACCATCATCGTGTTTGCGTTGAGCGGCCTGTGGCATGGTGCCGACTGGACCTTTGTCTTGTGGGGCCTGTACCATGCGCTGCTGTTCATTCCGCTCATTGTGTTGGGCTCGCAGCGTCACAGGGATACTGTGGCTCACGGCCGTCTGCTCCCCACGTGGCGTGAACTGGTAAGCATGGTGGTGACATTCCTGCTCATCAACTTCGGTTGGATTTTGTTCCGCGCTCCCGATTTCGCTTCGTTCAGCGAATTTGTTTCCCGCCTGTTCTCGCCCTCGTTGTTCAACTATCATGGCTTGACGATGAAGATGGCGACGATGCTGGCATGGTGTGCCGCCCTGCTGGTTGTGGAGTGGATACAGCGCGAGCGTCAGCACGTGCTGCAGATTGACGGCTACCGCCTCTTGGCGACGCGTCCTGCGCGATTGGCGTTGTATGCATTCATCGTGTTCCTGATTTTCTACTTTGCGGGAAAGGTACAAACGTTTATCTATTTCCAGTTCTGAGTCCTGTTATGCGCAAGTTCTTATATAACCTATCCTACACCGTGTTGCCCGTCTGGCTGTTCTTTGTCGGCATGGCGGTTTACCTGTGGGCCATTGACGATAACTCCGGTGACTTGATGCGACTGGGACTCATTGATAGCGGACCCGAATACTCCGATTCAATCTGTACACGTTTGCTGCCTGAGGTCTATTACACCGGCTTGGATGATGACAGCGTGTTACGTCAGGATGATTGTGATGTATTGGTCATCGGTGATTCCTTCTCGCACGGTGGCGGAGTGGGCAAGCAGGGTGATTATGTGAATTATCTGGCTCATGAGAGCGGTCGCAAAGTGGTCGTTTTTACCCCTCAGGACCCCACCTTGTCGAGCCCGATGCAGATTGCGTTTGACTTGCTGAATCTGGATCGAATCGACTCCACCAACGTCAAGAACCTGGTTGTTCAGGAGGTAGAGCGTTATTTGGTGGACCGTCATTGCGGATTTGTCACCAACCACAAGTCTATTCCGCGAGTGGACAAACCCGAGCAGGAGGCGGCCCCCGAACCTGAACAGTCGCCAAGTCCCCTGCTGCGTGTAAAGGATTTCCTGTTCTATCACCTGTTTGGTGCCAATCCCATTTTGAAAGCCAGCCTGTCGAGGCCGGTCTTTGGTGGAGCGCAGCCCGATGTCCTCTATTTCTACAACGAGGATGTCAAGTTGGGCTTTGATGTCACGCCCAAGAGTCGCCAACTTGTTGTCGATTGCTATCGTCAGGTGATAGATGCGGCACGCCAGCGTGGCGTGAATCTCATCTTGCTTGTCGCCGGCGACAAGTATGACATGTATCAGAACTATATTGTCGACAATCCCTATCCCGCCAAGACGCTCAACGAGGACATCCAGCAATGGATGGCACCCGAGATGGATCGATTTGTCTTCTCCAAGCAGGTGTTGAGCCCCTACATTGAGCAGGGTGTTAAGGACGTATATCTGTTTAACGACACCCACTGGTCTCCCGCTTCGTCCCACTTGATTGCGTCCGAAATCATCAAGAAACTCAAGTAAGCAAAAAGAGATATGGACCTGAATTCCCCCGAGTTCTACACAATCGCCTTTGTGGTGGCGATGGCACTGGTGGCCTTGCTCATGGGGCATCGGGAGAAAGGCCCTGCCAGCACCCACATCATGCAGCTGGCCACAACGGCCGACGATGATAATGAAAGCGATGATGACACGCTGCGGTTGCGTCATTTGGGTGGCGGTAAGGTACTCATCAGCCGTGAGGGCTTGTTGCTGGCTCCCGAAGAGACCGTAAATCTGGTATTCACCATCCGCGATGCCGAGTGTACTATCCTGGAGAAAAAAGGTGTCAAGCGTCGCAATGTCGTTGGTGAGCCGGTCAAGGGAGAAGTGGCGGTCAAGTTCTTGCGTCCCATGAAGTACCACATCCGCTACGAGAGCCAGGTCACCAGCCGTTGGGCTTCGTTCACCTATGACGCTTCATCGTCTCAGGAGAAAACGGTCTTGCTGGACTATTAGGGATTTGGCGGGGCATGGCAGGCCCTGAGACACGAACCCCGTTGTTTACACAATTTCCCAGGGGTCTTTACGTTATTATAATACAAGAAGATAAACAATCGTGATAATGAAAAAGATATTATTGCTGATAGTGATGGCGCTGTCATTGAACGCAGTGGCACAGAATGCCGTTGGTGATTGGACTATTCACACGTCGTTTGTGGGCGATGCGGTGACCTCGGTGGTTGAAGCCCGCGAATGGGTTTATTACCAGTCGGGGGAATACCTCTTTCGCCTGGACAAGTCCACTGAGGAGAATGAGGCCTTGAGTAAGGTGAACCAGTTGAGCGATATGGGCATTGCCAATATCTATTACAATAGCGACAAGGACTACCTCGTGGTGGTGTACAAGAACTCCAACATCGATGTCATCCTGAGTAATGGATCTGTTGTCAATATGCCCGAGATCAAAGATGCTGTGCTGAGTTCGAGCAGGACCATCAACGATGTCACTTTTGCTCCCGGCTTGATGTATTTGGCAACAGGCTTTGGCTATGTGGTGATTGATGACAGCAAGATGATTGTCAAGGAGTCGCATCAGTATGGCGAGGCTTTGCGTTCGGTAGCTCAGGTGGGAGAGACTTTGCTGCTTTCCTCGGCCGATGCCTTCTACTACGGCGATGCTGACCTGTACTATGAGTATCTGTCCTCGTTCAAGACCGAGGAACTTAAGAATAATTGCCGCTTCTGGCCCGTTGATGATGAGGCCTTCTTCTGCATCACTGATGATGAGACATACGTTATCACGATGGCTCTTGACGATGACGATAATGCGACTTTCAGTTCGCGGCTTGTTATCGAAAGCCCCGCAGCCGATATCCAGAACACATTAGACGGACTGCTGATCAATGTTCCCGACGAGGGCAGATGTTACATGACCAACAAGGATGGCATCGATCTTGAGGTGCTCAGTGAAAACGGCGAGCTGTGCAGTGCCCATCCCGATGGCGACGGCTCGCTTTGGTCGGCAGGCGAGAAGGGTTTGCATCAGCAGCTGGAGCCCGATTATTATTTTGTGCCCAATGCTTTGTCATTTGCGTCCCCCTTCTGGATGACCTATAATCAGGACCAGGACAAATTGTATGTGTCTACTACTGCCGCCAATGGCGTATGCGACGTCGCCTCGCCCACGGCAGTGAACACTTTTGATGGTGTGAAGTGGGCCGACGTGACCCCCGAGAATATCCCCCTGAAAGGCAATTCACAAGATGGCTCATTCTGGTTGGAATTTGTTCCTGGCGAACCCAATACCTACTTATTGGGCACCTGGTTCTTTGGCTTGCTCAAGGTGGTGGATAATAAGATTGTGATGACCTATGACGTCAGCAACAGCCCCATGGCAAAGAAGTGGACCATTCACCCTGTTACCAGCATTGACCGCAAGGGCAACGTATGGGTGGCACAGCCCCACGAGAACGAGGCCCATCCCGTGATGGTACTGCCGGCTGCCAAGGTGAAGTCTAACGAGACCACAGCCAACGATTGGGTGCTGCCCAACATCGACGGGGTCTTTCAGAGGGACCAGCAGGCGTCGACATATTGCAGCCGCTTCATTTCGACACGTTACAGCAACTACGATATCAAGTTGTTTACCGACGGTAGTTTCGAGAGCCCCATCGTGATCTGGAATTCCAATGGCGAAACCTCTACGAATCCCCAACAGGTGAAATTCACCAGGTTTGCTGATCAGGACGGCTTGGCGGTTTCGTGGACCAACATCGTCTGTCTGACCGAGGACCTGAACGGCATGGTCTGGATGGGAACCAGCGAGGGAATCTGCATGTTCAATCCCGCACAGGCGTTCTCTGGCAGCTCCTTCTCGGTCATCAGGCCCAAGGTGCCCCGCAACGACGGTACTGGCTTGGCCGACCGCCTTATGGACGGTATCAGGGTAAACGATGTAGCTGTTGACGGTGCCAACCGCAAGTGGATTGCCACGCAGTCTTCGGGTCTGTTCCTTGTCAGTCCTGATGGTTCCAGGATTATCAAGCGTTTCAATGACAAGAACAGTCCGCTGGCTTCCAACACGGTCTATAAGGTGTGCTGCAATCCTAACAGTAATTCGGTCTATGTCACCACCCCCGATGGCTTGTATGAGTACTTCAGTGATTCGAGTCCTGCCGAGGCTAACTATAATGACATCTATGCTTATCCCAATCCCGTGCGCCCCGAATATGGCGGCAACGTGACCATCATGGGTCTGATGGATAACTCCCTGGTGAAGATTGCCGATGCCAGTGGCAATGTCTTGGCGCAGATGAAATCAACGGGTGGCATGGTCACTTGGGACTGCTGTGACCAGTATGGCAATCCCGTCAAGAGTGGTGTATATCTCGTATTCTGCTCTCAGGCCAACGGCAGCGGTAATGCTGTGGTGACCAAAATCGCCGTAGTTCGTTAAACGATATAACTGTGAAGAGGATGAATAGACTGGCTTTAATTTGTTTGAGTGCGTTGCTGGTGGCCCTTACCGCCTGCAATACCGGTAGCCGTCTTGCCAAGGCCGAACGCGAAGCCGAGCTTGCCCGCCAGGTCGAGGCATCGATCGATGCACGGCAGTTCACCATTGGCGTCGACTGGATGAGGCCATTGGGCGGAGTGCCGCAGCATGTGAATTCCAACTACCAGTTGAAAATCAACGGCGATGAGATGGATTCATATCTCCCCTATGTGGGCGAGGCCTACCGTTTGCCCTATGGCGGAGGCAAGGGCTTGAATTTCAAGGCCACAATCTACAACTACTCCCTGACCATGGCAGGTGATAATTGCTACCTGATTGAGTACGATGTGACCAATGACGAGGATTCCTTTCATTATCGCATCAACATCTTCACTAACGGCAAGGCAATCATCGATGTGTGGGCCCGCGACAGGGATTCGATTTCGTTCCAGGGCGAGTTGGAGCTCTAGTGCATGTTTTAAATCGGAGAAACCCCACTCAGCATTAAACTTTTTGCAAAAGTGCGAGTCTAAAATATAGAAAATTTTCTTTAATCGTTAACCCTTTATAACTCTACCAATTATGAAAAAAACATTACTCATGTTGTCTGCAATGATGCTGATGCTTATGGCATGCGGCACAGGAAATAAAGTGATTGACGAACAGCGTGCCCAGGCCATCAGGTCGTTGTTGGAATCGCGTCAGTTTCTCGTCATGGTAGGCTCGATGAGGCCCTTGTCGGCACCCACGGTCAGCGTGAGCCAGGGCCAGAAGATGATTATTCGTGACGGCCAGGTGACTTGCTATTTGCCCTATGTCGGTTCCGGTCAGAATGTGGGCTATGGTGCCAGTGGCTACAAGGCGCTGAATTTCTCGAGCGCGCTGCTGGACTACAAGGTAGAGTACCCCAAGCCCGACCGTGCCCGCGTAACCTTCAGGGTGGATAACGGCGACGACAATTACCGCTTCCATGTCGAGGTATTCATGAACGGCAAAACCACTATCGACGTTGATCCCCGCGGCCGTGACGCCATCTCCTACAGCGGCATGATCCACGGCCTGGACATCCTCAACTAAGCAAACAATACGTAACTCTGGGTAAATAAAAACAGGGACGACGCCATCAAAAAGCGCCGCCCCTGTTTTATGATAGAATTCAGACGACGGTGACGCGGGAGACGGTGTTGTCTTTGGGGTCGCGGGCGACTTGGATTTGGGTGGTGATGCGTTCTTTGAGCATCTCGACGTGGCTGATGATGCCGACGCGGCGGCCGCCCATCTCGTAAAGGCGGTTGAGCGTTTCCATCACGTTGTCGAGGTAGCCGGCACTCAGGGAGCCGAAACCCTCGTCGATGAAGATGGTATCTACGTTAAAGACTTTGCCCGACAGGCTGGAGAGGGCCAGCGCCAGGGCCAGCGATACCATGAAGCTTTCGCCGCCCGAGAGGGTAGTCACCGCCGTACGGTCGCCCTGCAGCAGGTCGCGCACCAGGATGGTGAGTGTGCCGGGATAGGTCTCCAACTCGTAACGGTCGTTGAACTGGCGCAGGTAGCCGTTGGCCGAACCCAAGAGTTCTCCCAGCAGATAGCTCTGTGCGATTTTGCGCATGGTCTTGCCGTCGGCGCTACCCAGCAGGTTGCTGAACTCGGCCCATTGGCGATAAACGGCTTCGGCTTGCTCGAGCAGTTTCTGCTTCTCGCCCGAGAGGCGTGCGTTCTCTTCGTCGGATTTGAGGCGTGCAGCGCGATTAGATACTTCCTCATTCAGTTCCTCGATGCGCTTGCCGGTCGTTTCGATGATTTGGGCCAGGCGTTCGGGATTTTCCTCGATGAAATCGGGCTTTTTGGCCGCAATCTCGTCTTGGCGTGTCTTTAAGGCCTGAACCTCACCCTGCATGAGGGCGATGTCCTGGGCCAGCGTCTGGTGTGCCAGCTTGATGGCTGCGATGTCTGCCTCGTTGTGGTTGGCAAGGGCGCTCAGCCGTTCGATGGTCAGCTGCGGCTGGCTGGCCATGCAGGCGTTCAGGGCCTGTTGTGCCTGTTGAGCATTGTTCTGTTCGGTGTCGAGCCGCGTGTTCCACTCCAGCGATTTGTTCTCTAGCCTATTCCACAAGTCATTCAGGTTATCGGGAATTGAGGCGGTGGTGTGGCCTTTGTCGGTCAGTCCCTTGATGTTCGCCTTGGCGGCAGTAATGGCGGGCAGGTGGGCCTTGATCAGCGCGATGGCGTGGTCGAGTTGCTGGGCTTCGTTCTCTTTGGTCTTGTAGTTCTTGGCGTCGTTTTCCAAATTCTCGATGAAATCGACGTTTTTCGCCCGTTCTTGCCAGTCGTTGAACACAAATAATTTGTCCAGTTCGGCTGTCGCTTTCTCCAGCAGCTCTTTGCTCGTCTGAATGGCATCGCGTTGTTTGCCGATGCTCGCATTGATGTTGTTCAGGTCAATTTGGGCCTGATTGTGTGCCTTCACTTTCAGCGCGCTTGCCTCACGTGCTTGCTTGATGTGCTCGTTGAGGTCTTGTGCTTGCTTGATGGTGCCGTTCAAGCGCTCGATGTCATTGTCAACGTCATCGATGAGCGCTCCAGCCAGGCTTGAATTGCCCTTTTCATCGGCTTTCTTGCCGCATTTTTCAAGTAATTCCTGAATGTGTTTCCATTGCTTGGCGCACTCGTCGGCTTTATGCTTGAGGTCGTTGTCTTTGTCTTGGATATCCTGCCGCATCCGTTCGGTGAGCTTTTGGCCCGCCTTGATGGCACCCTCGGTCGTGATGACGGCTTGTTCGGCTGCTTGCAACTCTGTCTGCAACTGGTCCAGTTCGCTTTGCGCCTTGGGGGCCAGCAAAGTGCTGATGACGTTGCCGCACACGGGGCAAGTGTCCCCCTCATGCAGTGTCTTGTGTGCCTGGCTGATGAGGGCGTTCCAGTCCTTTTGGCGCTCGACGGCGGCACGGGCCTTCTGCTCCAGTTCGCGTTTGCCCTTGATGGCCGCTTCTTCCTTCTCGAGGGTCGCCTGTTGCTTACCCAGTTCCTCTTTGAGCAACTCCAGCTTCTGCTTGGCTTGAGCATTGTCATCCAGCTTGCCCTTGTAGGTGGTGAGTTCCTGCTTGGCATTAAACAGGTTGTCTTTGCGGGCAATCACCTGCTCGATGTGCAGGTTGTCATATTCCTGCTGCAACTTCTCGACCGTGGCCTCCTGTTTCTTGCATTCGTCAAGTGTTCGCTTGAGCGTTTCTTCGGCTTCGGGCAGTCTACCGGTTTCGCGTTCAAGGGCAGTGGTATAGGCCGTGATGTTGTCACTTGCCGATTGGCGGCTCTTCATTACCGATTTGATGGTGCCCATGACGTTATACATTTCACGGTTTGGCTCCTGTTGCTGCAGAAATCCCTTGATTTCATCGAGTTTTTTGCAATTTTGAGACAAATCTGCCTCGGTGGCACGCAGCGCAGCGCACAACCTGTCGAATTCCTCCTGCAGCGCGGGACGTTGCCCTTCAAGCGACCCAATCTGGCGCTGTGCATGGCGCAGCGACGCGAGTTCGCGACGGGCATCGGCGGTGGCATCCCAGTCCTTGATGAGTGCCTGTTGCTCCAGGTAGTCCGGCTGTTCGCGCTGTTTCGTTTTGTCAGCAAGGACACTTTGCTTGTCGGCCAGTTTCTTTTCATTGTCGGCTTTCTCGTCGAGCCAATCGGTCATTTTCTTGGCTCCGTCGTGTTGCTGCTGTTGCTCAGCGGTTTTTTTCTTGAAATCGGCGATTTCATCGTTGATTTGGGCCTTTTCTTCTTCGTTGAGGAGCCTGATGTTCTGCAGTTGGTCGTTGAGCAGGTCCCGATCATGCTCCTTCGCCTTGCAGATGTCGTAAATCTTTTTACCGATTTGGGCATAGACCTCGGTGCCGGTCATCTTCTCTAGCAGGGTGGCCTTGTCGTTGTCGTCACTCTCCAGGAACTCGGCAAACTTGCCCTGGGCCAGCACAACGGTGCGGAAGAACTGGTTCATGTCCAGCCCTATGGTCTGCTTGACAAAATCCTCGATATCTTTGATTTTGGAGTACTGGCAGGCCTGGGCCACGCCCTCGTCGGTCATGATGGTGCGGACAGGTTTCTGGATGGCGCCGTCGGCCTTGTTGCGTGAACGGTGCACGTGCCAGGTAGCAACGTAGGGAGTGCCGTCGTTGTCATCGAAGGTGAGCCTCACGTCGGCGCTCACGGCCCCGCGACGCAGGAGCTGGCGCACATCGTCGGTCTTGAGGTTGTCCTCGTTGGCGCCCTCCTCACGGCTGGTGGTGTAGTCGGCGCCCTTGGCGGCATTCAGACGCGGTGTGTCGCCATACAGGGCCAGGCACAGGCAGTCGATGATGGTGGATTTGCCCGAACCCGTCTCGCCGGAGATAAGGAACAGGTGTTCGTCGGCCAGCGGTGCGGCGTCAAAGTTGATTTCGGCGTGCTCGATAGACGCGATATTGTCGATAATGAGTTGCTTGAGTTTCATAGTCTGTTGTCTTTTTCTACTTCCTGGTAAACATAGTTAAACATCTCTTGTTGCTGCTCGGTCATGGGACTGCCGGTCTTGTCGATAAAGAACTGGTTGGCTACCTCGATGGGCAGCATCTTGTTGAATTGTTCCACGGTGAGTTGGGTGGTGTGGCGGCGTTCCATGGCGGTGACGGTCTTTTTGATTTCGCAGAACCGGCACTGCTTGTCCTTGACGGCCTGGGCTGCGCGCTGCAGGGCGCCGTTGGGCAGGAAACGGTCCACCTTGACGTTGAGGCGGATGTAGGCCTTCTCGTTAGGATTGTGGCTCTGCAGCAGGCCTATGGCGGTGTCGATATCGACAGGCTCGTGGGCGGGTAGGGTGTGCAGGGGCTTCATGTTCCTGATGACCTTGGTCTCGACACGGGGTTGGGCGCCGTGATTGTCAATCTCGACGATGCTCACCGAGTGCTCGCACTGCTCGTCAAAACTTACGGGCACCGGCGTGCCGCAATAGCGGGCCCGTGGACTCACGTCCTGGGGCCGGTGGATATGTCCCAGGGCGGCGTAGTCATAGCCGTCGCCCAAGGTGGCCAACTCGACACATTCCATCGTCATGTTTCGGTCATGGCCCGTGAAGTCGCTGTTGTTGACGGCCAGATGGGCCATCAGCACAACGGGCAGACCGTTCTCTCCGTTGAGTGTGTCGGCATGGTTGAGCAGGGCCTGGAAATAAGCCTGTTGGCGCTGGTCGCGATTGATGTCGGCAGCGCCGGCAGGTAGCGGAAAACTGGCGGGATAGGCAAACGGAACGGCAGCCACGATGCCCTTGTTGCCCACCTTGATGATGTGGCGTGACAGGTCGGCGTGGCCTTTGGCGTCGCGCGAAATGCCGCCCAGCACGGTGACGTTGGCCAGTTGCCACAGGCGTTGGTCACTGTCCAGGCGAGAGGCACTGTCGTGGTTGCCTGCAATCACGATGATGGTCATGGTGGGGCAGGCCTTGTGGATGTCAAGCATGGCGTTGACATACATGTTGACGGCCGCATTGGACGGTGCGGCGGTGTGGTAGATGTCGCCGCTCACGAGCAGGGCGTCGGGTTGGCGCTTGCGCACGATGTCGGCCAACTGGCCCAGGAAGTCGGCTTGTTCTTCGCTACGGTCATAGCCATAGAAATTCTGGCCCAGATGCCAGTCACTGGTGTGGATGAATGTGAACATGAAAGGTAACTGTTTACTTTAGTTTGGTTTAACAATGCTTCATACTGCTTTTCCCCATGGTTGAAGAATAATTTAGTAGCACAAAACTAGGAAAAATCCT
>JAEEGL010555264.1_pt1 | contig 13448 bp, 12 predicted proteins | sample 9134231 | NCBI WGS metagenome assembly JAEEGL01 (sample SAMN16246548, study PRJNA631951) | gut metagenome | biome: gut microbiome; feature: rumen; material: fiber-attached | host: Bos | place: Iran: Karaj | collected 2018-10 | reverse complement strand
CAGGTGCTTCGAATCCTTATCATCATTTTTCTCCTCGTCATTAGAAGGGATTTCATTACCATTCTCTAACTCCTGATTTTGATTTATTACCTCAGGAATCATCTCAACATTCTCTTTTGGCTTAGCGCCGAATAAACTTAACAGTGCCATAATTTTCGCTTTAAAATGTTTCACAATCTTGTTTTCTTTGCCCTTTTATACACGAAAAAGTGAAAAGGTAACCGCGAAATCCAAAATTATTTGTATTTTTGCAGAAAAATAGTGTATGATGAAATTTAGAATGGCAATCATAATAGCTGCGATACTACTCTCTTCCGTTACCTATGCTCAACGGAAAAGGGCTTTTCTAGTCGGCATCTCAAATTATGATACAGCCTTAACAGGTTATCAGTGGAACAATATTAGCGGGGTTGAAGATGTGAATCTCTTAGGCCCCATTTTAAAGAAGCAAGGTTTTTCGTTTATATCACTGGTTAATGAACAGGCAACTTATACGAATTTAACAAATGGATTGACCAGATTTATTAATAAGACAAAGAAAGGCGATATTGTTTATATACATTTCTCAGCTCATGGTCAACCCGTTGAGGATTTAGATGGTGATGAAGAAGACGGTTGGGATGAATCTATAGTTCCAATTGATGCTTATAAGATATACAAAAAAGGTGTTTATGAAGGCGAAAAACATCTTCTTGATGACCAACTTAACAAATATGTTAAGCGGTTAAGGGAAAAGATAGGTGCCAAAGGCTTTCTATATGTTGTGATTGATGCCTGCCATGCCGGAACGTCTTCCAGGACTAATGATGACAATGTGCGAGGAACAAAAGTCGGTTTCTCATATAGTAATAAGGTGTTTAAGCCTACACGTACTAAGAAAACTCATTATGTGATTGACTCATCAGCAACAATGTGCAACGTAATGTATCTTGAGGCCTGCAGACCAGACCAGATTAACACTGAGATAAGAATAGGCAACAAATGCTATGGACCACTATCTTATAATATTGCGCAAGCCCTCTCTGCTTATACACTTACTACTGATGCAAATGTATTTTTGAAGCATATTAAGAATTCACTAATGCAGAATGGTCGCTGGCCAAACAATCAGAACCTTGTAACAGAAACGAGTTTCTAATATGGCAAAGGAAGTAAACATACAGGGTCTGGAGCTAAACCGTTTCATCTCAGACGAGAGAAACAAAGTACTTTCATATCTGAGGAAAACATTCTCTGTCTCAGATGATGATTTGTACGATATTTACCAAGAATCATCAACGGCATTATTCATGAATATCCGCGATGGGAAACTAACCAATCTCAAGAGCACCCTCTCAACATATTTCCTTCGCATCTGCATCAATCAGACATTGAAATTCATGGGCAAGCAGAAGAAAGTCGTTCCTTTGTTTGATGAAAATACCATAACAAACAAGGATGATTTCCGCTCTGACAAGATAGATGAACTATATCAACTATGTACAGAAGATGAGGATTCAGAAAGAGTTGCCCGTTCCGAGAAAATTGTACAAAGCATCATTGACTCTATGCCTGAGACCTGTAAGAACGTCTTTCAAGGCTATTATTGGGATAACCTCACGACAACAACTATTGCAAATATGTTCGGGTTTGCTAATGCGAACTCGGTCAAGACGCAAAAATATAAGTGCCTACAGAAATTCCGTAGCAAGTATAACGAACTAATGAACAGAATCTATGAATAAGAGCGACGACATATTGATGAATAGCTTTGACGAACGAATCGAGGCATTCCTTCGTGGCGAGATGAGTGCAGAGGAAGAGTCGTCTTTTAAGCAAGAAATCCACCGGAATCCTGAATTGCGCAGCCGTGCAATGACAATGGCATCGCTCATCAAAGGAGTAAAAGCCAAGGAGTCAGAAAGAGAAAACGACGCCATTAATTCCGTTGTAAAGAGCGATCAATCAAAACTGCGTCCCGTTCTATGGTGGGCATGTTCTGTTGCAGCTGTCTTTGCAATATTCTTTGGAGTATATAAAGATAAGAGATATAACATGTTGGATGCAACTGTCTCTCCATACTATACACAATATAACATAACAGACATCTCACGTGGTGAGACCGATTCTCTAACAATTGGCCATCTGTATAACCTGTTTACTCAAATCCAAGAAAAAAGGAATGTTTTAGACGTCATCAAAGAACTGGAGCCCATCTACATTTCTCTTGGCGAGGATTTTACATACAATGCTTATGCCAACGACATTTCATGGAATCTTGCATTGGCATACATTAAAGACGACCAGATTGACAAGGCCATTCCTATTTTGGAGAAATTGCAGAACGAGAATCCAGATACGCCAATATCCACAAAAGCAAATGAGTTATTAAAGAAGCTCAAAGAGCTATAGTCCCATGAGAAAAGACAGCCCACAAGGTTGTCTTTTTCTTCTCCCGATTACCTTCCATAGGTTACCCGTATAAACAGGAAAAAGAAGTATGGAAGACTATACAGATTATATCGAAAAGTTCCTTAGAGGACAGATGAACCAGCAGGAGGAGGTCACCTTCAAGGCATTATTGTCAACAAATAAGAATCTACGTTCATTTGCCTTTATTGTGGCGTACATGTTGAGAGGAATGAAAAAATCTAGGTAAAGATTTGGTGATTCCAACATTTATTTGTACCTTTGCCTCCGAGAAGAACCTCCTTCTCCTTTTATTTTTGATTCTAACTGAGCCTCTGAGCCAATCGAGATAACTGCAAAGTTTAACGGAGGCTAGAGGTATGCCTCCACAAAAATAATAAAATATGAAAGTATTTATTTGTAGTTGTGGCCATAAGATGGTAAGAATCGGACAGAAAAATGACACATCTTTTGGAAGGGACACAAAAAGAATTGAGTATTCATGTCCAGTTTGTGGGAATGTAGCATTTCTTGAACCAGAGAAGTGGAATCTCTAAAGAAGAGGGGCTTTGTCCCTCTTCTTAGTTTATTCCATCCAGCATAATAAATGATGCCCAGTATTTGGGATCACTATATTTCCCATTCTCAACATTTCGAAGATACTTTTGAGCATCTTTTAATGATTGTAGTTTCGGCTTACCACTCATAAGGTTCCTATAGAATTCAATCATAAGTATTTTAGTAGCTTCGTCATCCACCTTATCATAACTCATAATAATAGTGTTAGCACCTGCCCTTTTAAAAGCTCGTTGCAAACCAATAATATCATAACCCAGAAATTCTCCTCTTCCACTTTCACAGGCCGATATAGAAACAATATCAATATGCCTAAGATCCAAAGAAGCTATTTCAGCAGCAGTTAACAAACCATCTTCATTCATTATATCTTCTCGTTGAATGAGTCGATTGCCACCTGCCATAACAAGAAAGGATCGTAGAAGCACACTATCTTCGTCTAATACGTATCCTTCTGTGTTTGGATGTATAAAAGCAAGATTATATTGATTTGCAAAAGAATCCGCACACTCAGACTTTACGTATAGACCATGTGTTGCCACGTGAAGAATGTCAATATCTTGCCCAGACAAATTCTTAAATGACATTTCTGTCCCATCTCTTCCTGTATATGTGACACAATTTACTTTCTTTTCCTGAAGAATACTATCTATCGTTGCCACTTCCTCTGCTGTATTATAAAGATAATCGAAACCACTACGCAGATTTGAATTGGCATCTTGAAAACAAGCTCCCATGTCTTCATAGTTTAATCCCCCATACAAAATTGCATTCTTGTATCTTGGCGGGGAAGAAGAATTGACAAGTTTTATTGTAGTTGACAGTCGGTACATATTATATTTGTCCGATATAACATCTTCATCGTTAATGGACAAATGCTCAATGGGTATTTGTGCAAGAATGTTTGTCGTAGAAAAGTATATATCCTTTATTTCACCAACTTCTTCAATTATTGGAGTCCAAATCATCTTACCCAGAACATTTCTTACAGTGTTATTCCGATTTGTAAGAGCATAAGTAAACTCTTTTTCATCAAACAGTCTTATAATTTGGGGAGGCTGATTCTTCTTGATAACCATTGCATATATTACCATATTATGCATATTGGTAACAAAGAATTCGTCCACGCCAAGGAACTCAATTGCCACATCATCTTGAGCCAATCTTTCTCCAATCAAATTCCAGTTGTATGATTTCAATTGATTCATGTTATCTATTTCCATGATATTTTTTGAAAACAAAATGGAATTATAGAGCATTTCAATGCTTGCGTTATTTAGATTTAAGAAGACGACACTAGGATATATGTCATTGAATAAAGAACATACTTGTTGCCATAAAACATACTTCTCTTTATATGAGCAGTTCTGGCACTGATTAACAAATTGTTGCTTTGCGACTTCAACAGCAGAGTCTAAGTATTTCAATGCAGTTGGATAATCACCATTGTCAACACAATATTTTGACAGTTTTAAGTCATCAAGTGCATTAGCCCATTTGTCATTTTGGGCTATACAATGGTTGCAACAAATAAATATAGAAAAAATGATTAAGACGTGTTTCATCTTGTTTGCCAAACCATTAAAAATTAATCTAATCCATCCAACATAATAAACGAGGCCCAATACTTTGGGTCATCATACTTTCCACGATCGACCTTACGCAGGATATTCTGGGCTTCATGAAGCGACTGATGCTTTGTTTTACCGTTTGTAAGATTCCGATAGAACTCGACCATTAGTATCCTCGTTGCTTCATCGTCAACTTTGTCCAAACTCATCAGTATGGTGTTTGCACCAGCCTTTTTGAATGCCCGCTGCAAGCCGTACACTCCTTCTTTATTGATATCACCAAGAGCTGTTTGACAAGCAGAGAGAACAATTAAATCTAATCCATTTAAGTCAAGTGTTGAGATTTCCAACGCTGTTAGAATTCCATCCTCAGCCATTTCAGGAATAGAAACACGATGTGGCAAGCAATTACCCCCGGTCATGACAAGAAAAGAACGTGTAAGAGCATAGTCTTCCTGTATGTCAATATCTCCCAACCGAATAAAAAGGAAATTGTTGTTTGCTCTTTGTATTGAGGCTTCCATTGGAGTAATATACATACCATGAGTTGCCAAGTGTATGATAGACACATTTTGGCCAGAAAGGTTTTTAAAAGATGTTTCTGTTCCTTCTATTCCTGTTAGTAGTTCTGTTTGAACTTTTTGGGTTTCCAATACCTTTTCTATCTCATTAATTTCAATAATCGTATTCGGTAAAGGGTCAAAGCCTCCTCTTTTAATTAAATTTGGCACTAGTCCTCTATATGCAGTTTTAAGGGATTCCAAATCTGTTCCATGCTGCTTCATCAAATCATTCGCTTCGGCATCATATTTCAGACCTCCATATAACACGGCATTTTGAAACCGCTTTTCGTTTTTGCGTTTTAATAATTCACGGGTTGAAGATAATCGATAGACATTATAATGATTAGCCGCTAGACTATCGCTATTACTAATCATATATTCAATACCAAGATTATTTAATAATCCTGTAGGAGAAAAGTAAATGTCTATTTTATCTTTATATTTGTCCAAAATTGGTTTCCAAACCAATTGAGAAATTTCGGATAGAGGTAACGTTGTTGTTTCTTCTTCTGTAAAAAGGGGAATTAATTCTGGATAATCGGATTCTTTACTAAAAGCTAATGCCATATAGTGCTCTTGAGAAATGTTACACGTGTCTATAAAGGAAACGAACTCTATCACAAGATCATTTTCACTAATTTCTTTCTGTATGTCCGTCCATTTCTTCTTTTTACTTTCGATGTTTTTCCTATAGGGAGTTGATGAGGCCAGCAATATATTTTCATTTGCTATAATTTCCTTCTCTAAGGAATCCATATTTATAGTCCTCATCTCGATGGGAATCTGGCATTGATTGTATAGCCATTCTTTCTGTGCTTTAATATTATTGTACATCTGAATTAAATGGGTGTCTTTAGAGCTTTTGATTATGCTATTATCCTCCAAATCTGCATTTAGTAATATACCTTTCCTAAAAAGCTGTGCATCATATAATAAGCTATTTGTTTCAGGGGAATTATGATAATATGCAATAGCCGGAAGAAGCTGGTCATAAAAGAACTCAATGTTATTTATCATTTTTGCCTTTTCTCTAGACGTCAAAATAGGGAAATTTTTAGAAACATATTGTTCATAACCTTTCACCACCTCATTTATATTATCTATTAGTTCTTCTTTGTCGTTTCTTAAAAAGTAAAGATTTGCCAATCTTTCTTGTGTTTGTAAAAAAGAAAGATGTTTCGTACCAAATGCCGATCGGTATATTTGGGCTATTTCTTTTTCATTTTTAATTGCTTCCTCATAGTTTTTGGCCATCACCATGAAATCAGTAATTATTTTTTTCATATCTGCATATCTATAATCATTCTCTCCCAGAATGCTTCTTGCATCAACTAAAGCACCAAAAATGTAGTCGAACGCCTTTTCTGCTTTTTGCAAATTGCATTCCTCAATTGCAACTTTGTTAAGGCAGATACCAAGATTGTATTGAGACTGGCAGAGATTTAAATTGTATAATGGCTGATTATTGAACATATGGCTATCTCTCCACATGTCTTTTCTTATTTGGTATGACTCCTCAACACATTCTAATGCTCTTGAGGGATTATTGTTCACATAATACATAGCAAGATTGTTTAAGGCTGTTGAAAGAAGAGCATCAGCCAATCTCGTTGTGTCCTTCCGTGCACCCTCTATTGCCTCAAGAAGCAACTTTTCTTTCTCGTTGTAAAAGCCTAAAGAACCATAGTAGTTAGACAGTCTTAAGGCAGCATCTATGGTTTCCCAACGGTTTTTTCCTTTACTTTGAACGAGCATGTCATATCGTTTCTCCCCGACTCTCAACGCTTCTTTATAGTATCCGTTGGTATAATAACAAGTTCCCAGATTACCCAATGCTTCTAAATATAAATCATCGGCTGGTCGCTTTTCAAATGTTACGATAGACTTTTTCGCACATTCCAATGCTTCCCGGAGTTGATAATTATCTCTTTTAGAATTTGACAAATAATTATAAGCCGAGCCTAGAATCTGTATGAATAATCCAAATTCAACACTTTCGGTTCCAAATAGTTCTTCACAAAGATGTGAGTTTTCTTCTCCATATTGTACGACTTTTTCATATTCCCCTCCACATAAGCAACTATATGCCAAGTTAATAACTGAGTTTACATAGCCTGAACTTTTACAGCCCAATAAGGCTCTCCATATTTTTGTAGATTGTTCTGCAATATTTATCGCTTTTTCGAAGTTTCCAGCCGAAGTGTAAAATTCTGCCTTGTTCATTAAAGAGAGAGCATACTCAAAGCCATATTGAACGCAACTACTATCATTTTCATGAGTTAAGCTAATGCCATATATATTAAAAGCTTCTTCGCCTGGGCTTTCGATAAAATCTATGTATTCTGCATCTTTAATAGCAGGAAAACAAAAAAGGAATTTATATTCACCAGAATAATTGAAATTCATTTTTTCAGGAGAAAAAGGAATGCCATCACATCGTAAAATATGGTATTTCATTCCTGTTTCACGGGATAGAAGGAATGTTTCTTTGGAAATATTAGCCCATGAATCTTCCTCTGCATTATATTTGCAAAAAACATAAGTTGTATCAATATCAAGAACTATTTTTTCGATACGTAGCTCTGGTGCGTCTGTTCTATCGAAAACAGGATAGTTGATTGTACGCCTCAAAATGTTTGGGGGGACAGGAGCACCACTTACATTGGAAACAATTAAGAGAAAAATAAAAGAAAACCACTTCATAAACAACTAATTTTCTGCAAATATACAAATATTCTTCAAAAGTCGGTTACCTTTTTATTCTTTTTGGTATAAAAGGGTGAAGAAAGTCCGAAAAAGAGTCGAAAACAAGGTTGTGAAAGTGATTCTACTTGGGCAAGTGAACAAAAACAAGTAATTTTGCAAACAACAAAAAGTATAACTTAAAAACAAAACGATTATGAAAAAGTTAATGATGACCCTGATGGCAGTCGTATTCGCCATCGCAGCAAACGCTCAGTACAACACCAACTATTACAATCAGTATGGTAGCAATATCGGTTCTTCTACTACACGCTCAAACTATGGTGGCGGAACGACCACCAACTATTACAACCAGTATGGAAGCAGTATCGGAAGTGCTACAACACGTTCTAACTATGGTGGAGGTACGACAACCAATTACTATGACCAGTACGGAGGCAGTACAGGTAGTGCTACTACACGCTCAAACTACGGTGGAGGAACGACCACTAACTACTACAACCAGTATGGAAGCAGTACTGGTAGCGCCACAACGCGTTCTAACTATGGTGGCGGAACAACTACAAATTACTATGACCAGTACGGTGGAAACATCGGTTCTTCTACAACGCGTTCTAACTATGGTGGCGGAACAACTACAAATTACTATGACCAGTACGGTGGAAACATCGGTTCTTCTACAACGCGTTCTAACTATGGTGGAGGAACGACCACGACATATTATGATGCTTACGGCAATAGCATAGGGTCAAGCTACGACTGGTAATAAATATGAGTTGAACATAGCTTCTCTGCTTCAAGAAGTTATATTCATTGCTTGAATGGACCTATGTTCATCAATTTACGGACATGGAATTGTAGATATAGGCTAAACACTTTGTACCACAAACTAAAAACAAAAGGACATGAAAAAAGGATTTGTATTTTTGATTATGACGTTTGCTGTTGTTCTGAAAAGTCCAGCACAGATCTATGGCGGGGACTATGCAGTTCAACTGCCTACCAGAGACATTTACGACACAGAAGTGATGAACGCCTATGCAAATGCATTGAGAGAGACAGCAGGGAGACGAGAACAGATTTTTAACTTTTATTCAGACAAGGCATTAGACGCTGGCCTCGAAAAACAATGGGAGTTGTGTATATATTATGTTGACAAGGCATTGGAAACTGGCTTCTACAATGCTGACTTGTATTTTGTGCGTGGTTTGGCCAATGAACAACTGGGGAAATACAAGGATGCGAAGAAAGACTACAAAACAAGTAAGAAGCTTGGCTCAGTGCATGCAGCAAAGGCTTTAGAGAGCCTGAAAGAGAAAATGAAAAGGAAATAACAATAATGAGAAAGGGTAAAGCTATGAAAAGAATGTTAATGATGCTGATGGCATTGATAACGGCCATCGCTGTGAATGCACAGTATTACAACGTTGGAACATCTACATCTACAACGGACATTTTTGGTAACGAGACAACGACTCACCGTAACCAGTATGGGAACACGACGGGCACTTCTATCTCGTCAACTGACATATTTGGAAATACAACAACTACTCATCGGGATTCCCATGGCAACAACATCGGGACCTCAACATCCTCAACGGACATATATGGCAACACCACAACAACTCATCGGGATGCTTATGGCAATATCATAGGTAGAGATTACTCTTCTACCGACATTTATGGTAACACCAACACAAGTCACACGGATGCTTACGGACGCTCTACGGGCACTTCCACCACTTCCACAAATAATCTTGGAACGACAACGACCACGCATAGAGACAGCTACGGCTCAACCATCGGCACCTCAACGTCTTCTACGGACATCTTTGGCACCAGAAACACCCAACAGCGCGGCAATACAAGCAAAACCTCCATCTGGACATGGTGAAACATTATGAGCTATCAGATAACAGGCATATCGAGTGAGCATGAAGTCTTGTACTTCACGTTGTACACCTTTGGCCAAAGTACAGACCCCATGTATCATTTGTGATAATTTTCAATATAATCAATAGAAGGTTATTTTGACGATAATCTTCGGTTTCATTTTGGACAGTTGAACTAGTTACATTAGAATGGGCTGGGTTTCTCTTTGAACTTAGCCATGTCTAAGAACTGCTCGAAATATTCCTCATTTCCTTTTGGGAAAACTAGATTCTTCATATTTTCGCAATGATCAAAAGCTGAAGGAGCGATGTCCTGTATTGACTCAACAAAGGTCACCGTACTGAGATTCCAACAGAAACTGAAGGATTCATGGCCTATGGACTCTAAACCTTTTGGTAACACCACATTATCTAACAAGTTACATCCGCTGAATGCATCTCCACATATTTTCTTTAGTGTATCTGGGAACACCACCTCTGTCATTGTATTTCTTCCACAAAAAGCTCCTTGCGCTATTATTTCCACATCATTAGGTATGGTTATTCTTGCTGTGTTGTTGACGCAACGAAATAGAATTTTCCAATCAGCACTCATGAGTATACCATCTTCCATAATAAAGTTTGGATTCGAGTTCTTGATTACGGACAACTTCTCAGTATAATAGAAAGGATTGTCCTCCATCCAACTGGAGTCCCAATTAAAGTCACCTCGAATTGTAAGTTGTTCTAATTTGCTGCAACCATAGAAGGCTCCCTTTCCAAGAAAATGAAGGTTCTTGGGCAGCACTAGCTTCTTTAAGCCTTTACCCATACTACCACAAAAATGGAAAGCATGATGGTCTATCTCTACTATAGAGTTAGGCAAGTTTAGACTCTCTAAGTCATGGGTCCGAAGAAAGGCATTTGGCTTCAGGCATCGTATAGTATTTGGCAAAAATATGTGTCTGACTTGTATGCTGTCAAAAGCCCCAGATGCAATGACCTCTGTACCTTTTTTCACTTTTATTCTTCTGCAATTTTCATCAGCCTTCAGCAAGGTTTTTCCATCCTCGCTATAAGTTATTTTTCCATTGTATTCTTTTAATATCTTTGGTAGCTTATAAAGAAATACGAAAGGCATTACCAATATGAATAAAATGATGAAAGGCCATGCAAGCCAATTAACAAACAAATGAAAACGTGCCGCATCTTTTTTGTTCAGAAACGCCTTATACATGACATACTTCTTCTCAGTCCAAGGAGTCATCGTATATATTTCCAGCGTCTCATCCCTATATATTGGAGAGAGCAAGAACAAACCATGAACGACAAATATACCTATTATAATATATGCTACTACCATAACCCATGTTTATTATTTGGCCACAAAGATACTCAATTATGTATTTGCCACCAAACAAATAATGTTCACAAGCCTTGTGGAAATGGAATAAGATGGGGAAGACGGGGAAGAGTGATGAAGGAAGAGGAATGTTGCCCGATAGTTCTTTCCTGTTTTGCGTGACTTGATGTGTAGTTATGCATGACTTCGTCATCAGTTTTGCATGACTTTATCATGAGTTTAGCTTGAAAACTCATCTAAAAGTGGCGCAGAACTCATCATAAAGTGGCGCAGAACTCATCATAAAGTGGCGCAGAACTGAACATGATGGCTTTTCATTATGACTATTAATGCATAACCCGGCATTAAAGTAGTGAAAAGGCGGGGTTAGGAGAACGATTGCTCGGAGCAATCTATGAGATCGATCGGACCGATTGTTGGGATCGCTCGGACCGATTGTCGGGCTCGATCGGTCCTATTGATGGGGTCGTTGGGGCCAAACGATGCAGGCATTTAGCTGGAATGAATACGTGATTTGGGCGTAATGAGATAGTCATTTGTTTGTAATAACTATGTGATTTGGCTAGAATAACTATGTGATTTTGCTGGAATAACTATGTGATTTGGCCAGAATAACTATTTCATTTTGACGAAATGAGGTAGCCATTGGGACGAAATGAGGTAGCCATTGAGGCGGAATGACGGTGGCATTTGGGCAAAAAGAGCCAACACCTCCCATGATGTGGCTGAAACATCGATGTACAAAGGGTTTGAGGCATGGGAGGTGTTGCTCTAACACCTCCCATACACCCCCCAAACACCTCCCATACACCTCCCATTGCCCCTGTCGCCGGATTTTGAAAATTAACTTGGAGTTAAAATGGGAGTTAAAATGGGAGTTAAAATGGGAGTTAAAATGGGAGTTGAAATGGAAGTTAAATAATTAACAGATTTTTACAATCAAACACTTGCAAACCGCAGAAAAATTTTGTACCTTTGCACTCGGCAAGAATGCAGTTGAAAAACACTATAGCCTCTCTTAGCCATAAATCTCATTTATTATTATCAAAGCTATTTGTTATGTCAAAAGAATTAGTATTAAACGGTGAGGCGCTTCATGCCTCCCAAGAAGGAATGCTCGCAGCTGAGCTGTTCCTTCAAGAGAATTACCTTTTCCGCCGTAACATCTTGAGCGGGAAGGTAGAGTTTGTAACCAAGTCGGCAGCTGATGAAACGGCTGCTGACCATCAGTCCGACTGGCGTCCGCTGACCCAGGAGGCACTGAACAGTATCGTTATCCGTGCCAAGCGCGAGGATATCTGTGACGGAGGCAACCCCAAGACAGACATCGTGGAGCTGCTTCATTCTGAAGAGGTACACGTGTGGAACCCCATTCAGGAGTATATGGAGCATCTGCCCCAGTGGGATGGACAGAACCACGTAGCTAGGCTTTTCAGCCGACTACCGGGACTCAGCTCTGATCAGTTGGGTTTCTTTGCCGTATGGATGCGTTCGATGGTGGCCCACTGGCTCCAGATGGACAAGCTGCATGGCAATGAGTGTGTGCCGACGTTGATTGGGGCGCAGGGCTGTGGCAAGACCACCTTCGTGCAGCGTCTGCTGCCTCCGCACCTGCGTCAGTATTTCCTTGACCACCTGAACCTCTCCAACAAGTTCGACAAGGAAATGGCGCTGACCAACAACCTCCTGGTAAACCTTGACGAGCTGGAGGCCATCCGTCCCAGCCAGCATGCTGCCTTGAAGCAGACGCTTTCAAAAAGCAAGGTGAACGGCCGTCCCATCTACGGCTGTGCCCAGGAGGACCGTCCGCGATTCGCCTCGTTCGTCGCTACGACGAACAATCCTCATCCGCTGACGGATGCCACTGGTTCTCGTCGTTATATCTGCCTGACCATTCCTCAGGGGCAGTTCATTGACAACACGGGTGAGATTGACTACGACCAGCTGTATGCACAGGTGCTCCATGAGATTCGTGGGCTGAAGTCCCGCTATTGGTTCACCAACGAGGAGGTGGAGCGTATTCAGGAGTTGAACCAGAACTACGTGGAGCAGAAGGACATTGCCGAAATGATTGCCGTCTGCTTCCGCAAGCCTATGGAGAACGAAGCGACTAAGACCCTGAACACCACGCAGATGCTGGAGCTGATCAGGCAGGAGTATCCCTCGCTGAAGCCCTCACACAGCGTGAAGGTCCACTTGGGAATGGCCATGAAGGAACTGGGTTACGAACGTGTGGAGCATGGCCACACAGCCTGTTACAAGGTCGTCACTACTCAAAGTCGCATGACATGATGGGGGGTGTATGGGAGGTCTATGGGAGGTGTTAAGGCAACACCTCCCATGCCTCAAACCCTGTGTACATCGGGATTTCAGCCACATCATGGGAGGTGTTGGCCTTTTCTGGCAATTACTT
>JAEEGL010555173.1_pt1 | contig 13448 bp, 11 predicted proteins | sample 9134231 | NCBI WGS metagenome assembly JAEEGL01 (sample SAMN16246548, study PRJNA631951) | gut metagenome | biome: gut microbiome; feature: rumen; material: fiber-attached | host: Bos | place: Iran: Karaj | collected 2018-10 | reverse complement strand
GGATGAAGTATGTTCTCCGTATCCGATCGATAAGAAATTCGAAGCTTTCAACTTCTATGTACAGACGATCAACGGCAATGATTTTGACGAGATCGCAACTGCGCTGAAGAACGCAAAAGAGCACAAGGGACAGCCGGCAGCGATCGTTGCCAAGACCGTGAAGGGCAAGGGAGTTTCCTTTATGGAGAACTCCTGCGGCTGGCATGGCAAAGCACCCAATGCGGAAGAATTTGAAAAAGCGATGGCGGAACTGAAGAAGGAGGAAGAGTCGTTATGTCAGATGTAAAGAAGATCGCAACCAGAGACAGTTACGGTAATGCACTGGCAGAGCTGGGTGCAGAGTTTTCGAATCTTTATGTACTGGATGCCGATCTGGCGGCAGCAACCAAAACCGGTACATTTAAAAAAGCTTTTCCGGAACGGCATATCGACTGCGGTATCGCAGAGTCCAATATGACCGGCATCGCAGCAGGTCTTGCTACCTGCGGCATCGTACCTTTTGTCAGCAGTTTTGCGATGTTTGCGGCAGGACGTGCATTTGAGCAGGTACGTAACTCCATCGGTTATCCGCACCTGAATGTCAAGATCGGTGCTACCCATGCAGGTATCTCCGTAGGTGAGGACGGCGCCAGCCATCAGTGTAATGAAGATTTTGCCCTGATGCGCTCCATCCCGGGTATGGTTGTGATCTGCCCGAGCGATGATGTGGAAGCAAGAGCGGCAGTACGTGCGGCTTATGAGTATTACGGACCGGTTTATCTGCGCTTCGGACGTGCAGCAGTTCCCGTGATCAATACCAATGCGGATTACAAGTTTGAGATCGGCAAGGGTATCACTTTGAGAGACGGTTCCGATATCACGATCGTGGCAAACGGTCTGTGTGTGGCAGAGGCTCTTACCGCTGCGGAAACTCTGGCAGCAGAAGGCGTGAGCGCCCGCGTGATCAATATCCATACCATCAAGCCGTTAGATGAAGATATCATCGTAAAGGCTGCAAAAGAGACCAAGATGATCTTTACGGCAGAAGAGCACTCCATCATCGGCGGCCTGGGTGGTGCAGTGTGCGAATGCCTCGCAGAAAAGCACCCGGCAAAGGTGGTACGCATCGGTATGCGCGACCGCTTCGGTGAGTCCGGACCGGCAGCAGAGCTGATCCACAAGTATGGCCTGGATGCGGAAGGTATCGTAGCTACCATTAAAGAGAATATTTAAAGGATCATATTTTCAGGACTTCCCTCCGTTTTTATGGGGGGAAGTTTTTTTAAGGAGGAGATATTCATGAAGGAAATAATTGAAAGCGGAAAAACAGCGCTGGGTATCGAGTTTGGTTCGACCAGAATCAAGGCGGTCCTGATCGATGAAAAAGGTGCAACGCTGGCTTCCGGCAGCCATGGCTGGGAGAATCAGTATGAGAACGGCATCTGGACTTACAGCCTGGATATGATCTGGAACGGTCTGCAGGATGCGTATGCGGATCTGAAGGCGGATGTGCAGAAACAGTACGGCGCAGAGCTTAAGAAGATCGGCTCGATCGGTTTTTCCGCAATGATGCACGGGTATATGGCATTTGACAAAAACGGAGAGCTGCTCGTACCGTTCCGTACATGGCGTAATACCATCACGGAAGAGGCGGCCGGCAAACTTACAAAGGCGCTGGGCTTCAATATTCCGCAGCGCTGGAGCATTTCCCACCTGTATCAGGCGATCCTGAATAAGGAAGAGCATGTAAAGGATATCACCTTCTTTACCACACTGGCCGGCTATATCCACTGGAAGCTGACCGGAGAAAAGGTGCTGGGTGTGGGCGATGCGTCGGGTATGTTCCCGATCGACAGCACGACCGGCGATTACAACAAAGCCTATATTGCAAAGTTTGACGAGATGATCGCTCCCTGCGGTTTCGCATGGAAGCTGGAGGATATCCTGCCGAAGTCGCTCTCTGCAGGGGAAGCTGCCGGAACATTGACGGCAGAAGGTGCAAAACTGCTGGATGTGAGCGGTACTCTGGAAGCCGGCATCCCGCTGTGCCCGCCGGAAGGCGATGCAGGCACCGGTATGGTGGCAACCAACAGCGTGGCGGTACGCACCGGTAACGTATCCGCAGGTACTTCCGTATTTGCGATGATCGTTATGGAAAAAGCGCTGAAGGGTGTACACGAAGAGATCGATGTGGTGACCACACCGGAGGGTAAGGATGTGGCAATGGTACACTGCAACAACTGCACCTCCGAGATCAACGCATGGGCGAAACTGTTCGCGCAGTATTCCGAAGCCATCGGACAGCCGGTGGATACAGACAAGCTCTATACCACGATGTTTACCGCAGCGATGAGCGGCGCGCCGGACTGCGGAGGCCTGATGGGCTTCAACTATTTCTCCGGAGAGCCGGTAACCGGTTTTGCCGAGGGACGTCCGGTCTTTGCCCGTTCCGTTAACGCAGACTTTTCCTTTGCAAACTTTATGCGTCTGCAGCTGTTCTCCGCACTCAGTACATTAAAGTACGGTATGGACATCCTGTTTAAGGAAGAAGACGTGAAGGTAGACTGCCTGTATGGCCACGGCGGATACTTCAAGACGAAGGAAGCAGGACAGCGGATCCTTTCCGCAGCAGTCAATGGTCCGGTCACCGTGATGGAGACGGCAGGCGAAGGCGGCGCGTGGGGTATCGCATTGCTGGCACTGTATATGACGAAGAAGAACGGATCGCTTTCCGACTTCTTAAAGAACGAGATTTTTGCCGGACAGGAAGGCAGCACCGTGACCGCAACAGCGGAAGAGGTGGCAGGTTTCGACCGGTTTATGCAGGCTTTTGTAAAAGCACTGCCGTTAGAAAAAGCAGCGATCGAAAGCATTGCAGAATAATTTATGATACAACTCCCGGCTTCCCCCTCCGGGGGGAGCTGTCAGCGCAGCTGACGGATGAGGGGTTAATTCAAGCATATGAAAGGAACTGATCATGTTAGAAGAACTCAAAGAAAAAGTATATTTAGCAAACATGGAACTCCCCAAGCGTCACCTGGTGACTTATACCTGGGGCAATGTAAGTGAGATCGACCGTGCATCGGGCCTGTTTGTCATCAAGCCCAGCGGCGTGGATTACGAGACCATGACACCGGACGATATGGTCGTGATGGATCTGGACGGAAACCGTGTGGAAGGCCGTTACAAGCCGTCTTCCGATACGCCGACGCATCTGGAACTGTACAAAAAGTACGAAGGCATCGGCGGTGTAGTCCATACCCATTCCCCGGAAGCAACCAGCTGGGCACAGGCAGGCCGCAGTATTCCGCTGTACGGCACCACCCATGCCGATTATTTCTACGGGGAGATTCCCTGTGCGAGAAGTCTGACACCGGAGGAGATCAACGGCGCATACGAGACCAATACCGGCCTGGTGATCATCGAGACTTTTGAAAAACTGGGGCTGAACCCGCTGTATACTCCGGGCGTACTGTGCACCAATCACGGACCGTTCACATGGGGCAAGGATGCTGCAGAAGCCGTACACAACGCAGTGGTACTGGAAGAAGTGGCAAAGATGGCACTCAAGACCGAATTGATCAATCCGCAGGTAAAACCGGCACCGGACTGCATCCGGGATAAGCATTTCTTCCGTAAGCATGGCGAGAATGCTTATTACGGACAGAACTGAGACCATTTGATTGTTGCAGGGGGAAAGATATGGGATTATTTGATCTGTTCCGGAAAAAGAAGCCGGAGAATGCGGCACCGGACAATAAAAAGGCAGCGGTCGAACCGATCATATTATCCGGCACAACGCATACGATTGATGATGATATGGGCTATGCCTACGAGATCGATGAGAATTTTAAGCAAACAAATTCTCATGCGGCTGAGGTAGAGACGCTGGCGGTATATGCATACGGCAAAGAGGATTGGACGGAAGCGGATAATCCCAGTGTATTCGTTTTGACAGATGACAGTATCGTAGAGGCAATCGAAGAGTATAAGGAAAAGGGAACCGTAAGCAATGTGCTGCAGTATGAGGCGGCGGACGGAATGTTTCTGTTTCGCGCGAAGATGGAGTATTACGGCGACCGGATCTACTATTATGCATTTGAGGCGGAACGGGAAGATGCAGAATGGCAGCTGGGTCTGTGTATGATGTATCCGAAAGAATATGAAGATACCGAAAACGAAGTGATCCTGAAGCGGGTTCTGGACGAAGTGGCCCGGACGTTTCGGATGAACGAAGAAGAATGATGGGGAAATGTGTGTTTATTAATCTATCCAATCATCCCAGCTCTGAATGGGGTTCCGGGCAGACAGAGGATGCCCGGAAATATGGGGATATTGTCGATATTCCATTTCCTAAGATTCCGGCGGACATAACCGATCCGCAGCTGAATGCTCTGGTAGAGCAGTATTTTGAAAAAGTCATGCAATATGAAAACCCTGCAGTGATGCTGCAGGGTGAGTTTGTATTTGTTTTTCGTCTGGTCACGAGGCTGAAAAGAGAAGGGATCCGGGTCTTTTCCGGATCGACCGAGAGAAAAGCAACGGAGGAACGGTTAGCGGATGGCAGCATCCGGAAGGAATCGGTTTTTGAATACTGCGGGCTGCGGGAGTATTGAGAGGATGGAAACACTGCTGGCAAAGGAGTTTTTACAGGTCCGGTATATCAAATTGCATTTTGCGCTGGAGATGACGGAAGATACGGTTTTACCGGTGCAGAAGGCATCTGCCCTGCGGGGCGGTATGGGAGAAATGCTCCTTCAGATCAACTGTATCCGTGACCGGAAGTGTGATGCATGCGAATTTGAAGAGGAATGCATTGTGCGCAGGGTGATGTATTCTAAGATGCGGATACAGCCGGAATTTATGTCCGCCGGGGACAGCGTGGGCTATGTGATCGATTGTGAAAACTATCGGGAGGAATTCCATGCCGGCGACCTTCTGGAATTTGATCTGCTGCTGTTCGGGCGTATGGCGGTATACTTCGGGCAGATCCTGCAGGCCTTCCAGTATTTGGGGGTGTTTGGTCTGGGAAAACATAAAGCGCATTATCGGATTGCGCGTGTGACGAACAGCCACAGACAGGATATCCTGAGCGGTAATGATATTTATATGTCCCGCGTGGAATTACAGCAGATCGCGGATTATGTTTTGTATCGAAAACGCCGCGCCGGGCAGCAGGGCAGACTTATTTTTCATACACCGCTGACGCTGAAGAATCAGGGAGTGTTTTTGAAGGAATTCGAGATCGGAGCTGTCCTGAAAGCGATCGAACGAAGACTTTATATGCTGAATTGTTATGAAGGGATCGATGCGGGGCGTATCGATACGGATACGATCGTGCCGCTGCAGATATCGCAGAGGGCAAAGCCGTTTTCCGTAAAACGTTATTCCTCTACGCATGAACAGAAGATCCGTCTGGATGGGATCTGCGGAAATCTGGTATTTGAAGATGCGCCGGAGATGGCGGCGGAACTGCTGTTGGCGGGAGAGCTGATCCATATCGGAAAAAATACCAGTTTCGGTTTTGGAAGATACAGTGTTTTGAACAGAGAGGAAGCTTAAAAAATGCAGGGATTGGAATCTATCCTGGAAATGATGAAGGATCAGCAGGAACGGCACCGGATGCTGATCCTGTCTCTGGGAACGGGGAATCTTTATCAGAAAAAAGACTTGTCCGCGCAGGAAGCATGGGAATCGGACAGTGAGATCGTGTACCGGAGTGCAAACTATATGATCAGCGGAGAGCAGGAGATGATCACATCGGAATTTGTGGCCGAGCCGCTGATCCGCAGGATCAAACCGGATACGATCCTTGTGATCGGAACGGTCAGGTCCGCCTGGTCGGAACTGTATCGGGTATACAGCAGAAAAGAAGGATGCGACCGAAGTGCTTTTGAAGCAATGTTTGCCAAAGAGAATGCATACGGGATCCGGACAGGCAGGGAAGAGATCGACCGTTTTCAGGAAGAGATCAACGGATACTACAGGGAGGCGAAACTGTTTCAGCAGATCTGCCCCGGTGTAGCGGTTCGTGTGATACTGACGCATTACGGGATCAATGAAGAAGAACTGAAGGAGAACTATGCAAGGATCTCGCAGATCCGCAGCTATCTGAAAGAAGATGCGAAGAATCTGGTTTCTTTTGATATTACCCATTCCTTCCGCTCGATGCCGCTGTACAACCTGATCATCTTAAACTATATCAATAATCTGACGGCCTGTGATGTGGAGATCGAACATATTTATTACGGCAATCTGGAGATCAGCAGTGAGTATATCGTATCCGGGAAGCCGGTAGCGGTGATCTCCGATCTGGGGGATCTGTCGGAAGTACTGAAACTGACCAATGCCGTTGCGGAGTTTAAACATACCGGAAATGCGGGTGCCGTGATCGCACTGCTTCCGCAGGAAACGGAGCAGCAACAGAAGATCCGGGAGTCTATGCTGGCATTTGACTGGGCGACGCAGATGAATGATCTGAAAAGCATGGAGGTTTCGCTTCGCCGTCTCATGAAAGCGATCGAAAAAGAAAAGAGCGCAGAAAAAAAGAACGCGGAAAAGATCAAAGATATCTATGTGATGATGGATCAGGTTTTGTCGGAACGTTTTCCGTCCGTGGAGCAGTTTGGCCGGATGAACAGGTTGAAGGAAGATCCGGCAGTCTACGGTATTATCCAGACAAAACTCGGGAAGTGGTTTTTGGAAACCAATCGGTATGGCCAGGCGATGCTGATCGCGACCGAGGCTCTGCGGAGTTATGTAGTGGGACTTTCGCTTGCCAAAAACAATAAGGAACTCAGCAGAGAAAAATACGAGAATGAAGAAGAGCGATCGAACAGTGAACTGCTGTATCGACAGCTGAAAGGGAGCAGAAATCTCAGTGACAGCAGCAGAAAACTGTTTACGAATATCCATCCGATGAAAAAAATGAGAAACATCTATGCGCACAATCTGTCGGAATCCGGACAGGGCGGAGATAAGACAGAGGACCGGAGAGACGCGGCAAACAGTGTAAAAAAGATGATCGAAGAGTTTTATAACGGACTGGAACTGTTCGGTGAAGAATTGCAGGATCATTGGAAAGAGATCCTCGGGGAAATCCGCTGAGTGGAGGAAACAGGAAATGACAGATAGCAGACAGGTGCTTGCAATGTATGATATCCGGGGGATACAGAAGTTTATCTTCCGTACTTCTAAGATGAAGGATGCGATCGGTGCATCCTCGCTTGTGGAAACGATCATCGAGGACGCGTTATGTTATGCGGCGGAATCCGATCCAAATCTGAAGTGCTCCATGGAATGGAAAACGGAACAGGGTGCTCTGCCTTATGACGGCGAAGATGCATCGGATGTACAGGTGCTGTATATCGGCGGCGGTAATGCGTATGTGCTGTATCGTGACCGGGAAACGGCACGGAAGGTCAGCCAAAAGATGGCGCGTTATACGCTGGATCATACCTATTCACTGCAGCTGGCGGTAGCATTGACGGACAAGACGGAGAATTACAAAGAGGATTACCGCAGGCTGAATGAAGAGATGGTTGCGGTAAAAGACCGTATGATCGTATCCGGGCCGCTGAATGCATTGCCGGTAGTGAAAGCAGAGAAAGAGACCGGTTATCCCCTGACGCCGGAGGGCATCAGTACGGAGAGACGCATCAAAAGAGAAAGAGCCGATGAAGTACGAAAACAGCTGGATTATAAAGAAAAGATCTTTGACCATTATGTAACGAAAAAAGGGGAAGACAGTCTGCTGGCTGTGGTTCATATTGACGGAAACAATATGGGACAGCGGATCCGCTCACTGATCGAAAACAGGGAGTCCTATGCGGAAGCGGTTTCGGAAATGCGGGCGATCTCTTATGCCATCGATCATTCGTACAAGCAGGTGTTTGACGAAATGCGCCGGAAGTATAATCCGCAGGATAAGGATCGGGAACCGCGATTGATGAAGATCCTGACGGCCGGAGATGATATCACCTATGTATGTAATGCAGATATTGCATTGTCTACGGTGGAATTTTTCAGCAAACGGATATCGGCCCATTCCATGAAGGAAGAAAAAAAGCAGGACCTTGCCTATCGCTTCAGCGTGTGTGCCGGGATTTCCTATTTTCACAGTCATTTTCCGTTCCGCATTGCATATGAAGTGGCGGAGGCATGCTGCGATCAGGCGAAAGAACGGGCGAAAGAGGACAAATACAAAGACGGTGAACGAATCGGAAACTGGGTGGATTTTCAGTTTTGCCGTAATGTGCAGACAGCGGATCTGAAAAAGACAAGGGAAAAAGAATACAGAACCCCGAAGGGAGAAAACCTGCTGCGACGTCCCTATTTTATCCCGGTCCCTGAGACGGAGGGAAGCGGGTGTTTTGTGCAGATGCGGGATCATATGTATTCCCTGGAGCGGTTCAAAGAGGATATGAGAACCTATATACAAAATGCAGAAACGCCGAGATCTTTCCTGAAACAGATGCGAAACACTTATCCGCTCGGTGAAGAGCAGATAAATGTTCTCTGTGCTTTTCTGCGATCGAGAGGGTGGAAACTGCCGGAGGAGATGTATTTTTCCGACGGTGATCAAAAAGTAGCGCGTCTGTTTGATGCGCTTGAACTGATCGATAATTACACGGAAGAGGAAAATGAAATCCCGGAGGTGAACGGATGAAAGCTTGTGAGATCGTGATCGAATTGCAGAGTGATCTCTGTGTTTCGGATGGCGGCGCCTATAATGCAATGCTGGATACGGATGTGTGTTATGACCGGTACGGAATTCCGTATATTCCCGCGAAGCGTATCCGGGGATGTCTCAGAGAGTGCGCGCTGGAATTGAAAGACTGGGGCGCGGATTTGGATATCGTATCTCTCTTCGGGGATAAGGGGGATGCAGGCGCAGCGGCCTGTGTACGGATCGGGAATGCCCATCTGCAGGGGTACCGGGAGCTGCAGGAATTGGCAAATACGTACAAAGATCATGTTATGATGCATCCGCAAAACGTTTTATCTGCATTTACTTATGTCCGGATGCAGACAAGTATCGATCCGGAAACGGGTGTGGCGAAAGATACGTCCCTGCGCAGTATGCGTGTGATTGATAAAGGGTTACGCTTTGTGGCGGATACCGAAGTGAAGGAAAGCGTATATACGCAGCTGGCAGATTGCTGTGCGGTATTACGTCATATGGGATTGTCCAGAACCCGCGGATTCGGAGAAGTGAAGGTATGGCTGCAGGAAAAAACGCAGCAGTCGGTTTCTGGTGCGGACCACGTTCCGTATCAGGAAGGTGCGACGGTCCTGCATTACCGCATCGATCTGAAAGAGCCTATGATCTGTAAGAGCATTCAGGGTGAAGAGAGTAACACACAGGATTATATCGAAGGCAGTAAAATGCTCGGTATCATTGCGCAGCATCTGTCGGGCGATTTTATCACGTTTATGAACCGCGGAAAACTTCGCTGCTCCAATGCCTACCTTTCCAAAAACGGAATGCGGTATACCGAAGTACCGGCGTATCTGTTTTCGATCAAAAAGGATAAAAGTAAGATCGTAAACAAACTGTATGAGAAAACTGCGGACATAAAGATCCGGGAGCAGTGGGGAGCGGAGCAGAAGAATCCGGTCCGGCATTGCTATTATGTGACGGAAAACGGAAGGATACAAACGGAAGATGTGGTGACGGAAAAGAACAATCATCACCGGCGGCCGGAGGATAAATCCATAGGACGTGCCGTTGCGGGACGGGAGTCAGATTTTTATCAGATCGACAGTATAGCGGAAGGACAGAGCTTTGCGGGATTCGCGGAAGGCAGTCCGGAGCAGATCCGCAAGATCTATGATCTGCTGGCATCTGCCGGAGATCTGTATATGGGCTACTCCAAAACTTCCGAATACGGCAAAGTAAATATCCGGATCGTTGGAATGGAACGGCCGCAGGAAAGCGGAACCATCCATGTAAAGCGGTTTGCGGTACGGCTGGTTTCACCGGCCATCATCTATAATGAAAAGGCTATGGCTACGACGGATCCGGAGGAATTGAAAAAAGAGATTTTTACAGCTCTGGGGATTACGGAAAATGGGGAAGTGGTAAAGTATCTGCGTTTTACTACTGTCGGCGGATATAATACGACTTGGAACAAAAGAAAGCCCATTATTTCTGCATTTGATAAAGGGACGGTATATGATATCGAACTTGCCGATGCGGTAACGCTGCCCGACCGTATGCATTTCTGGATCGGAGAACGGACATCGGAAGGTTATGGCGAGTGTGTGATCGAAGAGATTTCGGAAAACGGAGATCTGTATATTACGGATCGTATCGAAGTGCAGACGGAACAGGAAAACAAAGTTTTGGTGATCGATGATGCGCTGAAGCTGCAGCTGTGTAAACCTTTACTGGATGCTTTTCTCCGGGACTATGTAGTTATGACGGTGAACCGGAATCAGACGCTATACAGAACAAGGAAATCCGTGATGAAACCAACCATCAGCAATATGATCCTGATGGCAAAGGAGAATCATTCATTTGATGCGGTAGAAGAATCGGTGAAGGTTCGCTACGATAAAAAGTCCATGATAAAGATTGAGAAGAAACAGGCAGCAGATATCATACTGGAGGATGTAAAAAATTCGACCGCGGATCTTATCCCTGCGTTTGAAAAGAGATATAACGTAAAATGGACCACTCATGAAAGCGGAGCACTGGAGATGCGGTATCTGCGGGAATATCTGTCTCAGATCAAGTATGTTCTGCGGGATAACAAGGAGGGACAGGAGAATGGCTGAGAATACAAACAGAAAGATCCGGAAAAGAACGTATTACGAGATCGCCATAAAGACCGCCTCTCCGCTGATCATCGGAAACGGTGAGAATTTTGAAACGGATATGGATATCCTTCGTAACAGCGAAGGATGCGTATTTGTACCGGGAACGTCCCTGGCCGGCGCATTTCGCGGTTATCATGAAACAAAGAAAAAAGAAAACGAACTTTATGGTTATTCATCGAAAGAAGACGGAAGGATGAGTTCCCTGTATATCTCGGATCTGTATTTTGCGCAGGATAGCCAGGTGATATCGGTCCGTGATCATGTGTGTCTTTCCGAAGATAAAGGCGTAGAAAATAAATTTGACGGTGAGATCCTGGAGAGAGGCGCAACGGGCGCCATACGGATCGAACTGGTGGAACGTGAAGGGGACCCTGAAGATTGGGAGCAGCAGATCGCGGAATTGATCTGCGCGATCCATGACGGCGAGATCCGATTCGGTTTCAAAAAGAACCGCGGTAACGGACGATTTCTGGTAGAGTCGGTGAATACCGTATCGTTTACGATGGCCGAACGCAGTGCATGGGTTGCGTATATGGCAGAAGGAAAATGGCCGCATCCCGCAAAAGCGTTTGCAGAGTGGAGAAGAGAGAAGAAAGAACCGGAGAAGAATTACATCCGGGTAAGAGTACCGCTCCGATTGACCGGAGGTATCAGTATCCGCAGATATTCTACGAGACCGGGAAAAGCGGATTATGAACAGCTTACCAGCAAAGGAGTGCCGGTGATCCCGGGAAGCAGCTGGAATGGTGCGATCCGGCATGATGTTTTGCGGATCCTGAAAGAATTGGGTATGAGCGAGGAACGGGCGGAACAATATACCGGATGCTGGTTTGGTAATGTGAAAACGAAAGAAAATGAGAATACGAGACAATCGATGATCGTGATCGCAGAGAGTCTGCTGACGGATGCAACACCGGTTCCTACGACAAGAAACAAGATCAACCGCTTTACCGCAGGAACCAAGGATGGCGCGTTGTACACCGAGCTGTCTTATTTTGGCGGTACTACGGTGCTGGAATATATGATACCCAAAAAAGAGGCGGAAGATTACAGAAAGATCCTGGCGATGATGGAACTGGCCGTCAAAGATATTGCGAATGGTTATACAGCGATCGGCGGACAGACGGCGGTAGGAAGAGGGATCTTTGAAGGTGCCGGAGAGATCGAATACAGTGAGGATGTGGACCGGCAGGCATGCTTTAAGGAATTGTATGAACTGATCAGGGGAGGTGCAGCATGAGAACGGAGCAGTTGAAAAGATTCGAAGAGGCACCGGAAAAAGGACAGCTCCTTGCGTATACCAGAAAAAAAGTTTTGTTTCAGCCATATGAAGGAAAGGAAAGCGTAAAGCAATTACTGGACGGAGAGGATCTGCTGGAATTGCATCTCTTTGATGGGCAGAAAGAATACCGGAGTATTGTATCCGAGAGCAGTCGGTATGAAACAGGGATTATCGAATGTGTAGAAGACTTTCCGGAGGATGAGGAATCGGTATATCGGGAAGAATGTGTGACAGATGATGGTAAAGGAAGTCTGATCGTATTGAATCATATCCACTATGATGAAAGCGGAATGGCACAGGCAGATACTTATCGATTGGTCATGGGAGGAAACGGTAATGAGTAAATATGCGTTTGTGAATCCGTATAACTTTATACCGCTGCAGACAAAGGCACCGGAACGGAATGCGGTAACAAAGGGAAAATACAGTGGTGTGATCGAATACTCTCTGCTTACCAAAACGCCGTTGTTCATTCCCAATACCAGCAGCGGGGATGCGTTTCGGATGAATATACCGGAGCATAGATCTTATGATTTTTTTTCCTATAAAGATCTGTCGGAAGAAACGGATTCTGCAGAAAAAAAGTATTATAAACCGGTGATCCCGGGAAGTTCTGTAAGAGGTGTTTTGCGCAGCAATTTTGAGATCCTGACCAATTCGTGTATGTCGGCTATTGATGATGACGATGTTCTCAGTAAGCGGACGAACGAGACCTTTAAGCAGGGACTGCTGAAAAAGGAGGGAGAAAACTATCGCCTGTATACGGCAGAAGATCATTTGCTGCGTACTATGGGTGAGAATGATCTGAAGGATGATCCGCGCTGGAAGGATGATCCTGTACACAATACCAGAAAGTGTTACCGACAGAAGGATCTGCAGGAAGGACAGAAGGTTTATTTTACAAAACAGAAACGTACATCGGTTGCGCCGAACGGAAAAAGCTTTCCTATTAAATCTCTGGCCTTGCAGGTGAGTGATCAGGCAGGTGTCGGAAACGCCATCGGGTATGTGCTCAAGGGAGAAGACGGCCCGGATATGAACGGGGCAAAACAACAGAAGCATGCCTGCCATATCTTTTCGCTGCAGGGAGAATTCAAACTGCTGGAAAAAGAAGAAACAGCGACAATGGATAAAGTATTGAAGGCTTACCGGGATAATGCCCAAAATGAATACCGGGAATATGCATCTGCATGGAAACGGTTTCGTAACGGAGAAGGGGAAGAGTTTTTCCCGGTGTATTACAGTACGGCGCAGGGGAAGGCAGGCGATTTTGTAATGCTTTCACCGGCATGCATTACCCGGGAGATCTATCGTAATAAGATTTCCGATATGATCCCGCAGCACAAAAGCTGTGATAGGAAAG
>JAEEGL010516349.1_pt1 | contig 13448 bp, 11 predicted proteins | sample 9134231 | NCBI WGS metagenome assembly JAEEGL01 (sample SAMN16246548, study PRJNA631951) | gut metagenome | biome: gut microbiome; feature: rumen; material: fiber-attached | host: Bos | place: Iran: Karaj | collected 2018-10 | reverse complement strand
GCGAGCAGCGCGCAGGATACTTAAACCAGGATGACGCGCGCAGGCTTCGCATCGAATACCGTGACCGTCAGATCGCCCTCCTTATGGATTGCGGCAAATACCTCGAGGCGGCCGCTGTCGCGAAGGATATGAGATTTACCGACAGCCATTTCGGGGAACTGTACAAGGAAGCGCAGTATCAGGCAGGGCTTTCTTTCCTTGACGGGGCGGAGTATCCCGCCGCGCGGAGCAGATTCGGGGAAACCGGCGATTACCGGGATGCGGCCGTTTTCCTGAGAGCGCTGGAAGGAAAAAACGAAAGCCATGACCTGTTCTATTACGCGGAATACGCAGATCCGGGCCCGAACGGGGAAAGATACTGCCTGTGGACGTTTACCGGCGCAGGCGGTGCGGAAAACCCTCTGCAGGACTGCTGCGCACTGATTACGTTCCGGCACAGGAGTGACAAAACTCTTGAAGTCACGGATCTTCAGCTCTACCGTTTCACAAGGGCCGGGGACAGTTACCGGGTCTTCACCGCGCCGTATTCGGAGAATTCCCTCTGCCTGAACGGAGAGAAGGATGCGGCTTATTCCGTCGCAACCTTCATAAACGGCCCGGACAGCGTAAGCACACTGGTCTTCCGCCGGATGAACAGTCTTCAGGACATCGACCGGCATCGCCTGCGCGAACTGGCTGATCCTTATCTCCGCCGCGAGCTGGCGCTTGGCGGCGATCCTTTTTACTCCGCCTATACGGGCGAGACCCATACGCCCGGCGGACAGGAAATCCGTCACGTCTGTATGGAAAACGGCTGCACAAATCCCGCTGTGGATTGTTACGGCCACTTACCCTGTTTCTATTACTGTCCCCTCCATGCCGCCTCGCAGAACAGCGCTTTCCGGAGGTATACCGAATCGGAAGAGAGTGACCTGGAAAAAGAGAGAAAGGAAATAAGAGACGCCGAGGCTGCCGAAGACCGCGAAAGGCGCAGAGGCAGCAGTTATTCTTCCCACTCCTCCTACAAAGACCCCTACGACGTCGACTCATTCAGCGATCCCGATGATTTTGCCGACGAGTGGGCGGACGAATTCGCCGACCTTTGGGACGCGGACTGGGAGGACGGTTACGACGACGCCTACGACTACTGGATGGAAAATCACTGAAAAAGGTGCCAGGGGACGGTTCTGTGGTCAGTTTTCAGAAAACTGACCACAGAACCGTCCCCTGGCACCTGTCACCTTTACGCTTCCGCAGCGATCGCCTCCACCTGCTCCCTTTTCTCGTAGAGAACGCATCCTCCGACGTGTTCCCCGCTCAGGACGCCCTGCTCCCGGAGTTTTCGGAACAGCGGCGACCGGATCGCCTCCTTAAGTGATGTCTCGCGGATGTTAATGTCGGAATATGGGGAGAACGGACAGGGCTCCGCACCGCCGTGGGAATTGATATGGAAAAACTCCCGCCCGGCCGCCATGCAGCCTCCCATGGCCAGCTCGTCGCCGGGGAAAGAAAGCAGCACCGCCTCGGTGAAGTTTTGCCGGAGTGTTTCCATCGCTTTCGTGAGATACTCCCGCTCCGCGTCTCCCGGGGCAAGATGCCTGGCCTCTTCCGTGACCGGGACGAACTCAATGAAGATCGCAAGGCGGCAGCCCTTCAGGAGAAGGTCTCCTATGAACTCCTCCGAGGTGACCTCCCGGATATTCTCCGTTGTCACGGTAATGGACGCGCCGAAGATCAGCCCCTTCTCCCGGAAGGCATCCATGCCGGCGGTCACCTTGTCGTAGATTCCCGCGCCGCGCCTTGCGTCGGTGATCTCCTTCCCGCCCTCGATGCTGAGCACCGGGATCAGGTTGCGGCACTCGTCAAAGAGGCGGAAGTACCGGTCGTTGATAAAGGTCCCGTTGGTGAAGATCGGGAAGATGATATTCCGCAGTTTTCCCGCTTCCTCGATAATGTCCCTGCGGATCATCGGCTCGCCGCCGGCGAGCAGGATGAAGCTTACGCCAAGCTCGTCCGCCTCGCGGAAGATGCGGAGCCACTCCTCCGCCGTCAGCTGGGCGACCGGCTCCGTGTCGACCGTGGCGTTGTTGCAGCGCGAGTAGCATCCCGCGCAGTGCAGGTTGCAGCTGCTGGTGATGCTCGCAATCAGGAACCCCGGCACGTGCAGGCCTTCCTGCTCGTACTTCATCCGGACCTTCGACGCTTTCCTTGACGCCGCGGCGAACTTCACCATGAAGGCGCTCTCCTTCGGATTCTTAAGCGTCGCCCTCAGCGTGTCCGCGACGATCTGTTCCACGCCCTGCTCGATATGTTTCTGTAAATCAAACTGTGCTGCCATTACTGTCAGTCCTCCGATGCCTGCGGGGAGCCGGGAGGTTTCAGAGGTGCCAGGGGACGGTTCTGTGGTCAGTTTTCAGAAAACTGACCACAGAACCGTCCCCTGGCACCCCGGCACCTCCTTACTCCACCAGCTTATATACGCGCACATAATCCGTCAGGAATTCGTCCGGGTACTGCTCCGGGATGATCGGTGCGGCCCAGCTTCCGAATTCGGTGGTCAGCTTCAGGTACAGCTCGTTTTCACACATTCCCGGATCGGAGGTGCGCCAGGTCTCCGCGCCGTCGATATAGAAGATATACTCCGTGTCGGTCCACTCCAGGGCGAAGAGATGGTAATCCTCGTAGTAAGCGGGATCATATACCGCTTTGACCGCGCTCTGATGATGCTCCCCGTAGCCGTCCCAGTGAATTGCGTGATTGATGCCTCCGGAGTGCACATCAAAGCTCTCCATGATGTCGATCTCAGCCCCGTCCTCTGCCCCGCGGCCGGGCTCATCCCTCATGCCGGTGTCCATCAGCCAGAAGGCCGACCAGAAACCCGAGGCTTTCTGAAGTCTGCACCTCGCCTCGAAATACCCTTTATTCTGAGAAAACCTGCCGCGGCTTCGCACCGCGCCGCTGACCGGCGTCCCGTCCTCCCGGAAACCAGCGGTCAGCACGAGATTCCCGTCCCGGAGCGATACCATGGAGTCGTCCCAGTATCCGCCCACATCCTGCCTCTGCCACTCAGGGCACAGCTCCCATTTGCTGCCGTCAAGTTTCTTTCCGTCGAAATCGTCCGCAAAGACCAGCTCGTACTTCTTCCCGTTGATTTCCCGGACCTGAGGCCTCTCCTGTGCGCAGGAGCAAAGAAGAAGCGCGATAAGGAGCACCGCCGGAATTCCTCTGACCATGACCATTCTCCCTCCGTACCCGTGCGTCATCAGCACTGATGTGTTATTCCGGGCTCTCCCCTGATTTCCCGCTCAGCCTCCGCCGAAGCAGGGCGGCATAATTTCTTTTCTCCTCTTCCGCAAATTTCCGTCCGAGATTGTTCTCATGCAGCCTGCGCCGCACGGTCAGGCCGCCGGTCTCCGCGAGCTTAAACCCCTGCTCTCTCAGCTTTAAGAGCCAGTCAATCCCCTCCCCGCTCATCAAGTTCTCATCAAAGAAACCAGGTTCCGGAGCCTCAAACACACTTTTCTTCACCAACATCGCCCCGAAGATCTTGCCTCCGTAGGGCGCCGTTCTCTTCACGATTCTCTCCGCCTGCTCCTTCGTTAGCTCCGGGGAGACAAAATCCTCGGCGAGGCCGAAGGAAGCCGCCGTCTTCCCGTCCCCGGCAAACGGGGCATACAGTATCTCCAGCGCGTCCTCCTGAAACACGTCATCGGCATCGAGGAAAAGCAGATACTCTCCGGAAGCGCTGCGGATCCCTGTGTTCCTCGCAGCCGCCGGGCCTCTGTGCTCTTCCCGGAAAACTTTCACTCCCTCGAACGATGACGCAATCTCCGCGGAGCGGTCCGTCGACCCGTCATCCACCACAATCACCTCGACAGGCGGCATCCCTTCCGGAAGCCGGAGGTTTTTCGCCGACCGAACAGCCTCTGCGAGGTAGTCTCCGGCATTCCACGCAGGGATAATTACGGACACCTTTGGCGGAGCAGCTGTTTTCCTGCGCTGCATCCTGACCGCGGACGCAATCAGCTTAAAATAAGCCCCTTTGCTCATGTCCACGTCGAGCATCATGTTTCCGCTGTGGATCCTGTAGAAATACAGCGGTTCCGGAACTGTCCTGCTGATGTCCGTCCCGGCGGCGGCAATGCGGATCAGCCAGTCCGTGTCCTCGCCGTTCGGAAGCTCCTCGTTGAAGCCGCCGGAGCGTTCGACCAGCGACTTCCTCATCAGCGCGGACGGGAGGAGAAAACGGTAATCCGTCGCGAGCATCTCCTTCTGTCTCTCCGTAAGTTCCCCGGCAGCTTCGCTCATAAAGGTCTTCGCCCCGCTCATGACCAGCTCGCAGTCCGGGTGAGCCTTAAGATATTCTGTCTGGAGATACAGCTTGTCAGGATGCCAGAGATCATCGGCATCCAGATAGGCAATCCACTCCGATTTTGCTTCCCTCGCAAGCGTATTCCGCGCGGAGGCAAGACCCTTGTGCGGTGTGCGGATCACCCGTATTCCGGGCTCCGCAGCAAGAATCTCCGGGGTACTGTCCTCCGATCCGTCATCCACCACAAGGATTTCCGAGACCGCATATGTCTGCCGCCTTACACTGTCCAGGGCCTCGCGTAAATACCTGGCCCCGTTATAGACTGGAATCAGCGCTGAAATCTGCAATTCCTTTCCTCCTTATCCGGTTCGCGTTCCTGATGCTCGCCGCGAGAACCCTTGCATAGTTTGCCCCTCCGCCGCCGTACCCGAGAGTGATGTTGCTGCTGTGAATCCGCCTGAGATATAGCTCCTCCTCGATGCAGAAGTCAATATTCACTCCCAGAAGCCGGGCCCTCGTCACCCATTCCGAGTCCTCTCCGACGATCATTTTCTCCGAGTAAGGCCCCACGCGGTCGAAAACTTTCCTCCGTACCATGGCGGCGGCGAGGTACCACTGATCCCTCTCCCCGGCAAGCTTCTCCCTCTCCGGCGTGATCTCCGTCTCCCCGGGGGAATAGAAGTTCCGGTACCTGCAGAACACAATCTCACAGCCGGGATTTGCGCCAAAGAACGAGAGCTGCTTCTCCGCCTTATCCGGCACCCACAGGTCATCCGAATCAAGAAACGCGGCAAAACTCCCGCGGCTCTCCCGCAGTGCCCTGTTGCGCGCCGCAGCAATGCCCAGATGCTCCTGATGAATGCAGCGGATTTCCAGCCGGCCCGAATACTCCGCGGCGAGCTCGTCCATGATCCGCGGGGTATCATCCGTCGATCCGTCGTCCACCATGACGAGCTCGATTCCCCGCACCGTCTGCGCCGCAATGCTCTCCGCCGCTTCCCTTAAGTACTCTGCCCGGTTGTACACCGGCATCTGCACGGAAATCAGCGGGCTTAGGCTGATGCCCCCGCTCATGGCTGCTTCATGATCGGCCAGCCCATATTCACGTCGACGTCGTGCACAGGGTCGGCAAGAATAAGGTCCTGGGCCTCCGCGTACTCGTTCACCGTAAGGGCGAACCCCTCCTCGAGGGCTCCCGCCGGAAACGCCAGGCTTCCGCCGGAAACATCCGCCTCTCCGGCCTGCCCCGCTTCCTTTAAGACCTCCTTCTCCGTGAGTGCGCAAAGAAACTTCTCCAGGCGGCTCTCCATATCCCCGGGGCAGTTTTCCAGCCTTGTAAGCGCCGCAAGGATCTCCCCCGCGGAAGCGCCGTTTACGGCCGCATCCAGCACGGCAGATCCCAGGGAACTCATCCCGTAATACATTCCCGTCTCAAAATTGATCACAATTGCCTGCCCGTCCGCCATGTCATAGAACATTTTCGCGGCGTTCAGCTGATACCGTTCCATTCCTGTCATTTACTGTTATACCTCTTTCAAACTTCTCTTCTGCAGCCTTTTGTCCCCGGTGCGTCAAACCGGAGTTATTCCGCGCCGGTCGTGTTTTCCCCCATCCTAAAGTCCCCGGATAAACTCCTCCAGAAGCTCTGCGTTCTTCAGGGGATCCCTGCAAAGCTTCATCTCGTATACCGGAAGACTGCCCAGCCGGGCTGTCATCAGTTTTACCACCTCTGTCTCGCGGAACGCCCCGAGCTGCATCAGGCTGGAATAGATCATCTGGGTCAGCGCCCTTCCGCGCTCTGCCGGGACGATCTCCGGCCCCCTGTCCCGCCCCTCCTCCGGAAGGGACGGGTAGACGACCGCGACGATCGGGAGACTCCGTGCAAACCGGCAGCCGGAGGCATCAAGCAGAAGTTTTCCTCCTCTTGAAGGATCCCGCCGGATCACCGGAAGCTCAATCCCGATTATCTCCTGCATGTCGGGGTTCATTCCGAGCGTCCTGTAAATCGGCTTCGCCTCCAGCGCCCCGCTGCGGGTTAAGAGCACGTAGTCGTCCGCGACGAAGTCCATTCCCCGCACGAGACAGGCGGCGGCAAGTGTTGACTTGCCCTGTCCTCCTCTCGCGCCGATAAGGACGCCCCTGCCCCCGGCGCCGACCGCCGCTCCGTGCATCACAAGCATGTCCGTATCCATAGCCCAGCGGAACAGCGAAATGACCATCGCGTGCGCCTCAGGGGAGGTGTTTTTATCTTCACCGGTATGCTCCAGACAGATATAGTAGCACCGGCGGAGATGATCCGCCCCGACAAGCCCGTATCCTCCGTTTACGTGAAGATATCCCGTCTCGTCGCTGGCGGTCCAGATTCCCGGCCCGCTCGCGGTTCCCTCCGGCAGGTACGGGACGAGCTCGTCCGTCCAGAAGTAGAAATCCGCATCCGGCAGCCCTCCGGCCTCCACATAGAGGCCGGTGAAGCTGGGAATGACCATTTCCGCCTGCTCCGCGGAAAGGAAATGCTGGCGGATCCGCCGTCCGTCGAGCAGGATATCCCTCGTAATCCGGCTCCCGGAGATATTCTGAAGGCGCCGGTCCACCGAACGGAAATACGCGCTCAGCGTTATCTTCTCCTCCCGCTCTCCCGTCATTTCTTCGTCCCCCTCAGGAAGGGCAGCCTGTTCCTGTACTTCTCCGTAAACTTCGACAGGCTGTCGATATCCAGCTGCCAGAGCATGTAGCCAAGGTAGGTCTTCTTTGTCCGGTCCTTCCTCGGCCAGACCCGGTAAGTGCGGTACTCGGCAAAACTCATGCGGAGCGTCCGGAAAAACCGCTTCGCGTCGATCGGTCCCGTCACCTCATAGCCGTACTCCGAGAACCGCACCGCCTCTTCCTTCTGCTTCAGGCCCGCCCTCAGCCAGCGCACATACCCGGAATCCGGCTTCTGGATGTCATGAGCGGCACGAATTGCCGCTTCGTCCCCGAATACCCTGCCGTAGAAGGACAGCATAAGCCTCGCCGTGTATTCCGTACCGAATTCCCGGACGAGCTCCGAAACTCTTCCGAACCCGCCGAAATCCTCGTGCATTGCGATTATCCTGCAGTCAAACAGCCATTTCATCCGGTTTCCGGGGAGTTCGTTGAAGAAATAATTCCTCGCCTGGATGTTCAGCTGGTGTACGAACATATCCTCCGCGGAGGGAACTAGAACCTCCGTCCCGCGCAGGCTGATCTTCACCGCGCGGCTCCAGATCCCGGAGTCCGTATCCCCCATCTCCTTGAAGATCCAGCGGTGGACGTCCAGCTCGGCCTTCGTTCCCGCCGTCTTTGCCGTGATGGTCTCCGCCCAGACGACGCTGCCCTTGTCCACCGTGTCTTCGCCGCGGAGAAGCTTCATCGCCTCGTCAAACCGCTCCCTTGGAACGGCAATATCATAATCGTTCATCATGCGCGGGATTTCCGGAGCGTAATAATACCGCATCGCGATTCCCTTAAGCAGCATGACCGGTATGCCTGCTTTCCGGATAATGTCAAGTTTTGACAGAAACCACGGCATTCCCATGACATTCTGTGCCTGGAAATAGCGGTGAATTCCCTTGAGCCTCGGAACCATCTCCTGCGGAAAGCCGCGGAACCCCGTCCGGAATCCAAGCACGGAGAGCATAAGCATATAAAGCACGCTCTCCGTATCTACATCCACTCCCTCCGTGAGCGGGCCCACATCCTCGTTCCCGCTGCCGAAAAGAAGGCGCATCAGGCGCTCCTCCCTCCCGGTAAGCAGTGTATCGGCGATCTTCTGTTCCAGTTCCTCCGCTTCCGCGGCATATCTGTCCGAACCCGGCAGGTCTGTTTCAAGATTCATTGATTCCCCCCGCTGAAGCCAAACCCGCATATGCGGTTTTGCCGAATGCAGCTCTTTTACACATTTTCCCCTTCAAAGAAGATGGGATTGGTCCAGGCCCGGTGTCCCTCCGCGTCGAGCACTGAGGCACGGATGTAGCCCGGGGCGGTAATCCTTACCTTTGCCTCCGAAAGCGTCTCCTCCCCCTCCGCGGGAAGGAATACGCTGTACGGCGCCCTTAAGTGATGAAACTTGATCTCCTTAACCGGAGACGATGCGATGTAAGCCCAGCCGTCCTCAACGCAGAAGTCACGGATCTCCGGCCCGCAGGAGGAGTAGAAGGCCCCCTCCTTCAGCGCGTTAAGGATGGAGGAGACGCTGCGCTCCGCCCTCACCATGACCCAGCCGTTGCAGTGCTCGTTCATCGCGTGTCCGTCGTCGACGGCCACGCCGTAAATCTGCTGCCCCTGGATGAGAAGCTCGTCCCAGTAGGCCGCGTTGGTGTCCAGCCGGTCATTGATTGCACATCCGGAATTCCAGATCTCCATGGCGAAATTGCCCTTGAGCATCTCGAACTCCCTTGCCGGCGTGCCGCTCCACTCCGGATGGCAGTATATGGTCATGTTGCCGTTCTCATGAATCCAGTCCAGCATGGGCTGGGTATCCTCCGGCTTCCGGATGCTCCAGGAATCAAAATACTGATCCTGGTCATAGCCGTTCCCGTCCTGCTTCTCCGGCCCGATGCACACGATGTGGTGGCAGTGCACGGCTCTCTCCGGGAAATTCGCGTCCATCTCCATCCCGGGGATGATCACGATTCCCTCCTCGCCGAAGCTGTCGTAGTTGTACTTCCGGTGATCCGTGAGCGTCATGAAGTCGTAGCCGTGCTCCTTGTGAAGCCGGATCACCTCCGCCGGATCTCCCTTGCCGTCAGACCGGGTTGTGTGGCAGTGAAGACCGCCCTTAAGCATCTCCCCGCCGGTAAACGCCGGCTGCCTGATCATCTTTCCCAAAACCAAATCCCCCTTTATGCAAAAACTTATACCTCGCTGAGGCAAAACCCGCGGATGCGGTTTTGCCGAAAGCGGCGCCCGGTGCGTCAGCACCGTTGTTACACTTTCTCCGGCCCCCTGTAATCCACACAGAGCATGGTCAGGTCGTCGAACTGCTCCGCCTCCCCGACGAACGCGTCCACTGCGCCGTGCACCGCGGCAAGCACCTTATCCGGCGTGCTTAAAGGAGCGGCATTCAGGGTTTCCACCGTGCGCGCCGTGCCAAACATTTTCCCGTCCCTGTCCGTCGCCTCCGGAACGCCGTCCGTGTACAGGAAGATTCGGCTGCCCGGCTCCATAAGGAGCTCGTATTCCTTGTATTTCAGCCCGGAAAACGCGCCGATGACCATTCCGTGCTTGTCCTTGAACAGTTCGTACTTTCCGTCCGGCTTCATGAGGATGGGGTACTCGTGCCCCGCGTTGGCCGCGGTAAGTCTCCCCGTGGAGATCTCCAGTATCCCGATCCAGACCGTGACGAACATCTGCTCCTTGTTGTTCGAGCAGATCGACTCATTGGTCGCCGTGAGGATTTCCGCCGGGGATTTCCCGCTCATCGCGTTGTTCTTCAGAACAATTTTGGAGGCCATCATAAACAGCGCTGCGGGAATTCCCTTGCCGGAGACGTCTGCGATCTCCAGGCACAGATGGTCATCGTCGATCATGAAGAAATCGTAGAAATCGCCGCCGACCTCCCTCGCCGGATCCATCTCGGCGTAGAGATCGAACTCCTTCCTGTCCGGGAACGGCGGAAATATCGTGATCAGCATGTCCATCTGTATCCTCGCCGCAAGGGAAAGCTCGGTGCTGATCCTCTCCTTCTCCGCGGTGATCCGGGTCAGGTTGTCCACATAATTCCCGATCTGCTCCTCCATCTGATCGACGGATTCCGCAAGAATCCCGATATCATCCTTGTTCCGTATCGTCTCGGCAAGCTTCTTCCCCGGTATGGTGTTCTCCGACGCGAAGCGGCTTGCCTCCTTCGTGATCTCGCGGACCGGCTGAAGCAGCATCCTGGAAAGATACAGGCTCTGCAGGACGACCACTGCCAGCACCAGCGCGATCAGGGTCCTGATGACGGACCGGACATACTCCTTGCGCGCTTCCGAGAGCACGTCCATCTGCCGCTGCACGCAGAGAATTGCCTTCGTCTTGCTCCCGGTTCCCTTTACCGGCACCATCGCAGTGATGTGGGGATCGGTCTCGATATAGCCCTTGTCCCGGACCACCAGCTCCGCGGAAGAAGAGCCGTCGTACAGCTTCCGGTACTTGGCCCGGTAATCATCGTTGGTCGTCTCCCGGACATAGCCGATATCATACTCCGAATAGCTTGTATTGTGATTGACGGTGGAGAACACGAAGGTGATGCGGCCGTAATCATCCAGATCCGGCGTAATCACGTAAATAAACGTGGAGCCCGTCGCGTTGCAGAGCTGATCCAGTTTCTCCCAGACCAGCTGGTATCTCTGGGTGGTGCCGCCGGTCTCATAGAAGCGGTCGATATCGTCGCCGTTAAGGTACGATGCGGCATGATTCGCGGTCCTGAATGCGCCGTCCGCGTACTGCTGAAGCAGGGTCTCCGTGAACCCCCTGTAGCCGATAATCCCCACGATCAGCGAGAAAAGCGCGAGCATGAAAATCACGCCCGCAAGGATCTTGAGAACAAGATTTTTCCGAAGTTTACTAAACATTTTCATTCCTCGCTGAGGCAAAACCGCGGATGCGTTTTTGCCGAATGCGGCGCCCGGTGCGTCAGCACCGCCGGCGCGGTTCTATCTTCTCCATCTGCGCAGCCCGCGCTCATAGCACTTCCTGCAGATCCCGTAGCGGGAGTCCCAGGGAAGCTTCTTTCCGCAGTACCGGCAGGTTCGCGGCTTCAGGGACTGCTTGTCCAGTATGGCGATTATTCTCTCCGAGATTCTGTTCTTCGCCGGAAGCACCCAGGAAAACTCCTCCGGCTCGAAACGCGTCCGGTAGTAGTAAAGGAGGTCGCAGACCGCAAACTGCCGCTCAAGCACGGCCAGCATGTCCGCATCTTCATCCTCCTTCCCTCTGCCCGGGCCTCCCCCGGAGGCACCCGAGGGCGAATATCCTGAGTACCGGGTTTTAAAGTACCCCTCCGTTCCCGTCTCCGTGCCGAGAGCCGCGAGCCTTGCCTCGCTGTAATCCAGTTTTCGCCCCTGCACCTGGCACTCCAGCATCTCCATCCAGAGCAGCATCAGGTACTCGTCCTCACTGTCGAAGGGCATTGTCGCGAAGCGGTAGATGAGCCTCCGGTCCTCCGTCCTCTCCTCCGCTATCAGGCAAAGCTTGAGCTCCTCCGTGATATCCGCCTTCTCATATCCCGGAGCGGAGGGGATCGCGATCCACTGAACCATGGTGGCGGAGAGCTTGTCCCCAAGGCCGATCAGCGTCTCGGGAAAAGACACAAAGGCCGCCGCGACCGGCACCGGCTCCTCCTCCATCGCTCCGATCAGGAAGGACTTCGAGCGGATGGTGTTGTAGTACCCTGTCTCATGGATTCCGTAGCGGCCGGCTCTTCCGGCGATCTGCTTTACCTCCGGCGGAGTGAGCTCCCGACGTTCCGTCCCGTCGAATTTCTCCGTCTGAAGGAAGACCACCCGCCGGATCGGCAGGTTAAGCCCCATTCCGATGGCGTCCGTCGCAACCACCACGCCGGACCGGCCGGAGGCGAAATCCTCCGCCTGCTTGTGCCGGACGTCGTAGGGGAGTGCTCCGTAGATCACGCTGCAGCTGATTCTCCGGCTCTCCTGGAGGATCGCCGCGACGGCGTGAACATCCTTCCTGGAGAACACGATCAGCGCATCTCCCGGCTCCACGCTCTTCGGGAAGGAATAGCTGTGCGTGTCCGCAACCAGCGGCGTCATTCTCTCATGCCGCACCGTGCGGTATTCATCCCCGCAGTCCCGGATCAGCCGGATTACACACTCCTCGGCCTCCGGGGCGAGGCACACGTGAACCTCCTTCGCAAGCACGCCGAGAATCGCCGCGGTCCATGCGCCTCCCCGCTGGCGGTCGCTCACCATCTGGGCCTCGTCGATCACCGCGACGTCGTAACAGGTGTCCGGAGGAAGCATCTCCACCGTGGATGCCCTGTAGCAGGCACCCTCCACGTAGATCTCCTCCTCTCCGGTTACCAGGTCGCAGGGATAGCCGTCCCGGTTCAGCCGGTCGTACTGCTCATAGGCGAGAAGCCTCAGAGGCCCAAGGTAAATGCCGTTTCCGGCCGCTCTTGCCGCCTCCATCGCCTCGTGAGTTTTACCCGAATTGGTTGGTCCGATGTGAAGCACAAAACGGCGGTGCAGCTCCCTGGCCGCCGGGTAGAGATCGGGGATCCGGTCAGGCATCCTGTCGAGGATGTTCTTCCTCAGTATTCTCCTCGCCCTGGCCGTCCTGTCGATTTCGGTGTGCGGGGCATAGTCCCGCGGCTTTTTGCGCCGGTAGTGGTTCTTCTTCATATGAAATATGATATCATGATTGGGCTTATAATGCCGCGATGTGGTGATTTCACTTATGACCGGAAAGCAGGGCATAACGCCCGCTTGCGGGAAACCGGCCGGATCCGGCCGGGAAAGGATTATGCTATGATGAGAAAATTCACATTAACCGCCGTATTTCTCCTTATTGCCGCGTTCATGCTCACGGGCTGCGGCAGGGACGCCTTCACGGCGGAGAACTACGGGGAGAACAGCATCACTTTTCACGGGAAGGGGGCGGCGAAGAAAAGTCTTGTCGTCACGGGGTCGCTCACCGTGGAGAAAAACGACAAAATCGTCATCGAATCGGCGATGGAGAAGGGACAGCTCAGGATAAAACTGGTCACCTTCGCCGCACAGGATGATATCAATGCAAGTCCCGAGGATCTTAAGAGCGTCACCTCGGACGACGCGGCGGTGCTGGACGAGATCGCCGAAGGAAGCGGCACCGGCGAGTATACCGTCGATCCGGGCACCTATTACGTCTCCGCGGAGGTTCTGAAAAAGATGACCGGCGACGTAACCGTGCGCGTGGAATAAGGGCGGAGACGGCTCCCGGCTCTCCTGTCCGGTTATCCGGACGGAGCCGCTTCACGGTATCCCTCCGGAGCGCCGCCGCTGCTGTGTTCCTGCCGCAGGACAGGCTGAACCGCCAAAGAACGGCGGGTTCAGCCCGCTTCCGGCCGCTGGCGCCGGAGGGATATCCGTGAAAGCGGCTCCTGAATGACGACAGGGGAGTCGGAGATGCTTCTCCGTCTCCCCTGTTTTCTTCTGCTTCG
>JAEEGL015144472.1_pt1 | contig 13449 bp, 13 predicted proteins | sample 9134231 | NCBI WGS metagenome assembly JAEEGL01 (sample SAMN16246548, study PRJNA631951) | gut metagenome | biome: gut microbiome; feature: rumen; material: fiber-attached | host: Bos | place: Iran: Karaj | collected 2018-10 | reverse complement strand
TCCGTATGGGAAACACCTGCAAGGATCAGGAAACCCTTCCCTATCTCCGATATCCTTTTTCCTTCTACTGTTACAGACGCATGCTGCACCCTTTGTATGACGAATCTCATTTCCTAATATCTCCTGCTTCCGCTCTGCCTCTCGTCCGTAACGTCATAAACGCAGACTCCGTGCTCTTCGGCATAGAGTTTTCTGTAATGATGGAACAGGTCTCTTTGCCTGTAATATTTCTTTCCGGAGGGATCCCCGTATTTTTCCGCAAGCTCCTCCGGGGACGGAAAGCTTTCGTAGTATGCATCGTCGAGATCCTCGACCTCCCCGATGATATCGAGAGGATCCATACCCTCGTACCTTTCGATGTTGTCGTCCCTCAAAGAAACGAGCAGGGTCCTTTTCGTCTCTTTCTCAAAGCCGTCCTCTATCCACTCATGCTCCGGTTTGAATACCTTTCTGTTGAGCAGACTGAAGGCCTCTTCTGAAAGCTTCTTTTCATCTTCTTCAGTAAACCGTATATCTGCGATAGACGCTCCTCTTCCCTCTTCATGGGGTATGAAGAGGAATATCCTGCTCAGATCCACCGTCTTTTTCAATATATCTATGAGTCCGTCTGTCTGATCCGCATTCTCCGAGGTGAGGGCTATGCCGGCGCTTACTCCGAGTCCCTTTTCTGAGGCTGCCTTCATCATCCTCAGAATACCAGAGAATTCACCCCTTCTTCCGGCGAAGCTGTCATGGTATTTTTCAAGTCCGTAAAAGGTGAAATTGAGCTGCTCTGTACCCTCCGAAGAAAGCATGTCCATGAGTTCTCTGCACTCTTTTTCTTCCCTTAGCCGCATACCGTCGCACTGAAGGTATTTCGCCTGAGGACTTCCCAGCTTCCTTAAAACGCCAAGAGCCCTTTTAAGATCCGGATGCTCCATGGAGTATCCGAAGCTGAAATCAAATCCCAGGTCCGGTCTTTCTTCCCGGAGCCGTTCCTTGAACCTCTCAGCGAAGCGGACGCTTCTTTCCCAGTCCGTGCCCACAGTCCTTCCGTCCCAGGAAAGAAGGCAGTATCTGCAGCGGCAGGCGCAGGGAACGCAGAGGTTCTGCATCATTACGGATTTGGTCTCCATTTCAGTCAAACCCCCTGACCCTTACTTCTTCCTCCGTCACGGAACGGAAGATCATCGGCACCATCTGCCTTGCTATCTCGAGATAGCTCTTTCCTTCTCCCTGATTGAGCCAGAATACGGATATCCCGCTGGCTGCCATGAGAAGGTACTCGGCAACGGCTCTGCTGTCTGTATCCTTGCCGACCGTACCGAATCTTTTTCCTTCCTCGAGGAAGGCCGTGATCGCCCTGCTCGCATTGTCCGAAGACAGGGTCTTGTAGTTGCCCTGAAGAAGCTTCGGGGCGGCGAATATAGTCTGCCTCGCCACGTCTTTTGAAAAACTGTCCATGAAAGAGGCGGTGCTCATGAAAAAGTCGCATACGGACTGGTAGGGCTTCCTCAGATTCTGAGGAGTGAGATCGAGATGTGAGGCGCCTTTTGCAAGTATCTCGTAATAGAACTGAAGAAGGACTCCGTCCTTGTCTCCGAAGAAATTATAGAAGGTACTGGTCGTGATGCCCGCGGCTTTGCATATGTCCCTTATGGTAGCCTGCTCGTATCCGTACTCGGAGAACATCTTCATCGCAATCCTGTAAATGCGCTGCTTCTTTTCCCTCGACTGCTTTTCCTGGTTCGTGAGTCTTTCTTTCATATCCGGACGTTCCTTTTCCAATATATAGGAAAACCATGTTTTCCTTGACTGATATTCTACCATAATGATATCATCAAAACAAGTTATGTAACATGTTCCAAAACATGTTTTTATCAGTGCTTAAGGAGAGACAAAATGTTTTCAAAGGAATTCAATGAAAAGGTGCAGATGTTTAAGGACGCATCCCTCTTTAAACATACGCCCGTCACCCCGAACCTTTCCAACGACTATACCTGGAAGGTCCTCGATTCCGGATATCCGGTAAAAAAGGCATACTACGACTCCAAGGTCATGGAGAAGATAGTATGCGAAAACCATGAACGCTACAGATTCGACGCATACCTCGACCTGGGAACGAGAAACCACTTCCCGCAGATGGACGCCCTCGGAGGCGGTTCCTACACCCTGAACGAGGAAACCGGCGGCATAAACGTGACCGATGCTCCTACCATGACGGCGGACGACTACGATGCCTTTGCGGAAAATCCCATGAAGTGGCTCAACATCCTTTTCCAGAGAAAGTTCCCGGATCTGACCACAGATCAGTTCGTGAAAGCCACCATGGCCTTCCTCCAGGCATCAGGTTTTCAGAAGAACATAGAAGAAAAGTTCGCAAACAAGTACAACACGCCCACCATGGTCTCCACGAGCACCAACGTGTCATCTCCCTTTGAAACGTTCCACAGCAGTTTCAGAGGTATAGCGGGCATATCCCTCGATATGAGGAGGTGTCCTGACAAGCTCGACAACGCCGTACAGGCATATTGGAAGGCGGTCTCCCTGGGCAGCCTCCAAAGAGCCGTCGCCAATCATGAGCACAGCTTTATCTCGGACGTATATATCGGCCTCATCGCCCACGCCATAATGAACGGAAAGCAGTTCGACAGATTCTACTGGCCGTATCTCAAAGAAATCTTCGACACAGGCGCAGCTACGGGAAGCATGGCATATATCTATGTCGAGAGCACCGTCGCAAGATTCGCTGATCATTTTGCTGATATCCCCGTCGGAAACGCCATGATGCATCTCGAACTCGACGATATCTTCGAAATGAGGAAGCTCCTTCCGAAGATGCCCCTTGTAGGAGGCTTCACCACCGATATGCTGGGCACCGCAGCGCCCTCCGCATGCGTGGACTGCGCAAAGAAGCTCATAGACGAAATGGGAGACGGATTCGTCATTTCCCAGAACAAGATGCTGTCGTTCAGGAACGACTGCAGAAGAGAAAACCTCATAGCCGTCAACGATTTCGTTCGCGGCTACGTACACTGATAAAGGAGGCAGACCATGAACATTTTGAAAGCGGTCATAGATCAGAAGAAAGCAGTCAAGGCTCTTAAGAACGTTCCCGTCTACAGCGAGGAATGGTGGGCCAAGATACCCGATACCGTAACCTTCGTAGATCCTGAGCTGAGGCCCATAATGGTCTTCGCCGTAGTATTCGGCAGCATACAGATGTGATCGGAAAAAAGGACCCGGGGAACAGCGTTTCCCGGGTCTTTTAGTTTTATCATCATTCCTGTTTTGTTCCTATGGGCTCCGTGAATGCCTGGTCCTTTCTCTTCTTTCTGATGAAGAAGATCATGACTATGAGGAACACCGCCGATGCGGCTGCGATGCTCACGGCTATGAAACCGAAGACTTCCGGAAGTCCCTCGTCGAGGGAGAAGTTATATAGGCCGTGGAAAATGACTGGGATGAGCAGCCCGAGGACCTTGAGCCCCCGGCGGCTTTTTTCCATGCCTTTGCTGAAAAGGAGGCCCATAAGAAGGCCGTAGCTCACGTGTGCCATGAGTACCCCTCTTACAAGGATCTGTCCCATGTTCGTCTCAAGAGCATAGACTACGTCTTCGATGAGGCCGAAGCCCATTGCCGTTATGGCAAAAAACGAAATGACGTCCAGCCTCGAAAGAGCGGGCGCTTTCTTTATCTCTCCTCGGGCCGTAAGGAATTTGACGCTCTCCTCGACCCCCGCCGCAAGGACGAAGGCGTTGAACAGCCGGTTTACGAGAGGATAGGTTTTGCCTATTCCGGTAAGATTCCAGCCGATCTGAAGAACAGCGCAGGCAAGGGTCACGCCTGCCGCGCACAGCCCTCCCTTCCAGAGCAGTCTGCCGCAGGTCTTGCGGTACGTATCGTCGTCTCTGTTTTTCCTCAGGAAGAAAAACATCAGTATGGAAGGCACGAATGATGCCAGAAGTATAAGGATGGGGATCAGCATTTCTGTATTTCTCCTTTTCAGTTATTTAGCCTGTTTGATAGACAGGGATATCCTTCCCTTTTTCTCGTCCACCGAAAGGACCACCACGTCCACTATGTCTCCTACGGACAGGACCTCCGACGGATGCTTTATATATTTATTGCTTATCTGCGATATATGGACCAGACCGTCCTGATGGACGCCTATGTCCACGAATACCCCGAAGTCGATGACGTTCCTTACGGTACCTTTCAGCTTCATTCCCTCTTTCAGGTCCTTTATATCCAGAACGTCGCTCCTGAGGACCACGGGAGGAAGGTCTTCTCTTACGTCCCTTCCGGGCTTTGCAAGCTCTGCGGCTATGTCTGTCATGGTCGGCACCCCGATACCGCATTCCTTTGCGAGCTTCTCTTTTCCGAGGCTCTTGATGCGGTCGTTTATGCCCCCCAGCTTTCCTTCCCTCACGTCATCTTCCGTATATCCGCAAAGAGAAAGCAGTTTTCCTGCAGCCTCGTAGCTTTCCGGATGGACGGCCGTATTGTCCAGTATCTCACTGCTCTCGGGAACTCTCAGGAATCCTGCGCATTGTTCGAAAGCCTTGGGCCCAAGCTTCGGCACCTTCTTTATGCCTTCCCTGCTTCTGAAGGGTCCGTTCTGCTCTCTGTATGCGACCACGTTCCTGGCGGTCGTCTTGTTGAGGCCCGACACCCTTTCGAGAAGGCTTGCCGAGGCGGTGTTCACATCCACGCCCACTGCGTTGACGCAGTCTTCCACCACGCCGCTCAAAGTCTCGGCGAGCCTCGCCTGAGGCATGTCGTGCTGATACTGGCCCACGCCTATGGCCATGGGTTCTATCTTGACGAGCTCCGCCAGGGGGTCCTGGAGCCTTCTTGCGATGGATACGGCTGACCTTAAGTTCACGTCGTAATCGGGGAATTCCTCAGCCGCAAGTTTGCTTGCGGAATATACCGATGCTCCCGCTTCGTTCACCATGGCGTAGGAGAGCCCTCCGCCGAGCCTTCTTATCATCTCAGCAGCCATGCTTTCGGTCTCCCTGGAAGCGGTGCCGTTTCCAATGGCTATATGCTCCGCCCTGTCTTTTTTGACAAGGGCTGAAAGGACTTTTATGGCTTCTTCCCTTTTTGCATCGCTGAAGGTCGGATATACTACGGCCGTGTCGAGGACCTTGCCGGTCCCGTCGATGACGGCTACCTTGCAGCCGTTCCTGTAACCGGGATCGAGACCCATGGTCACCTTTCCCTTCACAGGGGGCTGCATGAGGAGGGGTCTTAAGTTGAGAGCGAAGTTGTGTATCGCTCCTTCGCATGCCGTATCCGTAAGGTCGTTTCTCAGTCCTCATTCTATGGAAGGGAATATGAGCCTCGAGAAGGCATCTTCCGCTGCCGCGGAAAGGATCGCTTCCGAGGGGGATTTCTTAGTCACTATGCGTTCTCTGACTATGCTCTTGAGTTTTTCTTCGTCGCATACCAAAGAGACCTTCAGAAAGCCCTCCTTCTCTCCCCTGTTCACGGCGAGAGTCTGATGGCCTGCCATTTTGGAATAGCTCTGCCTGAAGTCGTAATACTGGGCGTAGACAGAATCCTCGTCCTTTGCGGCCGACGACTCGATGATCCCGTGGGCCCTCAGTTCCTTTTTGAGGGCATCCCTTATGTCCGCATCATCCGAAAGCATCTCCGCTATGATGTCCGATGCTCCCGCAAGAGCTTCCTCAGCGCTTCCGACGCCCTTTTCCTCATCGATGAATTCCTCTGCCAGGACGAGAGGTTCCGCTCCGGTCTGTAGCATGAGCTTTGCAGCAAGGGGCTCCAGGCCCTTTTCCCTGGCCACGGTGGCCCTCGTTCTCCTCTTCTGTTTGTACGGTCTGTAAAGGTCCTCGAGCTTTGCCAGAGTCTGCGCATCGTCTATCGCCGATGCAAGCTCTTCCGTGAGCTTGCCCTGCTCCTCTATGGCAGCCTTTACCGCTTCTCTTCTCTCCTGAAGGTTGCGAAGGTACGTCAGTCTGTCCGCAAGGGCCCTGAGGTCCGTATCGCTCATGGCTCCGTGCATCTCCTTGCGGTAACGGGCTATGAAGGGTATGGTATTGCCCTCGTCTATCAGGCTTATGACGTTCTTTACGTAAACGTCCTTCGTTTTGAGTTCTTCCGCTATTATCTGATATATTTCTTTCATTTCCAGTGTATCCTTGCTTCGTCGAATCTGTCCTGCTGCTTTTTTTCTTCAGCCGGATAGCCCACGGGGAATACGGCGAAGGCTCTGAGGTTATCCGGCATGCCCACAGCCTTTTCCACAGCCTCCATCCGCTCCTCTTCGGGCGCTATCCCGAGCCAGACTCCGCCCAGACCCAGTGCGTCGGCCTCGAGCCAGAGATTCTCCATGGCGATGGACATGTCTATCTGGGCATAGGCCGGCACTCTGCAGTCCTTTCTGTATGCGGAGACTATGGCCATAGGCGCATCCTTCGTCATCTTCGCATAGGGCGAGGCTTCGGACAGTTCCCGGAGCATCTCCCTGTCCGTGACGACGAAGAACTCCCAGGGCTGCTGGTTCGCAGCCGAAGGCGCCTGCATGGCGGCCTTCAGCATGGCGGTCACCTTCTCCTTTTCCACAGCCCTGTCTTCATATTTCCTGATACTGACTCTGTGATATATATCCTGCATGCTTTGTTCCTCTGCTATATTTTGTTTCTCAATATGACCTTTTCATAGGCTTCGGCTCTTTTTTTCTTCGCTTCCTTCGAGGACTTCCTCCACGGGCGCACCAGATCGAAGGCGTGGACGTTACCGGGGAACACGTCGGCCTTCGCGGGAACTCCCGCCTCGTTCAGCCTTCTCACGTATTCCAGAGTCTCGCAGTAGAAGGGTTCTCCCTCGCATACGTAGGTGTAGCAGGGAGGAAGGCCCCTGTAGTCCGTTTCTCTCGAAGGCGAAGCATAGGGCGGCACACTGCCTTTCCCCCACAGTTCTCCGAGATAGATCCTCCAGCCCTCGTGGTTCTTTTCAGTATTCCAGTTCTTGCCGTGGTTGTCCCTCGACGAGTCCGTATCCTCGCAGTCGAGCATGGGATAGAGGGGCAGCTGCATGGCGACCTTTACTTTTCCTTCGTCCCTCGCATAAAGACAGACGGCTGCCGCAAGACCGCCGCCCGCGCTTTCTCCGCCTACGACTATGCGTTCTCTGTCTATACCCAGCTCCTCTGCATGATCCCACATGTATTCGAGGGCTGCGCAGCAGTCTTCGAAGGCTGCCGGGTAAGGAGCTTCTCCCGCGAGGCGGTAGCCCGGGGATATGACCACCGCTCCGTATCTTTTCGCAAGATCGTGGGCGCAGGACCCCAGCACCATTGCCGGAGTTCCGCCCGTATATCCTCCGCCGTGTATCCACAGTATGCCGGGAAGAAGATCCTCTCTCTTTTTCGGTTCGAGTATGATGAGCTTCATACCGTGAGCTGCGGACTGTATATGTATTATCCTTTTTCTCATTCCGTTTCCGAACTCCTTCGGCCTGTTTATCGTTTATCCTGCCCTTTATATTCTATACAGAGCATGGTTATGTCGTCGAACTGCTCCGCATCCATTACGAAATCTTCTATGGTGCTGCGCAGCTTTTTGATGATCTCCTCCGGAGTCTCGCCTCTGTACCCGTTCAGGGTATCCAGCATCCTTTCTATACCGAACATCTCGTCGCCCTTTTCTCCTCCCATGGCCTCGGGGACTCCGTCGGTATAGAGGAAGAGTTTGGATCCGGGCTCCATGTCGAGATCGTACTGCTTGTATACGCAGCCGGACATGCCTCCTACCACGAAGCCGTGCTTGTCCTTGAGAAGCTCAAAGCTTCCGTCCTTTTTCTTTATGACGGGGTATTCGTGGCCTGCGTTGGCGGCCTTCATCTTTCCCGTGCGAAGATCCAGTATGCCCACCCATACGGTGACGAACATTTCCTCTTCGTTGTTGGCACAGATGGTGTTGTTGGCCATGGTGAGTATCTCCGCCGGAGATACTCCGAGTTTTGCATAGCTCTGGATTATGGTCTTCGATATCATCATGAACAGGGCCGCAGGAACTCCCTTTCCGGAAACGTCCGCAACGACCAGGCACAGATGGTTGGGGTCTATGAGGAAGAAGTCGTAGAAGTCACCGCCCACTTCCCTTGCAGGGTCCATAAGAGCATAGATATCCATATCCGTCCTTTCGGGGAAGGGCGGGAATATGCTCGGAAGCATGGCCGCCTGTATCCTGTTCGCAAGGGAAAGTTCCGTGCTTATACGCTCCTTTTCGGCGGTTATCTTCTCGTTCTCAGCGATGTATTCCTTCATACGGGTCGTAAGAGAACCGAAGGATTCGGCGAGGATCTGGGTCTCGTCTCCCGTATCGAGATCCAAACTGAAATCGAGGTTCTCTCCGTGCATCTTTCCTACCTCGTCGGTGAGAGTCTGTATGGGCTTTACTATCTGGCGTGAAAGAGTCCCGGACACCCATGCCGCGACTGCTACGGAAAGAGTGATGAGTCCGATCATGAGGAAGAAGGTGTTCCTCATGTAATTGTCCGCTTCCTTGACCGACTGTTCGGTTATGGCGTCCATATTCTCTATGAGCTGCTTCGTGGGCAGTTCGACCGCTTCCCTCGACAGGATGACCACCATGGACCATCCCACGGTCTTCAGGGGAGAATACGCCGCATAGCAGACCTCCCCGTCTATGGTGAGTTCCGCTATCCCCTCTTCGCCGTCCACTGCCTTTTTCGCCATTCCAGCAAGGCTTTCGTCTTCTGAAAGGCGAAGGTCCGGAGCATCGGTCACTGCGGCAAGCATGCCGTCGGCATAGGTGGAAAAGAGCACCTGTCCGCTCCTGTTGATTATGCAGGCGTTCCCGTTTCCGCCGAGGTCTGCGCTTTTGACGAGATCCTCCATATCGTCGAGATACATACCGGCTCCGGCAACAGCCATGAGCCTGCCTCCCGCATATACCGGTACACCGCACATTATGCCGAGCCTCGGTGTATGTGCGTCCTTCGTGACAGGGGTAAAGTATGGCTCGCCGCTTTCGGCTGCGCCTATGTACCAGGGCCGCTCCTTTGCCTCAAGAGGCATGAGTCTGCCCGATTCATCGTATTTTTTTGCAGGTATGAAGTCCGCCTGCACCATGAAGCCCGATTCGGTCGCCACGTAAATAGAGGCCATTTTGCTGTTGTTCCCGTTCACGGCCATGAGCACGTCCTGCACGTTGCCTATGAGGTTCAGTTCCCTGACCACTGCCGGATCGCGCGGATCGGTATGCGCCGAATAGAGGACCTGTATGGTCAGCTCTCCGTCTCTGTCCGCATCTGGGAGCGGCACGCTTCTTGATGCGTAGAGTCCGGGATTGTTGTAGATGTGCTCTGCGACCGATGCCGCGGTAAGGACGCCCTTTTCGAATTCCAGGAAGACCTCGTCTGCCACTGCGGCCTTTTCACCCGACAGCTCCAGCAGGCGCTGTTTCGACGCATCGGTCATATATGCCGATGATTTCTCTCCTATGGTATCGTTCAGGTTCCTGTTGGATGCCGACATCGTTCTGGAAACGCCCAGCATTCCGAAACCGAAGATACACGTTGCCGCGACCAGAAGCGCCAGTACCAGCACCAGCATAGACATATGTATCTTTTTTCCCAAAGATTTGTTCCTGTTCATAACTTGACCTCAGTTCCTGCCTGTGTCTGTACACATATATTATTCCGTTATTGTCCGTCGACGGTTTTCATGAACAGTCCGTCGAGCCTTTCCCAGCCCGCATCCCTGTCCTCTTCCATAGACTTCACTCTCTCTTTCACCGCGGCTATCTCATAATCGAGATAGTCGTTCAGGATGTCTATCCTTTCTATGGTCTTTATCTCGGGAGAGTTCATCTTCAGCTCGAGCAGCCGCTCTACGTCCCCCGTCAGTTCTTCCGGAAGTTCAGCCTCTGCAAGCTCCGAAAAGAGCATGGGAGGCGGCGTCATCCTGTCCAGTATCCACCTGCAGGCAAGAACGGGGCGAAGGACGTAGAAATACTTTTTCGCCCTGACCGTATCCCCCTTCAGATATTCCCTGTAATTGCCCTCCGCCATACTGATATAGTGATAAAGGCTCCTCTTTTTGGAGAAGTAACTCTGCATCAGTTCTCTGAACTCGCCTGCAAAGGGAGTCTCCATATATACTATGGGTGAAGAGAACCACTCGAAAAGCGTCGGATTGGATTTGTAAAGAAGGCGGAGCGTCTTCTTAAGATCCCATCCGTTCACGTCGAGCAAATCGTTTATGGGCAGCTCTATGACGTCCCTTTGCTCTTCGAGCCTGAGATAGTCTTCCTTTTTCTTTACGTATATGAACCTGACGTCGAAATCACTGTCCGGCGAAGCAAAGCCCCAGGCCCTGCTTCCCGATTCAACGGCAAGCAATATCTTTACGCCGTAGGCCTTTTCTATCTCACCAAGTTTTTCCCTGATCAGCTGTTCCATTTTATTCTCCGCCTATGGCGCATTCGGTAAACAATATGCTGGGGGCGAGAGTCCCGGAAAGGCCCCATTCGAGGTCGCTGCCCACGTGTTTCACCTTCTTCATGAGTTCGAGGAAATTGTCCGCGATGGTTATGAGGCTTATGCTGCGGCTTCTTTTCCCGTTCTCCACGAGATATCCCGCGCACTGCAAAGAGAAGTTACCCGTGACCGCGTCTATTCCGGCATGAAGGCCTGCAAGATCGTCTATGACGAGACCCTCGCCCATTTCTGCCATCAGTTCTTCGAGGCTCTTCTCGCCGGGAAGGATATAGCAGTTGTATGGCGATACACCCACGTTGGAGGAATAGCCGGATTTGAAACCGTTGCCTGTGCTGACCGTGCCCATCTTGGCCGCCGTCTTGGAGTTGTGAAGGACCAGCTCGAACACTCCGTCCTTTACGACTTCCTTTCTTCTGGTGGGGCAGCCCTCGTCGTCGTAATTGTCGGTCTCATAGGAATCCTTGCAGCGGGGGTCGTCTATGACCGTGATCTTTTCGCTGAATATGCTCTGACCCAGCTTGTCTCTCAGGGGCGAGATCCCCTTGCTTATGAGGTCTCCGCTGTAAAGGTAGCTGAAGGCTCCGAAGAGCTCGCTCATGGCATCCTTCTCTATTATGACCGGGTAACTGCCGCTCTTGAGGGACGTGGCGCCCAGTTTGCCGAGAGCCTGCCCGCAAAGTTTCTTTACGAAGCCTTCCCTGTCGAAGTCTGCTATCCTTTCCACGGCCTTGTAGTCGAAGGAGTCCTTCACTTCCTCGTTTTCCATGACTGCGCATTCGGCGACGAGAACGTGTATCCTGCTCCTGTCGCTTACGGAAAGTCCCTTGGAGTTGACTATCTCTCTTTTTGATACTATCTCTTCCCATTCGACCTCGTTGACCGATATGACTCTTTCGTCATAGGCAAGTATCCTCTTTTCAAGGTCTGAAAGGAGTTCCTTTACCTCATCTGCCGAAGGCACGGTGAATACGTGGGGATTGTCCTCCTCTTCTGTCTTCTCAGGTTCCCTGATGAAGACTTCGTCATCGGAAGTCACGGCCATGGCCTGCTCCTTCATGAGGGAGAGGACCCTGTCCATCTGCTCGTCCGAATTGTCTTCCGTAGCATAGTTGGCCAGTTTGCCCCTGTATATGCCCCTCAGGGCCGTACCCGTCACACGGGACGTGACGAAGCTGTCCATCTCTCCCTTGTACCAGGTATATTTCTTCTCTTCTTCTGCGTCCTGATATATCTCGAAGCTTTCGAAGCCTGCTTCCAGGGCTTTCTTTATCCAAAGCTCTCTATTCATTTGCTGTACCTCCAACGGTTATCGAGGATACGAGTATGGCCGGCTGGCCCACGTCTGTCGGTATGGATCCGCTTATGCTTCCGCACATGCCCTGGCCTCTGGAAAGGTTATCCGATACCTTCGTTATGTTCATGAGTATATCTCTTCCGTTTCCTATGAGCGCCGCTCCTTTGACAGGATATGCTATCTTGCCGTCTATGATCATATATCCTTCGTTTACGGCAAAGTTGAACTCTCCCGTCTGGGGATTTACGGATCCTCCGCCCATCTTCTTTGCATAAAGGCCTTTTTCTATTCCCTCGAACAGGCTCTCGAAGGAGTCTTTGCCGGGAAGGATGAAGGTGTTGCTCATTCGGGAGGTCGGTTCATACTGATAGGACTGGCGTCTCCCGCTTCCGGTGGACTCCATGCCCATGCGCCTTCCGTTGAGACGGTCTATCATATATGTGGTCAGTATGCCGTCCTTTATGAGCTCTCTTCTTTGCTGGAAGTTGCCTTCATCGTCTATGTTCTGGCTGCCCCAGGCTCCGGGTATGGTACCGTCGTCTACGGCGCTGACGCATTCGTTCGCTATCCTCTGGCCGAGTTTACCGGCGAAGACGCTGGCGTCCTTTGCGACTCCCGTTGCTTCGAGGGCATGTCCGCAGGCCTCGTGGAATATGACTCCGCCGAAACCGTTGTCTATTATGACAGGCATCTTTCCGCTCGGGCAGTCCTTTGCCGAGAGGTTCACTATGGCTTCTCTTGCAGCCTCTTTCCCTGCGTCTTCGGGGCTTATCTCCTCGTAGAATTCGAGACCCTTACCGGCTCCGGGAGAGTGGCTTCCGCTCTGCATATTGTCTCCTTCGAGAGCGAAGGCGCTTACCATGATGCGGGTCCTTACTCTCGTGTCTCCTATGAGCCTTCCTTCGCTGTTCGATACCTGTACCTGCTGCTTTACGTTGAGAAGGTTGGCCTGCACCTTTACTATCCTTTCGTCCGCTTTCTTCGCCGCATCCGTAGCACGAAGAAGAAGCTTGGCTTTCTCCTCGAGACTCACTGTTTCGAAATCCACCTTCACGGGGTTGTTGTTTTCATATTTCACTTCGGTGAGTTCTACCTCAGTGTCTTTTTCGGCTCTTCCTATGGTATCCACCAGGTCAGAAATGAGGGGAAGAAGAGCTTCTTCAGTATTCTCATTGCTGTACGCGTAGACTGATGAAGTGCCTTTGTAAAGGCGTATACCCACGCCGTTTATAGCTGTTGCATTGACTTCCTCGAGCTTGCCGTTCAAAGTCCTTATGAGCTCGCTGCTTTCCTTTTGCTCATAGATCTCCGCAAAGTCGGCGTCCGACGCCATGCAGAGCTTCAGATATTTTTCAAGCTGTTTTTTTTCTAACATGTCTCCTCCTTGAATCCATAGTTTTCAGTAATCGATATAAAGAGTTCAGGACTCCAGACATCAATTGATCTGGTATCAGAAATAAACTGGATCACATCTTCTTTCGCAGAAGAATAATCAATGGTTTTAAACTTATCGATCAGTAATTTCTTGAGCAAGGCCGTATCCAGCGAAACATCAGCATCTATCGCTTCGCTGAATTTAAGCTGCATCTCAAGCCTTTTCATGTTGATCGGATAATTATTTGAGACATAGAACAGGTAATCATACAGATCGCGTCCTTTCACCCTGGTCTTCCATCTTC
>JAEEGL014674144.1_pt1 | contig 13449 bp, 15 predicted proteins | sample 9134231 | NCBI WGS metagenome assembly JAEEGL01 (sample SAMN16246548, study PRJNA631951) | gut metagenome | biome: gut microbiome; feature: rumen; material: fiber-attached | host: Bos | place: Iran: Karaj | collected 2018-10 | reverse complement strand
GCGTTATCAAACAGAATGTGTAACTCACCATCTCTCATAACACAAGTTGGTTTTGTATTTTCTGGTTTCGGATATACTTGAGAAGATTGTTCAGGAACATTTAATCCTCTATTTTGTAATTCAGCATCTATTGCTAAGACTTCCCTAACATAATTTTTATCCTTACAAATTTCTCTGTACTTATATAGTTTAGCATCGCCACAAGCTTTTATATTTTCTTTTCTTTCTCCAGCATGCCATAAATCCATTTTTTCTTCAGGAGTTAAATTGGATTCATCTAAAGAAACAGATTCATCTAAATTCGATGTATATTGTGATTTAAATTCATTTATTATATAATCATCTACTTGTCTTTGCCATTCACGTGGAGCATTTTCTCCTATATTAACTTCATTAGCAAACCAAGGAGCTAAATCTCCATGTAAAGCACTTGAAATAAATTCGGTTGAAAAATAGTATTCATTTTTGTCATCATTGCGATAAACAAATTGTTTACCATTTTCTTCATGTGCAATAGGTTTCAATTGCCTCATACAAGTATGATAAACTGTTTCTATATAATTTCTTCTTGTTTCCTTAGCAAATTTATCTTGAGGTAAATCCTTTGCTAAGTTCTCACAATATGCAAATACACTATCTTTAGACACTGCATATCTGCCAAAAGTTTCATTTAATTTTTGGTCATTAATCCACTCTGTTGCTTCATCATCAGTAGGAAATTCTTGTACAAAATCACCTTTAGAATCTCTTAAAATAGTTCCTGATTCTGTATTTTGTACTTCATAATCATTATATTGACTTTCAGTTAAATCTACACCTAAAACCGATAAAGATTCATTAATTACTTTTTGATGTTCTTCAGTTTCCTTTTGGATAGATTCTGTAAGTTTTTCCCTTAAAGTTTTATTGTATCTTTTTTTATCAAGTGCTTCAGACACATATTGAAGTCTTGCAGCTTTAACTGCAGGAACAAGAACAATATCAAATCCCTCACAATTATATGTATCAGGATTTACAGATTCTTGTCCATCATAATCCATTTCTAAATCACCAGACCCACGAGAAGAAATACCAAGTGTTGAACCATAATCACAAAGGGACTTTAAAATTCTTCCATTAGGTGTATTTAAAATATCAAATACAGCACGAAGTTTTCCATCTTTGCCCTTTTTAGGTTGTTCTGCTAAACATACACAGATTTTTTCCATGTCTGTTTCTTCTCTATCTGCAGGGTGACCTAACTCTCCATAACAGACCCCATTTTCAATTCTTTCTTTCATAATGGGGTCATTAAAAACATTTTCCCAAAGTTTTTCAGGATATTTACGACCATTTCTAGTAGGATTGATTATATCAGCACAAACTCCTACTAATCTACCGAGAATACCCCTTTTATCCATTTCTTCTTTGGGTAATCTTTGATATTCTAATTCATTTGTTTTAGATTCTTGTAACATTTAAATAATACCTTTAATCGTAATATTTATCTAATCTTAACTGAAGATATTTCTCTTTTAATTGTTTACTTCTTCCAACTTTTGCTTTTTCTCTTCTTATAACGCCTTTGGATTTATAATACATTCTATTTCTATACTCTACTAAAATTCCCTCAGCGTCAACTTTTTTTCTAAATTTCTTTATGGCTTGTTCAACATCCCCATTTTTTACATACACGGTTGCCACAAGAAATCACCTTCTTTCTCAAATTAATATAATTTTAGTATGAATCATAATTACACAATAATTTTAGCAATAATTTTTTAATTTATGTAAATTAAAATAAAAAAGGAGTGATTATATAATCACTCCTTCTAAAAGAGTAATATTAAAGCATTTTTCCAGATGAATCAAATGTATATGATTTTCCATCAATAGTTAAAGTTCCTGTAGCCATTGCGCCACCAGACTTTAAATAATACCAATCGCCTTTCCATTTAACCCATTCTTTATCTGCCATGGATCCGCCTTCTTTAAGATAATACCATACTTTTTTATAGTATACCCATTCATTTTCAGCCATCACACCATCTTCTTTTAAATAGTACCATTTACCATTGGATTTAATCCATTTAGATTTAGTAATTTTTCCTTTGGCATCCAAATAACGCCAACCTTTAGAATCCTTAGCCCAGCCATTAGTAATCATAGCTCCGTCTGAACCAAGATAGTACCAGTAACCACTAGATTTAACCCATTTGGATTTGACCATTTTTCCATCGGCTCCAAGATAGAACCATTTTCCACTTGAATCTTTTGCCCAGCCGTTTTTAACTTTGGCACCATCACTATAGAAATACCAAGCTCCATTTTCTTTAAACCAACCAGTTTTGGGTATTTCTGCTGTCCAAAGTAAACGAACGCGGCCTTTCATGGAAGTTTCGTACGCATACCAACCATCATGACAACGCGGCCCAGAGTCCTTCATATAGAGCCAATGTTTTCCATTTTCATATTTATAATTTACAAAAGCTACATAATGTCCACCAGAAGTCCAGAGTGTCCCGTCTGGTCCGTAACCACTACCGAAAAGAACTACTCCTACTCTGTTACCTTTTTCTACTTCAGACCAAAAGGCGCTCATTGAGTCAAAACGTTTTGAATTTCCTATGAAATTTTTTAAACCAGCATCAATGCCATTCCAAAGAGTTCCATTTCCAGCGACCGCGTATTGTTTCATAAATGAATGAAAATACGCAGGTGTTTTATCTGCATATTTGCTAAGTTCAATAGCGCAATGAGTTACCGAGCAAAGACCACAACCATCACTTGAAACAGGAGAATTTGAAACAGGATAAGGAAGACTACCCCATCTAGAATCATATTGTCTATATACCTTCGAATTCATTAATCACATCCTCTCCGAAATCTTCTCCAATAATTTTTCCGCCATGTTGCTCAAGATTTTTTTGTTCTTTTCATAATCTAGTTGTGCCTGTACCAATACAAGCTTCTTCAGTATAATCGTTATTATAATAAGTATTTATAGCAACGATAATAAAATTAAGTATCATAGAAATTATTTTATAAGCCATATCAACAGATTCATTATTAAATCCTGTTACATCAGTTACTGCTAATGCAGTATTTAAACTGATGGCTATTGCCAAAATAGTTCTTATGATTGTACCATTATTCATCTATATTTTCTCCTTGGTCTTTTAAATAGGCATTTGTTGAAATACCAATAATTGCTGCTAAAAATACACCTACAGCAGACATTGTTGCTCCAATTTGGACATAATATGGAATGCTCCAAATATCTCCCAAAGCAAGTACTAATGTAACAAATGCCGGAATAAAATTAATTGCTATCCATTTAATAATGTCGTATGTTTTGTCTGAAATTCTCATCACCCATCCTTTATATTTATATTAATAGTTATAACTTATCAAGAATTACTTATTTCTTCTAAAACTTTCAAATCACTTTTTACAAAATTCAATAATTTCTGACAAGGAATAATATCACGAGTTTCATAATAGTTTAATAAAACTTTACTTATTTCATCAAATCTTACATTTCGTAAAAAGTTTACATCATCAATAGTTTTATTAAATAATAAAATCTGTAATTGTAAACTTGCCAATGTACAAAGAATTTCTTTAGGATTCGTATCCTTTGACGGAGTTTTTACAATATTAATGTATAATTTTGAAGTTTTTTTATTGTATGCATGTCTTAATTTTTCATAAAATTTTCTGACATTTAATTCTTTATGGTCATTTATGAACTTTATTGTTTCAATATCTGGGAATTGTAACGTCATCAAATGACTTATTTGAGAGTTACAATTTACACCATTATCTTTTAATTCAAATAATAACCCCAAGCATTCAGTTTTCGTAATCAAATAAAATCACCTACCCTATTAATTTTATTATGTCATTTATATTTAATTTGATATTTAAGTAATCCCTTAGGTTCAAAATTCAATCTATCTCCATTAACATACACTTTACAAGTGTGATTATCCACAAATGCCGTATCAGCTATATATAAAGATGATTTTTTACCATCTTCTATTTCTACAGAATTTAACTTATTACATCCTCTAAAAGCATCTTCTTCAATAACTTCTACAGATGCAGGGATAAAAACATATTCCAAGCTCTTACAAAGTCCAAAAGCACCCGCATCGATTCGTTTGATTCCTTCAGGAATAATTATTTTTTCTAAAGAAGTTATATGAAAAAACTCAGCCTTAAAAATCTCATTTGAATTTTTAAAATATAATTCTTCTCCTAAATTATGTAACAAAAATGCTTTCACATCTTGATACTCATTTTGAAAATTACTGAGTTTAGTTCGTACACCCAACATATTATTCTGTTTCAACAACGGTTTAAGTGTAGTTAATAAAAACTCTTTTCCTTTATCAGATAATTTTGGGTCAATAAAAAATTTTGCCATAATTTATATCCTTAATTTTCTGCCTCTCTTAAAACTTCACCAGTAGAAGAAGAAACTATAGTCACATAAGGAATTCGAGTGTGAAATACAGTTAAAGCACTTTCATCTGCATTGTCTTCTACATAAATTATACCCAGATTAGAATCAACAAAAACACCAGAATCTAATTTTACATTTGAAAAATCTTCAAATACAACTTCTTGTATTTCACTTTCACAAAAAGCACACGCCCCAATTGATTTAACAGATTTGGGAATAATTATTTTTCTTATATTACTATTTGCAAATGCATATTGATAAATAGTTGTTATCGTATTTGGAATAGTAAAAGTTCTATCTTTAAGATATTCAAATTCAAATGGAAAAATTGCAGTTGAATTTTTAAAATATTCTTCTGTTCCTAAATTCTTATAAAGCCAATAAATTATATCTTCTCGGTCACCCGCTTCTAAATTAAATTCCTCTGGTCTTGGCATTCCCATAGATAAAAATAATCTAACATCTTTAATTTTATTTTCTTGTAATTTTGGTTTTAAATGTTCAACAACAAAATCTATTTGTTGTTGAGTATGTAATTTTATAGCCATATTAATTCCTTATTAAAGCATGTCACTCATATCGCCAATACCTAAATCATCAGGAGTAGGTAGAGTTGATTCTGTAGATTCAACAGATAAATCATCTAAATCTCCTGTATCAACAGATAAATCATCAGCTATATCGAAATCAGAAGAAGTATCAAAATCATTTAAATCACCACCACTTGATGATGAAAAATCACCTAAATCATCAAGTCCGAAATCACCAGAAGAATCTGATAAATCTAATTCTTTTTCTTGTTCTTCATCATTTTCTATAGAATCAATATACTCTTGGACTAAATCTATAACTTCAGAATTAGTGATAGCATTAGATAATAAAGACTTCATAATTTTTAATTTTATAATAGGGTCTTCAACATCTTCTACAATTCTTAATACATCATCTACTAATGCAATTTTAGCTGAAGTATTATCTCTCTTATCTAATTCTTCTTGAGTAACAGGGGGTTGCATTTTTAAAACAAATTTATTTACATATGTTTCTAATCCCCTATCAATTAAAAGAATATTTATTACATCAGTTAACAACTGACATGTAACTGATTGTATTCTTTTAACTGTTTTTGCATACCTTGAAGATACAATTGATAGAGAAGTACCACCATTAAATCCGGTTGCGTCATCAGTATCACCCAGGAATTGTTTAGGAGTTTTTAATGATGAATATAGTTTAGTTTTAAAATAATCTATATCAGCAATATCACGAATATTTACATCTCCACCAATTTGTTGTGTGTTAATAGCACCAACCCCGTTATGTGTGGGAACATAAATATTATTTTCCATTGCTCCCGGATTGGTATATTCAGACATATTATCTCCGGTGGTAATAGAAGATTTTTGTTCTACTAAACTCTTAATTCGCTGTAAATGCGGGCCAATTCTTTCTTTAGGCATATCCGCAACTTCAACGCCAATAACTCTCAATATAGATGACTTGGTTAATCTATTTAATAACAGAGCGTTTTCAAGTAACATCATTTGACGCCAAATTTTATATGAATTATATAAAACAGATTGTCCGCGTCTTACAGTATAAGTATAAGGAGTATCATCTCCTTCTATAATATCACCCTTAAATAACTGAATTTGTTCAGGAGCTCTTGGGGTATCATCTTGTAATGCGCCATGTACAAAAGATACAGCATTGAATATTTGCACATCTTGTTTACGGAACCTATATGTGTAATAGGAGGAACTAATATTTTGAGTTAAATTTGCACTTGTAGGAACTGAATTAGTTTTTATATACGCATATGATTTGCCAAACTTAGTTAATTCAAACATTTCTCCTGGATTAGGAACCATCTCAACATAATTAACAAGTTTGTCATCATTAGAATAAGCCCTAATCACAACATCTTCATTTAATGGCTCAGGAGTGTCTAAAGCCTCATTTAATGGTGTTTTATTAGTTTCTTTTTCATCATCAAATAATGAATCATCAAAATCTGACTGATGAAACAACTTTAAATAAATATCACCATATTTTACTAATGAATGTACCCAACGATAAATATTTTTATCTACATTTAAACTCTTCAATAAAAATTCAACATATTTAGCTACTTTAGATTCACTTGACTCAACCCAGACAATATGGCCTTGGTCATTTGTTTCAGTAGCATCTTCTGTATAAATTTCAAGCACAGATGCTATAGTTGGATCTTCCGCCATTGTATCTAATACTTGATATAATGTTTCTCTACTATTGGATATTTGAGAAAAACTATTAATTTGACTTATATCAATTGTATTAGCTTCACCTGCTTCTACAATATTTGAATAAAACTCATTATCAGTATCTATACCTATATTTACAGGCGGCACTGGAACAGGATTTATTCTTTTTCCAATATCAGGAGAATCATTATTTATAACTTCTTTTCTTATATTATCCATGTATTAACCTCATATGATTATTCCATTCATTAAATAACCATCTATATTTACATCTCCTCGTTTCCCCATACCAAAATCGAGGAAATAATCATCATTAATTTTAGCACGTTTTAATTCATCTTCAAAATTTAATATTACTTGTTGCTTTTCATATTCTGCATTATGCGTTGTGGAAACAGATACAATAGTATCTAATGTTTCACCAAATTCAAAATTAAATTCTTCAATGTGTTTAGAAGCATTCCATAATGCACCACAAACAGCATCAGCACTATCTTTTGAATTTATTCCGGAAGGACTATGGTCAACTTTACCTGAGTTATTATTTCTTTCTAATCCTATGATTTCCTCCGTTAACAAAGTGGAATCATACATCTCAATTCTTTTTTCATATATAACATTTTTAAAAAATTGATAAGGTAAACAAACTCGGTCTGTCAATCTATCAACTGAAATAATTTCAGTATTAAAACCTCTGCTTTGCACTGCTTGTAACAAATCATATGATTGGAAAGTATCCGATGATACACCTTTAATATTAAATCCTTGTTCTTTTAACCAATATATAAATTGTCTATTTTTTTCAAAAGAAACTTGGTATCCTTTTGGAGCCTTTATAGATACAGAAAATGCTAATTGAAATAATCCATCTCTTGATTCAGGAGTTCCCTCTTGATGAGGTCTGCTTCCTTTAATCCATACACCTGCAATACCTGTTTTGTCACCACTAATAGACATATCTAAATGAATATATAATGGTTTTTCTTTCATGCCTTGAGGTATATTATCTAGGTTAAAGAAATCATAATATTGATGAGTATCATCTTGAGCATTTCCTACTTCAATAATATCTTGTTCAAATGGATTTTTTAATTCTTCATTCTTAACTTCTTTTAATCTAACGCCACTAATATATCTAGAACTATTTGTAGTTGAAATACCTGCAATATCTTGTAATGCTTTATCCGTATCTTCTACAAATTGTTCATAATATCCCATAGGAACATCTAATATATTAAAACCTTTGTCTCTATAAAGCTTTAAATCTTGTTCGGTCACATCTAATGGGATTACTTCAGAAGTTAAAAATTTATTTCCAATAGCAACTTTAAATTTTCTAGATGAATCTTTGTCTGTTCTTATTACCCATTGGGGTTCATCAATAATCAAAGTAGATTTACTGTCCAAAGCTTTTCTTTGCTGAATAAAAACTTCCATAAAAGACTGTTCAGTTCGTTTAGAAGAAGCTATTGTTAGGATTGTGGGATTATGTTCGCCCTTCATGAATCGGGATTGCATACGATTGACTACTTCTGACACAAGCTCTTTTGCTTTAGCCTTTTGAATTTCTACATCCATATTTGGTTGAAAGGAAATTTCATCAAGAAAAGCACAAAATATAGCTTTTCCTCGAACATGATTAACTCTAGACCCAGCAATCAATTCAATGCCAGCAGGTGGGCGCCATTCTTGATAATCTCTTCCAGATACAGTTCCATGATTCATAAACCATTCAGAAGATTGAAGTAATTGTTGTAATTTGTCCCAAGCAACTCCTCTACTTGCATCTAAAGTAGTATTCATTACAGCAAATGTTATTAAATCGGATTCCATAACCCCATAATAAGTATATGGATTCTTTAGACATAGCATTCGATACAATTCATACAACAATATAACGACTGCAATAAAAGATTTTCCTAATCCAATTCCTCCAGTTAAAGCAACGGTATTATAAATAGCAGGCTGAAGAGGGTCAGGAAATATTTCTTTTAATGTCTTTACCCAAAAAGGAAATACCATAAATTTACCTTCTTCTGAAGTAACACCTTTTCCAAGATATTTTTTATCTCTTAAAAATGTTTCAATATCTACAGGTATTTCATTATAATCCTCTTGTAGAAGAGCATTATAACTTGAATTATCTCCTGAAGATAATTGATGTAAAATCTTTAGTACTTCCTTCTTTTCTTTTTCTGATAAATTATTTAATTCAATCATAAAACTAAATTATTATTACAATTTCCACTTGTTATCAGTATATATTTCTCCGAGGCTCATTTTCCAAGATGAACCATCATATACGTAAGGCATTGCTAATTCCCACTTTGTACCTGTATATACATAAGTAGAGGTTGAATATTCTACAATAGGATATAATGCTATATTTTTTCCTATCATGTGTTTTCTGGGTTCAGTAGAAGTTCCAGAAACTTTCGTAGGTACATAATAGGGATTTTTTAATGTGTAATTACCACTTCCTATATATGTATGAGGACTATCATAAAGTGCATTTGTATATGGCACATTTGGAACAACTGCAGGCAGAGAATCTCCAGGGTTTATTTTTATAACTTTGTTAGTGTTCCAACCAACTAATTTATAACCGGAAAATGAGTAAGAAAAATCTCCGCATAACACTTCATTATACTTATTTGTAATTTCTTTACCTGAAATAGTATTACTTTTTAAATCTTTAAATGTTATTTTATAAGAATTATTTGTCCAAACAGCAGTTATTTTTTCATTTTTTAAAACTGTAAAGGAACTCCCTAAATCTAATGTAGTAGTTCCATCTGCTCTTAACCACTTAGATAAGGTATATCCATATCTTGAAATTCCAGTACCTGAAGGCAAAGTTATTTTAGTATTATATTTGGTGGTAAATGATAAAGTTACAGATGAAGTTGCTTCAGCATCTGAGCCTATATCGCAAGTCACAGTTCTATCTGCAGCTTCCCAAATAGCATATAAAGTTAATTTGGCATCTTTTGAGTAATAATCTCCAGGCTTATAAGAGGTACCAGTACCATCTGCTTTTGTATTCCACTTTACAAATTTATAATTATTATCAGTAACTTTAGGTTCAGATAAACTTAAACGTAATTTAGAACCATATGTTTTTGTTTGGTCAGCAGGCATAGAAGAAACTGAATTTCCTCTTGGAAAATTAGTTGTATTCTGTTCATATGTAACTGAATATGTTTGTTTATCTACTAACCCAGTGATTGGTATAACATCTTCAAAAGTAAATTGTTGTTCCCACCAACCAAATTGACCCCAAATATAGAAACTACAATCTCCATTTTTATCTGCAGTTAATGTAAAGGAACCATTCCAAAATTTAGAACCTCTAATCCATACCCAACGTTCAATGCCAGTATAATCCCCATCAATATCAAAAAATGCTTTTCCATTTTTTTCATTATCTAACCCGCTGCCAGCTAATGTAAGTGCATTATAATATCCATCAGTAGTAGGACCCATGGACTTACTTACTTTATAGGATTTATTTTTATCATATGCACCTTCTTGTATCAATAAATACTGATTATAATAAGCTAAATAATAGGTGTTTAATCGTGTGTTATCTGTGCCATCAAATTGCATATACCAATCAACAGTCACAGTTCTCGATGTGTCACTTGTTTTACGAGCAGAGTAATAAAAAGTCATACATCGTCTGTAGCCCGATTCTCCACCCCAATCAGTAGCTATCCAACCAGAACTTTTATTATATTTTTTCTGCATTTGTTATATCCTCAAGTTAAAATCTTGTAGTAAATATCACCGTTCACAGGATTGTTTGTAGGACTGGTAACATTGGGGTCAGCGGTACCGTAATAAATTCCTAAATTATTTCTTGCAGCTCCTCGTGCTGTTGCTCCTGTTCCTCCATTTGCAACAGGTAAAACATTTTTTGTTGATAAATTTCCTGATGTTGCAAATACTATTCCAGTAGTAAAATCTTCATAAGGAAATATTCTAACTCCATCTGTGGTTAATTTAATTATTGATGTGCCATTTACAGAATGAATTTCATTTCCTGATACAACTAAATTACCTACTTTACCATAATTAGGAGTTACTGAAGCACTTCCATCTCCATTTTGATGAGTAAATGTTTTATGCATCCAAGTTTTTAATGTATTAATTGCGGAAGAAGTCAAATAATTTTCAGCATTACTTTTATCTTGAGCAAAAATAATTGAAATTATATTAGTGCCTAAGTCTGTATAAAACAACGGAATTCTAAATCCAGTATTTGTCCAAATAGTTTGAGGACAAGGAGGATTTGTTTCATCATCAGGTAAACCCATGTAATGTGTAATTTCATTCAAAATTGCAGTAGTTACACTGCTGGATTTTAATGAGACATTCGTCCCAACATCAGATAAAATATTGTCACCACTAAAATCCAGTACAACATCAATATAATAATATTTTTCTGATTGCAATGTTGTAACTGCAATATCTTCTGGAGCTGCGGTAATCACACAACCACCTGCAATAAATGTAACAACATTATCAACAATTACTGATGAATTTACTACTGCTCTATTATTAGATTTGGAAAATACAGGAGCATCTATTTGCCCGAGTATGCCACAATAATCATTAGTAGAAAATATATTTATTTTTCTTAATTTTTCACCATTTAATCTATGATTTGGTACATTATAAATATTAAAACTCATTCAAACTCACTTTCATCCTCTATAATCTGGGATAAATCACGAATAATAACATTTCTATCATCTGTTTTTTCTAAATATTTTTTATTTCGTTTATACCAGGTATAAGGATAATCATATTCAAAATCTTCAGGATTATATTCTTGATATTTATTATTCATGAATGTAATTTTCCTTAAGCATTTGTGCTTGTTCTTCTGTAATATGAGATTTCATAACTAATTTTTCTAAGTATGTTTTGGGATTCCATGCTTCAGGCATTCTTCCCTCATTGTATTTTTCTAATTGTTCTTTTGCAATTGCATATTGAATGGATTCTTTCATAATTTCCTTTTCTTTTTTATCCATGTCAGAATTTGATGGAGTTGTAGTATTAGCATAATCTTTTATTACAAAAGCTACTTTCTTTTGAAGTTCAGGTCCTAATTCTTTTTTCAATTCATTTAAAACTTTTTGACCTTGTTGAGATAATTCTTCGTTAATACTTTCTCCCATTAATGATAATGAATCAAGCATATCTCTTGTGCCATCAAATTCAGGAATTTCTTCAGGTTCTTCTATTTTTTTCCAACTAAGATAATAATTGATATTTTCATCATTTTTATAATTATCTAAAAAATATTTTATTGCATTTTGAACATCTTCATCTGAAACACCATCATAAGTATATAATTCACAAATTCTCGCAATTGCGTCATATACATCTTCATTAAAATTTCTAACTTCATCATCATTTAAATTTTCAAATAATGCTTCAGATAAATGCATTGCTTTTAAAGCCTTGTTAGTAATAGGTTTTTTAGTGTCTTTGCCATGATACTTCTCAATTTCTTCGGCATTTTCTTTATTGGCTTCTAAAGCTTCTTCTGCTTCTTTGTGCAGTCTTTCTCTATCCTCTAAAACCTCTTTATACAGGTCTTCATTACTTGTTTTATAAATAATCATTGATACTCTTCATCCCCTCTTTCTTCAGAACCCTTTTCAGTCTCAATAATATAAAATCTATCTCCACCTATATATTTACTGTGGTCAAGATAAAATTCATCAGTAATTTTTTCAACAGTATCTTCTGCTGCTCGTTCTGCAATTCTCTTATGTGCATCTTCTAAATTATCAAATTCTTCACTATCAATCAATTCACAAGTTGCAACATAATAGCCACCCTCTTCAGGATGATATGCAGGAGATTCCTCATAATAACTTACATAAAATTTAGAAGCATCTTCATTTATATCTTCTGTTAAAGATTCTTCTTGAATTTCTTTTTTTAATATTTTCTTATTACGTTCAATGTTATCCGTATTTCTTAATGATTCAGCTAATGATTCTTCTACATCTACAGGAACATCATTAGCCATCATCTCCTCTGCTTCTTCTTTTCCAACTTCAATTTCTTCTGCTGATTCAGATAACATTTCAATTAATTGTTGTAATTGTCCAATATGATTATGTTCATCATCAATAATAGAATCTATAATAGGAATATATTCATCATAACCTTGGTCCTGTAATGTAGCGATTACAGAATTTAAATCTATAACATTATCCCACTTTTTATTGATAGCAGCTACAAAAAGATTTACAATTGCATTATCTTGTACATCATCGAATAATTCTTCTTGCAAAAGCATTATAAAATATCCTTTCTTAATAAGTTTATATTAAATTCATAAAATAAATTTCTAATTCAGTATCATCTAAATCTGTATCTAAATCTTCTGTAAGAAGTGATTGTTGTAAAACTTTTTCAAATTCTTCTGTATAATCATAGTCCTCAGGAGATTGACTATATTCTTCAGCAATTTGACGAATATTATAACGCATATCAGAAATAAATTCTTCTATATTATCCCAAGTATATGTATCATATTCATCTTCATAAAATATTTTACCGCCAAGTAATTCTCCATAATCTATCTATTGGTCTTCAAATTCTTCTAATTATATTTTAATATCTTTAGGTAATTTATCATAAAAACTTCTTGATTCTTCTACATTTTCATTTACCGAACGAGATTTTAATCCTGCAATAAATGTTTTAATTTCTTCAACATCATCT
>JAEEGL014531027.1_pt1 | contig 13449 bp, 9 predicted proteins | sample 9134231 | NCBI WGS metagenome assembly JAEEGL01 (sample SAMN16246548, study PRJNA631951) | gut metagenome | biome: gut microbiome; feature: rumen; material: fiber-attached | host: Bos | place: Iran: Karaj | collected 2018-10 | reverse complement strand
CTGTTTTGGCCGTCGCATTGCGTCAATTGCGGGGTTTTGATTGCGGGGAGCGGGTTTTGCGAAGCCTGCGATCGGCTGTTTGCGGAGCGCGAGGGGCCGAGATGCCGCTGTTGCGACGCCGCGCTGCCTTCGGAGGATGCACCGTTTTGCAGCTGTCACCGCTGTCTGAAGGATCCGCCGCCTTTTGAGCGCGCTTTTGGGCTCTTCGATTACGAGGGGCCTGCGGGAGAAGCGGTGCGGGCGGGGAAATACCGCGGTTCGATGGAGAGCCTTGCGGCGCTGGGACAAAAGATGGCGCTCCATTTGCCGCAGGCGATCCTGAAGGATCCGCCGCAGGCGGTGGTGCCGCTGGCGCTTCACAAACATCGCGTGAGGCTTCGGGGGTTTTCGGCGCCCCTCATCCTGTCGCAGGCGGTCGCCCTTGCCCTCGGGAAGCCCTGTTTGCGGCGGGTGTTGCAGAGGACGCGCGATACGCCGTCCCAGGCGGGGCTGTCGGAGGCGGATCGGCAGCTCAATCTGCGCGGTGCGTTTATGGCGCGCGGCGTTTCGGGGGCAGATTTGTTGCTGGTGGACGACGTGATGACGACGGGGGCGACGTTTCGGGCGGCTTCACTGGCGCTCAAGCTTGCGGGTGCGGAGCGCGTGCGCTGTCTTGCGGCGGCGGCGGTGGCCCGGCTGTGAAGCCGGAAGGCGGTCATGCGTTGATTCTGAGGATGTGAAGTGATACAAGTCAGCCCTTTTTGCTGATTGCGGACCGGTGAATGCGGGGTTTGTGAATGGAACCGCTTCATACATGCCTGGCGGCCTCTGTGGTCATCGACCTCAATGCGTCTTTTTTGATCCAGCTTGGCCTGATCCTGTTGCTGCTGCTGTTGCTGAAGCATCTCATTTTTGAGCCTTACCTCAGGATGGAGGATGCGCGGTTTGAGCGGACGACGGCGCAGCTTCAGCGGGCGCAGGCGCTGCACGATCGGGCGCAGGCCCTCGATTCGCAATGCCGGGAGCAGTTGCAGGCGGCGCGCGCAAAAGCGGTCTCTGAACGCAGTCAGCTTCTGAAGCAGGCGGCGAAGGAACGGGAAGCGCTCCTGGCGCAGGCTCAGAAAGAAGGCGACGATCGCATGGCCGAGGCCCGCGAGCGAATGGAGGCCCAGATCTCCGAAGCCCGCCGCGAGATGGAAGGCGAAGCGATCGCGCTGGCGCAGGTGATCCGGAGCAAGTTTTTAGGAGGTCGCCCGTGAAGCTTTTGCAGTTTTTGGTGGTGCTTTTGGCGGCGTTGCCGGCGATGGCCTCCGAAGAGGGGCAGCAGAGCTGGACCACGATCGCGCTTCACGGCGTCAACCTGGCGCTCATCGTGGGGGCGGCGATTTACTTTTTGAAACAACCCACGAAGCGCGCGCTCAAGGCGAAGGCGGCGGAGGTTGAGGCGGCCCTCAAAGAGGCCGAAGAGAAGCTTGCCGAGTCCCAGGCGCTGCTCGCGCAGTCCGAAGCGCGGGTTTCGGGGATCGAAAAAGAGGTCGCGTCGTTTTTGGAGAAGAGCCGGGCGGAGAGCGAGGCGGAGCGCGAGGCGATCATCGAGGCGGCGCGAAAAGAGGTCAGCCGGGTGCTCAAAGAGGCGGCGCTGACGGCGGATCAGGAGCTTGCGGCGTTGCGGCTGCGCTTAAAGGACGAGCTTTGCGACCGCGCGGTGGGCGAGGCGATGGCCAAACTGCAGGCCGAGCTTTCCGACAAGGATCGCGCGCGGCTGGCGGACGAGGCGATCGCCGATTTGGCCCATGAAGCCCCCAAAGCACCGCTCGCGCTGGAATCCCCCAGGGTGGAAGCCTCAGAAAACCCACAGTCCTCCGAGGGTGAGGCGACAAAAGCGACCCCGGACGCTTAGAGGTACCGACAGGACCCAGCCAAAACCAACCCTTTAACCTCCAGGTGCAAAAATGCCGGCAGACAAAACCAACCCTGTAAACTCCAGCTGCAAAATGTCCGGGGGCAAAACCAACCCTTTAACCTCCAGCTGCAAAATGACGGGGGACAAAACCAACCCTGTAAACTCCAGCTGCAAAATGTCCGGGGGCAAAACCAACCCCGGAGCTTCGGAGGCGGGTTTGTCCGGTCGGCGCAGCGCATCCTGTGAGGTTTTGAGCGGTTTGAACCGGGGGGCGCTTCGATGAAGACGCTCGTGGCGCATCCTTACGCGGAGGCCTTGCTCGATCTGGCGCAGGCGGAGCGCTCTGAGGACGCCTGTTCCGAGGCGCTCCAGGTTCTGGCGCAGGCGATCGAGGGATCCGACCTGAAGGTGATCTTTCAAAATCCCCAGTTTTCAAAGGAGGAGCGCCGCCGCCTGTTGCAGCAGATTGGCGATCGGCTGAAGCTCTCCAGGCTGATGGATCATTTTCTGCAGCTTTTGGTCGATCGCGAGCGCATCTCGATTTTGCCCACCATCGCGCAGGTTTACCGCCAGCTTTTAAACGACCGCCGGGGCGTCTCCCTCGCAAAGCTGCAGACCGCAGCGCCTCTCACGGCCGCACAGCTTCAAAAGCTCAAAACCGAGCTCCAAAAGCTGAGCAGGCGGCCGGTCGAACTGGAGGTGACCGTCGATCCCGGGCTCATCGGGGGGTTTTCGGTCGAGATGGACGGTGTTTTGCGCGATGGGAGCGTGCGGGGACAGCTTGAGCATTTGCGGACGGCGATGAAGCGCGCGATCCGCTGAATCCGGCCCCTGGGCGCAGGCCTTTGGGGCTTTTGACTCCTGGAGTCGCCAATGGAACTCAAGGTTGTGGAGATCAGCCAGATCATCCGCCAACAGATTGAGGATTACGACAAGCGCATTGAGGTCAGCGAGACGGGAACCGTGCTGACGGCGGGCGACGGGATCGCGCGCGTCTACGGGCTCACCCAGGCGATGGCCGGCGAGCTGCTCGAGTTTTCGGGCGGCGTGCAGGGGATGGCGCTCAACCTCGAAGAAGACAACGTGGGCGTGGCGCTGTTCGGTGATCCGCAGCTGGTGCGCGAGGGCGATACGGTGCGGCGAACGGGGCGCATCGTCGATGTGCCGGTGGGTGAGGCGCTGCTCGGTCGCGTGGTCAACGTTTTGGGCGAGCCTTTGGACGGTCTGGGCCCCATCGAAGCTCAGGCGCGCCGCCAGGTGGACGTGAAAGCCCCCGGCATCATGCCCCGCCGCTCGGTCAAGGAAGCGCTTCAGACCGGCATCAAGGCGATCGATGCGATGGTGCCCATCGGCCGCGGACAGCGCGAGCTCATCATCGGCGACCGCCAGACCGGCAAGACCGCCGTCGCCATCGACACGATCATCAATCAAAAGGGCCAGGGCGTTTACTGCATCTACGTGGCGATCGGTCAGAAGCAGAGCACCGTGGCCCAGGTGGTCGAAAAGCTGCGTCAGCACGGCGCCATGGAATACACCACCGTGGTTGCGGCCTGCGCTTCGGAAGTGGCCCCGCTTCAGTTTCTGGCGCCCTTTGCGGGATGCGCCATGGGTGAATATTTCAGGGACAGCGGCCGGCACGCGCTGATCGTTTACGACGATTTGAGCAAGCAGGCGGTGGCCTACCGTCAGATGTCGCTTTTGCTCCGAAGGCCGCCAGGGCGCGAGGCGTATCCCGGCGACATCTTCTATCTGCACAGCCGTCTCCTCGAGCGCGCAGCCAAACTGAACGACGAGCACGGCGGAGGAAGCCTGACGGCGCTGCCGATCATCGAGACCCAGGCGGGCGATCTCTCGGCTTACATCCCCACCAACGTGATCTCGATCACCGACGGGCAGATCTTCCTCGAGAGCGATCTCTTCTTCTCGGGCATCCGGCCCGCCATCAACGTGGGCCTCTCGGTCTCGCGCGTGGGCGGATCGGCGCAGATCAAGGCGATGAAGAAGGTGGCGGGTACGCTGCGCATCGATTTGGCCCAGTACCGCGAGATGGAAGCCTTCGCGCAATACGCCAGCGACCTCGACAAGAGCAGCCGCGATCAGCTGGCGCGCGGGGAACGCATGGTCGAGATCCTGAAGCAGCCCCAGTATCAGCCGCTGCCGGTGAGCGATCAGGTGCTCGTCATCTACGCCGCCACCCACGGTCACTTAGACGCGCTGCCGCTGCCGCAGGTCAGCCGCTACGAGAGCGAACTCCGGCAATATGCCCATCAGCAGGGTGAGGCTTTGCTCGCGAAGCTTTCGACCGGCGGTGCCCTCGACGATCAGATGTCCGAAGATCTCGACAAGCTGATTGCGGCCTTCGACCAGACCTTCCAGGCCAACTAAGGGCGTTCTTCATGCCAAGCCTGAAAGACATACGAAAGCGCATCTCTTCGGTGAAGAGCACCCAGAAGATGGCGCGCGCCATGAAGATGGTTTCGGCGGCGAAGCTGCGTCGTGCCCAGGATGCGGCGCTGGGGCTCAAGCCTTACGCGGAGCGCGTGGAGCAAATGTTGCAGCATCTGCTCGAATCCCTGGAGTTTATGCGTCAGGCGAAGGGTCTCTCGATCGATCATCCCTTTTTGTCGAAGGAAGATGTGCGCCATCAGAAGGCGGCGGTCCTCGTGGTCACGAGCGATCGCGGGATGTGCGGCGGGTTTAATCACAATCTGCTGCGATATGCCGAAGAGCAGCTTTCGAATCTGCGTTCCGAGGGCCGGGAAGCGGAGATCCTGAGCCTGGGAGTTCACGCGCGCACGTTCTTTCAGCGAAAGTCGCTGCCGCTTTTTGAAGATTTAGGCCTCTTTGCGGAATGCGACTGGCATGATCTGGCCGTGAAGCTGCGCGATCTGTTTATGGCGGGGCGTTTTGATGCCGTCTTCATCTGCTACAACCGCTTCGTCAACGCGATGAACCAGAAGCCTACCCTGATGAGGCTCCTTCCCCTCGGGGAATCCTGCAATCATCAGGCCTCAACAGATGCAGTCCAGGCGGAAAACCCCGATTTGCAGCCTACAACAGAGGATCACGCGCTCGCGATCCATCGTCCTCTGGCGGAGCTCGATCGGTTAAGCGAGCCGAGCCTGCCTTGTATGGTGAAAGCGTTCCTTCCCCGGGTGTTTGAACTCCGTGTGCATCAGGCATTGATGGAATCCGCCGCGGGGGAGCATGCAGCGCGCATGAATGCGATGGGTGCGGCCACCGATAACGCCGCAAAAATGATTGGTCAGCTCACTTTACAGCTCAACCGGGCGCGTCAGGCGGCCATAACCACCGAACTGGTAGAGATCATCAGCGGTGCGGAAGCCCTCAAGTAAAGGAGGGGAGAAAGCATGAGCGAAGTTACAGGTGAAGGTCGCATTTGCCAGGTCATGGGACCGGTGGTCGACGTGCGATTTGCGGGGGATCTGCCCGAAGTCAACATGGCGTTGAAGGTCAGCAACCCTGCGATCAACCAGAAGCCCTGGAATTTGGTGCTCGAGACCGTTCAGCATCTGGGAGAAGGTGTGGTGCGCACCATCGCCATGGATACGACGGACGGATTGGTGCGCGGGATGCCGGTCATGAACACCCATTCGCCGATCACGGTGCCGGTGGGGCGTGCAACGCTCGGTCGCATCATCAACGTCATCGGCGAGCCGGTCGACGAGAGGGGTCCCGTAGAGAGCGAACTGCGATTGCCGATCCATCGCAAGGCTCCGGCGCTCGCGGATCAGATATCGACCATCGAAACCTTCGAGACGGGCATCAAGGTGCTCGACTTGTTGGCTCCATACGCGCGTGGCGGAAAAATCGGACTCTTCGGTGGGGCCGGCGTCGGCAAGACGGTGCTCATCATGGAGCTGATCAACAACGTCGTCATCTCGGGTTCGGGGCTGTCAGTGTTCGGTGGCGTGGGAGAACGCACACGTGAGGGCAACGACTTCTTCTGGGAGATGGTGGAAGCGGGGGTTATCAACCAGGAACATCTCGAGGAGTCGAAGGTATCGCTGGTTTACGGCCAGATGAACGAGCCGCCTGGGGCGAGATCGCGGGTTGCGCTCTCGGCATTGACCCTTGCTGAGCATTTTAGGGAGAGTCTCCACAAAGACGTGCTGTTGTTCATCGACAACATCTTCCGTTTTACTCAGGCAGGATCCGAAGTGTCGGCGTTACTCGGACGCATTCCGAGCGCCGTAGGGTATCAGCCGACGTTAGCCACGGAGCTCGGAGCCCTCGAAGAGCGGATTACATCGACAAAGGACGGGGCCATCACTTCCGTGCAGGCGATTTACGTGCCCGCCGACGATTTGACGGATCCCGCACCCGCGACGACCTTTGCACATCTCGATGCGACGACCGTCTTAAGCCGAAAGATCGTCGAGATGGGCATTTATCCGGCCGTAGATCCCCTGGATTCAACGAGCCGTCTGCTCGATCCGCTGGTCGTGGGCGAAGAGCATTATCAGGTCGCGCGAAAGGTGCAGGAAGTTTTGCAGCGATACAAGGATCTGCAGGATATCATCGCAATCCTGGGCATGGATGAGCTGCCGGACGAGGATAAGCTGACCGTCAGCCGCGCGAGGAAGATCCAAAAGTTCCTTTCTCAGCCGTTCCACGTGGCGGAGACCTTCACAGGCAAGAAGGGGAAGTACGTAAAACTCCCCGATACCATCGCAGGCTTTAAGGCGATCGTGCAGGGAGAGCTCGATCACATCCCCGAACAGGCCTTCTTCATGGTGGGAGGTCTCGACGAGGTGTTACAAAAGGCAGAGGAACTGAAGGCATGATCCTGGAATTGGTGACACCTCAGGGTTTGCTGCTTCGGGAAGTGGGCGTGACCGAGGTCAACGCGCCTACGACTCAGGGAAGAGTGGGCATCTTGCCGGATCACAGACCTTCGTTCATGCGACTCGGGGGCGGGAGCGTCTACTACGAAGGGAAGCGGTCAGGATTCATCTTCGTGCGCGGCGGATTCCTGGAGATCACCGGCGAAAACGTCATCCTGATGGCCGACGAGGCGATGAAGCCCGAAGACACCGACAGCCTGACCCTCAACCTTCGCGCAGGTCTCAGCCTCAAAGGCTTCATCGACGATGAAATGGCCCCTGTTGCCGCCCAGAACCTGCTCGAATCCGCTGAAGATCCCCATAAAGCCGAACAGAAAGCCGAGCTTCTCATCGAACAACAGATTGAGAACGACTTCAACCAAGCCATCCGCGACTATCTCGAAGCGCATCCCGCATAGAAAAACTGCGTTGTAGGCCTACATGAAGCCTGGGATTTCTGAAAAATGACCGTTGTATCAGAATTCCAGGCTTCTTTTTTCGGTAAAACGGGCCGCAAGAAGGATGGAAGGGGAGTCTCCACTCGAAATGAGCCCGCTGTAGGGCAGGGATCCAAGGTAATCAGCTCTCAAATTACCCCTGCAGCCTGCTTTGAAGAGAAATCCGTCTTCCGGCATCCGGTTTGCGGCCACCATTATCACTTTTCGAGCTGCCATTTGACGTCCTTTGACCCTCAGCAACGGATTTCAGCCTGAAAACATCGCATCGTATACGCATAATCGAGAGTTTCAGCGCTAAAAAGGAGGATCCTCTTTCAAAAACAAAGCTTATCCATCCATAAGACCTTCGTTGTGGGTTGAAAAGGCGGGTTTTCGGTTTGTAAAAGCGGCGTTGTCGACTGCAATCCGAGCGATTCCTTCCGGAAAACCTGCCTTTTGAGTTTACAACCAGGTTTTTGACCGCGATAAACTCCCATTTGAGAGCAACATTTGAGTTGCTTTTTAATTCCCAAATCAAAAAGAGGGTCTTCCATGCAATTTCGACTCACAAAAATCTTGCTCCTGAGCTGCCTCGCGGGCAGTTGGGCTTGTGATGATGACGACAATTCACCTTACAACGATGGTGATTTAAACGACAGCACCGTAGAGGATGCTGCAAATCAGACTGGGGATGCTGCTCAGACTCAGGATGGATCGACCGATCACGAGGCGGACGGCGGAGAAGAGCGCTTTGAGGCCTGCCGCATCGTTTCGATTGCCGAAAAAGGTCTGAAATACGGCGAGGATCTTACTTTAAAGGCCGAAGTACTGCCGGCAATCGAGGGCATGAAGGTTTCTTTCGTTATGGGAGAGGAAGATGCATGCAAAGCGGCACCTTCTCCGGACTGGAAAGAGATTGCAAGCAGCGATAACGAGGCTGTTTTTGCACATGAAGAGCATTTGTCGGTCTCCAAAGACGTTTGCTTTGCCGTTAAAGTCCTGATCGGCGATGAATACTATTACTGCGATCAGAAAGTCAGCGAAGATTCAGACGGCATTGCCGATGGTTATCAGCCTAAAAACGCGTTGAAGGTGACGTTGTACGATTTCTGCGGCGGATGCACCCCGGAGACCGGATGCGATGGCAAAAAGCTGATGATCAAAAAGGGCATCTGCGATGAAAGCGGCGAGGAGCCGGTCTGTAAACTGGCAGAGAGCCTGAGCGTCGCAGAAACCTGCGAAGACGAAGAATATTGTGTCGAGAGCGCTGAGGGTGCTTCCTGTGAACCCTGCCCCTGTGCGACTGCATTCGCCTGTGATACGAGCGATCAATCCAAGGGTACAAAGACGCTGAACACCTGCAATGCGGCGGGAGTCTGCAATACCCTGCCATTCACCTGTTCTCAAAAAGTTTTCTGCATAGAGGAGCCTGCAGGCATCAAGACTTCGCAGGGAAAATGCAGCGCGACCGCTGAAGACGGCTGTTCTTACGAAGAAGGCACCGTAGAGCCCTGCACCGTTGAGGCTTCCGGATCCTGCGATGGTCAGGTGGTCACGAAGACCGTCGCTTTCTGCAAGGAAAATCCCACGCCTGCATGCGGCAGCGAGGTGATCACAAAAGATTGCAACACCGAAGGCAAGCTCTGCATCGAGTCCGACTGTGCGGCACCTGAGATCATCACCAAAGTCGCCTGCCTCGACAGCAATTGCAATGCGGACGATCGGACTCTCATCTGGGATCTCGCCAATGAAACCCTCAAAATCGGCGTCGATCTGAAGATTCCCGGTGTGACAGATAAGACTTCGGGCGTCGATTCTTTAAATGACCAGATGAAAGTCCGGATCGCCTACCGACATGTATTTGAAGGCGCGTGGGCCTACGCCGATGTCACGGGTGGATCCAATGTTTCTTCCAGCCAGACCTCATCTGGAGGCGCAACTTCGGATTCTGACAATACTCAGGCCCCGGATGTCGGTTTCGATCGCTACATTGCGACCATTCAAAGAACCGATGAGATGGTACAAACCTGGTCCAGCGATGGGGTATATGCCAGGCTTCAGGTCTCATTTGATGGGGGTACAACTTATTTAGATGGAGAGAGCATCAGCATCTACATTCAGAATCCTTGCTTTACGGGCAGTATGCCCCTCTGTGCAAAGGGGATCGGCAAGACTTGTCTCGGCGATGATCTGGTTCAGACCAGTGGCGGCTGTAAGATCATCGATGGCGTCGCAAGTTGTGATGTCGAAACGAGGAGATGTGGCGGTGTAGGCTCAGAAGCTCAACATACCTGCGGTACAGGTTCCGATTCGGATCAGATCTACGTAGAAGGCCCGCATTGTATTGTTGTTGATGCGGAACAACAGATAGCAACCTGTGAACCTGTCGCCACTCCGCTCGAACAATGTCCATATGGTGGCGGTTCAACCTGCACTGTAGACGAACAAGGCAACATTTACGTTGTGAATAACCAAGGTTGCCTGGCAGGACAATGTGTTCAGGAAATGACCAATGCCACTTACATGCTCGGTGATGGTTCTTACAGCATGTGTCTCTTTGGTTTCAAGGCAGATTTGAACCAGCTGAAATGTGAAGACAGCAAGATCAGTCTAGGATGGGAGCAGACAGACTGCGCTCTCAACAATCAGGCCTGCGCAGCTACCTCTGATCAGAGTGCACCCATCGCATATTGCCGCGATCCGGAACCAATCTCCTGGTGCAGATTTAAGAATCCGCTTACAATGGAGGTCTATAAGAATGATCAGAAGGTCTTGTTCGAGGGCGAGCTCAAGATTCCGAATCTAACCGGCAATCAATTCGCGCCGCTCGATGCTGAGGGAAAGATTCCCATGCGAGATAACGGCATCGAGTACGATCGCTCGAGAGCCGTCACCGAAGCTCACGCCCTCGAAAGGATGTCAAACTTCAGAGCCCAGCTGGTGTACGCTGAAGCTGAAGACAATCTGGATTTGAGAGAGCTGCCGGAATCTGAATTGAAGACGCTTCCGCTGGAAATGACTCATGATCTCATGGGCTTTGGTTCGAAAAATGAATTTACCAAAGCAGTTTCGATCGCTGACAGAGACGAGTTTACGGTGGAATCCTCATGGGCATTCGCCTACCGCTTCAGTCTGGACGGCGGAGAAACCTGGACGTACTGCGACGGCGACGAGAATACAGATGAATCAGCGGGTTATCAGGTTGCATCTCAGGGTACTCTGAAGATCCTCGATACAAATTCAAGCCTCTGCGATGAGAAGGAATGCCCGGTAACCAATCTGAGATGTGAAGATTACAGTTATCCAAACGTTTTCAGGTATCTTGTAAAGCAAACCGGCGGTTGTCACATCGAAAACGGTGAGGCGACCTGCGACACTGAAAGGTTCGATTGCACGACCATCGTCTCCGGGCATCACTATCAATGCGATTCCAATGGGAGAAGCGTCGACAGCATGGGCGTCTGCGACTATGACCATCCGGAATGCAAGGTTGGGATCCATGTAGAAGACGATTGCACGGTTCCGGAAATCGCATGTACCGACTCAAATGATGCTGCGATCATTACGAACCGCGTATGTGACGATACAACGGGACAATGCAAGGCGGAATCCACCACGAATGAGGCCTGCGTTGCACGTACGATCTGCAGAGATGATGCCGAGTATCATTACAGCGCTGCTTCCTGCGTGGATGGAGCAGGATGTAACCAGCAATTCGAATCCAAAAACTATTGTGAACCTGGCGAGTTGATCGCATGCGAAGCTTCGGAAAATGAAGGAGAGATTGTACTCCATCGAGCCACGGGTTCCTGCAACAGCCAGGGTGACGGTTGCGCTACAACAACCGAGGTTTTGAAGCCGGCTCTCAACTGCAGCGCGGATCGCGTGCATTATGACCGCTACAAACCCTTCTGTGTTGACGGTACACATTTCGATTATACGCGCGACGGCACCCATTCTTGCCCCGAAAATACCTTCTGCATCGACGGCGCATGCGGCAATCCGCCTGAACCCGACGAGACATTCCAATTTGAATTCCCTTATTTCGGCGGTACATTCGACTTCTCCGGCTGGAAGAACCTTCCTGAGGGTTCCACCTGGGAGATTTCTTCGGAATACGACACCGTGCAGGGGGGCACCTTCGCTCTGAACGATGGGAAACTCACGATGTCCCTCGAACCGATGAGGTTCGGCGAATATCAATTGCTCATCACCACCCCAGACGGCCCGTCTTTCAAAAAGACGATCAGCATTTATGAGGTGCCAGTTTGGGTTCAATTTGTAGAAGGGCAGCAAAGTTTTACGATATTCAAAGAGCTGGACGGATATAAACCCTGGTCTAACATCGATGATATCTCGTTTTCGATTCTATTCGGAATCTCTTATGAATACACCAGCCTTTCTGACGATGATTCAGTGGAAGGCGGCAGGATACAATCGAAGATTTGCTACAGTCCCATCGCATCTTCAGCTGACAATGAGGGAAATCCGCAGGCTGAATCCGAACCGACATGCGTCAATACGACTTGTAAATACGACTACTGTACCGCGTCACTCGGACAACAGACTTTATCGCCCGGATCATATGAAGTATGGGCTGAAATTTCCGGTGATTCAGGCCGACATTGGTTCAAGGCGGGCTATGGCGAAGGAGATGTAGAAAGTATCTATAATCTTCCTCGGGTAGACTTCTCTGATTCCTATGTCTCCCACACGCCTGTCTTTACAGTGGAATCTTCTTCAGTCCAAAGCTTCGTGCTTACGACGAAAACGCTGACAGGCAACGCGGGCTTTACGACACCTCAGCCCTCATCGCCCGATGGCGAGGATGAAGGCATCTCTGCGATCCTGACATTGTCCGATTCCAGCATCACTGTCGACGAAAATGCGCTGACAGTGCTCCTCTTATATAAGGAGAAGTCTCGAACAATCTGGAACGGCCAGCTGGGCTTCGCGAAGATCGAAACGGAAGGCCTGAGCACAAAGTTTTCCGGCCTGGCTTTCAAGAGGCTTGAGCCGGGGGCGTATGATTTCAAACTGCAGATCAGCCTGGATTACGGTCAAACCTGGATCAACAGCGAGCAGGGAAACCTCTATGTGGCCCCCTATCTCTACTTTACAACCTTCCGCGCAAAGCAAGTCGGCGGCGCTTTCGATTATTACTTCGTGGTAGAGAACGCGACCCACGAAGATGTGAAGGTGAGCGACTGCAGCATCGTGATCTCGACCAATGACGAAGAGCCGATCTTCCGGGCATTACCGGATGCCAATACAGAATTCCCTGCGATCGCTGCGATTTATGCGGACGATCATGGAGATCAGGTTGACGGCAAGCCGACTTATGCCATCGATCTCTCAAGCCGCGACATCCCCGACAACGTTGCCTTCGATCTGCAATGCAACCTCAGCGAGGACGCTGAATATCCCTACTGGATGGTGATGGATCGCCTGGGCGATGCCTGGGGGACGACGGATTATGGGATGCGGCAGGAGCGCTACTGGACGCGCGCGGATGGGCATCACTTCGGCTATCCGGAGGGATTCGCGAGGCCGGGTGGCTGCTTCGAAGATTGCCACGACATCACCGCCGGGCCCATGGGGATTTCCTGGTTTGAATCTAACACCGCGAATGATTCGGCGGACGATTACCCCTGGACCACGCCCACAGTGGATCTGAAGCCGGTCTTCAATCGCTGATCTCCCGCCCCCCTGCACCCCCTATATTCCCTCCCTGAGCGCTCTTCGGAGCGCAGTCATCGCGCTTCACATCGAAAACGCTCGCGGCCGCAAAAGCGGCGCTTGTAACTTGTTGATTTCTAATGGATTTTAAGAGGTGGGAGGAGATGGGGGATTACTTGCGGCGGCGGCGGATCGCCAGCAGGGGGAGGGCGAGGAGAGCGAGGAAGGAGCTGGAGCTGCTGCCGGGGATGGCGCTGCAACCGCTGTCTCCACCGTCGTCTTCTTCTTCAACATCGGCGTCAGCGGGGGTCACGTTGCTCGCATCGCTGCTTCCGGCGTCGCTGCGGCCCGCATCGGTGGTGGTTCCGGAATCGGTGGTGGTTCCGGAATCGGTGGTGGTTCCGGAATCGGTGGTGCTTCCGTCAGAGTCGGTGGTGCTTCCGTCAGAGTCGGTGGTGCTGCCATCTTCGTCAGTGGTGCTGCCGTCTTCATCGGTGGTGCTTCCGTCAGAATCGGTGGTGCTTCCGTCAGAATCGGTGGTGCTGCCGTCAGAGTCGGTGGTGCTTCCGTCAGAGTCGGTGGTGCTTCCGTCAGAGTCGGTGGT
>JAEEGL014286301.1_pt1 | contig 13449 bp, 9 predicted proteins | sample 9134231 | NCBI WGS metagenome assembly JAEEGL01 (sample SAMN16246548, study PRJNA631951) | gut metagenome | biome: gut microbiome; feature: rumen; material: fiber-attached | host: Bos | place: Iran: Karaj | collected 2018-10 | reverse complement strand
TAAATTTTAGTTTTTAATTTCTATAATTATTTTTTCATTGATTGTATTTTAAATCCAAAATATTATAAGGCATATTGATTTTATAAGATTCTTAAAATTATGGTAGATAAGAAATCACATAAATTCTATGTTTTAGATGCTATACTATTCATCGTATTTTGAATGATATTATGATGATGAATTATGGTATGGAAACAAAATACTCTATTAAATACATTAATACAAAATAAAGAATCTAAATATTCAAAATTTTTAGCTATTGATTGAATACTAGAAAGAGAGTTTTATGATCAAGAATTATTAAACAATTCTTCTGAAGAAATGGTAGAATGAGCTTTAATTTGATATGTATGAGCTATAAATGATCCATATACAGTTTATTTAAAAGAAGATTTAAATACTGATTTAGATAATGAATTAAAAAATGTTGCTTGATTTGCATGAATATGAGCTGTTATTGAGAAACAAGATTCTTATGTATTGATTTCTGAAGTATTAAAATGATCTCCTGCAGCAAAAGCATGACTCCTACCTTTAGATAAGATATATATGATTGAAGATAAAACTGTAAAAGATTTAACAACTAATGAAATATTAGAACTTATTAGGTGAGAAAAGTGAACTGATGTAAATCTCTTTATTGTTAGAGAAAAGAAAGGTTGAGATGAATATGATAAGTTTTGGGTTCCTCTTACAAGAGATGAAATAAATATACCTTCTGTAAAATCTGAAATAATAGAAAAGGATTGAAAGAAGTTACTATATTTAGAAATCTCAATAATGTCGAGTCATACTACATCTCTATTATTAGATGAATTCAAAGAATCTTTAAATTCGGCATGAAAAATTGATGGTATTATTCTTGATTTGAGAGGAAATACTTGAGGTTATTTAGAAGAAGCTGTAAAATTATTATGACACTTTTTCCCTAAAGGAACTGTCTTAGTAAAGAGTAAATATCAAGCTTATGAAGGTATAGAACATATTTCTGACTGAAGATGAGAATTATGAAAATATCCAATAGTTATTTTAGTTGATCAATTAACAGCTAGCGCTTGAGAGATAATTACCTTAAAATTCCAAGAAAGTGGAAAAACTATAATTTGAATGAAGACTTTTGGTAAATGAAGTATTCAAACCGTACAAGATTTTACTGACTGATCTAGCCTAAAATATACTGTTTGAAGACGATATTCTCCAAATGATGTAAGTATTGACAAAGAATGAATTACTCCTAATATTGAAATAGAATGGGATTATGAAAAATTTAAAGAGGATTGAACTGATAATCAGCTTGAAGCTGCAAAAGAAGAATTAATTAAAGAAATTAAATAAATATTTTATAGTACTTTTACTTCTTGTAAGAGTTTTTCGTATTCCTCATAGTCATCTGGATATTGTTTCTTTAGAAAATTTTTAAGTAATTCTATCCAATTTCAAAAATTCAATTGTCATGCCAAATCTGGTCTTTCTAGTTGCTCAAGTAATTTTTCTGTAGAAGTTGTATTTCTTTTTAGTTGAACACCTTGAAGTGATTGTTGTAAGTTTAATTCTACTAAATCAGACATATCATCATATTGTAATTTATCTACTCATATAGAAAGTGAAACATTTCTAAAATCTATTTTATCTTGTAGATATGTCTCAATTTTAAACATTCATTCTTTAAAATTCTCTATACTCTCATCTTGCAACGATTTTCGATGTTTTACTATATCATTTTCTGAAATTGCTTTAAATTCTTGTGTAAATAAATCAGCAGTTCACTTTTTTCTTTCCATCGTAAAATAATAATTCACTCCTGTTTCTTTAGCCAAAAATTTTCAATCCTTTAAAATAAAGAAATACTTAATTTGATTTGTTTCTAATGGAGATGTTGCCCATAAACTTCATGTACATAAATAATTTTTATATGCAAATGGTTGATGTAAATGTCATGAGATAATTTGTAGATTTTCTTGATCTAATAAATCATGCGACAATGCCCTGTCCTTGAAATCAAACTTCGCTTTTTGTCCTGGAAAGGATATTCATTCTATATAATAGTGGTGAATCAAAGTTAAATCATGATGTTCTTTCATAAACCATTTTACTATCAAATTAAGCTGCGTTGAAAAATTAATATTTTTATTTTTACTCTTCATTCATTCTTCATATTCTTTGCTTTTTAAATCATTAATTCCTTCATAATCTTCTTCATTTATTTCAAGCATTGCGGGCAAAAAACATATATTTTTTCATTCAATTTCTTTTATTAATGGTTTAGTTATAAAGCATATTTCATTCTCTCTATTCTTTAATTTTGACAGAATATCAAAAGCTTTTCTTCCCTCTTCGAAAACAAATGTATTTCATAACCAGTCATGATTTCATGCTAAAATATAAAGATTCTTTCATTTAGCATAAAGCTCGAGAAATAAATCATAAAGTTCTAAAAGAGCATTTCTATCATAGCTAAAATGATATACAAAATCTCAAAGAAAAATAAGATTTTTCTCTTCCTCATTCTCTTGGATAAAAGACTTCAAGGAATTTAATAATTTATCTTTTATCCTAGAATTTAAATGTATATCTCATATAAGTAGCATTACATTAATTCTAAAGAATTAAATTTTAATAACATAAGTCTCTTTACTTTCTCTTCTGCAACTTTCAGGTTTAAATACTTTAATACTTTTTCATCAATATTTTTTCTTAAGGTTAGCAACATATTCATCAAATCATGGCCCCATAAATATTTTCGTACAGAATTTTCCATCAGGTTTAAGATATTTATCATAAACTCGTAAAGTCTGTTCTAATAATCATATTGATCTAATTGCATCAGTTTCTTTATCTCATATTGTATTTGGTGCCATATCTGACTGAATGAAATCAACTTGTTCAATTCAATTTTCTGCAAAGATTGCATTTACTTTATCTTGCTCTGTAATATCTTGTACGTAAGTATGCATTCATGGTAATTGTATTTCAACTTTTTTTAAATCAAATCAAAAAACTTGATAATCTTTTACGTGCATTTTCTGAAATAATGAAATCGTATATTGCATTCGGCTTCATGGAGCACAACCAATATCTACTACTGTTTTAGTATCTTTATCAATTAAATGAAATTTATTCTGAATTTCTTCAAGCTTAAATGCACTTCTAGCTTTATATCATTCTTTTTTAGCTTTCTTAAAATAGAAATCATAAGGATTGTATGTCATTGGTTCTTAATTATATTAAAATCATACTAATATATAAATAAAGAATATCGTTTTTACAAGGAAAAGTTTTAATAATTATTAAATTAATGTTTATAAAAAAGGATGGTAAGATAAACCTACCATCCCATTCTTACATATTGGAATTCATTTTACTCGTTTACTTTCCAGTCATCAGGAATGTACTTATCTCGAGAAATATCATATGCCTTACTTTTTTTTGGCAATGGATCAGGAATCCAGTTTACACCATATACTGACATCGCTGGAGTATATTCCTCTATTGGCACATATCCACTTCCAGAGCCGCAGAGTCCTGTTGTTACACCATACTCATCACTCACCTCCTTAACTGCTTTGAGAAAATCAGTCAAGTTCGTTGAAAAGACACCACCATGGAAATATTCTTTCTTACCTTTTGGATAAATCTTTACTAAAGAATCTACTTTTAGTTCGAAAGTTCCAGTAGCTACATTTACCTCTCCCGAATACGATTTTACATAAATGTAATAACCGTATTTCTTGAAGAATATCTTCTCAAGCTGCTTAAATGTAATGGATGAGTCAGAAAGCACTTTCAAATTTGAAACTCTTGGTTCTGGCAATCTAGCATCAACTGAAGCAAACTGATTAACTATTACAATTTCTTGGAAATCTTCGGCTAGGGAGTGACCGTTTCCTTCCTTTCTCATTCTTGCAGCAGAATTGCGACTGTGGAGAAAATTTTTTACAATTCCTCTATCAATCAACATAATATCTTTTGCAGGAACTCCTTCCATATCATACTTATAATGGGCAATCATAAAAGGATCAAGAGGACTATCCCAAATCTCTAATTTCTTTAAGATTGGCATAATGTTCGCAACAGATTTTCCTAGTTTACCTTTAAAAATCGTAGACGCTTCATTAACAATGTATTCACCAGACATCATATGGCCGACAATTGCTTCATGAAACAATGTTGCAACTGCAGAATGGTCAAATATGAGAGGATAAACTCCACTGATAAGCTGTTTACGAGGAATACTAGTAAGGAATTCTTGCAACTCTAATTTGATACTTGGAAATTCTTTACGAAGTTCATCGAATGTTTTTTCTCTTCGACAAACAGTATCAGAATAAACCCGCTTAGTTTCGTCTATTATAGACGAGCTAATGCAAAGGCTCACAATATCTTGATTTTGAATAACACGAGTACCATCAGAATCTAGCACTATCCAGACTTTTCTAGACGTTTTAATTGAAGCATCGAGCTGTACGACGTTGTTTATCAGGAAATAATCCTTCAAAAGTTCTTGAAAATCAGAATCAAATTCTTTTGGAATGTTCTGAAATTCTGGAAGTGTGAATTCCTCATCAGACATATGGGGGGGCGACTTTACTTGATATTCCAAGTAATATTTTTTATCCTCACGCTTTGCATCATAGAACTCATCAAAGAGTGTAGAGATGTAACCTGCGAGTTTTGGCCATCCAGATGTCAGGATTCCATTGTAAGTTGAGAGATAGCTGTTCTTTAAGGAGAAATAGTCGTTTACTATTTTCTTTTCTCCCTCATAGAACAGAGTTATTAACATTTCAGGTGCATACTTATAAACTTCAGTTCTACCAAGAACTGCATTCAGATACGGAATCTGACACTCTTCCTGCTTAATATAAGCAATACGAATCCCTGAAATATTCACGGTTTTCTTTTCTCCGTAAGGATCTTCTTTTTTTATTTTAAGATCCAAAGCTCTTTTCATTAAAACTTCTAAAGCCTTAATGATTTCAACATAAGATTCATTTTTCATACTTTCAGTTTTGTTGAATTGTTTTTTTGTTTATTGCTATAATTATAAAAAAAATATTCATAAAGTCAATCAATAAATTTATATTAATTAAAAAGTCACATAATTGAATACAACAATGTGACCTATAAAGATTTACCCTCCAAGAGGACTAATATATGTTAACCCATACTACATAGTCCGTCTGGCTCAAATGAATCAGGAATGAATGAACTATTAAACCCGTTCTCTCCGCTTGTTGTCGTAACAAACATAATGGGGAATTTCCTCTGATTTTCGAATGTGTTCTTGCATTTCTCCCAAAGCTCATCAGGATCAATAAATCTTTCCTCATTCTCAAAGAAAAGTTCTACATGATTCCCATAGAAATGCCTAAGTTTTTTAACTAAAACGTTCGATGAAAATTTTTCCCTGTAGAAATCCATTGCTTTCAAATCATTTAATTTGTTTTGCAATAAGAGCAGATTGATGTCAGCGAATTCTCGACAAAGAGGATGTGTACTTTTCTTTCGAATTTCCACTAGTTCTAATCCATTTCTCTCAAGTACAGAAATTACATTTCCGACTCTTCTTTTCCCTGTGCTGTTAAGCGCAATAATAACATTGTACACCATGCAACTAATTTATTTTTACGTTATGTTTATAATATATAATATAAATATTTTTAATATTAAGTCAATATAAATCTTTTATTACTATGTTATTTTAACGAAATGATTTTTTTAAATCAACTCCTATTATTCAACACTTCATACTAACAAAAAGTTCATTTATTATTTCCTTGATTTTATAGTTAAGAATAGTATTTTAAGTTCATGATTTTATCATTTTTTGACTTGAAAAATTATGGATTACCTTATCACGATTTGACTAGAAATTCACCTAAAACTAAATTCAAATGCAAAAATATTTTGTAAATGTAAGAATGAACAAGATTTTTCTGCAAAACCAAATACACACGTTTGTCCCGTTTGTACATGACAACCTTGAGCTTTACCACTTTTAAATCAAGAGGTTGTAACAAAAGCAATTCATTTTGCTAAAGCTTTGGATTCACAATTAAGTAAAAAAAGTTCTTTTGATAGAAAAAACTATTTCTATCCAGATTTACCAATGTGATTCCAAATTACTCAGTTTTATCATCCAATTATTACTGAATGAAAGGTTTCTTTTTTCCTGAATAATTTTGAGAATCAAAAAACTGTAACAATTCATGAGGCTCATTTAGAATGTGATGCAGCAAAAATGATTCATGAGAATGGCAAAAGTTTAGTTGACTTTAATCGTGCATGAACTCCCCTACTAGAAATTGTTACGGATCCTGATTTTTCATCTGCTGATGAAGCAGTAGAATTTGCAAAAGAAATTCAGCGTTTAGCTAAATGGAACGATTTGTGAGATGCTGATTTGGAAAAATGACAAATGCGTGTAGATGTAAACATTTCAATACGTAAGAATGAATCAGATCCACTCGGGACTAGAGTAGAGCTCAAGAATATCAATACTTTTTCAGCAATCAAAAGGGCTATTGAAGCTGAAAGTCAACGTCAATGGGATTTAATTTCTAATTGAGGATCTGTTGCACAGGAAACTCGTCGCCGAGCAGATGATGAAAATACTTCATATATGATGAGAAGCAAAGAAGATGCTGTTGATTATCGTTATTTTCCTGAGCCAGATATGCCAGTTTTAGAATTATCTGAAAACGACTTAAAAGAGTTTAATGAAGTTAAGATTGATCGTCCCTATAATTATATACAAAAATGTAAGGACTTTTGATTCAATAAAGAATATATTAATGCTCTTCTATTAGATAAATCATTATTCGATTTTTTCTTTTGAATGGTTGATGAATGACTTGAACCAAAAACTGTGGCAAAATGGATGGTTTGACCAATGAAATGGGCATTAGATTTTGTACAATGAGATGAGATAACATTATTGAAATCAGTTTCTGATGAAGCTAAGAAATTATGAATAGATGCTGAAAAATTATTTGCAGAAAGGACTATTTTCTTAAAATCTTGTTGAAATTTAGAATGATTTTTAAATAAATTTCAGCCTTTATTTAAAGAATTCTTACAAATTGAAAAAGAGAAAAAACTGGTTGATAATCAATTAAAAATCGTATTTGATGTCGTTTTACAATCTGGTAAAACTGTAAATGAAGTAATCAAAGAAAAATGATTTGATGCTCCTGCTATGGATGATAGTCAATTAGCTGGAATAGTAAGTGAAGTTTTGGCCGAAAATCCTACAATAGTTGAACAATTTAAATGATGAAAAGAAAGTGTAATCTGATTCTTTGTTGGACAGGTCATGAAAAAAACCCAGGGGAAAGCTAATCCTCAGGCTGTTAATGCTGAATTAATGAAACAATTAAAATCATAATTATAATAGATGCAATTATTCCATATCAATACAGATAAAGTTCATATGAAATGAAATAATATTGAACTTTTTTCTGTTCCAGAATTACTTTCTCAACTCCGCAAAGTTCTTCGCATAAAAAAATGAGATAAGATCTACATTCAATTTTCTGATAATAAATGAACAGCTAGATATGAAATTTCAATTCAAGACTGGACTGATAAAGATTTGACTTGAGGAATTATTTCTAGTCAAATTTTTTCTTTTCCTAATAAAAATATTTCAATGCTGATTGCAATGCCAAATAAACGAGAAAAAGCTGAACTAATAGTACAAAAGCTAACTGAAATTTGAGTTCAAAATATTTATTTTCGAATAAGTGAACATAGTATAATTCGCCAATGGAATGAAAAAAAATCTGAACGTTTAGACAAAATTTCTCATGAAGCAGTAGAACAATCACGATGAATTCAAGTTCCTGAAATTAAATTTTTGAGATCAGAAAAAGAATTAAAAGATTTTATTGTTTGAAAAAATATAATAATCGCGAATATGAATTGACTTCCCTATTGAGAATTATTTAAAAATTTGAGTAATAATATATGCTGAGTCATCTGACCTGAATGATGATTTTCTGAAAAAGATTTGAAATTATTTAATTCAGCAAAAATCATTGATTTATGAAATAATGTTCTTAGAATGGAGACTGCGAGTATAATCTTATGATGGCTTTTAAAAAATATATAATATATGCCACATAATCGATTATTTTTCGTTTATATATAAGTATATATATATTTTTATTTATTTAATATATTTTGATGAAAACGAAAAGCCTTTTATTTTCTATCTTTTCTGTGGTAGCTTTATGAGGATTCACATGTGTTTCTGCAGTAAGTATCGACTCACAAATTGAAGATGAGCTTAATAAAAAAGCCGAACAGGAAATGGTACAAAAAGCTCAAGATTTGACTGAAAAGATTACTTTTACTAAAGTAAATTCTTGCGAATCTATGGAATCTGTAATGAGTGGTTTTTTGGAGACTTATAAAAAATTACATCCAAAAAGAACCTATAATTATAGATATTATGATGATTTTAACTATGTTGAAGAAGCATCACTAGATTGGGCCGCTCCAGTAGCAATGACTAATTGAATGAGTGATTCTGTTGCTAAAAGTTCATCTATTGCTGTTAAGGGAGAATCTTCACAATCATTTTCTGCTGACATGTGAGAAATCTCTGATTTTTCTACTACTAACATTCAAAAACTTTGAGTAGACGAACCCGAGCTTTTAAAATCTAATGGTAAATATCTTTTTTATTATTCTGAAGTTAGTTATAACGATAAATATATATCTATAATAAAAACTCCTACTAAAAAAGATTTATCAGATGCTGAAGTTGTTGCTAAAATCAATATTCCAGATAGTTTACGTGATATTCAATTATTCTTGAATTGAGATAAATTGATTATTTTAGGTTCTCGTTATGCTTCAAAATCTGATTCAATTTTGTGATCAAATCGTTCATTGGTAATTGTGTACGATATTAGCGATTTAGAAAATTTATCATTGGAAAAATTAACTGAAATTTACGGAAGATTTGAAGATGCTAGAATGATTAATGATCAACTTTATTTAATTTCTTCTATTAGTCTAAGTTGGTATAATATTGCGCGGAGAGATGAACCTGTTGTATTTAAAGATATGCAACCAAAATTGACTGACATTACTTTAAAGAAAAGTTCAAGTGAAAAAAAGACATATGACAAAAAAGTAATTTCAATGCCTTGTAATAGCATTTTCTACTTATTACCTTCTGAAGATACTATGAAGGAAACTGATACATATCCTAACTTTACATTAATCTCTCAGATTTCTTTAAGTGATTTAAATGCTACACCAAAACAAAATCTTGTATTTGGAAATGTAGATGAGATTCATATGAGTCAGACTTCTTTATACTTACCTGCTCCAATATATTTCTCAAATCCAACTAGATGTTCTCATTGGTGATGTTATGGTTCATGGTATTATAGAGATGAAAATACTTTGGTTCATAAATTTAATTTAGGTGAATCTGTATCATATCAGGATTCTACTATTATTCCAGGAACCCCATTAAATCAATATTCTATGGATGAAGATGATGAGTGAAATTTCAGAATCTTAACTACTACATGGTATGATCAAAAAGCTACACATCTATCTATTCTTGGTAAAGATATGAAACTTAAATGAAATCTCATGAATATAGAACCAGGTGAAAACTTTAAATCTTCTCGTTATATTTGAGATAAATTATATTTAGTAACATATCAAAGCATCGATCCTCTATTTGTAATAGATATGGAAGACATCACTAAACCAAAAATTATTTGAGAATTAAAAATCCCTGGATATTCTACATACTTACATCCATATTCGGATGCTAAGAATTGAGTACAATATTTAATATGATTATGATATTCAACTACTGATAATTGATATTGAGGATTAAAACAAGATAATACAAAAATAGATTTATACAAAATTGATTATAAAGATCATGAAACGGCAGAGACTAAGTGTAGTTCTTTAGTTACAAAAAATGTAAAAGCTGAGTTAACTGACTCTTGCACAAAAACAGCTGATGGTAAAAAATGTAATGAAGAACAAAGATTATATGAAGACTGTCTAACAAAAGTTAATCCTGAAAATATAGCAGTTTCAGTTATTGCTTCTTATGAATTCACATGAGATGCAAGTTATACTCCTGCGCTAGAAAATCCTAGAGTCTTTGTATGGAAATCTAACAAACAAGAACTAGTATTACCTATGGTAATTGCAACAATTCTTGAGGAATGAACTCGTGAAAATCATCGAAAAGATAAATATGATGCATTCCTTTGATTAAAATGATTATCACTAAAAACATCAACAGCATTAATTAAAGAAGTTCTATCTCAAAACTTTATAACAAATTCTGATGAAATTGAAAATTATCGTCGAGATTTTGAAGATGCTAGAGTATGATATATTGATGATACTTATTATTTCTTAGTTTGATGATTTGTTGGATTCTTAAATAAGGATGGTAATGTCTCAACTTTAGGTTCTTTATAATTTAGATAATTACATAAAAGAGGTCAGACTACTTAAATCTGACCTCTTTTTTTTAGAAATATTTCAAATAAAAAATATCTCCCCTCCAAGGAGACGAGATATTTTTCCCTGTTTAGCCTTTTGTGAAAAAGGTGTAATTAATTTGTAGCAAAATAAATTATAATTGCAAGAGATTTTTTGTATTTAAAATACAGATATTTGCTAGTTGATACCTAGGATATCATAAGATATTTTATTAATCAAATAAATCTTCACTAAAATTTACATCATCTATATCATAATCATTATTAGAAATAGGCTTTTTATCTAATAAATCGTGAACTTTTTGCAAATATTTATCATCAACATGTGTATATATTTGAGTGGTTTGTATTGATGAATGTCATAGCAAAGCTTGAACTGAACGAATATCTGCTCATCTACGCAATAAAGATGTTGCAAATGAATGACGAAGTGTATGCGGAGTCACTTTTTCATTTATTCAAACCATTTTAGCGTATTTTTTAACTAATCATTCTACACTATTTCTTGAAAGAGGGAGTCAATAGCTATTAGATGATAATGAAATAAATAAATATTCAGAATCATCATTACGAGATGAAATGTATTTGTTGAGCTTTTCTTTTGCATCTTGTGTTAAAAAAACAGAACGTAGTTTTGATCATTTTCAAATTACTGAAAATTGGTTTTCATTAAGTTTTATTTCCGATGTTTTTAATGAAACTAATTCAGTAACACGAAGTCATGTACCATATAATGTTGCTAATATAGCTTTATCACGGAGGATCCTTAATAAATTTTTTTCTCAAATTCAAGGAGCCTCTAAAATAGCTTGAACTTCTTCATCTGAAAGATATGAGACTCTTCTTGGAGGTATCTTTGCTAAATCTATTTTTTCTGGAGATAATGTTTCTATATCGTTCCTAAGTAGGAATTTAAAAAAGGATCTCAATCAAACAGCATGGTAATTAACCGTTTTTTGACTTAATCCTTGTTTTATTAAGAACATTCTAAAATCTTGAATGTGAATCATTTTTATCTGACTAGCATCTATATCTCAGATATATGACATGAAACGACTTATCCAAAGTGAATAATTTTCTATGGTCTTTGGTGATGCATTCTTTGTATATTTCAGATAATTAATAAATCTCTCTAAATGAGAACTTAATTTATTAGAAAATGAGTATGAGTTATTCTTTTTATTTTCTGGTTCTATAAAGGTGGTCTTTGACTTTATCTTTATCATCCCAACCATATTCATCATTAAAATTACTTTGACGGAACTCTTCTACATCATCTGGATTTAGATAACTATTAATTGATTTAATATATCAATTTGCATCTTCTATAAATCAAGAGTAATCTTCTTCATTAAGTCATTCACCTGCCTGAACTTTTGTTTGATATTCATCACAACATGAAATCAACTGCAAAGAAAGCCTTATTAATTGTCTATCTTGAGTTTCATCTCATTGTTTATAATAAGCTTCTCCTTGTGATTTAAAAGATGAAATTTTTAACTGAGCTTCTTCCAAAGATATTTCATTATTTGGATTCTCATTATTTGGATCTTCGCTATTTGGATCTTCTGTAATGTCTCAAGTATATGGCAATATAGAATCTTCATTATTTGGATTCTCATTATTTGGATCTTCGCTATTTGGATCCTCATTATTTGGATCTTCAATTATATCATCTCCCCCTTCTTCCCAAGGATCTGGGAATACTTGAATATCTGTCGTCTTAGCTCATCATGTATTTATATTATGATTTTTAGATGTAGCTAGATCTCATGTATCTACTTGTTCTCAATTTCACCATTCTGGATCTCATCCTGATTGATGTCACATATCTACATTGTCTCATGTTGATACTGCTATTTCAGGATTATTTGGTATGTTATTATCTGATGGCATCGCAAATATAGCCACAAGTCATATTACAACAAACATTCAAATTCACGCAAAAAGCATTGCAGTTTTATTTGCAAAAAATCAACTTCTAGTAGGGACATTAGTAGGAACTGCTTTTGAATTATTTGCAAATTGAGGGTTACTATTCAATTCAGAATCTAATATTTCATCTAGAGATAATGTAGGTTTAAGATTTATAGTAGTTCATACTGTTTGTTGCACATTATTTGTTTCTGGTATATTGTTTGTTTCTGGTATAATATTTTGAGTATTAACTTGAAGCTCGTTATTTGCTACATTACCTATACTAGTTTCATTAATAACATTTTCTTGTGCTACTAAATTTTGTGCTTCTGGTATTGTATTATTATTTGTAATTTGATTATTTTCTTCTGTAATAGCATTATTATCGCTCAAATCATATGAAATATTTTGAGGTACATCGTTTACTTCAGAAGTATTTAGTGTATTATTTATATTAACTTCATTTGAAGTAGCTTCATTACTTAATAAACTATTATTCACCATATTTATATTGTTTTCTTGAACATTTTCTTCAGTTTGATTATTATCAACTGTATTTTCTGTACTAATATTTTCTACACTTGTATCTTCTAATGAAAAATCAACTGCTGAAGCTCACAATAAATCTCAAATTTCTGGTTGTTTTACTGGAACATTCTCTGTAGAATCACTAATATTTTCTTCTATATTATTCTCTATATTATTTGTTTGTTCTGAATTATTATCATCTACACTATCTAAATTTACATTTTCTGTAGTGGATGAGATATTAGTATTTTCTCCGTTAAATAAATCCCCATCTCAGAATATATCATCATTCTTAACCTCTGATGTAATCTCAGATATAACTTCTTCTTTATTCTCTGTAAATTTATCTTCATCTTCTATTGTCGTATTATTATCTTCAAAGTTGTTTGATTCTATTTCTGTTTGACTTTCTTTAGTCACTTCTTGTGTAGTACCTACTTCTTGTGTAGTGGTTGCTTCTCTATCAAATAAATCACTATCTCAAAAAATATCAAAATCTTCATCTTTA
>JAEEGL011835584.1_pt1 | contig 13449 bp, 9 predicted proteins | sample 9134231 | NCBI WGS metagenome assembly JAEEGL01 (sample SAMN16246548, study PRJNA631951) | gut metagenome | biome: gut microbiome; feature: rumen; material: fiber-attached | host: Bos | place: Iran: Karaj | collected 2018-10 | reverse complement strand
GTAGTCCACTGATACTTGCGGATACCGCCGTAGTAATGAGTCTTGAAAAGTGCGATTTCACCATCCTCGTAGAGCGGATTCGGCTTTAAGTCGAGTCTCGGTGAGTCGATGTGCGCTCCGCAGAGGTTGATACCGTTTTCGAGCGACTCGGTACCGATGATTGCGGCATAAAGGCTCTTTGCCTTGTTTACAAAGTAAACCTTGTCTCCCGCTGCAAGTGTCTTCTTTGTGTTTACATCAACAAAGCCCGCCTTTTCAAGCATCTTTACTGTCGTCTTTACTGCCTCGCGCTCTGTCTTTGCGGCGTCGAGGAAGTCCATGTATTTGTCGGCAAAATCAAAGATAGCCTTTTTTTCTTTATCTGTTGCAAGAGTCCAACCGTTCTTGCGTTCGTATTCGAGCTTGAGCTCTTCTTTCTTTTCTTTTTTTGTAGCCATTTTAATACCTCTTTCCCTAAATAATACTACCCCTCTATTATGCGATAAAATACTGAAAGTTGCAAGTTGGTCTTTTTGGCAGTTGGGACAAAAAAAGGCAACCAGACTTAACCGGTTGCCTTTTAAATATTCCTTGAGATTTAGTTCGTTCCGTAGATTTCCTCGCCTGTTGTGGAGAGCACGCCTTCGCCGATCTTAACTTCGGAAACGTAGGTGTTCGGAACTACAGCAGGTGCAGTAACCGCTGCCGGTGTGATGACATTACCGTTTTCGTCATATTGCGGCTCTGCCACTACCGGCTGTGCCTTTGGCGTGCCGAGGCAGGCGTCAATCCTTACAGGATTGTGGCTGGAATATTTGAACTCCGTATCGATGGTGTAGCACTTCGTAACCGTTACGTTAGGGGAAGTGATGAAACCGTCGATTACGTAAAGCTGCATGTACGGATCGTACTCGCTGTACGGCTGATTCATCAGTCTGGCGGTCGGTGTGCTTTCGTCGTACGCGAAAGTCCACCCTTCGCCAAACAGTGTCTCTTCCACGATGCCCGGCATGAAGTAGCCTGTGTTCCTTACAGGATACTTCAGGTTGTCAGCGCCCGGGAAGGTCTGGTTGAACGTGCCGCCGGCGATTACATAGTTGCCCTTGGCATATTCGTCCTTCATGAATGTAGCAAGCTCCTTGGTCTGTTCAATCTTTACCGCACCGTCGTCTTTGGAGTCAAACGTGAGGTTGATGATAACAAGCTCGCCCTCTGCCGGCTTTTCGGCTGTGCCGAGAGCCACCCTCTGTACACTAAGGCAGTTCTTCGGTTCGAAAAGCTTTGCCGGCCAGGAGTAGCCCGCTACGAGCGCATCTCTTGATGCCTCAGTCATCGGGAACTTATTTATGGTAAGCAGCCCACTCTTCACACTGCCCATAGGCTGACTAAGCGGCAGCGGAATGAACTTACATACGTAGTTCGTCGCATACGTCGCATTGCCCGGGAAAAGTGATTCGAGATAAGCCACTTCATCCACATCATAGCTTCTTGTGGACTTTATATCCACCTGCTGAAGGAGCAGGATGTCCGCGTTTTCAATCTTCATAATCTGGCGCATAGCGTCGAGGTTCTTGTTCACAAGGCTCTCGGAAGCCGCCTTTACGGTCTGACCGCCCTGAGATACGAGGTCCATGTCTGCAGACTGACCGCCGTAGCCGATGTTGTAGGTAAGAAGCGAAATGGAATCGCCCTCGTCGATTTCGGCCTTTTCGGTTGCACCGTATGGCTCAAGCATCTCTTTTTCGTCAGGCTTGTACTCTGTGATTGTCAGAAATGCCGTAAGTCCGCCCAGCAGCAGAATCAGTGCCAGAATTATTATAAGTAGTATTTTCAGTATTTTCTTCATCGGAAGTCCCTTTCTCTTGAATTCATACGTTTGCACATATATTTTACTGTACCATTATATACCAATTGCGTTTTCAAAGCAATCTCACTTTGTTTATCGGCAAATAGTTATAAAACTTTAATCAAATTTACAGAAAACTTTGGCGAAATACCAAAAACCTCGAAGCAATGCTTCGAGGTTTTTTACTGGAGGCGACACCCGGATTTGAACCGGGGAATAGAGGTTTTGCAGACCTTTGCCTTACCACTTGGCTCTGTCGCAGAATTGGCTAGGGTAGAAGGATTCGAACCTGCGCCTGACGGAATCAGAATCCGTTGCCTTACCGCTTGGCGATACCCCAACGTTTTTTATGTTATCGGCTATGCCGATTTGTGCTTTGAAAATGGGGTGGATGGTGGGATTCGAACCCACGTATACAGGAGCCACAACCCTGGGTCTTAACCACTTGACGACACCCACCATAAAAAATGGCGATCCGAACCGGGCTCGAACCGGTGACCTCCAGCGTGACAGGCTGGCATTCTAACCAACTGAACTACCGGACCGCATATTGGTGGGGGTTATAGGGCTCGAACCTATGACCCCCTGCTTGTAAGGCAGATGCTCTCCCAGCTGAGCTAAACCCCCAAATATGGTAGCGGCGAGTGGAGTCGAACCACCGACCTTCCGGGTATGAACCGGACGCTCTAGCCAACTAAGCTACACCGCCACATGAGTCGTCTGAATTGACAACCGCAAGAAATATATTACCATTTCTCAGGCCCTCTGTCAACTACTTTGGACGCGATTTTTTATTTTTGCTTTGCGTCATCCTCCGCATAGCCGCGTATGATATCAAGCTTCTTTTCGTACTTCTCCGTATTTACATCATCGCCCAGCATGCGATAAGCCGAAATGATTTCCTCCATTGAATCAATGTGCGAAGGATTAAGCTTTAAGGCCTCCTTTAATGACGCAATTCCCGCCTCGGTGTCGCCTGTACGAAGGTATGCGAGCCCGAGATAGTAATGAATCGGCCACCATTTCTTTGCACGGTCGCTGCCCACATACTCCTCTAGGATTCCAATCCCCTCTTCAAAGTGCCCCAATGTTACGGCATTGATGCCCAGCTCAATCGAAACAGGGTCCTCAAGCTGTTCCCTGCGCATCCTCGCATCCTCTTTCTTTTCGAAATCCGTGGATATCTCCAAGAAATCCCTGAAGGTCAGGTCCGCCTTTATATAAAGGCCCATATTAAGATAAGCATATCCGAGATAATAGAAAGGATCGGCGAAATTCGGATAGTCGATTGTCATTGCCTCTAAAAGCTCCAAGGCCTCCGCTTTAAAAAGCCCTATGTATTCGCTGCGGGCGTCGTCACTCATCGCCGCATAGCGAGGATTTTCATCCTCTACCTTTCCCGCCTCAAGATACAGTTCCCTGCAAATCATGGCATAGCCGTACATCGCCGAAAGTTCGCCCGGACGCAGCATAAGAGCCGCACGAAAATAGACGCATGCGCTTTCAAGCGCACCCGCATCCGCTTCCGCCTCGCCTGCCTTTAAGACACCGTCATACATGCCGCTGCGAAAAACCTTTTTCATAAAAGCGACATAGTCCGGCACATATTTGAAATCCGGCGCACATCCCATAACGTAAGACATGTTTACCGCAAGCCGCGCGGTGGTGATGCCCTCGCCCTCGGCTATCTTTTTCATGTCCCCTTCCTGGAGCGGCACAGGCACATTACCGAGCAAATCCACAACACCCATACGACTTAACGCGGATGTCGAAAGCTCATCGAAAACGAACATGCGCAGAGCCGGTTCGAAATATTTATTTAATCTGTTTGAAAGATGTCTCAAATCTCCCACCCTTTCTTTTCGAACTTTTTAACCGCGTCGAAATTGAGCGTTTCGTTCATATCCCGGCGCAAAAGCTCCTGCGCCTTTTCCGCAAAAGCATCTCTTTCCAAATCCGGCAGACGGCGAGCCTTGTACGCCGCAAAGCCGTTTAATATGCGGTACATATTGTCCTTGCTCTGGTTTGCGTGCTGGTAGCCCTTTAAGTAATAATAATCCGCCAGCTCCTCGTACATCGCAAACGGCCCCTCAAAGCTTTCGGAAAGGAACCCGAGGGTGTGCGCAAAGCCCCCTCGATTATAGTAAAGATCGAGCATTTTTTCGATCTGGTGGAGCCGCACCAGCTCCTTTGCGGAAATGAATTTATTCGAAATCACCTCGTAAGGTGCATACTCTCTGTAAACATAGCCGTATTTCTCGGCATCACGGCGAACAGGCGTACCCTTTAAGAGCTTCAGAAAGCCCATATGCAGCTTTTGAGGCCCGGTCCTGTAAACATTATTAAAGGTCTTGCCAAACGACGTGTAATCCTCAAACGGAAGCCCTGCAATGATATCCGCATGTACCTCCGCATTCCCGCTTGCGGCGATTCTGTGAATATTCACCAGCACCTCGCGAATCTGCGTCGCACGGTTCACCGCCGAAAGGGTTTCAAGGTTTGTCGACTGCACGCCGATTTCCAGCTGGAAAAGCCCCTTGCGCGCCCCGGTAAAGAGTCGCACCAGCGGCTCATCCAAAAGGTCTGCGCAAATCTCGAAATGAAAATTTGTCACCCCGTTGTCGTTGTCCGCAATAAAGCACAAAATCTCGTAAGCTCTCTTTTTGTCGTAATTAAAGGTCCTGTCGATGAACTTCACCTGCGGCACCTTTTTAAGAAGGAAATACTTAAGATCCCCCTTAATTCTGTCCATCGAAAGCGAACGCACATGCCTGTCCACGGACGAGAGGCAGTAAGCACACCGCCTAGGACAGCCTCTTGAAGACTCGTAGTATACGATTTTATCGTCATCCGGTGCGATATAGTAATAAGGGAACGGAAGCGAATCCATGGTAAGCTGCGGCGCGGCCTGATTCACGTAAATCGAGCCATTAAGTCTGTAGGTCAGGCTCCCTATGGTCGGAAGCACCTCCGAAAGGTCGGCCTCGTTCTGCTCGGCCGCAAGGAAAGCCTTCATGCACTCGTGGAAGGCGTACTCGCCCTCACCCGAGATCACATAGTCCACAAAATCGTTCTCCATCAGCACGGCTACGCTGTCGAAGCTGACCTCCGGCCCGCCAAGCAGAATCTTCATGCCCGGCTTTGCCTTTTTAAGGTTTTCCGCAAGACGCATAGTCTGCTCCACATTCCAGATATAGCAAGAAAAGGCAACCAAATCATAGTCGCCCTTTACTATTTCTCCGTATACGTAGAATTCATCATTGTTAATGGTGTATTCACGGATTTCTATCCCACTCATTTCCTCTGCGCAAACCGAATAGAGGTATTTTACCGCCAGATTTGAATGGATATATTGTGAATTAAGCGTAGTGATAAGAGTTTTCATCGTTCCCTTTCCGGCCTATATATACCGGGCTAAAGTGCCCTGAAAATCTCGCTTTTCAGCATTCCCGTGTCCTTGAGCGCAGCCTCGCAGCGCGCAATCATTCTGTCGCGGTCCTCCGGAAGATTCCCGCGAAGCGACAGATAGTTTGAAGCGTGGTTCATGCGGAATACGCACGACTTTGCAGGTATCCCGACATTTTTAAGGATTAAGAGAGTTTCCGCAACGGCTTCTTCGCCTGTAAGCACCTGAAACTCCCCGCGCGCAATGGCTCCCGTAAGCGGCGCCAGAGGCTCCGTCATAAGTGTTAAAAGCCCCACATATGACGCACCCATTTCGGTTATCATCGAGCCCGTCTTTACCGCATGCTCGCGCATAAGCTCTTTTCCGCCAAGCCCGCTGATAAACGTCACACTCGCCATAATACCGCAGCGCTCAACCTTTTGAACGGCCGCGATTATTTCCTCGCGGCTGCTGCCCTTGTTTACCCTTTTTAAGACCTCGTCAGAGCCCGACTCTGCGCCGATATACACCATGGCAAGCCCCGCATCGCGAAGTGCGATAAGCTCCTCTTCGGTCTTTCTGTTTATGTCGCTTGCGCGGCCGTAGGTTGTGACCCTCTCACACTCCGGGAAGAGCTCGGCTATGCGATTAAGTATCGTAAGCAGCTTGTCGTTTGAAAGGCACAGAGCATCACCGTCGCACAGGAAGATGCGGCCCACGCGATCGTAGTAGCCGCGCGCCATGTCAAGGTCCTCCATTATGTCGGCCATCGGGCGGACATGGAATTTCTTGTCCTTGTACATGCTGCAGAATGTGCACTTGTTGTGGGAACAGCCCACCGTCACCTGCAAAAGATAGCTGTAGGCTTCACTTGGTGGGCGATATATCATTCCTTCGTATCTCAAAGCCTTACCTCTTACATCTTTTCAGGTGCCTTCATGCCGAGGAGATTAAGTCCTGCCGCAATTGTTGACTTAGCCGCATAGACAAGTGCAACCTTTGCAAGCTTTTCTGCCTCGTCATCCACCAGAATGTGCTCGTCATAGTAGAACTTGTTAAAGCTCTGAGCGATATCCACGATGTGGCGTGTGAGGATGGACGGCTCGTACTTTTCTGCCGCCTCTACGATAGCTGCAGGGAAATCATAAAGCTCCTTTGCGAGCTTGTATGCGGATTCGCCTGTGAGGTACTTCATATCAAGAGCGCTCACATCCTTTGCCTTTTGAATGAGTTCATCACCGGCATTTCTAAGCACTGAGCATGCTCTTGCATGTGCATACTGAACATAAGGGCCTGTCTCGCCTTCGAAGTTTAATACCTTGTTCCAGCTGAACACATAGTCCTTTATCTTGCTGTTTGAAAGCTCTTGGAAAATAACCGCACCGATGCCGACAGCCTTTGCGATTTCTTCGACATTTTCTGCGTTAGGATTCTTTTCGAGGATTATTTCCTTTGTCTTTTCAACCGCACGGTTTAATACATCCTCGAGGAATACGACTCTGCCGTGTCTTGTGGACATGGTGCCGTCTTCGAGTGATACAAGTCCGAACGGAATATGTACGCAGTCGTACGCCCATTCTCTGCCCATCAGCTCGAGGATCTTGATCCACTGCTGGAAGTGCAGATTCTGCTGGGATGCTACGATGTACAGGTTCTTATAGAAATTATAGTGCTCCTTGCGGTAGTTTGATGCCGCGAGGTCTCTTGTGATGTAGAGGGATGAACCGTCCGACTTTTTGATGAGCGCAGGCGGCATTCCGTAAGGCTCGAGGTCTACAATCATTGCACCCTCGGATTCCTTCATCAGGCCCTTTTCCTCGAGTTCCTTTTCGATTGCAGGCATTTTGTCCGAGTAAAAGCTCTCGCCCGCATAGGAGTCAAAGGTGATGCCGAGCATGTCGTATACGCGGTTAAACTCTTTGAGAGACTCGTCTCTGAACCACTGCCAAAGGCGTACCTCCTCCGGCTCGCCCTTTTCAAGCTTTGCAAAAATAGCTCTTGCCTCGTCGTCGAGCTCAGGGTGAGTCTCAACCTCAACGTGGAACTTTGTATAGTATTCTAGGAGAGTCTTGATTGGCTCTCTCTTTACGTCTTCTTCGTTGCCCCAGTGTCTGTATGCGCAGATCATCTTTCCGAACTGCGTACCGTAGTCGCCGAGGTGGTTGATTCTGACTGTCTTGTAGCCGAGCGCATCGTAGAGCTTGTAGATGGCATTACCGATTACAGTCGATCTGATATGTCCGATATGGAAAGGCTTTGCAATGTTAGGAGATGAATACTCTACGATAACGGTCTTGCCGCCGCCAAGGTCACTCCTACCGTAGCTTTCGCCCTTTTCGAGCACTTCGGAAAGGACGCTCTTTACGAATTCCTCTTTGCTCATAAACATATTTACATAAGCGTTGACAGGCTCAACCTTTGTGAAAAGCGGATTTCCTTCGAGTTTACCCGCGATGTCCTTTGCAATCATAGGAGGCGCTTTTCTCAGAACCTTTGCAAGCTTAAAGCAAGGGAACGCATAGTCTCCCATCTTGTCATCGGCAGGTACCTCTACAACATCCATAATTTCCGGAAGCTCCAGGCCCACGCCTGCATCATATATTGCCTTTGCAACCAATTCTTTATAATCAATCATAATAAATAATCCTTTCTTTCTTCATGCCAAACCGGTATCCCAATCTCCCTGAGTCTTCGGACGAATATCCCATCGCCGCCTACAATCGTGTGCGAAAACGTCCCATCGTAAACGCTCCCGCTCCCGCAGGACGGACTGTTTTTCTTTAATATCGCCCCTTCAATTTTCTCTCCTCGGGCTCGGGCCTCCTTTTGTGCCGCCCTTAAAGTTTCCTCCGCACCGAGGAAAAACGCATCCGTTACATCCTCACCAATGTCGTTTACCACGGTGGTGGCGCAGTCCGATGCATTCTCGCGAATCTCACAAGGATGTCTCGGCACGGAAAGACCGCCCGCAACCTCCGGGCAAACCGGCATAAAGCTGTGCTTTTCCGCAAAGGCTAAAACCCAGTCCGTCAGATTGTTTCCGCCGTCGTATTTGCAGTTTTCACCGAGTAAGCATGCGCTGATGAGATACACTTTTTCCTCCGTTTAGCGTTTGAGCGTCACGACAGTCACGCCGTCGCCGCCCTCGTTGTATTTTCCTTTGCGGAAAGACGCCACAGCCTTGTGGCTCTTGCAAAGCTTTTGCACGCCCGCGCGAAGTATTCCCTCGCCGCGTCCGTGAATAATCGTAACGTTTTCAAGATTTGCTATCATGGCATCGTCGAGATATTTATCGACCTCCATGATGGCATCGTCCAGATTCTTTCCGACGATATTTATAGAAAGAGAAACCTGCTGTGACTTTGTACGATACATTGTACCATATTTTGTCCCTCTGAATTCCTCTTTTACTTTTTTTCTTTTCACGTTGAGCAGCTTAAGGTCGCTTACCTTTGCGGTAACCTTCATAAGACCTATCTGCACCTGAACGTTTTCCGAAGAGTCCGGCAGGGATATTACCTCGCCGTTCTGGCCTATTGTCATCACCTTTACCTGGGACCCTATCTTGATGTCCTCCGGCCGCGCCGATTCGAACTCCTCGCTGACCACAATCTTTTCGCGGTATTTCTTTTCCGCCTGATTGAGTCTGCGCTTGTTCTCGTCGTAGCGCCGCGTACGTTCGCCCAGAGAATCCATCTTTGCCAGCTCCTTGAGCTCCTGCTGGACCTCCTTTGCCGTTTCCTGAGCATCCTTTACGATGCTGCGGGCCTCCTCCCTGGCTTCGGATAAAATCTTTTCCTTGTCGCGTTCGAGGCGTGCCTTCAGTTTATCTATTTCTTCCTTTTGACGCTTTATCTCCGCACCCATGGCAGCCGCATCCTCGCGCTCTGCTTCGGCCGCGCGGCGGTCTGCCTCAAGAGAAGTAATAACCTCTTCAAACTCTATGTCTCCGCTCTCTAAAAGTGCCCTGGCGTCGTCTATGACCTCGCCGTCAAGCCCGAGCTTACGGCTTATCTCGAAGGCGTTGGATCTGCCCGGCACACCGACCAAAAGCTTATAGGTAGGCGACAGCGTCTCCACATTAAACTCCATGCAGGCGTTTTCGACATCCGGCGTTGAGATGGCATATTTCTTTAATTCGTTGTAGTGGGTCGTGGCGATTGTAAAAGCGCCGCTCCTGCGTACGTGCTCGAGCACTGAAATTGCAAGGGCTGCGCCCTCGGTCGGGTCCGTACCCGCCCCGAGCTCATCAACAAGCACCAGCGTATCCGGATTTGCATCCTTTACAATCTCCACAATGTTTTTCATATGGGATGAAAATGTGGAAAGGTTTTGTTCTATGCTCTGCTCGTCGCCAATGTCCGCATAGATTTTCTCGTAAACAGGGATTCTCGACATGCCCGATGCCGGAATGTGCAGCCCCGACTGAGCCATCATGGCAAGCAGCCCCACGGTTTTAAGTGTGACGGTCTTGCCGCCCGTGTTCGGACCGGTTATGACAAGCGTGTGGTATTCCTTTTCATCGGAAACCTTTCCCAGGGTTACGGTAATAGGTACCGCCTTTTTCTCGTCAAGAAGCGGATGCCGTGCCTCCTTAAGCAAGAGCCCACTGTCCTCTGCAATCTGCGGCTGCTCCGCATGCATTGCGGAAGAGAGCTTTCCCTTTGCGAACATGTAGTCGAGCTTTAAGAGAAGCCCCTGGTTGTTTGTAAGCTCGTGGTAGTGCTGTGCCACGCTTGCTGTAAGCTCTTCGAGCACGCGCTGCATCTCGGCCTTTTCGGCAAGCTCGAGTTCTCTGAGTTCGTTATTTAAATTGACGATTGCCTGCGGCTCTATGAAGAGCGTAGCTCCCGTCTGCGATCTGTCGTGTATCATTCCCGGAAAATGTGCACGGTGCTCCTGCTTTACGGGTATGCAGTATCTGCCGTCGCGCATTGTTACTATGGCATCCTGCAGATAAGTGCGGTTTGACGATGAGTTGATGATATTGTTAAGTCTCGCCGTAATCGCTTCGCCCTGCTGGACTTTTTTGCGCCTGATTGATTTTAGTTCCGGGCTGGCGTTGTCTGCCATCTCATCCTCGGAGAGGATGCATCTGTCTATGTTTTCCTCGATATATTTTTGAGGCTCGAGGACGTCTCTGATGCTGTCTATGATAGGAAGCTCCGGCAAATCAGAATTGAGAAAATTCTTCACCTCGCGCGTAACGCGCACATTATAGAGAACCTCCAAAAGCTGCTTCATTGTGAGGCATCCGCCCTTGCGAGCCAGATTAAGGCTTCCCGCAATGTCATAGAAGCTGCCGAGAGGCAAAGCGCCCTTGTGAACAATCACTGTGAGCGCTTCGCCTGTCTCGGCCTGTAAATCTGCAATCTCTCTGATATCAGTACTCGGCTTAAGCTTTAAAAGCTCTTCGCGAGTCTTTGCAGAAGCAGCCTGCTCTGAAAGCATATTTATTATTTTTTCATATTCAAGAACCTTAAAGGTTTTTGCATTCATGGCTACTCCCAATCCGTACGCAGAGGCTTATACCAAGCTCTTGTAATGGTCTACCTCGCTCTTTAATCTGATATTCTCCATCTGGAGGTCAAAGAAGTTTACCTCCATTTCCTTGCATTTCTTCTGAAGGTCTTCAAGCTCGGCATTTGCGGACTGCTCTGCCTTTGCCTTTGCTTCGCCGGCCTCCTCACGTGCACTCTCAAGGTCTGCCTGGGTTCTGCGAAGCGTTTCCATGAGTTCTTCCTTTTGACGATTTACCGTAGCGGTTTCGTCCTTGCACTGCATGAAATTGCGCTTTGCCTCGTCCCAAAGCTGAACATAGTGCTCCGTGTCATGTTTGAGCTGTTCGTTATTCTTTGTGAGCTCTTCATTCTCTTCCTTCAGTGTGAAGAACTCATCCGAAATATTTACTGCAGCAAGCATTGCAATTGTCTGCGGAGATGTTCCCGGTGCGGCCTTACTGATTTCCAGCATCTTGCTGTCGACATAGTCGGCAACCTTCATAATGTGCTCTCGGCTGCCTTCTCCGGAAATTGTGTATTCCTGTCCGTAAATCTTTACGGTAACCTTGTTGTCCATTATTTTTCTCCTTTTATCATCAATTGCAATATACGTATTACATTTCGCGAAGTGTTGCGCTAAATTTACCCTCGAGGTGCTCTAAGACGATATCGTGTACTTTCTTTACATCGTCATCCGTCAGAGTCTTTTCCTGATCTCTGTAAACGAGGTTGAACGCTATGGATTTCTTTCCGAAGCCTACCTGAGGTCCGCGATAGATGTCGAACATCTTTACGCTCTCAAGTATTGAGCCGCCGCAGGATTTGATTGTTTCCTCAAGGTCTCCTACCAGTACGTCCTCGTCAACAACAAGCGCTATATCACGCTCTGTCGAAGGGAACTTCGGCAGCGGGCTGTAATGCTTTTCGTTTTCCGCCATCTTCAGGAACTTTTCGAACATAAGCTCGCAGATATATACCTTTTCCTCGATTTCAAAATTCTTTGCAACGCTTGGATGGATTTCGCCCATGATACCGAGCTCCTCGTCACCAATTGAAATGCGTGCGCAGCGACCCGGGTGATAAGGCTCGTACTCGGATTCAGCCGTGAACTTGTAGTCCTTTACGCCTATTCCGTCAAGGAACGCCTCTACCATACCCTTTAATCTGAAGAAGTCAGCGTCTCCGCCATAGATACCTATGCACATTGAGAGCTCCTCCTCAGGAAGGTCGCTCGGATCTATCATGTTCGGCATGAATGTGTTGCCGATTTCAAATGCCTTTGCCTGAAGGATGCCGCGGTTGATGTTGCGCGCCAGTACCTCGAGCATGTTCGGAGTGAGGATAGTCCTCATTACGGACGTTTCCTCACCGAGCGGATTTAAGAGCTTTAAGAAGTTTCTCTCCCAGCTGTCCTCGGACAGTCCCATCTTTTCAACGCCCTTTGGACTTACGAAGGAGTAGGTCTGGATCTCGCAAGCGCCCATGCCTGTCATGAGACGGCGTGCCTGCTCGCGAAGTGCCCAGCTCTTCGATACGCTTACGGTAATGTTGTCGGCAGGGATAGTGAAGTCTATCTTGTCGTAGCCGTACATTCTCGCGATTTCTTCGGTGTAGTCCACCTCTTCAAGCATGTCTCTCCTTGTAGGAGGCGGGGTTACCAGCATTACGTCAGGGCTTTCCGTGTATTCAACCTTCATGTCGAGCTTTTCAAGATAGCTCTTCATTGTGTCGCGGTCAAGCTTTGTTCCGCATACGAGGTTCATACGGGATACGCGAACCTTTGTTGTCGGGAGAACCTCCGGATCCGGATAGATGTCAACCATTCCCGGAACTACCTTGCCGGCACCTACCATCTCAACAAGCTGGCAGAATCTGTTGGCAGCCTCTGCGCAGATTTCAGGCGATACGCCACGTGTGTATCTGTTCTGCGCTTCCGTGCGGATGTTCAGCTTTTTGCTGGTATGATAGATGCTGCCCGAATCGAAGTTTGCGGATTCGAGAATAACTGTTGTTGTGGTGTCCTCGATTTCGGAATTGAGACCACCCATGGTTCCTGCGATACCGATAGGCTTTTTGCCGTCATTAATCATCAGCGTATCGCTGTATATCTTTCTTTCTTTTCCGTCGAGAGTTACGAACGTGTCTCCGTCCTTAGCCGTGTCAACGATAATCTTTCTGTCCTCTACGGTGCTGATGTCAAATGCGTGTAGCGGCTGACCGTATTCGAGCATTACAAAGTTTGTGATATCTACGATGTTGTTGATAGGTCTCATGCCTGCGAGCATCAGCCTGTGCTGGAGCCACCAAGGTGACTGCTCAATTTTTACATCTGTGATAATTCTCGCAGTATATCTGCGGCATGCCTTGTTTCTGATTTCAACGGAGATGTAGTCCTCTGCCTTTCCACTGCCCTCTGCCTTTACCTCCGGCTTTTTGAGATTAAGCGGCTTGCCCGTGAAGGCCTTTACCTCACGTGCGATTCCGAGCATTGAAAGCCAGTCCGGACGGTTCGGTGTAACGCCAAAGTCCACAACCTCCTGATCGAGGTCGAATACGCTGACGATGCTTTCGCCGAGTCTGTCCTCACCTTCAGGCAGAAGCCAGATTCCGTCCTTTGAAATATAAGGTGCTACCTTGTCGGCCCAGCCAAGCTCCTGCGGTCCGCAGAGCATTCCGTTGGATTCTACTCCACGGAGAGCGCCCTTTTTGATGACGCTGCCGCCTTCTTCCTTTTCATG
>JAEEGL011728449.1_pt1 | contig 13449 bp, 8 predicted proteins | sample 9134231 | NCBI WGS metagenome assembly JAEEGL01 (sample SAMN16246548, study PRJNA631951) | gut metagenome | biome: gut microbiome; feature: rumen; material: fiber-attached | host: Bos | place: Iran: Karaj | collected 2018-10 | reverse complement strand
CGCCCCTCTATGCCCCGCCATGCTTTCCGCGCCGCAAATCGACTCCGACGCTTCTCTTCGGCTTCACGCAACATGACACGCTGGCCGCATGGAGTTTTGAGATTAACGAGACTTAACAGCAAGGGCTCGCTTGCGCTGCGGCTCACCTGTTTGTAGGACAGGGCTTCGGCGGCCGGGTCGCCCCTTCCGTCGCCTGTCTTCCTAACTGACTGTCGATTTCTTGTCAGTGCGAACTCCTTCCATTTCGCAAGTTGCTATCGAGCTTTACTTGGCGCACCATGACAAATCCACTCCCTATTGTGCCGACGAACGCAGCAAAACGCCACCGCCGCGAATCATGTCGAGGTTGAAGTCCTTGCCGACCGCCGACCACGTTTCCGTCTTGGAGTCGAAGAGATCCACGTCGAACGGCGCGGCAACGTGCAATGCGCGGTCTTTCCTGTAGTCGCAGTTGACAACCATCAGGTACGTGCGCGGCGCACTTCCGCGGCACCTGTCCTCGAAGCGCGTGACGAGCGTCGTGTCTTCAAGCCGCTGTAGTTCCCTTATCTCCGTACGGGGCGTCTCTGGCGTAATCTTGAGAAGAGCCTGCGCCCCGAACGGCGTAGTACCCGTCGCATGCACACCCTGCATGAACGCGCCCTTGAAGGCGAGTCCGCCGAGAACCCTGGAAAACGCGACGAACTCGCGGTTGATCTTCTTCACGCCCTCGAACTTCTCGCCTGTCGTGCCGTCCAGGGACGCGATCGTCCCGTCGTGGCGACGTCGGCAATAGACGTACCAGTAAAGTCCGTTCGCACCGTATGCCGCAGTCGTGTGCGCGAGATAGCGCATCTCATCCACGTTGGGGATGCGCGGCGACTTCGGCGAGGCCAGGTTGCCAGGGACCCACGTGCAGGCCTGAAGCCCGTTCCAGAACGGCACGCCTCGCGCGGCGGCGGCCTGCTGGATCAGTCCGAGATTCAGGAAGTACTTCCTTGAGTCGCCGTTGACCTTGAACTGGTAGTGGTCGTACGTGATTAACTCCGGCTGGTAGATGTCGCAGAAGAGCCGCACATGCTCCCAATACGAGGCGATCTTGTCGCCCGGAAAGCCCATGAGAGGGAGCTCTCCCGCCTTGCCGCCGACGCCCAGCTGCCTGTGGCTGGCATATGTCGGCAGGAGGTTGTGCCACATTGCGTGGGCGGGATCAAGCGAATTGACGAACTCCCTGACCCGTGCAAGTTCGGGGAACAGCTCGGCCGACGCCTCGTCATAGTGTTCGTAGATGTACAGCGCGGGATGGTCCTTTACGCGGTTTACCCTCTCCGCAAGCGCGTCCCTCTGCGCCTGATCGTCAAGGTCGACCTTCGCCCATTCCGTTCCCGGGTCAATGCAGTAGATTGCGCGAAGTTCATGCCTCGCGGCAATGTCGAGGTCTTCCGGCCTGCGCGCCCATATGGTGTTGAACCCGCCCTCCTTCAGCTGCGCAGCCCAGGCATCGGTCATCGCGACGCTGTTCGTCCCTGGACACCCCGGACCGAACCAGTACGTAGTCACAGGCTCGCCGTGCTCCCAGGCGGCGGCAATCTTGGCCTTCCCCGTCGACGCGGGGTAGTGCGGCACGGTATAGCCGCCCTTCCCCGTCCTGCGCCAGATGTCGAGTTGCTTCTCGGCGTGATATATCCGCACAAGCTCGTCGAAATACGGCCGCGCCGATTCAGGCGCCTCCTCGCGTCTGTTGAATATCTCGCGGTCGATGAGCGTCCGCAGCAAGACAAGCCGCCAGCGCCACGAACCGCGCAGGCCCGGCAGCATCGCGGAATCCATCCTCTCTGCAATCGCACACGCTTCCGAAGCCCGTCTGCGGTACGCGGACATTTCCTCGCCGTCTTCGGGAACGTCGTCAAAGCGCACGTGCGAGTGGTTGCCAGGGAACTTGTGGTTCGCCTCCAGAATGTCGCAGAGCCGCACGAAGTCCTCCGAATCGGCGCCAGCGAACCAGTACGACGCATAGGAGCGCAGAATGTCGCCCGTGTCCGTCTCTGGATTGACGTACAGCCCGACTACAACCTCTTTGTTGACGTCCTCGTAAAGTCCCTCCGAATAGCACATGAAGCCTCCGGACACCGGCTCCGCCTGGCGGAAGAGACGCGAGAAGCGCCTGGGCATCATCGTAGCGCCGTAGCCGCCCCAGACGGCCCTCCCCCACATGCTGATCTCGGGGAATGTCAGCACGGGTATGTTCCTCGGCACTGGATGTTCGAGCGGGTAGCGGGGAAAGTCCGTGTGCGAATCGACGAGTATGTAGTCCACGCCGCCGCGCCTTTCGAGCCAGCTGTACAGACCTGGCCAGTCTTCATCGGCATAGACCCATGTGCTGACCACCGTTTTCGCGCCGGGATGCGCAGCCTTGTTGACCGCGTCTAGTCGTTCGATGAGTCTTGGAAAGCCATTCCCGCCCCACGGCCTGCACTTTGCGCAGTTGCAGCCCCCCTCGTCGAAAGGCCAGTACATGAAGGCGTCGATCTTCATGCCTGCCGTCTCGGACAGCTGACGTCGGCGATAGTCACACAGGTACTCCGTCCCGCCCGGCTTCGCGGGGCACACGTTGAAGCCAAGGTTGCCGCGACCCTTGATGACGTTCGGTTCGGCGCGCAGCTCCTCAGGCGTGTCGAGCGGAGCCTGGTTGCTGCCGCCGCTCGACATGAATGTGCAGTCAAGAGCATGAACCCGGTCGAGCGCCTTTGCGGACACCTCCAGGAAACGGCGCATTTCGTCGGCCGTATCCACGGCGCGGTCCGCCGTCGGGTAGGCTATCTGGAAATCAAACCCATTGTACCCGGCGAGAACCAGATCGTCGATGTACCCGCACATCTCGTCCGCTGTGGCATGGTGGTACCAGTTCTGGAAGTGCCGCGCAAGATACGCCATCCGGAATCCCTTCGCGGGCTTGAACGAGAACTCGCCGTCTTCAAGCGAAAACGTTTCGCGTCCGTACCTGATTCGTCGCAGGAGCGCTCCTGCACCCTGCACGATGCCGACAAACCGACCAGCTGTCACGGTCGCGGCGGAGCCCTTCACGGCTATGACCGCGTTCTCGCCCTGAATCGACGGGTTTAAGACGAACCTCACGGTCAGGCCGCCGCCCCTCCCGGATGGCGGCGTGCGCTTTTCGATACGGTCCACCACAAGATCGGACACAAAGCGCTTGTCCGATGGCAGCGCGGACGTGTCGCATCTGACGCCCGAAAAAACACCGCCAGTACACGGCGCAACCGTCAACGTCGCTACGACAAGGAAAGCATGCTCTGCGCACTTCAGCTTCAGCACATCCAGTTCCCTACTTGATGGAAATTACCAGCCCCTGCGGCGTGAACTCGACGAGCGCCTCGGCAGGGTCGCCGAGAACCCGCTCGTTGAACACGGTATAGACCGGGCGCACCGAATACGTGCGGGTATAAGGCCTCTTGCCGATCCACTCGACCGAGAGCGTCTCGCCCGTCTCGCCGTCGATCTTCACGCCGTCAACATACCATTCGTAGCTCTGCGCGCCGGCCGCAAGGCACCTGAGGGTCGCCGGGGCGTCGCCCTTCGCAAGCTTCGCCGGCTCGGGCGCGATCTGAAACGCCTCGCCCTTCAGCGTCGCGCCGCTCACCTTGCCGCCCGCAAGCGGCAGGAATTCGTTCGCGTGCGTCTCGTAGAGTCCGGCGATGCCGTTTCTTACGCACGGCATGTAGTTGCGCACCTCTTTGCCCGCCTCCGATATCCTGAAGTTGTAGAGCCGCATCATGGCGGGGTTGCCGTTTCCGTCATATCTTCCGCCGATATAGAGCGTTCTGGTGCAATCCGTCGCCGTGCGCACCCCCGCAAGGCTTCCCGACCCGAGCACCGTCTCGCCGTTCTTTATCGACCATGTCCCGGCAAAACCGTCCAGCTTTATCTGCCGCCGTTCGTTGTTGTTCGCCTTGACCCCTGTCGATGTGAAAGAACCGTGAGTCGTTCCTTTTATCACATAGTCGCATAGTGAATAGGCGAAACCCGCCGCATTGACATAGAGACGAGCCCACACGCCGTTGCCGCTGGTCGCGCTCACATAGCCGCGCTGCTCGAAGAGGAACTGCTGCGGCGAAACCTGCGTGGTCAAGAGCGACATGTCGATTTCGATGGCGGTATCTTTTGTGACGGTGTATTCGGTGTTGATGGCGTGTCCCACCGTTCCGTCGAATTCGAGATACGCCTCGTCAGATCCGTCCGTGCACCGGATTGCGCCGCCGGCCGAAGCGGGTGTGATGTTCGTCGTCGCTCCGCTCCAGTATGTCACGGGATAAAGCGCGACGCCGCTCGTCGCCTCGACAAGCGCCGGGACGCCGTTCGTCACCGTCGGGATGTAGTTCTTGACGAGTTCATCGTTTTCGTAGTACTTTAGTCCGTAGATTTTCAGCGACGAGAAGCGCGTGCAGTCGTTGCGGCAGCCGATGACCATGTCGCTGAGCGTTGTCGCGAACGAACCGTCGGTCGTGACCGTCACATTTGTCCATCCCGCCGTGATGAAGCCGAGCGAAGAGGCGGACATCACGAACGTCCTGCGCTTGTCCGCCGCCCTGGTCGATACGAGATCCTGCACGCCGCCGGCGCTTGCGTAGAACTTCTGCGTACCATTGTAGGTGTATCCGTAGCCGCTGTTGGCCAAGGTGTAGAGTTCCATCATACTGGTGCCGGATGTGGAGCTTAAGGTGGTGTAGTCCGCACACGCCGAGAAGATGTACGGATTGGAATTGTGGCTGACCGCCTGCGCGAAGTCGAATTCGATGCGCGTATCGGGCCCGACGGGATATCCGGTCTTGATGTAGTGGCTCGCGTTCGCGACGCCGTTTCCGAGCGCGTTGTCGAGAAGGAGATACGGATCGTCTGACTCTTCCACCCCGCCGCCGCCGGCCGTGAAGAGTGAAACATCCTCACCCGTCACGAACACCCCGGTCACCTCGTCGCGCAACCCCGCGACGCCGACGCGCGAGCGCGGCAGGAAGTTCCTGACGAGCACCCCGTCGTCGTATATCCTCATTCCGTAGAGTTTCATCTTAGCCGGGCCGCTCCATGTCGTCTGCGAGATGTTCGTATAAACGCACGACTGCGCACGGTTCTGTCCGAAGATGCCGACCGGGTATTTGCCCGTCGTCTCAGGGAAATTGTTCGTCAGCGTGAATCCCTTCGCGAACACACCGTCCGTCAGTATCTGGCAATGGTCAACCGGCAAAGTGAAGTCGATAATCGCGACGTGGCGCTCCGTGTCCACATCAAAGACGTTCAGCGCACTGCGCGCCCCGCCCGCCGTCGTGCAGTCGAACGAGATGCGGCCCGACCCAATGTAGCACAAGCAGCGTTCGGAGTTCGCACCGTCGCGGTAACCGAAGAGGGTCTGGCTGTTCGAGGTGTCCGTCAGCGCGAAATCAACTTCTATGCGCGTCGTCGGGGTGACGCACCAGCCGCTGTTCATAAATAACGTGCCCGGCGATTCGACATACGCCTCGCTCTTCTCAAGATAAAGCTTCGTGACCGAGAAATTCGCCAAGTCGGAGGCGCTCGTATACGATGCCGCGATTTGCGTCGCGTCATCCATCAATTCGCGCGGATCGGGACATGAAAGGAGGTTCACGCCCTCTTGCGACACCGTGACCGACACCACGCGGGCGTAAAGTCCGTTTTCGCCCACCGGCTGCGCCAGCTGCACACGATATGATCGCGTCCGCGTTCCGTCCCACTGGTTGAAGACAGAGAGTTGGTGGACATACGGTCCTTTCGGCAATGCACCCACGGCGGCCGCTGCCGTCGCCGACGTATAGATTCTGTTGGATGTACACAGGAAATAGGTCTGCTGCGCCCCGTTGTGCGCAGTTATGCCCGCAAGCGACCATGTCCCCGCAAGAGGCCCCGCATGATCCATAATCTTTACATAGGAGGCGGAATTGAGCGACACGTCAATCTGTGTCATCGCACCAAAGCCCGTCAAGGCCGCGAGACAAACCGCGGAGAGAAGCGCTAAACTACCCCCCGTTGGTTTTTTGATGATTTCGTGCAGTTTCATTGCTTCTCTCCTTTTTGTTTCGTGTTTGTTTTACATGATGGGAATTCGTTCACTCGCCCAGTCTTATGACGCGCTCCTTGACAAGCTCCTTCGGCTCTCCGATCTCGACCTTGGGCGCGTGGGCGAGAAGATAGTCTTCAGCCTCCTTGCACCAGAGTCCCTTGTTCGCCGAGCAGATGCGGTCGAGTTCGGCGAAGAACGGATCGCTCTTCCCCTTCTCCGCGAAATCGGCGATGGCGGTCATCGGCATGTTGACGTGCGTATAGACGAGCCGCTTGCCGCCAGGGACCTTCAACATGTCGAAAGTCGCCTCCGCCGCGGAGTCAAGCCCGCCGACGTGCGTAATCATCACCTCCGGATGCAGATAGCCCTTGCCAATCCAATCGACCGAGTCCGCCATGTCCTTCACGTCTCCGCCGGAGTTGGCTACGACGTGGTGCATGAGGTAGTGGACGTTGTAGAAGTTGAAGCTGGCCATCAGGTGCTGGTCGGTGGGGCCAGCGAAAAAGTTGAGGCAGCCGCCGAAGCCAAGGAGATCGGAGCATTGCGTAATGAGCGCTGGAACCGCCGCGAAGAGGAATATGTCGTCGTAGCCGCCGCCCGTCGAAGTCGGATTGTCGGCGCGTGCGTCGTCCACGAGGTTGAAGCTCTTTAGCAGCTTCACCGGGTCTTCGACATCTTTCGTGTTGACGAATATGACTTCCACTCCGTTCAACACCCCCTTCGCAACCACAGCACTCCCACACTCCCACACTCCCTCACTCCCACACTCCCGCACTCCAAACATCCTTGCCGCACGCGCAAGCCGCGCGTCGTCGATGTCGGTGACGACAAGGCGCCGCGGACGCTTCTCCGGGCCGTGGCAGGCGATGTCGATGCATCCAAGGCCCATCGCGCCGCAACCGGCCATGAGGAGCATCGTCCCCTTGTCGACGATTCCGACCTCTAGGTCGTGCGAGCAGAAGGCGTTGTGGTAGTTCGTGCGGAAGCCTGAGACGATGCACGATATCGGCTCCGCAAGCGAGCACTTGAAGAACGCGTCGCCGTCATACGGCAGAAGACAGCCCATCTCCATCACGATGGAGGGGAGGTACACGTGAGTCGTCTCGCCGCCGATCGTGTGCCAGGCGTAGCCGACGGTCTCCAGCTCGTGGCCGGGGATGTTCAGGGAAGGCTGGAGTCCCACGTGCTGGCCCACGTGGAACTGGTTCTTCCACTTCTCGCCCACCTCGCGCACGATGCCCGAAACCTCGTGGCCGAACATCGTCGGGCGCGTCGCGATGTCGCGCGGCACTCGCTTGTGCCCCGTGCCGAGCGTCACGCCCTTGTAGTCGCTGAGGCAGATCGTGTTCGTGACAATCTCTACGACGATCCCCTCATCGCCCGCAGGCTCGAGCTCGATGTCCTCGAGCAGGGCGTCCTTCGCTCCATAGAGTCTCCATGCCTTAGCTTTCATGCCTGAATTATAGCAATTCCCCTGCCATACAGACAATTGCATTTTGAATATCAGTTCTTGCATTATTCAGCGAGGATATAGTATAATTGCGGGCACCATGAAGAAGAACGTACTGGTGATGATATCCCCTTTCAGCGCAATGCGCGTCGCAGGCGTTGCGCGGTATGCTCGCGAGCACGGCTGGCACCTGATGATACAGGACCGCCTCGGACACCGCCCTCTTGCGTGGAACGGCGACGGCGTAGTCGCCGCGCTGCGCTCCGATGCGACTTCCGTTGCAACCATCCTGAAGATAAAGAGGCGCGGCATCCCGGTTGTGGACATCACCATGAGCCGCCCCGACATCAATGTTCCGCGCGTCACAAGCGACCATGTCGGCATAGGCAGGCTCGCCGCCGAGCATTTCGCGGAGAGGAACTTCAGGAACATCGTCTGGTTTTCCACTGGATGGGGCAACGTCCACGCATTGCGATACGGCGGCCTTGCGGAGAAGACCCCCGCCGCAAGGTGGATCGCCGAGGAATCGCTCCCAAAGGCAAGGCGAAACGACTGGGCCGCGTTCATGCGATGGATCGGCCGAAAGCTCAAGGAAGCGCCAAAGCCTCTCGCGGCGCTCACATACGACGAAGCGGACGCCGCGCGGCTCCTTGACGCGGCGGAACGGGTAGGCGTCTCCGTCCCCGAGGAGCTGGCCATCCTCTCCATAGGCAACGACCCGATAATCTGCGAAAACCAGTCCGTGCCGCTTTCGTCTATCGACCAGAACCTTGAGACGGGCGGCTACGAGGCCGCAGCCCTCCTGGACCGGCTGATGAACGGGGAGGCGGCCCCGAAGGCGCCGGTGCTGATTCCGCCGAACGGAATATGCCTGCGTCGATCCACCGACATCATCGCATCAAGCGACCCTGTCGTCAAGAAGACGCTCGACTACATCGCCGCGAACCTGGCAAGGCCTTTCGGCGCGGCGCAGATAGCCGACGCGCTCGGGATCAGCCGAAACATCCTCGACAAGCGCTTCCACGCAGACCTCAACCGGTCGATAGGGACGGAGATCATGCGCCAGCGAATCGCGCTCGTCAAGCTCCTGCTGCGCAATACGGACAAGACGATGGCAGAAATCGCAAAATGCGCGGGCTTCTGCACGCCGTCTCATCTCTCTAACACATTCCGCGCCGCGACTGGCTCTACTCTGCGCGCGTGGCGCGCGGGATGCGCATAATCAAGATCGTCAGAAACTGAAGCGCATGCCCATGCCGCCAAGCGTCCACTCGGAGCGCGAGCAACGGTATGAGCTCTCGTTTGCCGCGCTCCGTGGAAAGGCCGTGGGGACATCCGCCGCGCGGTTGTGCGCGGACTAGCAAAGGTTAGGGCTGTTTCTCTGCCCTTTGGGTTACGCCACCAACCAAACGCTGGAGCGTCAGTGCTACTTGGGCCGTCGTGCCGGTGGCGGCAATCCATCGCGTTACATCCTTTGTCAGTCGGATTTTCGCGGAGACGCATGCTTCCGTCTTGACCCGGCGTCTCCTGAAATCGCTGTTATGGATGAAATAGTCATATCCCTTGGACGTGCCCATGTAAAGAACGTTGTTCACCTTGTTGTCTGCGCATTCCTCAACCATCGACACAAGCTTATTCATGCTAACCGTTTCGAACAGCACACCGTCGTACTTCTTGCGCAGTTCAAAGGGCAGACTATTCTTTTGCGCTTTCTGCAGCCTTTCCTCGCATCTGGCGCACATGGCGTCCCACGACTTTTCGCTATTGTCAAGATGAAGGAGAAGTCCAACTGCAATAGCCGACATCGTGAAGATCACGATTTTGATGTCATGGAATAACGTCTGCCGAGAGGTTCGAATTTTCATGAGAACTCCATCCTGTGCATTGTCAGCGTCTTTCAACCCCGAGGAATTCTGCCAGGGCAACAGACGCCTTCACTGGATTGGTAGAAACGAGCTGCCAGCGAGACGCATCGTCCGTGAACGGCATTCGGGTCGCCATGGCTACACATTGAGGTTCAATGCGCACACGATGAGAGCAGAAATCGCTGTTGTGAATGAAACAGTCGCATCGGTTTGTCGTTCCCACATAGATCACGTTGTTGACCACGTTCGAAGAACACCGTTCCACGGACTTGATGAACGCAGGACGCGACAGTTTATCAAACGAAGCCCCTTCATATTGCATGGCGAACTCCAGCAAATAACAGTTTACCTCCGCTTTCACTGTTCGGCTGAAGAACACACCCCATCTAGTTTTCCATAAAGCCTCACACCAATCTGCGTAGAATGAAAATGCGAATATGAACAACATTGCCGACACCCCAGCAAGTTTAGCATCGTGACAAAATGCTTTCCACGTATAACGTCGCTTCATTTCTTCCGACTGTCCATTCATTTAGACTGTTCCCTAAACTTCCTAAATATAGACGGTTCCCTAAACACTATGTTGAACATGGGTTTCACCCTCACATCGTACAGGACTACGGTAACATTCCCGCCAAAGAAATTTGTAAGTTCTGAGCGTAGGTCTTCGCCTAGTTTCCCTAATCCGGACTCGCACGTCGCGAACTCTACGGTCATTTTATCACATGATAGGCTTTTCACTGTGTCAAGCAAGCTAAACACGTCTCGTGGGAAGGATGGAACATCTCGGCTCCCCTTGAAATAGCTTCCGGCAAGGCTATTAACTCCATCTTCTCCAAACCCGGCCACCCCCTCAGAGCCATGCCCTGCCAGAACAATTTTCTTTATGCAGTTGCACTTTCCCCTGCCGGATTTGTTGTATGGTTTGACTCGATTTTTAATGTCAGCAATGGCCTCATTCACTGATATTCTGCTGGGAGTTGGCCAGTTGACCAACCGCTCAAGAAAGTTCGTGTCCTGCGCGAAATCATAGCGCAATGTCAGCCCTTTCCTGCCGAGAGCATCTATGCCGATTACAGGAGCGTTGCTGATGAAGCCGTACAAGTTTCGACCTCCTGCTTCCTCAATCGGATCCCTATTGAGCCAGCGCATGATGGACGGGTGGTAGAAGCGGTAGCCGTAGTAGTAGAGACCGGTCTCGGTATCGTAGTATTTTGTCGAGAAGCGGTGGCGGAAGACGTGTGCGAGCGGGCCGGACTTGGCGATTGTCTTGCCGAAAGCGTCATATGCGTATTCGGCGACGACACTGCCGTTGGAACCACAGTAGCGCATCACGTTGCCGTTGTTGTCGTAGAACGGAACGTAAGGAACGCCATCAACGGTGAGGAACAGCAATCCACCGACGCCGCCCGCGCCCTGCATCGTCCCTGAAAGGTCCTTGCCCCAGAAATAGCGGATCGTGGAGGTTTCGCCGTTCACGTAGGCATTTCGTTCTTCTATGAGATTCCAGTCGTCGTAGAAGAAAGTCGTAGTTGCGCTTGGCGTCACCTTCTTCACGCGGCGGGATTTTGCGTCGTAGAAGTTCGTCACGAGCAAGACACCGTTCGAGGATACGGTCTTGAGCCTGTTCGCGGAATCGTACGCAAACGAGAACACGCCGTCGGAAAGAAGGTTGCCGTCATCGTCATGAGGGAACTCCGTGTACTGGTTGAGGCAGTTCGCCGTCCAGCTTGTCTCGTTCCCGATATAATCGTAGTCATATTCCGCAGAATTCCCCGCGACCAACGCAGCCGAAACCTCGCTTCTTTCGTTGTAATCGAAAGCGTCTGCATTGCGGCTGACAGGCCGACTTAGCGCGTCATAAGAATACACGAGATTGCCGCCAACCGAGTTCGCGATGCCAGTGACAAGCGAACGCCTGAATGCGTCGCGAACAAGGCTGCGCGTAAACGCAACACCGTTGGAAAGCGAAAAAGTCACGCCGTCGGCAGTGGCAGTCAAGCGGCATGCGCGCGCGGCAAAACGCGAATGCATCCGGCTTCCGCCGCTGCGTCCACGCCCAAACCTTGCCTTTCCATCACGCACACGTCTCACAGTGCATATTATACCATACCCGCGCCGATGCAATCCGATCCACAGAGGCAGTTGCAAAACCGAGCAGGATAAAACGTCCCCCTGGCTTTTATCTCGCTTTTCGAGAATTATTTCCGCGCCGGAGGAACAGAGCCGTCGTCTGATGCGTCTACAGTCGACCTGGGCTCGGCGTTCTTCTTCTCTCCACGGAAATTGGGAGGCATCTCCGTATACTTTTTAAGTTCGTCAAATCGACGCAGAATGTCGGTCTTCTGTTCTTCGGACAGTCCCTCGCTGAGCTTAGGAAAATGAAAGTCGCGTATCACGCGAACCCACATTTTCAAGTCTCCCTTTAAGCCTCGCAAATAGCTCCCCTTCTTTGCATCCGCCCACTTCCAGTACTGATAGTCAACACTTGGCAGACTACCTTCTACTGCCGTTATCTCATCCGTGTATTTCTTGAAGAACAGGAACAGCTTATCCCAATCTTCAAACGAATCCTTCCTCAAGCCCTGAGAGAAAGTGAACACCTGACCAGCCATGTAGAACAATGCGCAATACCAGTTCTGCCTTGAATAATAATCTGTTGCCGTCGCATCATGCGACATAGCCATTTCAAACAACTGATCATATAGCCTTAAAGCCTCAGTATTATCCTGAATTTTTCGTATTTCCCAGCACAACTTATTCGCCGCGCTTTCCGTGGCACTAACTGTCATGTTGGAGCAGACCAACAAACGTTCAAATTCAGCTATGAATTGTTCTTTTCTTGAGACCGCTTTTCCGAACGGCTCCGCACTATCACACTTAGGCGGAGGCTCTTCCTTGACCTTAGCCACGGCAACGTCGGTCGCTGTGGCGGCATGTTCCTCTTCTTTCCTACATGATGTTGAAGTGCACACAATGACGGCACATACAAATGCGAGTCCAAGAATTCTACCATCAAACACTTTCATTCCATTTCTCCTCAATATGCTGGTGTCGGTTGTACAACGTCGCCATTCAGACGAAAGACGTCGTTAGTTCCGCGCACGGCTGTGTGCTGGAATTTAGATACCGACAATGTTCCGCTTGCGTCAATATGAAACTCCTGGTTGTATGGCGTTGCAAGCGGCTTGGCGGGCGAATCGCCAGGTTTTCTGTCCTTCTCCGCCCATCCCCAGCTAATATTCCAAACAATATCGCCATTACGCCAGGCCCCCTCGTTGAGATTGAATGTCACTGTTCCGTCCTGCTTCTCATGAGGCATTTCGTCGCCTCCCCACGCACGATCAACATCCCAGTAATTTTCATAGTCGATATTGCCCCAGCGACCGGCCCACATTTCTTCCGTGTGGTACCAGATTTTTGCGAAGTATGGGTTTTCGAAATACCCAGTGTGGCTACCCTGAGTCGACGGTATTTCCTCCATGGCAATTCCAGAAAAGCTAACAGTCTCGGGAAGCACATATATTCGAAGATTCATGCCTATTCCTCCCGCACGATTCTCTGGAACGCCAAAACTCATCGCAATGGGCGAACGAGCCTCCATAGCGCTTGGCTCTACAATATCAAGGTTGACATTATAGCTGGCAGAGCCAGCGGAATAACTAAGAGTGCTTCCGTCCGACACAAGCGGGCACACGTAATAGGGCCCATCCCAATCTTTAAGCTCACCCCCTCCTGTTTCGTGCCACGTTCCAACGTCTGGATATGCACGACAATGAACAGCCTCTTTGACTCCCAGCAGATGCCTATGCGGAAATCCCTCTTTGTCCGCCCAGGGTGTCAGCTCCAGCTCCACCACCGTCATCTGCGCGGATTGCGCGTAGACGTCGCCGGAAAGGTTTTCGGCAAAATGCACATCGGCGTGTATGTCGCCTTCGGACGCGCTGTGCGTCTGCGGCGCGTAGGTCGCCTCCCACCTGCGCGACTCGCCGGGCGACAGCTCGACGGACGTCTCCGGAGGCTCATTCCCGCTCACCAGCGTCAGCTTGTCGAAGTTGGCCTTCGTG
>JAEEGL010615203.1_pt1 | contig 13449 bp, 13 predicted proteins | sample 9134231 | NCBI WGS metagenome assembly JAEEGL01 (sample SAMN16246548, study PRJNA631951) | gut metagenome | biome: gut microbiome; feature: rumen; material: fiber-attached | host: Bos | place: Iran: Karaj | collected 2018-10 | reverse complement strand
TATAGGATTATATTTAAACTTTAGAATAGCTCCTGTAAGATATACAATATTATATTTTACTATTATAAGTAACTTAGCTGTATTTATATTCTATTTTGTTGCGCTAATATTATATTTAACTAAGAAACTTAAAAGAGAAGATTTATATCATATAATCAAAGGAATGATAACAATTGATATAACTCTTACATTAGTTGTATATAATTTATTTTTAAATGATATAGAACTTTATCAAAACCATCCTGTTGCATGTGTCTTTGTGCATTTAATAACACCAGTACTTGTAATTTTGGATTATATTATATTTGGTGAAAAAGGAAAACTTAAAACAAATTATCCAGTATATTGGAGTTTATCAATTGCAGTATATGGTATATTTTGTTATATATATGGATTATTAGGTGGAAAATTCTTAGATGGTTCTACATGCCCATATTACTATATGGATGTTAATAAATTTGGAATTATCGGTGTAACTATATTTTCAATAACAATATTTACTTCTGTTTTGGCATATGGTTATTTTGTATTATATTTAGATACACGTTTTAGTAAGAGCGATAAATTTAATAAATAGGAGATTATATGGAAATAAATAATAATATATATTCATTTAAAGAAATGCTTGATGATTTAACTAAAATGGTAGAAACTTCTATTTCACAAAAGCCAGTTGAATTAGTCACACAAATCGCATCTAATATTCCAGAAACATTATATGGAGATAGCGAAAAAGTAAGAAAAATTATTGATAGTTTACTTAAAAATGCAATTAAATATACTAATAAAGGCGATATTATATTTAAAGTCGATTGTATAGTTGAAGATAATGTGTGCAATATAGTTATATCTGTAATAGATACTGGAATGGGTATTGAAGCAGAAAAACTTAATCAAGTATTTGATAATAATGAAAACACTTCTCTAGTAATCACTAAAGAAATGATTAAAGTACTAGGTGGTAAAATAATCGCACAAAGTATATATGGTGAAGGTTCTAAATTTACTGTACACTTTGAACAAAAAATAAATAATAAAATAGATACTATGGAGGTACAACCTATGGATGAAAATTTCTTAAGAGAAAATGGTGTTAATCTAGATAATTCATTAGAATTACTTGGAGATATGGAAATGTATAATGAAACACTTGATGTATTTATTGAAGAAAATAATGATCGTATTCCAAGATTAATGAACGCTAAAAATAGTGGAGATATGGGAACATATTCAATAGATGTGCACGCTTTAAAAAGTGATTGTAAATATTTAGGATTTATGCATTTAGCGGAACTTGCGTATGATCACGAATTAAAATCTAAAGAAGGCAACGTTGAATATATTAATAGTCATTATGACGAATTAATGGAAGAGTATAATAAAGTTCAAGAAATAATTAGAAAGTATAAAGGTGAGTAACATGGATTTTAATTATGGTAATAATGCTAAAGAAGAATTTGAAAAAACCACTTTTAAAGTAATAGATGGAGGAAATAATCAAAGTACTGATTATGTAAGACCTAATTTAAAATTAATAAAGAATGTTGTAGTTGCCGATGATGCTGCAGTTGTAAGACTTATTATTAAGAATACATTACAAGATTTATATAATGTATATGAAGTAACAAATGGTGATGATGCAATTAAAATATTGCAAAGTCTTGATTATAATGCAGTTGTATTTTTAGATTTAAAAATGCCTGAAAGTGATGGATTTAAAGTATTAAGAATTTTAGATGAAATGGATATAACAATACCAATTACTGTAATAAGCGGTGATGATAGTATGGCGACTATTCAACAAGTATGTAAAAAACCAAATGTTGATTATATAAGCAAACCATTAGGTAAAATGCAAGTGCTTGCTGCAACTGAAAGAATGTTTAGGCAAAAAGAAATGAGCAAATCAATTTCTAAACAAAAGGCTGCTTAAGAATGTAAAAAACATTCTTTTTTTTTATATTTATGTTATAATGATTTGGGTGGTTATATGAATTTACCAGATTTAAAATGTGCTCAAAAAAGAACAAAAGAAGAAATTAAAATAATATATGATGATTATAGTGTTCCAGAAAGTATTAAAAATATAGGTAAAGGTAAAAAATATTTTGTCAAAACTTATGGATGCCAGATGAATGTTCATGATAGTGAAAATATAAGTGCTATACTTGAAGATTTAGGATATACATATACTGATACTATGGAAGATGCGGATATTATAATACTTAATACATGTGCAATAAGAGAAAATGCTCATAATAAGATGTTTGGATTCTTAGGAAGAGTAAAACATTTAAAAGAATCTAAAGATATAATATGTGGTATATGTGGTTGTATGGCTCAAGAAGAAAATGTAGTTGAAAAACTAAAAGAAAAATATAAATGGGTAGATATAGTATTTGGTACTCATAATATACATAAATTACCATATATTTTAGAAGAGTCACTTAAAAATAAAAAACAAGAAATAGAAGTATACAGTATAGAAGGAGATATATACGAAGGAGTTCCTGTAAAAAGAGATTCTAAGTATAAAGCATGGGTAAATATAATGCTTGGATGCGATAAGTTTTGTACATACTGTATAGTTCCTTATACTAGAGGTAAACAAAGAAGTAGATTACCAGAAGATATAATTAATGAAGTAAAAGATTTAGTCAATGATGGATATTTAGAAGTAACACTACTAGGTCAAAATGTTAATGCTTATGGAAAAGATTTAAATATAAATTATACTATGGCTAATTTACTTGAAGATGTAGCTAAAACAGGAATAAAGAGAATACGTTTTGTAACTAGTCATCCTTGGGATTTTAATGATGACATGATAGATGTAATTGCTAAATACGATAATATTATGCCTTATATACATCTACCACTTCAATCAGGATCAGATAGAATACTTAAATTAATGGGTAGGCGTTATACTAAAGAAGAATACTTAACTTTATTTAATAAAATAAAAGATCGTATTCCTAACGTTGCAATAACTACAGATATAATAGTTGCGTTCCCAGGTGAGATAGATGAAGATTTTAAAGATACACTTGATGTAGTAGATACATGTAAGTATGATTCCGCATTCACATTTATTTATTCACCAAGAGAGGGTACACCTGCAGCTAAAATGGAAAATAAACTTACCGAAGAAGAAAAAAACAAACGCTTATATGAACTTAATGAACATGTTAATAAATATGCTAATGAAGCTAATCAAAAATACCTTGATAAGATAGTGCCAGTACTTCTTGAAGGACCAAGCGATAAAGAAGGTTTCTTAATGGGATATACTGATACTATGAAGCTTGTTAACGTTGAATGTGGAGAAGAATATATAGGTAAAATAGTTAATGTTAAAATAACAAGTATAAAAACTTGGAGTATGGATGCAAAAATAGTAGATTAATGTATATTTTTGTGTTATAATTTAGAAGATAGGAGTGATGTTATGAAGTGCGTTAAATGCGGCACAGAGTTAGAAGAAGGTGCAAGATTTTGCGGTAACTGTGGTAATTCCGTTGAACCAACTACACCTGCTGAAGAAAAAGTAGTTGAAGAACCAAAAGTAGAAGAACCAGTTGCAGAAGAACCAGTTGAAACTCAACCTGAAGTAGCTTTTGCAAGTGAAGTTTCTAGTGAACCACAAGAAAGACAAGAAATTGTTCAAGAACCAATACCTGTAGATACTAAAGAGTTTAAAGAAGCTCAAGAAAAAGGTAAAAAGAGTAAAGGTGCAATTAAGTGGATATTAATTTCTGCTATAGTACTTTTTGTAGTAGCTATTGGTTTATTCTTATTCTTCTTTGTTTTTGATAAACAAACATATGAACAATCAATTCAAGCAATGAATAAATCAATTGAAAATTTAAGTAAAAAACTTGATAAGAGTGGAACAATAAGTGCTAAAGTTGAATTATCAGTTAAAAATGAAGTATCACTTAAACTTGGAGCTGACTTAGAATATGAGTTAAAAGATGATACTTATTTATTCCATACTAAAGTAGATAAGACACAATTCTTCGATAAAATAGAAGCATATGTTAAATTATCAACTAGCAATATAGAAGCATATCTACCATATGGTGTATTAACTGAATATGGTGATTATTATGGCGATGAAGACTATGATGATGACGAATGGGTTAAATATGCAGCTGATATTGATGATTTAGAAGATGACGATGAATTTATTACATTTATAAATGGATTATCTGCAGTAAGTAGTACTGAAGATAAAGATATAGATATTTCTAGTATATTTACTGAAAAGAATTTTAAATATTCAGGAAGAAAAGGATTATTAAAGAAATATACTTTAACAATCGATAAAGATTATATAAAATCATTAGTACCTAAAGAATTATCATCAGAAATGGGAGATGAATTAGACGATTTCAAATTTAATATAGATTTCTATATAGATGGATCTGACTGCTTAAATAAAATTCAAATAGATTTAAAGAAGATCTTTAAAGAAATTACTGGTGAATCAGTAGATAAGTTCTTAATTACTATTAACTTTACTAAGTTAAATAAAACTAAAGTAGAAATTCCAAAAGAAATTAAAAATAATGCGAAAGAAATAAAACCAAAAAAACCAAGTTATTATATTCCATCATATGGAAGTGGAAGTTCTAAAACTCCAATTTCATCAAATGGTAAAGCTTATAAACTTGGAGACACATTTACTTTCGATAATTTAAAAATTACTCTTGATAAGAATTATACATTTACAACAGTTAAAAATTCTTATTCAGAATATGCAGGATCTTCAGTTATCAAATTAGGTGCTACAATTGAAAACGTTGGAACTGAAAAGAATCATTTAGGTATGTTTGATTATCAATTATTTGGTTCTAAAGGAACTGAATTAAAAGATGTAGCAATGGATTTCTATGATGAAGATGATGTGGTTGATTATGCTGGTGATTTAAAACCAGGAGCATCTTACAAAGTATACTTCTACATTTTATATGATGGCGATGGAAAATATAGTATCGACTTCGATAATTATGAAGAAGAAGCATCTGTAGAATTTGATATAGCTAAAAATATTTAAAAAAGTTCATTTTTGAACTTTTTTTAATGTATTATAAAAAAACTCTTGAAATGGGTATATCAAATATGCTAGAATAATCTTTAAGAGAATTAGGGGTAATATATTCAGGGAGGTTTATATGGAATATAATTACAGAAAATTTGAAGAAAGAGAGGCTCTATATCAATACAGAGCAATACTAGAAGAAATTATCACTAAAGGTGAGGATAATCTAAGTCCAATGATTGATCCAGCAACTGGTGAACAACTTAGTACTAGAGAAATTCATGGTATCCAAATGAAATATGATATCTTAGAAAACGGTGCTCCAATCATAACTGAAAGAGATATTAGTGGATTTGCTCCTAGTGCTATTGCAGAAATTTTTGCTTTTATGAATGGCGCTCGTACTGATGAAGAATTAAGAAAGTATGGATGTAAGTTTTGGGGACCTTGGGTTACAGAAAAAAAATGTAAGAAGAGAGGATTGGAAACTGGTGATTTAGGAGAAGGATCATATGGTGATGTTTGGGCTGACTATCCTACATCAGATGGTGAAAGTTTCAATCAGTGGAAAGAAATTGATTTACAAATGAGAGAAAGGCCAGAACTTAAAACACATAGAATTACAAACTGGATACCTAACTACACAATAAGAAATTCAAATCCAAATCATAAACAAAGAGTAGTAGTTTGTCCATGCCATGGTGAAATACATTTTAATATAATCAATGGTAGACTTGATATGACTATGTGGCAAAGAAGTTGTGATGTAGTATTAGGACTTCCAAGTAATTTAACTCAATATACTGCTATGTTTCTTGCAATGGCTGAAACACATAATTTAAAACCTGGTGTATTTTGCCATCAAATAAGTAATGCTCATATTTATAGTAACTCTTTAGAACATGCTAAAATAATGTTAGAAAGAGGATATGCAAATGATTTAGCAGCATTCCCAGATTTAGTAGTAACAGGTCACCATGATAGAGTTTGGGAATATGGAAAAGAAGATTTTGCAATAGAAAATTACCATCCAAAAGAAAAGATTTTAAAAATTCCAGTAGGTGTTTAATATGTTTGAAGTAGATTTTGAAAACGCAACTCCTGAACAACTTGAGGAAGCTGATCTTCAAGGTAAAAGAGTAGGAAAAATTGGAGAACTTGATGAAGAAGCATTACATGAAGCAAGAAAAAAAGGTAAAAAGATAGGACTAGTTCAAGGTTCATGGGACCAATTTCACTATGGACACTTGAGATATATTAAAAAAGCTAAAGAAAATTGTGATTACTTAATTGTAGGTTTAGATAGTGATGCTAAAATACAAAAAAGAAAAGGTAAAAATAGACCTTTAATTCCTGAAGAAGAAAGATATGCAATGATTAAGGAATTAGGTATTAATAAAACAAAAACATATCAAGAAGGTAAAAGTTTAGTAGATGATATAGTAATTAAACCAGTAGATGAAGAAAAATGGGGTTTAATTAAAAGAATAAAACCAGATGTTTTAATTACAATAACTGAAAATTATACAACTACAGAATATAATGAACTAACAGGATATTGTGATTCTATTATAGTTTTACCAAGACAAGCTGAAACATCAACAACAAATATATTAAGAAAAAAATTAATTTCTAATATGGCAGATAAAGTAGATGATTTTGAAAACAAATTAAAAGTTTCTATTGAAGCAACAAGAGATAAATTAGGATTAAATGAAATGACTGAAGAACCATATCCATTTATGAGTGAACATTTAGAAAATTCAACAGATTGGATAAGTCCAGTTGTATGTGCTGCTAAAGTAAAAAACAAATGGTATTTTGGTACTAATCAATGTGATCATACAATATCTAAATATGATTTAAATAATAGAACAGAATTATTTTATTCAACAGTTGAACATGCAGAAATAAATCTATTAAAGAGAATTACTGATATTGGTTCAACAGATACAATTTATGTTTCATTATTTCCATGTGATAAATGTATGAAAACATTAATAGATAAAGGAATTAAAACAATTTATTATTTAGATGATCATCTAGATAAAAATTGGAGTAAACGTTCTCATGAATTAGCACTTAAAAAAGGTATAAACGTTATTAACGTTAGAGAAATTGGAAAAGTTAATGAAGATACATGTGATAAAGTAGAAGATGTAGTAGACTATACAGGATATAAATATATATATCCTCCAAATGTTAGACACCAAGAACAATTGGATATAATGATGAGAAATGAATATAATGATATCGATCCAATTGCACCAGAGGTATTAACTAATGAAGTTATGTTTAATACAGAATGGTGGCATGTATCAAAAAATAAATTTCCTTATCAAGATGAAAATGGCGTTGTTGCTGCATATCATATCTTAATAGTAGCACAAAAACCTGTTTATAGTTTAGATGATATGCCTAAAGAAATGTGGGAAGATTTAAGAAATATTTGGTTACAATTAAAAAATGAATACAATATAGAGGGTGGAGCATTATGCTTTAGATATGGTGATTGTAGTTTATCTGGAGCTTCTCAAAAGAGACTTCATGCTCATATAATTTCACCACAACCAGAAAGTAAATTAAAATTCCCAATAGGTGGAAATAAATGTTTAAAGAAAACTTTAGTAATTAAAACTCCATCAGAGCTTAATTAAGTTTGGTATTTTACCAAACTTTTTTTACACATTTCTAACTTTCTCGCATACATTATAACGAGGAGTGATGATATGTCTTTATATAAAGAAATTGTTACTAAGGCAGTTATAGGTAAAGGTAAAAAATACTTTAAAGATAATTATAGTCTAAACGTAGAAAATGTACCATCTACTATACTTGGATGTTGGGTAATAAATCATAAATTTAAAGGTTATAAAACTAATGATAAAGTAGGAGTAAGTGGTTCCTATGATGTAAATATATGGTATTCATATGATGGAGATACTAAGACTGCAGTAGTAAATAAAAATATCTCATATGATGAATTATTTAATATAAAACTAAAAGAAAACAGTGATTTAAATAATGATACTGATATAATAATTAGATCTTTAAGACAACCTAATTGTACAGATATTAAATCTGATAATAAAACTATCATATTTGACATAGAAAAAGAACTAGGAGTTGAAGTAGTAGGCGATACTAAAGTTAAAATAGCAGTAGAAGAAGATGAAGAACCTTGGGATATATTAGATGATGAATTAAATAATAATGATATAGAAACTATAAATAAAATTGAAGATAATTTCATAAAATAGTACTAAAAGTACTTTTTTGTTTTGTTAACCGAAAAAGGTTGACAATATATATTAAACATGATAGAATTATTACAGGAATTGGAGGTGCTATATATGGCAGTTAAAATTAGATTAAGAAGAATGGGAGCTAAAAAGAGACCTTTTTATCGTATAGTAGTAGCAGATTCTAGATATCCAAGAGATGGTAGATTTATAGAAGAAATAGGATATTATAATCCTATAATGGAACCAGAAGAAATCAAATTAGATAAAGAATTAGCTATGAAATGGTTAAAAAATGGTGCTACTCCTACAGATACAGTTAGAGATATTTTAAGTAAAGAAGGAGTTATGAAAGAATTTCATGAATCTAAATTTACTAAGAAAGAAGCTAAAGCTGAAAAACCAGCTAAAAAAGAAACAACTAAAAAAACAACTAAGAAAAGTGGTAAATAATTATGGAATTAGTTAGTTTAACAGAATATTTAGTAAAAGAATTGTTACCAAATACTGAAGTAACAGTAAAAGAAATAGAATCTGAAGGAGATACTGTAATTCAAGTTTTAGTTCCAAATGAATGTATGAGTAGTATAATTGGAAAAGGTGGAAATATCGCTAATTCAATTCGTACAATAGTACAAGCTGCTGCATATGTTAAAAAACTTGGAAGAGTAAGAGTCAATATTGATTCATTATAAAATTGGAGTAATCCAATTTTTTTTATTGAATAACAATATTTATTGTGCTATAATATAAAATCAAGGAGGTAAAGTATGATTAGTTTATTTAAACAAATGAAGGATAATAAGGTGCAAAAAAATTCTAAGATAGCGTCAAAACAACTACATATAAAAGAGACAAAACAACTTGAAAGTTACAAATCACAAGACAGGAAAGCACAACAAAAATTAAAAGAGATTATTGAGTACAATCCTGAAGTTGCACTTGATTTAGAGGATAAAGTCCTTGAGTTAGGATATATAGGGCTATTAGAAACTTTTGCTGAAAAGGTTCCAGGAGCTAATGTTAAGAGAATTCAAGAAAAACTTTTAGAACAAAAACTAGACGAATTATTTTTAGATGATGATGTAAGAGATAGTGCTTTGTATTATAGAGCAAATGTATTAGTTCAATTTGCAAAAAACGTAAAGGGTGCAGATGTTGAAGCCATTGCACAAGTGATAATTGATAGTGGGGATTATTATTCTAATTATCAATTTGCGAAGGAAATTGAGACTTCTGATTTAAAAGCTCATATGCATGCTGCTTTTTCAAAATATACTGATCCTGATTATTATTCATTTTTGCATAAAGATTTTATACAACTTTGCATTGAACGTGGGATACCTTACATAGCAGAAGAACCTGTAATAAACAGAGCCAAAGTAAATAAATTGATTAAAGAATTTAATAATATACAATAGTAAATTGGAGTAATCCAATTTTTTTTATTTAATTATTGTAATAAAAAGTTATATATATTATAATAATATATAGGTGATAGAATGAAAATAAGATTACTAAGTATACTTGCAATCGCTTTAATTTTTATACCAATATTTTATTATGGGGGAATACTATTTAATATAGCATTCTATTTAATAACAATATTTGGATTTAGAGAATTTATAAAGGCACGTGATAAAGAAACTCCTGATTTTATAAAATTTATTTCTTATTTAATGATAACTTTTGTATATTTTGAAACAGCTCTTGATGAGGGATTAAGTTTTATAATAGATTATAGATTATTATCAGGATTATTCTTAATAATGTTACTTCCTGTAGTTTTATATAGGAATGAAAAAAAATATAATGTTAAAGATGCATTTTACTTATTAGGAGGATTATTATTCTTAGGTTTTTCTATACCACTTTTTGGTGTATATAGAGAATTAGGACTTAGAGTAATAGTATATTTACTTTCAATAACAATTACTTCAGATACATTTGCATACTTAACAGGAAAACTAATTGGGAAACATAAATTACTTGAAAAAATTTCACCTAATAAAACACTTGAAGGTTTAGTAGGTGGAGTATTAATGGGTACATTTATGGGAACTATGTTTTTTACATCAGTTATTTCTGTAGACATTAATATAATTAAAATTACAGGTATAACATTATTCTTATGTATTGTAGGTAATATGGGTGATTTACTTTTTTCAGCAGTAAAAAGAACATATGATATTAAAGATTTTTCAAATATAGTTCCAGGTCATGGAGGAATACTTGATAGAATTGATAGTATAATATTTGTTATGTTAGCATTTACATTTTTTACAGGAATATTATAGGAGGAATTATGACAATTATATATTTTATATTAATATTAGGTATTACTGTTTTTGTACATGAATTAGGACATTTCATGTTTGCTAAAAAATTTGGAGTACATGTTTATGAATTTTCTATAGGTATGGGTCCAAAGTTATTTAAATTTAAAAGAAAAAATGATGAAACTGATTATTGTATAAGATTATTGCCAATAGGTGGTTTTGTACAAATGGCAGGAGAAGAGATAGAAGTAGATGAAGATATACCAGAAGACAAAAGACTTCAATCTAAACCAGCATTTCAACGTTTCTTAATAATGATTGCAGGAGTTACAATGAATTTTGTACTTGCAATAATAATTCTATTTATAATAGGTTTAACACATACAATATCTATGGATAATGTATATATTGATGAAAGCGCTATACCTGGATTAGAAGATGGAACTAAAATAGTTGCAGTCGATGGACATTTTGTAAATAACTATGATAAATTAGCACTTGAATTAACATGTGTAGGAGATAAAGATTTTACTATAACAGTAAAAAATAAAATAGGTAAAAAGAATATAAGTATATCTCCTGTTGCAGTAGGTAAATCTAATTTAGTATATGGTATTGATTATGGATTTAATGTTGCATATGAGGATGATAATTTTGTAGTTAAAGATTCTAAGATAGAAAATCTTAAAGATGGTAGTATATTAACTACAATTAATGGAGAAAAAATAAACGATTATACAAGTTTATTACATCTATTAAAAGATTCTGAAGATAATCCTGTATTAGGATATACTTATAATGATGAAGCAAATGAAATAGAACTTACAACAACTGAATTAACTAAAGATGAATTAACAGGATATAATTATGGTTTTTATTTAAAAGGAAAGCCTAGAAAAGGATTTTTAGCAGCTTTAAAATATGCATTCGTAAAATTCTTTAGTACAATTGAACAAATGATATTTACTGTATATTATTTAATAATAGGTAGATTAAGTGCTAAATTATTATCTGGTCCAGTTGGTATATATAATGTAGTAAGCGTATATTCTAAAACTGGATTAACTAGTATAATGAATTTACTTGCACTTATTTGTATTAATGTAGGATTTATTAATATATTACCACTTCCAGCATTCGATGGAGGACATGTATTATTTATTGTAATAGAAAAAATAAAAGGTAGTAGGGTAAATCCAAAAGTAGAAAACATAATACATACGATAGGTTTTATACTTCTTTTAATACTTATGGTACTTGTAACTTATAATGATATTGTAAAATTGTTTTGATTTATAACATTTTTTGTAGTAAATTAGTATTAGGGGATGAGGTTATGGAACGATTAGGATATGTATTCGTCGATGTTATGGAGGGTGTACGACATGCCAAACTACCTATTAAAGATGAAGCGTTTATATTAAGAAGCATATATGCCCATAAAGATGAAATATGTAAAATGTTTGTTAAAAAAGGTGATATTGATCGTATTAGTATGCACAACGACATAATAAGAATTACTGAAGTAACCCTTTATGATAATGGTTTATATATAAAAATAGAACAACCTAGAAAAATAGACTTTTATGATATTGGAGAAGTAGTACTAATCATTATGAGCGGTGATATGAATGGTTATAGTGGTACTTTATTGTGTGTAATGAGTGCAGATCATGGCAGATATGTTATAGATAACTATGAAGAAGGATTAAAAAAATATCACAATTTCTATGATAAATTAGGTAACAAAGTAAAAATTATGACTGATGAAGAGTTATATGAAGACTTACTAAAAAAAGAAAAAGCAAAGCCATTATTTAAAAGAAGAGGTAAGGATTCACTAAGAGCAGAAGTACATCTAACTGGCGAAGAAAATATGAAACTGTTAGATAAATATTTTAAAAGTATTGATACAATTATTGAAGAAAGATTTCCAATGAACAGATTGGATGGAATATCATATCAAAAAATACTAAAATAACACGTAAAGTGTTATTTTTTAAAAAAAACATAAAAAACTATTGTAAAAAAATAAATTTTACGTTATACTTATATAGTCATATGTTTTTTTGGGCTTGTAGCTCAGCTGGTTAGAGCGTTCGTCTGATAAGCGAGAGGTCGCAGGTTCAAGTCCTGCCAGGCCCACCATTTTATGGCCGGTTGGTGAAGCGGCTTAACACACATGCCTTTCACGCATGCATTCACGGGTCCGAATCCCGTACCGGTCACCATATGATAATTAAAGTTCTTCTATAAGAACTTTTTTTGTGTTATAATTATATTGTTATTGCCCCTTAGCCAAGCGGTAAGGCGGTGGACTCTGACTCCATTATGCATAGGTTCGAATCCTATAGGGGCAACCATGCTGGAATAGCTCAGTTGGTAGAGCAGCTCCCTCGTAAAGAGCAGGTCGTAGGTTCAAATCCTATTTCCAGCACCATTTTAGTTTTGGATACTTTACATTATTAAACTTTATGATATAATAGTTCATACGAGATGGGGGAATAGGTATGGCAAAAAAACTAGTGTTAACAAGTCACGAAATAGAGTTTTTAAGATTAATGGGAGTGGCATATAAAGATGGGATTTTTACTGAAGATAAAACTGGTAAAACTTTTGAAGTGACAATTAAAGAAAGTCATAATGATAATGGACGTTTAATGTATACTAGTTATATATATAGAGCATCAGTTTTTTCAATGTTTGAAATAATTAGGCATGCAGGTAAAACCACGCAACCAAATTTAGTATTAATATCAGCTTCAGTTGGACCTTATAAATATTTTTTAAAGGAATATCCAAAAACACGTGATGGACATCAAAGATTACAGGTTGGTAGAGCAGATGGAACTTTAAAAGTTGAATCAAGTTTGAACGTTGAGAG
>JAEEGL010200220.1_pt1 | contig 13449 bp, 14 predicted proteins | sample 9134231 | NCBI WGS metagenome assembly JAEEGL01 (sample SAMN16246548, study PRJNA631951) | gut metagenome | biome: gut microbiome; feature: rumen; material: fiber-attached | host: Bos | place: Iran: Karaj | collected 2018-10 | reverse complement strand
CTTCTTCAACGCCCCGGCATAGACGGCATACTCCGAAACTTCGTTGATGTGGCAAACCGCCACATCTGAGGGTTCAATCCCCATCCCGGCAAGTTTGCGCAGGAAAAGCCGTTCGTTTTGTCCGCGTTGCAGATACGGGAAGTAGTCGCTGCTGCCAATTGTCTTTCGTGGAAAACGCGCAACAGGAATTCCATCAATCACATAGTCGTCACCCGTGTCAACCGTCATCACGCGCACAGTGTAGTCGCCGTTCCGCATCAGCGCCTTCACGGCGTCATAGCAGAACCCACCACGCCAAGATTCTGGCGACGGGAAAAACGGCGTCATGTAGAGATAGGTTTTCTGGGCGTCATTCATCCAATTGCGCTGAGAAACTTTTCTATGCTTTCATCAACAAGTAAATCCAGCCGATCCAAAGCGCCATTCACCATCCCCCTCAACGGAGACAAGAGCAACCTGCGAATCATATCGATGGCAAGACATGTTATGAAAACAAGACACGCAACCCCCATGCATGAGAGGGAATAGGGACAACCGACATCTGTTAGGAAAGACTTCATTGCTTTAATAGTATCAAATCCAAAATGATTTGTGTGGATAAGGTAGATGGAAAACAGCGAAGGTCCGACAAATGAACATATTCTATCAAGCCATACGGGAAGAGCCAACCTTTTGCATTTGCTGAAACAAACCCCGGCAACCATAATGGAGAACGGGGAAGAATATGCTCCTAGGCAAAGCGGGTATATCGCTGTAATTGAAATCAAAACGGCCAAGCCCCAACTCCGCATAACTTTTCCATCAAAATCAAGTACTCGCCATGTCCCTGCTAAAAGATATATTCCCATAAACAGAAAACCGGAATAGTTTTGCAGCCCGGCACTAGTTGGGAGCCAACTGCGGAGAAGCGGAAGTTGTGCGACAAATGACCATCCAATAACACAAATCATTGTAAAAACGACAGCATAGAATCCCTCCTTCTGATGTATCTCGCGAAGCGCCAGATTTAGGAGTGGGGACATTAACATCAAAACGGCGTACGCATTCAAGAACCAGTAATCTTTAAGCGTATAGACTAATCGTCGGATAAACCCACCACACGTCACAGGATCACAATGGTAAAAAAAACATGTGTTTACTACTGCGGCGAATAGACCAAGCCCATATAATTTCACCAATTTTGACAACTTGAACCGGATTCCAAAATATCCAGAGATGAATACAAATCCACAAACACAAGCGAGCAGAATGGAAGTGGCAATTTTCGAACCAACCCCATTGCCTCCTTGCGACACGGAATGTAGCATGCAGATACCGAACATTAAGAGAGTTCGATAGAATTCGATTCCGGGGATACGCCCCTTGGCTCGCTTGTCACTACTTGAATGCATGGGTCTTCACCGTAAAACGCATTTTCTTTACAATACGCCTCCACAAGGCAGGAGCTATCTGGAAAAAGGGAAGCCGCGCCCTGCGTTGTATGTCAAACACAGAGACCATCGCGCCGTTTACGATAATCTCATTGTAAGTATGTTTATACGCATGAGGTGAAGTCTGTCGGTCCAAAAACAATTCGGCTGGACCTTCCTCATAGCGCGTTGGCGTAATGGCCAAAACGGATACCTTGAACAGCCGCTTGCCATAACATCCATGGCAATCCTGCGCCATTCGGAACAGCTGGCCGTCCCGTTCCAGAAAAGCACCACCGCATCGCCGCAACCGAGGCGATTGATTGATTCGATTCCAGCAGGAATGCCGTTCCCACGGTCCCGTCAGCGCAGGGGCGTGCCAAAGTTCCGCATGCTCATGGGGCGGGATTTCGTAACAGGCGAGGTAATAATGACCGTCCTTCCTAAGCAGAGTCGCGTCCGCAAAAGGCCGGTTGATCAAGGTCGCGCGTTGTTCCCAGCGGAATGGGAAATCCTCCGCTTCATAGAGGCAAACCGTCCCGGAGGCGCTTTGCTCCGGAATCATGTACACATGGCCGTCTTCTTCAAAAACCTGCGGATAGCTCATGTGCCAGGGCTGCTCCAGTACGATTCCCTGGAACACCCACCGTCCCTTTTCCTCCTTTAGACAGCCAATCTTGCCCTTCCAGTCGGAGCCGACAGTTTCGTAGAAGAGCCAATTGGCCCCTTTGTAATGGAACAGGAAGGGGTCTGCGACAAACGACCGTTTCCAATCATGCCCTTGTCGGCCGGGGTCTGCCCACGTTGGCCTCCCACCGTCTCTCTGCACATACGAGCGCCACCCCTGCTCGTAGGCATAAGCATACCAGCCATTATAGAGATATTGAAGGAACCGACAGAATGTCATGCGCTTTTTCATGGTCGCCAAAACTCGAAACCTCGATATAACCCTAAACCTTCTCCAATAAGATTTCCATGAACTTTGTCATGTCATCGTTGACCTTACGCCAATCGTAGCGCAATGCCATCTTAACCGCAGCAATGCTCATTTGCTCCGTGCGAACAGGGTCGTTGACGAGTTCGAATGTGCGGCGGACCGCAGTTTCCATGTCACGGCATGGGATGACAATCCCCGTCTCCCCTTCCCGGACATATTCGACCGATCCGGGAAGATCGTTGGAAATGATGGGAAGCCCCAGGGAGAGGAACTCCGGTAGTTTGATCAAATAGTTCCACTTGAGGCTCTCCACGTCGGGGTAGAGGTTCAAACCATACGTTGCCGTGGCCAGATAGGGGAGCGCCTCGTCCCGTTGAATGCCGCCAGGCATGATGAGCCGGTCGGCGGGAACTCCGTGGTCAACCATGTATTGGAACACCTCGCGGTCAAGTCCTCCGCCAATCCACACGAGCGACACGTCATTGTCCATCTTCCAAAGGCGGACGAAGAAGTCGGCGGCATTCCAGCAGTTCTTCAGTTCGCTTACACGGCAGGCCAGCGCAAGCCGTTTTGGCACTTTGCGAATACCTTCCGCAATCGAACGATTCTTCCAATAGGTTGTTCCATTGGGGAAGAAATGAATCTTCGCCAAGGTTTTTCTCAAACACTTTCCCTTCCAGAAACCTGGATGATGCACCAGAAGAAGCCCCTTTGAAAGCCAAACGGCCAGGTTCATCAAGCAAATCATCACCCACTGCCTCGCTTGAGCGAAGACGCCTTTCCTATCCCATAGTGTCATCCCTGGAGGATCCCAGCAAACGAGAACGATGGGGACACCGGAAAAGAGAGAAAGGAGGATGCTGGTGAAGAAGGTCTGTTCATTGGACACCGGGAAATGCCACGCCCTCACTTTGCCCCGGTAGTGGCGAACCAGTTTCAGTATCTGCCAGGTGTTCTTCGGTGCAAAAGGTGCCTCGACGACGCTTCCTTTCGCCTCTGGCGGGATGAGTTCCCGTCTACCGGGTGGCACAATCAGAATCCCACTCAAAGACTCACCAACCATCCGAATGCGTTGACGCGCGTTGGAATTATCCGCGTAACACATAACGTCGCCCATTACAGCATAGGCAATCGGCAATGAAGAGTTCATGTGGACCTGATGCGTCATTTGCCTTCTCGTCTGGTCTCCTGCTTGTCCCGTGTAGCTAGTCATCGACTCACTCTCAACTCTTCTACTCCATCGTGTTTTGCCTCGTTCTATCAGACTGATCTTTGTGGAGATGGGCATTTCCTGCACCAGACCGGAATTCGCAGAACATAATATACTAGTTTGGTGAAGTCCTTGTTGTATTTCGTCCGAAATACCGGTATAGATAGCTTAAAGGAGAAATTGCGCCCTCCTTCACGGACGAAATTCATAGTTATACGGCAAAAAAACGCATTCTTCGGAAGCGGCGGAATATTGAGGGAAAGCTTTTCTTTGATTTCCGGGAAATGGCCAAATAGCCGTTCAAGAGCCTGGTCATTCTCACCGCCGTAGAGATTCTCATTGCAAAGACAATCTTCTTGAGTGCCGGAAATCAACGGCAAGTGAATTCGGCCAGCGACGGCATTTATGGAAGTGCCTTTCAAAATAGCCATTGCCCAGAACCAGATGTCATCATTTTTCGGTGTAATCAGCTGGGCAAGGCCCATATCTGTGACGCGGGAATCAAAACAATTTGGCGGATAAAGAACACCTCCAACGCCAGTCAGAAAAAAGTTGTTTGAGACGCCCCCGACGTCGGAGTCCTGTATCCATTCACTATAACGCGCAACTTCGCCGCTCCGACTTGTAATAACATGCGCACGCAAGGAGTTCACGGCTTTGGGATTGTCATGCCATGCATGTAAAAGCCTTTTCAGCAAATCCGGCGGATACAGGACATCGTCATCGACGGTGACAATGGCACAGTCAGGATACTTTTTTAGAGCATGAACGAGTTTGTTGTATGGGCGGTAGTTATTGTCACCCCAGTCGATTTCGAAGTTCGTTTCCTGAGTGAGCGTGAGGAGACTCTCAGGAAGATCCCTATCTCCGTCTGGAAATTCCTCATGCGTGAGCCAGAGGACGATTTTCCAAGGTCTTATAGTCTGTGCAAGGAGGGAACGGATTACCTGATCAACCGTCTTGATTCGGAGAGGGAAGGAGGTGAGAGAAATGATGACATTGGGCGTGTCGTTGTTCATTGCGTTGTTCCTCAAACGTCTGCTTTCTTGCTAGTGAAACAACCGAAGCATGGTAAGATGTGACAAGAATTTCCTGCAAAGTGCCACAAGGATATCCGATTTCGAACGGGAGCGCAAGCCCATCCTGCTGATTGAATGAGATGTGGAGTGATTATCATAGATTAATGAACTGAGTCGAGATATGAGGTAAAGCTCTGAAGAGTAACGAACATCTTGGCCACTCCATCACGTGCTCTGCGATGCAATTGGGCTTGAGAATCTGCCAAGAAATGTTTATTAGGCATCTTCCAGTTATCCCCATAATTGTACTTCAGAAAGTCATCTGCCGCACATGGGATGGGTACATTCATGCCATGAATCGCCATGTATGTGACGTCCATGTTACCGGGCTTGTCAATGCGCGTAATCTTACGGGCAACGTGGTTTTCGCCTTCTACTGAAAACATATCATAAATCAGTGAAAAAAGCCGCCCGTCATTTTCGCGAAAGACATAGAAGAAATCGACTTCTATCTTTTTGTATAAGAATGTTATCTCGGTAACTTGACCCTGCCAAACAAAGGACCTCAAAAAGGTAAAGCCATTATTCAACATGCTGGTGAGCAAATGTCTGGGGGACAACTTGCCGTATGGAAGACTAAAATCGATGTCATCATCATGCGGGATGAAGCCTTGCTCACGGACCAACCCAAGGAGCGTCCCATAATCCACGAAGTACCCGGACTCCTCATTGACCAAGGCAGTTCCAGCTTTTTTAAGCACATCCCACCCATATCTTTGCAACCGCAAGCACGCCTTGCGGTGATGGCGTTTCTCGCGTGTAGTCTGATAAAACTGGGTAAACCTCCGTCCCGACTCCGTGTGACAGATCGTCCACCGAATAAAAGTCAACAATGGTTGGATAGCACTTCTCATAGCGTCTCCACCTTTCATTTACTCATTTTACACCCTCGCCCACCTGTTAGTAGCAGAAATACTGTAGAAGAGAAGCGATTTACACACGCACCCATGACAAGTGATAACAATAATGCCATAGGAGGAATAATGAACATCAACAATACTGCGACCCTGTTAGACTTCTCAAGAAAGAAGCGCCCCATTGCCAGAAGATATCCCGTTGGAATCATGTGCAAACAATAAACCCAGAAGGTCTGTCGCATCCACCATGGAAGCGTAAAGTCCCTCTGGACGCGTGGAAAGTGATCGTAAAGTCCCCACAGGAAAGTCATAAGCGCTGCCGGCAGAATTGCCGCACATTTACGCCATGTCAAATCATCAACGAGTAGTAAAAGGACTATAATCCCGCTAACCACAACTGTCGATTTAGGCACATGGTTTTTGACCCACGTACACTCCGCCAACATCATGCCAAAGTAAAAGTAGCCTAGTCCCCGCGACTGATATGTAACGAAAGGTATGCTAAGGAAAGGGCTTGCAAACGCACACACGCATGCTAAGCAAAAACCGATCCACTTTATTCGGCGAATCATAAAGATGAACAAAGGCGAAAAGATGAAGATGGAAATTAGCGTGCGTACGTACCAAAGCGGCACATTGCCAATCGGCACAAACTCAATGCCAAAGAGGTCGATAAGACTTCGCCCAAATGTTCCAGATTGTATAAATGTCCGCTCAAACAAACTTCTCCCTGCAATATGGTTGCTCCACAAGACCAATGGCAACACGGACACGGCCCCAATGATACACCACATCAAATAGGGCACCACGAGCGTTCGCATCTTTTTCCTGAGTGTCGTTTTCCAAGCCCCTAGTCCGTTGCGCCACAATTCTCCCGTCCTCCAAAAGAAGAACCCTGAAACAACGAAGAAAAAGGGAACGGCCCAAGAAGTCAGACTCGATCCCATGAAATGCAGAAGTACGGTCTCCCACGTAACAATATCCCCACCACCAACAATGTCCGATGAGTGGATGAACATCACCGCCAGCATCGCACAGAACGAAAGGACGGATATCTTCAAGCTGAATCTCAAGTCCGTGTACATTCGATTCAAGACCATCTATCACGCCACACTATTTGAAACTTGGCCAAGTATCCATTTGTCCGCAAAAGGCACTTTGCCCACCTCCCGGAGACTGACCCCATCCGCAACGAGGCGAAAAGAATCAAGAAAAAAGGATGGAACCGTAACGAACGGATTGCGTCATTGGCCATTAATTCCTGGTACACATCCCTCTGCAATCGGGCTGGAAGAGTGGAGTACTGCTTGATCATTTCAGCCGCCAGGCGCCGCCGGAAACCAAAGGGGACCTGGCACCAGGTTCGGTCAAAGACCTTTCGCATGAAATAGACCTTCACGGCGGAGGAATCGCCATCCAGATTCAATTCAGGATGAAAACTGGCACTCCCCGGCGTGACATTGTACTGCCCCACCTCGTCTTGCAGATAGTAGGCATCGGAAACGGCAGCCGTTCCCGCCCAGCACAACGTGTCAAGCGTCACGAGATTCCAGGTGAAGATGTCAAATTTCTGACGTGCCGTCTCCAATGACGACTTGCGCAGCATGACCGTTGGCGTAAGGATGGTCAAACCCCGCTTCACCCGCCAACTCTCAAAGAGCAGCTGCTTTAGGAACGAATGTCCGTCCATGAATCCCGGCCTGAAAAGAAAGCCATCCCATTTGAAGTCGACGCCTGTTTCAACGACGTGGATGACACCCCCGCCGATGCAAATCCCAACAGATGGATGTGCCCGGAAAACATCCACCTGTTTCTGCAACTTGCGCCTGTCGATCCAGCAATCATCCCCCTCAAGTATGGCAAGAAAATCCCCGCGGCATCGATGCGTGACGCGAGGGCCGTTCCCACACATTTTGAACACATTTTCGTCCGACCAGAGTACGCGAATCTTTTCTGGAAACTTCTTCTGGTACGCCATGCAGATTTCGCGCGTCTTATCCTGGGAGCAATCTTCCCCAATCACAATTTCATATTCAAAATCCGTTTCCTGGTCGAGCGCGCTTTCAATGGCCTTGCCAATGCTCTTTTCATGATTGTACGTCGTCATCACGACGGAGACTACTGGGTGACGCGGCAAGAGCGCCGGTTCCGATGTCTCACGACATGGAATTTGGTCGACAGGCGTTCGCAGCTCAATCGGCTTCCCGCGTAAAATCTCGAGTTCTTGCTTGAGCGCGCTCATCTTGACAAAAGCCTCAAATTACATTTTTCGACTAAGCCGGGGAAGCGCCTCGCAAGACGCGGTCCCAGAATCTTCCAGTATTCACCCAGCGCCCTTAATTTCAACAACCAGGCAAAAGAGCCATAGACCAACACGCCCAGAACGACCTGCGGAATCAGAACGATTAACGTCGCCAGAAAAGATGACGGGACAAGCGCGGCAACGTATGTCCGCGCGAATCCAATCGCATACACCACGATTCCCATGAGAGAACTTCCTAGCAAAGCCGGTGCCACATCCCGAAGTTGGGACGCAAGGGAATAACCTATAATCCGCTTGACGGGGCGTGTATTAACAAAGACGGAAAACGGATCAAACACAAAAGTAGTTACGGCCATAAAAACAACCACGCCATATCGAACAGAAATCGCCATGAGCCCTAAACCTACCAATTTCTTCAAAATTTCAAGTTTTAGAAAGACATCGCTGTGTCCAAGGGCAAGCAAAGTGAATAGATTAATCGTATGGAAAGGATACACGGCGAATGAAAAACAAGAGATTTGCACGTACGGTACGCATGGCAACCATTTTTCCCCAAAGAGCAGGAACACAGCCGCTGGCGCGCAGACGGCCAACCCCATCATCAGGGGGAACACCAGGAAGGTCGAACAAAGCAGCATCTTGCGCATGCCTAGGCGCACTTTATCCATCTGATCCTGCAGCTGAGCCATCGCGGGAAAAGCGATGACATTGATTGTACCATCAATTGCACTCATAAGGATGGATGGCAGATTTTTCCCTTTGTTGACAAGCGCCAGATCTTCTGGCGTATAGAGTTTGCCGATCAAGAGGCCATAGAGATTCAAATAGGTCTTATTAATCAATGACACGCAGGTCACCTTCCATCCGAACTGGAAGAGCGCGCGGACCGCGGTCCAGGAGAACATCAACTGCGGCCTCCACGCAATAATGAACCACTTCGACACAACCCCCACAAAACCACCGCCAACCTGACTCCAGACGATTGCCCAGGGGCCATAGCCCAGAAATGCCAGCGTCACTCCTATCGTCGCAGTAGTGGCAAGTCCTATCAGGCTGATTTTAAAACTTCTGTCAAACAGAAGATTCCGCGTCAACTCGGCATTTTGCACGGAGTTGATGCTGCCGAAAATCAGTGTGAGCGCCAAAAGCCGCAGGATGGGCACGAGAATGGGCTGCGCATAGAATCGGGCGATAACGGGAGCCGAAAAGAAAAGAATGAGGTAAAATATAGATGCCAACGAGAGGGAAAGGTAAAATACGGAATTGAAGTCCAGTTCTGAGGCATTCTTCTTTTGTACGAGCGCATCCCCAAATCCTGCATCCACCAGCGAACCGCTAATCGCGATGAAAATCGTCAGCAGTGCGACCACGCCATAGTCCGAAGGGGTCAGCAGGCGCGCAAGGATGAGCGTCACCCCAAATCCAACAAAGAGATTCCCGAACCTCTCAAGGAGTGCCCAAAGCGACCCCCGAACTACTTTTTGTTTGAGCGAGTCCATGTTAATAATTTCTAATGGTCCGAACACGTACCTCTTCCATCAATCTAGCCTGCTGTAGGTTTTGGTCATATTCACTGCTAAAATCGATTTGCAAAATTTTATCACATAAATATGTTAGCATATTACAGAAATGATCATCCATAAAGGTCTGCGCTTGATGACCTTCGCGTGTCTCTAATATCACTGGCGCTGCAAAATCAGGACGCGCAGTAAACGCGCGGGTCGTGGTGATTTTGCCTTCTTTGCCCCAAATCTCGTAACCGTTTTGGTAGAAGTGACTGAAGCCGTAGGCTGTCTGAACAGGCACCCCGTCTGCCGTCCGCAACATGATCGACCCCGTGAGATCCACGTCATCGCCAATGCCATCCTTGTCCGGGCGATTGGCATCGTCCATCGCGGCAAGAACCGCCAAATCGTCTCCGAGCAGATAACTTGCGGCTTTGAGCGTGTACGCGCCGTTGTCCAGCAGGGCACCGCCGCCCAGCTCCCTTGAATAGCGAATGTTGGCCGATCCTTCAGGAAACGGCGGAATGCCAAAGCGAACAACCACCTGCCGCAAAGGGCCAATCGCCTTCTCCTGCAGAAGCCTCTTCACATAGAGATTCTGCGCGTGGAAGCGGAACTGGAAACTCTCCATGAGCAGAAGGTGGCGCTCGCGCGCCAGTTTGACAAGACGCGACACCTCCTCGTATGTGCAGGCGAGCGACTTTTCACAAAGTACATGCTTGCCCGCCTGAAGGCACTTCGCAACCCACTCGGCGTGAAGCCCCGTGGGGAGCGGACAGTAGATGAGATCAACATCTTCCGCCCCAACAAGTTCGTTATAGGAACACGGACGCGCCCCATACTGCCCGGCGAACGCCTCCGCTTTCTCCGCCGTACGACTTGCAATCGCCATCAACTGAAACGACGGATGAGCAGCAAATGCCGGCGCAAGCGACCGCTTCGCAATTGCCGCACATCCAAGAATGCCAACATGGATGCTCACTTCATCATCTCCTCGTCAACTTTGTTCAAGAATACTTGATACTCGCGTATCTCCTTCGGTGCCGCCACATCATAATGTTCATCCGCAAGAACTAGTAGCACTGTTTCCGCCTCGAAGTCGCTCATTTCTCGCCACACTAATCCTTCAATCACGAGTCCTTTATCTGGCTTATCAAGAATATATGTTTCAACAGGTCTTCCGCCACCATAGTCACACCTCACCTTGCATGAACCATGCACACAGATTAGAATCTGGCGAAGATCCAAATGGGCGTGTTGACCGCGTCCTTTGCCATCAGGAATGCCGTACATATAGTAGATCCGCTTAACATCAAAGGGTACGGCGTCGCGGCCTACTTCAATGGGAAGCAGATATCCCCGTTCATCGCCAACCGGCTTTAGCAGCACCTCATAGACATTCTGAACCATAATTAACCTCACAGCATCGAAATAAGGCTTCGAACTTGAATATTCAAGTAATTGTTAAAACGCAGAAACTCTTTAATCTGAGACATCGTCATCCAAAGGAAGTTGTCGTATACGGGAAGATTAACAGATCCGTCTAACTCGTATACAATATTGCGGTTCTGTTCGTGAAAGAAGCGCCCCCCTTCCTCACTCTGCATCGTCTCAAACAACTTTGTACCAAGAAGTCGCTCCCCAAGATAGTCAAAAAGATAACACGGACGACGTTCAGGCACTTCGGTTCGATAATCTCCTGTCAAACATTGGATTGTCGGAGCCAGTTCCACAACATCGAAGTTTCCACACTCAACTTTCGCCTGAAGGAGATAGTGGTCGACGCCCCGTATTTTTTGCTTGAAAAGGATGCATATTCCCTCCTGCATTGGCTGAACGATTGGTTGACACCATTCCGCAACCTCACGATTAGCGATGGTTACATTTACACCCAATATTCGAAAGAATTTACAATCAGGCCGAACAATCTCGTCTGGCGTAATCTTCCACTCTCGAACCCTTCTGAGAGGTATTTTCTCTGTCTCAAGTTCATAGGTACTTTTCAACGCGCTGAGCCGATGCAATATGTCATCTATTGTCATCAACGAGGCACCAGTTAATGGGGCCTTCTCCTCTTTCAATCCAGACAGAACCGTGCGCGTATCCATGTTCACCGTGTTGTCCCGGCGCATGAGCACCTTAATCTGTCCAAGCGTGAGCCAGCGGAAATCCTCGCCAACTTCAATTTCATCCTCTACGCGAATGATGATATTGCGGTTACGCTTGCGCAGAAACCGGGCGCCCTGCTCGCTCTGAAGCTGGTCAAGTATGATTTGATCCGGCCTCGCATTCTGGAAGTACTCCAAATAGGCGGGTTTCTTGCCTCCATGCACCTGGGTGTAGTTTGAGCGCGTGGCCTGCAAGGTGGGCGACAGCTGCACGCAGTTCACATTGCCGGGTTCTATCTTTGCCTGAAGGAGAAAATAAAGAACACCGTCGAACTCCTTGCAAATGATGCCGAGGTAGCCAACTTCAGGCTGGCTGATGATTGGCTGCGTCCAATGGTGTTCAAACCCCGTATTTGTCCGCACGTCAATCCCGACAATCGAGAAGAACTTCCCCGTGTCGTGAACAAGATTCCCGGTTTCGCGGTCGAAGTGCCACCCCTTCAAATCGGCAAACGGGACCTCATCGACCCGGACCGCGACTTCGCGATTGCGCCGTTCAATCCACTCCAACACCTCATCCGTCGAGTTAAACGGATTGTCACAGGTCAGCAACGATTTTATCAGAGGCTCCATGTGTTTCTACAGATAAAAAACCTCGCATCTGTGATCACGTTGGCGATGGAAGACACCTAGAACATGTGGGCAAATCAAGGGGAAATGGTGACCGGATCGGGAGAAGATTCTTCAATGGGTTTCAAAACCGGAAAGAAATCCATTTGAAGGGCATGGGCAAACTTGGCCGCAGTTCGGAAGGAGATGTTGACGTCGCCGGAAAGCACCTTGGTGACGTATGGCCGGGAAACCTTCATGCGCTTCGCGAGCGCCGTCTGCGAAAGGCCCAGGGCCTTCATCCGAAAAATGAGCGTCCGCAAAAATGCCGAACCGATCCTGTCAGCTGAATTCATGGTTAGTATTGTAACCGATTAGTTACGTTTGTGTCAATGGAGAAATGCAAAGGTGGTTTGACGCGGCAAGGGCACGTTCCCGCAGCAGCGGGAACGTGCCCTTACCTTGTCAAACCATCAAGCTCGGCGAACGGAATGACATGGACAACCCCTTCATCGACCTTGATATCCTGGCGCTGGCCTTTTGTGACGATGATTCCCTCCTTCAAGGAAAAGCGCCGCATGGCGGAGGCGAGTCCGTCAATCTCGCGCTTCATGTCGGTCTGGGTTATCCGGACACAGGCCTGCACGGTCTGTCGTGGAATATGGTGTTCCATGCAGACGAAATCGCATTCCCCGCCATCGTCATGGTAGAAGATGTCGCGATAGCGCCGCGATCAATCATAAGCACCCCATCTTGTTAAATGCAAAATACCAATTTTGGCACTTGCCATTTGCCAATCTTGACGATTAGTATTGTACACGATGACTGTCATTCTGTCAATCAAGAATTAACCTAGGGTGGTTTGACAAGGTAAACGCCTCCACCCCGTTTCGCGGGTGGAGGCGTTTACCTTGTCCGGCCACCGTCGACATTATGAATTGTACAAAATTTAGGGCGTAATCGTCCAGTTGAATCCTACGATTCCGCCCTTTCTACTGGGATCTTCCGTTCGGCTTCCCAGAGGCCGTGGAGGTTGCAGTAGGCAGTAGCGTGGAGGGTGCCGGACTGGGGAAGCGTAACAGTCGCCTTGAAAACCGGCGCAGTAAAGAAATTCGGTCCATGGGCGCGAAACTCGGCGCGGACGAGTTCGACGGGCAGCTGCGATCCGTCCGCGACGAAGTAGAGCGCCGCCCACGCGATGTGGTGCTCCAGCGTGTTCGGATGCGGAATCTCCTTCCCGACCGAAACCTCGACCTCAAACGGCTCCCCCGCCCGCGCCACTTCCGGCGCAGCTATCGCGGGTACGTGCTTCTCCGCCTTCCAATCGGCAGACTTGATCAATGATGAAAGCATAACATCCTCCTAAAGCAAGATACCACTACCAACGTTATGAGTATAGCATAATTCTGCCGCACCACAGCTCGGCGAACGGAATGAGGTGGTTTGGCAAGGTGAATGCCCACACCGCCGCG
>JAEEGL017215039.1_pt1 | contig 13450 bp, 12 predicted proteins | sample 9134231 | NCBI WGS metagenome assembly JAEEGL01 (sample SAMN16246548, study PRJNA631951) | gut metagenome | biome: gut microbiome; feature: rumen; material: fiber-attached | host: Bos | place: Iran: Karaj | collected 2018-10 | reverse complement strand
AATTCCTGATTTCTACTGATTGGTTCTGACAGTAAAAATCAGGAAGAATTTACGTGGTTTTTCGTTAAAATAGGTCAATTTTCTAAAAAATAGGTCAATCTATGGGTCAATGTTATTGATTCAATTTATTCAATTCAGTAGTCAGCATATCGGATATCGACTGAGGAAGGACATTTGCATGAAAGGTACCATCAGGTGAGTTTTTGAATGGAATCGAATCGGCAAGGTCGGCTTCCATTGATGATTCCATATCATCGGCACGCTTAAGCATATAAGCTTTTGTATCTTTATCAAGCGTATGTTCCGCTTCATTTCTGAGGTTCCTGATTGTTTCAAGCCTGTTAGCCCATCTTGCAAGGAATTCCTGTATATATTGATCCTTGAATCTTATGGAAATATCATTTGAATACAGTCCATCTTTATTCTTATTTCCAATGAATTCAATTCCGCAGCTTTGTCCAATCCTAAGCAGATATGGAGCTACATCGGCGGGCGTTTTAAGTTCAACGTCAAGAAGAGTGTTAATGTTTATTCCGAGTGCTGTTGCAATTTTCTTTAGTGGTTCTATCTTTGGATTTCTTGCACCTGACTCATATTTTCTTATATTATCAACAGGTAATCCGGCACTTGTTGCCAGCTGGATAGTCGATAACCCTTCTTTCTCACGATAATATCTGATTTTTTCTCCTACGGTCATAGTTGCTTTCTCCTTCCTACATTATGATTATGAACTGCATTATAGCATACAAATGAGCCAAATAAAATAATTTTAAGACAAAATGTATTTTTGCTGTTGACAGAAATACAAATGTATGTTTTAATCATATCGCAGGACAAAAGTATTTTTTGGTCCTGAAAAATACTTAAGTCAGAAGGGAGGGATAAAGATGAGTGATCATATGGAAAACATCCAAGATACTTTATCGGTGCTGTCGGCTAAAGAATTGGCGCAGGTGCTTCATCTGGGGCGAGACAAGGCCTACGCACTGATTAAGAGTAAGGGATTTCCTTCAATAAAACTTGGAGGTAGATACCTCGTAACAAGGAAAGCTCTGGATGAATGGCTCAGAAAATATGAGTACAAATCATTTGCGATCTGAACGACAAAAGCATCAAGAAGGTAACTAATGGTTATTTTTTGACAAAGGAAAGGGGGTGAGGAAATGAAGAGAAACGTCAAGGGACAGGGCTTCTTCACAGAGAATGAAAACGGAACCGTAACCTACCGAAAGGGTGTTGGACTTAAGTCTGATGGAAAGAGGAAAACACTTACGGTAACGGCAGCAAATAAGGCTATGTGTATCAAACTTATGAAGAAGAAAGAAGCAGAGTGGGAAGCAGAGAAAGTACGTCTGAGTATAAAGGATTCCGATACTGTTGAAGATCTATGTACAAGGCATCTGATTTTTCAGGCAGAAAATAATGAACTTAAGCCAAAGTCTGTGGACAGACGTGAAGGAACGATCAAAAACCAGATATCAAAATATCGAATAGGCCATATGCAGATATCAGCGGTGTCCTCAGCAGATATTGAAAATCACATAAATGAACTTATAAAGACCGGACTGTCAATATCATCGATCGAGAAAGCACTGGATGTTCTGAACGCGGCATATGAATGGGCAGTTGCACGTGGGGAGCTTGATTCCAATCCGGTTCTGCTGATTAAAAGAACCTTACAGAAACGTCTGGCAAAGCTGGAACAGAAAAATGAGTTTGATGCAGATGTGATAGTAATGTCGGAAGCTGAAGAAGAGGCATTTTTGAAAGAAACACTAAAAAAGAATGCAAATAACGGTAAGTTCAAGTATGCAGGCGGCCTGTATGGAAGGCTTTTGTTACACACCGGGATGAGAGTAGGAGAGCTTATAAGCCTAAAATGGAAGGATTATGACGAGGATAGCGGGACTTTGACCATAAATAAAAGTACTTCCATGAGCAAGAATCGCGACAAAAAGGAAGGCGAGAATAACTATATCGCTACTCAGGGTTCTACCAAGAACCAGAAGGCGAGGGTTATAGGGCTGTCAGATGAAGCGATCATGGATCTTAAGCTTATAAGAGAAAACAAGCCGGGAAAGGATAATGAACTGATATGCAGGACTAAGACCGGAATGCAGTACTCAGCTACCGAACTGGAACACTGTATGGATACGATATACAGAAAGCTGGATTTTGAAACTAAGGTGAGCGGACTCCATATATTCCGAAGAACATTTGCCACAAGGATGTATGAAGAGGGAGCAGGTATAAAGGAAATAGCGGCCTATATCGGTGATCTGGAATCGACTACAATGCAATACTATATTGCGGCAAGAAAGAAGATCAGGATAAAGGACAAGTTAAATCAGTATGTACCGCTGCCGGGAAAGAAAAAAGAAAATGTCCCTGCTGCGAACAAGGACATATTTCTATGATATGAAGGACAAAGCCTTTCTATCCAAATACAAAAAGAGTATAGCAAAGGTCCGTCCGGAGTTCAATCATAAATGGAAATTTATTGGAGGGGAGGTGAGTAAAACGATCATAAGGAATAAGGCTAAAAGCAATTATATTACGGTATCAAGAGGGATCCTTAAAGATAAACGATTATCCTTAAGAGACAGGGGATTGATGATCACACTGCTTTCTTTTGCAGATGATTGGGATTTCTCAGTACGTGGGATGACATCGATTCTTTCTGACGGAAAAGCCAGTGTACAGAAAAGCCTGCAGAGATTGGAAGAATTGAACTATATAACCAGATCGCAGGAAAGGGATGAAAATGGAAAGTATACAGGAAATGTTCTGATTATAAACGAGGATCCTAAAACACTACCGTGTACCGAAATACCGTCAACGGTAATCCCGCCGACGGGAAAACCGATGACGGAAAATCGGCCGCAATATAAGAATATTAATAAATGTAAGAATATAAATGAATATAAGAATAATAACAATAGGCAGAACGTGAACAATTTCAATGGGTTCCATCAGAGGACTTACGATTATGCAGCGCTTGAACGGGATGCAATCGGGTTCACTTAAGGAGATGTTAATGCATTAGCCGAGCAAATAGCCGTCATTGTAGCTAATAGGGTGAAACTTCTGCTTAAGGAAATGATGGCATGCAGCGAAGGAGGGGAATCCGGCTGCAGGGAAGAAATAGTTCTAGGGGAGAACAGGGCGGATTCCCGGGCAGACGAGCCGGTACTTATCGGTGAGGATGCCCTCGATTTCCTCGACGCATTCGGTTAAGTTGGCATCAGCATGATGCCAGATTCGAATGCATGCGGCATCGAGATGATGCCGCATCTCGGGGAAATCGAAGCCCTCCGCAGGAGTCCTCCGGAAGGAGCCCTCGGCAGAGCGACTTATGTTTTGACACGCAGTGTCAAAACTAATAAGGCGTTACTCTTGGAAAGAGTAACAGAACCCGGCGGTATGCGCCGGGGCCCGCTTAGGCGGGCAGGTAGATGCAAGGGAGGAAAAGAGGATGGCGAAAACAATTTCGTTTGTAAAAGGAAAAGGAAGCCTTCGACATGATAACCGTGAATTCATTGCAAGTAATATCGATGAGGAGAGGGTTTCCTGGAATGTAGCATATATTCAGCAACCGTTGAAGGAAGCATATGAGGAGATATTCGGACAGGCGGTTGATGAGTATAATGCAAGGCAGAAAAGAAATGACCGGAAGATCGATAACTATCTTAACAAGATAAAGAACTCCGGGAATAATGAAAAACAGTTTTATGAGACGGTCGTTCAGATCGGAAAAAAAGATGATACGGGAATACTGGATGAAAATGGCAATATTACGGAAGCAGCCCTGAAGGCTAAGGGAGTACTTGACGAATATGCCAGGACATTTCAGGAAAGAAACCCCAATCTTATCCTTTTCAATGCAGTGCTTCACATGGATGAGGCAACACCACATCTGCATCTTGATTATATACCGGTTGCCCATGGCTATAAGACAGGACTTAAGACAAGGAACAGCCTGACAAAGGGCTTGCAGGAAATGGGGATCGCACCGGCTGTGAGTAACAAGGATACGGAGACCATGCACTGGCAGGAAAGAGAGAGGGCATTCATAACAGAGCTTTGCAGGGAACATGGCATAGAGATAGAGGTCCTTGGAGTAGACAGAGACAACTACAGTATCCCTGAATATAAGCAGGCAATGAGGGAAAAAGAAGCTGCCGAGGCTGAGATCGAGATCCTGAACGCGGAGAAGACTGAGATTGAGACTGAAATAGAAAGCCTGGATGATGAACTTGAATCCGGTCAGAAGGAGATCAATGAACAGAAGGATATCCTAAATGGGATCAATGAACAGATAACAATGGCCAAGAAAACTGTTGCGGCAAAAGAAAAGGAAATGGATAAGATAATGGAATCGGGAAAGCCGGTTGAAAAAGAGATAAAAGATATCCGATCAAAGACGTCCGATATTCCAAACTTCTTTGGTGGAGATCAGATGGTAAAGCTTCCCAAAAAGGTATATGAGAAAATGATATCAAGGTATAGAGTCGCCGGTACCTTTGAGGATCTCAGCAGAAAGTATGAAACCGAGCTTTCAGCCAAGCAGGAGAAAAACAATAAGCTCACGGAGCAAATTAATACCCTTAAAGCTAAGATAAAGCAGCATACGGATTTCCTTGGAAAACGCGGACTACTTGAGGCGTTTGCGGAATTCATAAGACCGAAAACACTTCGTGAGAGGTTAAAGATCAATAAGGAGAAAGCCGATATCAATAACAGCAGGAGTAAGGTTAGGATAATAGATAGAAACAGAAGAAATGATATGGCGATATGAGCAGATATACGCGGATTATAAACAAATTGATTTTTAAAATCGGTTGAATTTGGAGTTGTTTTTCGGTATAATCAACTTAACAAGAGAGCCGAACGCTAGATGCTACCTAGCCGCCGGCAAAGAGTTGGCTACAAAGAGTAGCACCCTAGATTACCAGTCAGGGGGTGCTACTTTTGCGTTTTAGTAAAACAACAAGAGTTGAAACAGCGCAAAGCATAATCACAAATTGGAATAAGTCCGCATATGTAACCATTGGCACCAGCCTCCTTCCATATAAATGTCCGGTGGCTGACATAGCATCCCTTCGGCTCCCTGATTAAATTGACTATCATGGGGATGAGCTAATTAATGAAGGGTTATGAAGAAGAATCACTGTGGATCAATGTAGTAATGGGTACTTCGAATACTTCCGAAAAATACAGCAATTCATAATCCGGAACGACACGCTCGCCGGTTTCAATTCGGCTTATCGCCTTCTGATTGAGGTTGAGTCCCTTTAATTGCATATTAGCAGCAAGCTGTTCTTGGGACAACCCGGCTTTCTCACGTAAAATACGGATGGCATCGCCTGATATATTGCATTTGTCGTTTTTGTATTTATATAGCTTCATGGCTTGTCCTATAGTTCAAAGATGACTGATATGATTGACATTACCATGATGAAATACATATAATTATCCCAAAGATGACTAATTCTTTTATGTGCCATTTTGTCTACTGTATAAGCAAAAACGTACAGGAGGACAAAGATGTGGAGGAATATGCATATGTAAGGGTATCTACAAAGGAGCAGAATATTGACAGACAGCTCATAGCTCTGTCACAGTTTAATATCCCCAGAAAGAACATATTCTGCGATTATCAGTCAGGGAAGGATTTTGATAGGCCGGCTTATAAAAAACTTATGAAGAAACTCAAGGGCGGCGATGTTCTTATCATAAAGAGCATAGACCGTCTGGGCAGGAACTATGAAGAAATCCTGCTCCAATGGCAGCATATCACCAAGGACATAAAGGCTGATATAGTGGTTCTAGACATGGAATTACTTGATACCCGAAAGAAGGATGGAAACCTTACAGGAATTCTTCTTTCGGACCTGGTTCTACAGATATTTGCATATGTTGCACAAGTCGAAAGAGAGTTTATTCATCAACGACAGGCTGAGGGAATTGCGGCAGCAAAAGCACGTGGGCAAATATTGGGAAGAAATCCGATTCCTATCCCGGAGAATTTTGAAAAAGTATGTGCAGAGTGTATGGCCGGTCGGATATCAACCAGAACAGCGGCCGAACAGCTGGGGCTAAGCCATACAACATTCTGCAGAAGATATAAGGAGTTGAGAGAGAAGAAAGAAACATTCGATAAGCGGAAAACAGTCGATCCCAATGGCTCAAATAGTAGACATTATGGTACATCCTAAAAACACGGTGGATTTCATCTGGATATAGATGCAAGCCCCGTGTTTTTTGCGTTTTTCCATATCAGAATTATGTTATCACATCTGTTTCATAATGTCTGCTTTATGAAAAAATTAGATCGATGGGTTTAGTATATGAGAGATAGAAAAATACCTCAGATATTGCTTCTTGGGAACGGCATAAACAGATCATATAATGGCGATTCATGGGATGGACTGATTAAGGAAATATCAGGTGATCCTGATTTCAAATCTTTACTACCAATGCCACAACAAATCGTTGTTGCAACTGGGAATGATGTTAATGAGAGTCTTAAAAAGTATAAAAATCGTCTGTTCGGAGAGATAGACGATGATGGTCATCGTGATATTCTTCGTTCGATTCTGGCTGCAGAATTTGATGAGATATTAACTACCAATTATAGCTATGAACTGGAAATTGCGGCAATAGATCGGGGAAAGATCAGCGAATATTCGCTTGGCAAAATGAAAGACACCACCCTTAAGGGTAAACGGGCAGAAGCCAAGTATATGTTACATACGTTTAATTCGGTGAACTATTTTTCTGCACATAACAGAGTATGGCATATACATGGGGAAGCCCGTAACCATTCGAGTATGGTCATCGGTCATTACTATTACTGTAATCTTGTTTCAAAGATCAAACTCTATTTTGACAGTATTGGAAATAGGTATGAATTCAACCAATCTCATAATAACGATATAGAGATTAACAGTTGGCTTGATGCATTTGTTTTAGGTGATGTATATACTATCGGATTCGGTTTTGATCCATCGGAAGTTGATCTTTGGTGGCTGCTTGAAAGAAAGCATCTGGAGAGAGCAAAAAAAGGAAAAGTATATTACTACTGTCCGTCGTGGGAAATAACGGATTTAAAGAATAACGATAAACATGCATTGCTGAACTGCCATAATGTTGAAATATCTGGAAGGAATATTGTTTGTAAGCAGGGAGATTATAAGGAATTCTATAATAAAGCATTACAGGAAATAAGAAAGAGGATAAATCAATATGATTAGATTTAGTAACAAAAATAATATAGGGGGGAACGAAATAATTATGAAAAAAGGAATGCAGAAGAGATTGGCTTTGGTTCTGTCGATAGCTATGATGCTTCATCCAACAGTTATTGCTGGCGGAGCAGAATTGATCACGATTGATAATGAAACTACGGTTACTGCAGACATCATAAAAGCCGGAGTTGCTGATACATTGTCTTATGAAAATGATGTTATTGTAGGTAATTCAGATGATGGTATGGTCTTGACGACTGATGTTGATGATTTACAAGTCGATGCAGTCCCGGAAGATAATTTATCAGTGCCATCGGTTGAAGATATATTATCGATTGATAATGGAGATATAATTGAGAACGATACACTTTCTGTAGCTAATGCAGATGATGAAGACGTAGTTTTGCTTGCAGATGGAAGTGAAGATTCTATAGTTGCAGATTCAGCTCTGCAGGACACGATATGGCAGAGTAATTATGAATATAGATTGGCATCCAATAAGATAATCCTTGAAAAATACATCGGCACCAGTTCGGATGTCAAGGTGCCCGGATACGCGGTTGTTGATGGTGTTAAGTATAATACCGTTTTAGGCGGCGGCGTTTTTAGGGATTGTCTGGTGCTAGGGAGAGTAGATCTGAGCGAACTTACAACTCCCGGTAACAGTTGTGAGAGAATATTCCAAGATTGCAGCAACCTCATAGTAGCAAATCTTAACGGATTCAATACATCAGGAGCAACTATTATGACTTGTATGTTTGCAGGATGTAGTAGACTTTGGGACTTGGATATAACAGGTATGGATACGAGTAGTGCTACCAATATGGAGCTTATGTTTGCTGAGTGTGAAAACATAGATAAACTCGATTTGAGCAGTTTTAATACAGGTAAAGTTAAAACAATGATGGCTATGTTTCATGGATGTAAGACCTTAAGTGAAGTAGATTTGAGTAACTTTGACACAAGAAATGTAGAAGATATGAGCGGGATGTTTTTGAACTGTGAGAGTCTCGAGCAGATTGATGTTTCTTCATTCGATACATCTAAAGTCACTACCGTTTTATTTATGTTTCAAAATTGTAAAAAACTTACAAGTATTAATTTGAGCAGTTTTGATTTGGGTAACCTTGATGATGAAAAGGGATTAACTATGTTTCGTGGTTGTGATAGCCTTATACATGTATATTCCCCCCGGGTTTTGACACAGAGAAGCATGCTGCCATGGGATGAAACAATGGATGGAATGTGGGTAACGGAATGGGATTCGATTGGAGGAATATTTTTGCTTTCTTCCGGTGAAGAAATGTGGGTTAAAAGGGCAAAACTTAAAAGAGTAACAAATATTTCTCTTTCATACAATAAATACAATATTAAAGAGGGACAGTCACTTAGGATCATACCTGTTATAAAACCGGAAAATGCTACTGATAAAAGTGTTACTTGGGTTAGTAGTGCCCCGAATATTGTTGAGGTTAATAATGCCGGTAGAATTATAGCTAAATCTGTAGGAAAAGCAAATTTGACTGTAACATCTAACGACCAAGGTAAATCCGCTACGTGTGAGGTTGAAGTAAAAAAAGAAGCAGTTACAGGTGTTGAACTGAATGAACACAAATTATCTTTGTCAGTGGGAGGATCTGATACATTGGTAGCAAAGGTCGAGCCGACCGATGCTTCGGATAAAGGTGTTACATGGAGTAGCGATGATGAAACAGTAGCGACTGTTGATAGTGAAGGTACTGTTACCGGTAAGAAAATTGGAACAGCAACTATAAAAGTCTCCACCAAAGATGGGGGGTTTGAAGATTCATGTGAAGTTACTGTAGAAAATGGAAAACCTGTAGATGGTATTAGCGTAAATCTTACATCTAATACAATAAATGTAGGTGACACGTTTGGAATTAAGTATACTATAATGCCAGAAAATGCTTCTAATAAGAAGGTTTCTTGGACCAGTAGTGATACATCAGTTGCAACAGTAGATAATTCTGGTGTGGTTATCGGAAAAGGGGCTGGAAAAGCAACTGTCTCAGTAAAAACTGAAGATGGCGAGAAAACGGCAACATGTGTAGTGACGGTATACAAACTTGAACAGTCCGAGGATGAAGATGACGAGCACTTTACATGTGTTCGGGATGAAACACAAACCGCATTGACAGATAACATGAATAGTCCTCAATCAGCTTGGAAATACACGAATGCTACGTTAAGGTATTATCCTCGCAATCCAGCCATCGCTTATACAGTGAGATTAGAGGAAATGTATATTGGAAATAAGGCGGCGGAGATTGTTCAGTACGAGAATTTTACCAGTAAGAAACCGTCAGCAAGTCAACAATGGATGCTTGTGAAATATTCTTTAAAAAATAGGAGTAATGAGACTCTTAAAGCGTCAGATGTTTTATATACAGGAAATTCTTCTTTTCCGACAGTTTACACAAGAACCGGATCAAGTTTAAAACCGGATGATATAGCCTTCTCAAAAGATCGGAGAGGAATGGGAGTTTTTGCTCTTGAGCTTGAAAGTGGTGCAACCGGATATGTATGGATTGCAATGCTTTTGGATAAAAGTGTTGGATATCCATATTTGAGGTTGAGCAATGGATATGATGAAACAAATAGGAAACCTAAATTCGTATGGTTGGATACAACACCGATAAAAGAAGTAAAGCCTGTTCCGGTGACAGGAGTTTCTGTATCTCCTACATCAGAAACAATTCAGCCCGAAGACGGTTTTACTATTACTGCTACCGTTACACCCGGTAATGCCGATAATAAAGCTGTGTCGTGGAAGAGTAGTAATTCTTCAGTCGCAACGGTTGATAGTGCCGGCAAAGTAAAGGGGATTAAACCTGGAAAAGCAGATATCATAGCGACTACAAAGGATAGAGGATACACTGCAATCTGTGAAGTGACAGTACAGTCGATAACAGTTGAGAAGATAACACTTAAGAAATCAACTTCAATATCTGTTGATGGGCAGGAAACTCTTGTTGCTACTATAACTCCGAATAAAGCAACAAATAAAGTGATTAAGTGGGAAAGTAGTAAGCCCTCGGTAGCGACCGTAGATAATAAAGGAACTGTCACGGGAATATCTGTTGGTAAAACGACTATTACAGCATCTGCAACGGACGGAAGCGGTGCATACGATACCTGTGAAGTGACGGTTACCCCTTTGTTGGTGAACAAGGTTTCATTATCCAAGAATAAAATATATATGGAAATCGGCCATAATAGAAAATTGGAAGCCACTGTTCTTCCTGAGAAGGCTGAAAATAAAACATTGAGCTGGAACTCGACAAATGAAAATGTTGCAACGGTTGACGGGGAAGGTAATGTAACAGCAATTGCAGAAGGACAGGCAACAGTTACAGCGGCATCAACAGATGGAAGTGATAAAAGTGCATCATGTCTGGTTACCGTTGTGAGCAAGTTGATTGACGTAACTGGAATTAGTGTTAGTCCTTCATCAAAAGATATTGAGACAGGAGATACATTCACAGTCTCAGCTTCGATAGTTCCGGAAAATGCTACAGATCAGGATATTATGTGGACATCGAGCGATGAGAAAGTAGTTACTGTCACCGAAGAGGGTGTAGTTACCGGTAAGGGAGCAGGGAAAGCAAGTATAATAGCTTCGACTTCAAATGGAAGGACGGCATCGTGCATAGTTACCGTGACTAAGAAGGTTATAAATGTTACCGGGGTAACTGTATCTCCTACATCAAAATCGATAGAAATAGATGATACGTTCAGTGTCACAGCCTTAGTTAAGCCTGTAGATGCAGATAACAGGTCTGTATCATGGAAAAGCAGTAACACTTCGGTTGCGACTGTGGACAGCAACGGAAGGGTTAGTGGCGTTAAGGAAGGTACATCCGAAATAACCGTTACAACGGAAGACGGAGGTTTCACTGCAACATGTATGGTTACTGTAACTAAGAAGGCGTCACCAACGCCGACAACGGATTATAAACGCAGAACTGCTGGAAATGCAGATATTTCCGGCGATGTTGATTTTGAAGTTACAAAGCAGGATAGAAATCTTGTGCTTGTTATAAACAATACAAGAGCTACTTTATTAAAATCATTGATCGCAGGAGATAGTACACTCAATAAATACACTTCTAGTGTATTTTATGATGTTGAACTTAAAGATGAAGCTGGAAATGATGTAACGGATTTCGAGTACTGTACATTCTACATTCCGCTTCCATCAGGGATGAGTACTGATAACGGAAGTATTAAGGTGGCGACCATCCTGAACGGTTATCTTGATAAATCATCTATATCTTATTCAGTAATTACAAGGGGAGGCTTGAAATATGTCAAGATAGTAACGCCGCACTTTACGGACTTTGGAATACTATATACGAAAAGATCTTCAGATAACGGTGGTGGAGATATCATCCCGGATAATCCAACTACAACAAGCAGCAGCTCTTCGAGTAGTAGCAGTTCGAGTTCGAGCAGTTCCAGCAGTAGTTCATCTGTGAAGGATATACTTACTTCGACATCTACTTCATATACCAACAGCCCTGCAGCAAGTTCCGGAAGATCTTCGGGTAATGCAGGTGAGACGAGAACCCTTGATGGAGTCCCTAAAACCGGAGATAGAAAACAATAAATGATGAACAAGAAGCAGATGATAGCAGCAAGCATAGTGGCCATATTGGTTACTATGCTTGCGTGCAGTTTGGTCATAAAAGAATATTTAGATTATAATGATTTGAGTTTTTCAGGGTCTGGCTCGGAAAAAGATATAGATGCTGAGGCCAATGAGATAAAAATAAAAAGACTCGACAAATTAACTGATGAAGAGAATCGGGAATTGCTTGATGCATATAAAGTAATGAAAGAAAAAAATCCCGATTTTGCTGGCTTTGTGAGAATAGAAGGAACAGAAATGGCATATCCGGTTATGTATTCGCCGGAAGATCCTGAAAAATATCTTCATATGGATATAAATGGAGTTGAGGCGGATAACGGCCTTCCGTTCATAGACACAAGATGCAACCTGGACCCTGACAGCGATAACATCATAATATATGGTCATAACATGAAGGATGGCAGTATGTTTTCATCAATCATATCTTATCAGGATAGATCATTTTATGAAGAACATCCGGTAATTCGATATGATAGCCCGGATGAAGTACGGGAATATGAAGTTATGTCAGTATTCTATGATCGAGTATATTATACTGACGAGACGGATGTGTTTAAGTTTTATGATTTTATTGACGCTGTCGATGAGGTGGATTATTATAATGCAGTTGAGCAATATCTTAAGAAGTCTGTATACGACACGGGGGTAAGAGCGAAATACGGAGATAAACTTATAACATTAGTGACCTGTGCGTATCATACCGAGAACGGTAGATTTGTAGTTGTTGCAAGAAGAGCAACAGATAATTGATTCTTTTATGATTTGAGAAACTTGATAAGTTACTTGAAAAGATTTAACAAAGTCGTATGAAATAGGTCAATCCATAGGTCAATGTAAGCTTTGCATGCAGTCAGAGTTCAGTAAACAAGCGATACAGAAATGGTTTCGTATAAGGACTCTGACTCCGTCATTTCCAGGTTCGAATCCTGGTAGCGCTGTATTGGAAGCTGATCTTCAGCTTCCTTTTTTCATGCCTGAAAGTCGGTGTTTATGCGGGTTTTAGTGCATCGAAGAAACAGAATTTCTGATTTTGGTTTTTACGGGTTATTGCGATCGGTAAAATGTGATATACTTTAGAAAAACTTAAGGGAGGGTTGTTTATGAAATATTACAGATTGGAAGATCAGATAGTAATAAGCGACAAGGCACTTTCGGTCGGAACGGAACTGATACCCAATACTACCGATGCCGCCGGGGAAAAGCATGTGCCTGTGATAACGGTTGACGGCGATACAGTGACCGTAAAGGTGGGGTCTGTTGAGCATCCCAGCCTTGATACGCATTACATTGAATGGATCGTGCTCGTTACGGCTAACGGATTCCAGATACATTATCTGAAGCCGGGGATGAAGCCGGAGGCAGTATTTAAGGTTAATGAAGAGCCGGTAGCAGCTTATGAATATTGCAATCTTCACGGATTATGGAAGGCAGATGTATAAACCTAGACTTTTTTTAGGAGCAGCTCGACTACGAAGCCGTTATCGTTATAGTAGTCCATGCCGCCGCCCTGTTTTTCCATATACCATTT
>JAEEGL015831287.1_pt1 | contig 13450 bp, 14 predicted proteins | sample 9134231 | NCBI WGS metagenome assembly JAEEGL01 (sample SAMN16246548, study PRJNA631951) | gut metagenome | biome: gut microbiome; feature: rumen; material: fiber-attached | host: Bos | place: Iran: Karaj | collected 2018-10 | reverse complement strand
GCTGCTGCCGGAGGAATTGTGGCACTTATAGTAAAGGCGGGATATCACAGTGAGCTGAATTTCCGTTTTGCCCGTATCCTTGCGTGGCTTGATCCTGAGGCGTATGTTAATGATAAGGGATATCAGACGCTTCAGTCTTTGTATGCGATAGGTTCCGGAGGATTATTTGGTAAAGGCCTTGGAGAGAGCATGCAGAAGCTTGGATTTATTCCTGAGGCTCAAAATGACATGATCTTTTCAATTATCTGTGAAGAGCTTGGGATTGTCGGTGCTATTGCTGTAATGCTTATGTTCGTTATTCTCATTTACAGAATGATGATCATAGCGCAGAATGCACCTGATATGTATGGCGCACTCCTTGTTATCGGAGTTATGGCTCATATATCAATCCAGGTAATACTTAATATTGCCGTTGTGACCAATACAATTCCGAACACCGGTATTACCCTTCCGTTTATCAGCTATGGTGGAACAGCGATTCTTTTCCTGCTGACAGAGATTGGTATTGTATTTAATGTTGCAAGGCATATTGAAGTCTGAAGGTTTTACTAAATGGCAAAAAAACGTAGAAGAGTAATAAAAAAAAGAGTACAGGCTCCTCGAAAGACCTTTGGGGAGCTGTTTTTTCTTCATAAAAGCCTGTTTATTATTGGTGCTGTGCTGATTGTAATCCTGATAGGATTATTTTCGGCATTTTTGTATGTCTCCAAAAACTACACTATTACTAAAGTGTATGTGGAAGGAAATATTCATTACACTGATGAAGAAATAATGAACATGATAATGACGGATAATCTCAGCAAAAATTCTATTTATCTGTCGCTCAAATATAAAAATAAAGACATTACGGGTATATCATTTATTGAAAAAATGGATGTGGAGGTTCTTGATCCGCATACCGTAAGAATTAATGTCTATGAAAAGGCTGTCGCAGGTTATGTAAAATATCTTGACAGATACATATATTTTGACAGGAATGGGTACGTGGTAGAGACTTCAGAAGAACCTTCGGACGATGTTCCTCTTGTGCTCGGGCTGAATTTTGAGTATATTGTTCTTCATGAGAAGCTTCCTGTTGAAAATGAAGATGTGTTTGCGCAGATACTTGATATTACTCAACTGCTTAATAAATATGACTTGAATGCAGATAAAATCTTCTTTGACAGTAATTTTCATTTATATGTTTACTTTGAAAATGTAGAAGTTAGTCTTGGAACTAATGACAACATAGATGAAAAAGTGATACAATTACAATACATTTTGCCAGAACTCCAAGGAAAAAGCGGCATCCTGGATATGTCAGAATATGATGAGAATACTCAGAATATAACTTTTGAAGAAAAAAATTAACATTCTAGGTTGTAAATTGTATAAAATAATTATAAAATGGCTTGTAGGAGTTTTAGGTTATGAAGGAGGAGCACTATCTTGCTTGAACTTAAGTCAAATGAGGCTGAATCCGGCGCCAAGATTATTGTTGTTGGGGTAGGCGGCGCCGGTAATAATGCTGTAAATAGAATGGTAGAAGAAAGTATTTCCGGTGTAGAATTCATCGGAATTAATACGGATAAGCAGGCTTTGCAGCTTTGCAAGGCCCCCAAGCTTTTGCAGATCGGCGAGAAGCTGACCAAGGGACTTGGTGCTGGAGCTAAGCCTGAAATCGGTCAGAAGGCCGCAGAGGAGAGTAAGGAAGAAATCACAGAAGCTCTCAAGGGCGCTGACATGGTTTTTGTTACCTGTGGAATGGGTGGCGGTACCGGTACCGGTGCGGCTCCTGTTGTTGCTGGTATTGCTAAGGATATGGGTATTCTTACGGTAGGTGTTGTTACAAAGCCTTTCGCGTTTGAAGCTCGTGTTCGTATGCAGAATGCACTTTCAGGTATCAATACCATCAAGAATAATGTGGATACTCTTATCGTTATTCCTAACGATAAGCTTTTGCAGATAGTTGACAGACGTACAACTATGCCCGATGCTTTGAAGAAGGCTGATGAGGTCCTTCAGCAGGCAGTTCAGGGTATCACAGACCTTATCAATGTACCGGCAGTAATCAACCTTGACTTTGCTGATGTACAGACTGTAATGAAGGATAAGGGAATCGCGCATATCGGTATTGGATCCGGTAAGGGTGATGATAAAGCTGCTGACGCAGTTAAGATGGCTGTTGAGTCTCCTCTTCTTGAGACTAAGATTGACGGAGCTTCCAATGTTATCATCAATGTATCCGGTGATATCACACTTATGGATGCCTCAACTGCATCTGATTATATTAGAAATCTTGCTGGTGATGATGTTAATATCATCTTCGGTGCTATGTATGATGAGTCTATGTCTGATACATGTAACATTACTGTTATTGCTACAGGTATCGACGATAAGGCAAATGTTATGCCGGCCAGACCGGTATCCAAGCCTGTCAGTGCTCCTCAGCAGCCTACAGCTGCCCAGGTAACACCAAATGTGGCTCCTCAGCCGCACGTGCAGCAGATTCAGCCGCAGGTACAGCCTGTTGCTCCGGAACCGACAATTGACACACTTCGTCCGGTTCAGGCTGCTCAGCCGCAGAAGCCGGTTACACCTCAGCCGACAAGACCTACTACATCAGGTCTTAATCGTACACCTGAGGTAAGGAGTTCAGTAGAGGCTAAGAGCCTTAAGATTCCGGATTTTTTACAGAAAAAGTAAAATAATTACGATGTTTGAAAGCAGTCACTGCTATAGTGGCTGCTTTTTTCTATATTTTATGCGTGATTTTGCGATATTATTATGGAAAATTGCGATTAATAATGTTACAATAATTTGTGTGGGTAAAATGTCAAGACCCTAAATATAGGTGTGCATATTGCACAGAAAGGTTAATGTTATGAAGTGTCCTTTTTGCGGTAAAGACAACACTCGTGTAATTGATTCCAGACCTGCTGATGATAACACCTCTATAAGGCGCAGACGTGTCTGCGATTCGTGCGGAAAGAGATTTACAACCTACGAGAAGGTTGAAACGATTCCGCTTATTGTTATCAAGAAGGATAACAATCGTGAACCCTACAATCGCGCTAAGATTGAAGCTGGTGTTCTCAGAGCATGTCATAAGAGACCTGTTAGTGCGGAACAGATTACCGCTATAGTTGACGCAGTGGAGACAGAAGTATTTAATCTTGAACAGAAGGAAATTCCAAGCAGAATCATTGGTGAGCTTTGCATGGAGAAGATGAAGAACCTGGATCCTGTTGCTTATGTAAGGTTTGCTTCTGTATATCGCGAATGCAAGGATGTTAATACCTGTATGGATGAACTTAATATTGTCCTTGAGAAGGAAGAATAGGGCGTTATTACCGACGCTACAGATAAAAGTACACCTTTGTTAAAAAGAGAACAATAATCATTGACATATGAGACTTCTTTACGTATAGTTTTATAGGCACCATAAAAACTACATACAGAAAGAAGGATTGTAACATGATGAAGAAAAGTATTGGAAGGAGAAGTCTTTCCTCTATTCTGGTTGTGTTAACGACACTGACTCTTACATTGAGCGGATGCTCAAGTAAAAAGGCAGAGGAGTCTACCCCGGATGTGACAAATGCGACCGAAACCGCTAGTTCAAGCGAGAACAGTGAAACGGAGACCGCAGACAGCACCGCAGGAGCAGATGATCTTTCTAAGATTACCATAGGTATTCCCCAGGATATCGACAGTATGGACCCGCACATGGCAAAAGCGGCGGGAACCAGAGAGATACTGTTTAATGTATTTGAGGGACTTGTAAAGCCTGATCAGGACGGTAATCTTCAGCCTGCTTTAGCCAGTGATTACACAATTTCTGAAGATGGAATGACATATACTTTCACACTCAGAGATGGAGTTAAGTTCCATGATGGAAGTTCGGTTACGGCAGAGGATGTTAAATATTCAATAGAGCGTAATGCCGGTACCGATGGAACAGATCCGTTGATATCGGCATTTTCTAATATCGATAAAGTCGAGATCCAGGATGACTCCACAATTGTACTGACACTTAAGGAAGCAAACACAGAATTTTTGGCTTACATGATTGTGGCTATTATTCCTGCTTCAAATGAGGATCCCGAAGGAAATCCTATCGGAACAGGTCCTTACAAGTTTGTATCACGTTCACCCCAGGAGAATATAATACTTACAAAGTTTGATGAGTATTGGGGAGAGCCTGCATATATTCAGGACATCACACTCAAGATAGAGGCAAATGCTGATTCAGTTGTGATGGATCTTGAGGGTGGCTCAATCGATATGTATCCACGTATCACATCTGCACAGATGGCTCAGCTCTCAGACAAATTTGATGTCTACGAAGGAACAATGAATCTTGTTCAGGCACTTTATCTGAACAATGCAGAGAAGCCTTTTGATAATGAATTGGTGCGCCAGGCTCTTTGCTATGCAATTGATCCTCAGACTATCATGGATTTTGTATCAGATGGTAAGGGAACCGAGATCGGAAGCAGTATGTTCCCTTCATTTGGGAAATATTTTGATGCATCACTTAACGATACCTACAATCAGGATATCGATAAGGCAAAGGAACTTCTTGCAGAGGCAGGATATCCGAATGGATTTGATTTCACAATAACTGTTCCTTCAAACTACACACAGCATGTAGATACAGCACAGGTACTTGTTGAGCAGTTTAAGGAGATCGGTGTTAACGCTACTATCCAGGAGGTTGAATGGAATTCATGGCTTGATGATGTTTATACTAATCGTAATTTCCAGTCAACCGTAATCGGTGTAGACGCATCAACACTTACAGCTTATGCGCTTCTTAGCAGATTCAGATCCGATGCACACAACAACTTCATCAACTTCAGTGACGCTGATTATGATGTTGCACTTGATGCAGCCATAAAAGCTACTGATGATGATGAGAAGACTAAGAACTACAAGGAATGTGAGAAGATTCTCTCAGAGAAGGCTGCAAATGTTTACATTCAGGATCTTCCCGAGTTCGTAGTACTTAACAAGAAATTTACAGGATATACATTCTATCCGCTTTATGCGCAGGATTTCGCAAAGATTAAGCCTGCTAATTGAGACAGAATTATCTCTAAAGAGATAAAATAACTAAAGCCTTCCCCTTTGGGGCGCAAATCGTCCGGGGGACGATTGCTTTGCGCGGACTGAAGCGGAGCGAAGACAGGTGCCCCGAAGGGGCGGATGAGGGGAAATCTCTCAAATAGAAAAAATGTAAGAGGAACACGCATATGAGATATATACTGAAAAAGGTTTTGAGCATGGTGCTTACTTTAATTGTTGTATCTTTGTGCGTGTTCCTTGCTTTTAGTTTAATACCCGGAGATCCGGTCACAAGAATGTTCGGCACAGAAGCTACGCCCGAACTTATAGCTCAGTACAGAGAGAAGATGGGCTTCAACGATCCCCTTCTCGTTAGATATTTTCGTTGGTTTACTTCATTCTTGCAGGGGGATATGGGAACTTCCTATGATTACAAGGTACCGGTTGCAGGTATGCTTGCAGAAAAAATCCCGATCACACTTACCCTTGCGGTAATGTCTTTTGTTATCATGGTTATTATTTCAATTCCGCTTGGAATATATACAGCAAAGTATGAAAATGGAATAATCGACCATATCATTTCGGTTATTAACCAGATCATAATGGCTATACCGCCATTTTTCTCAGGAATATTATTGACCTTCTTTTTTGGTGTTATTTTAAAGATTTTTACGCCTGGAGGTTTTGTATCATATACAAAGGATTTGCATGGATTTTTGAAATACCTGATTCTGCCGGCTTTTGCCATAGCCCTTCCAAAGGCTGCGATGGCAACAAAGCTCCTTCGAGGCTCTGTTATTGAGGAAGCGGGTAAGGATTATACGAGAACGGCCTATAGCAGAGGTAATACCACCAATGCAGTCCTTTATCTTCATGTTTTGAAAAATGCCATGATTCCCGTTATAACCTTTATGGGAATGGCTCTGGCAGACATGGTTGCAGGAAGTATAGTAATAGAGCAGGTTTTCGGTATTCCCGGAGTGAGCCGTATACTTCTTTCTTCTATAAATAACCGCGATTATCCGGTAGTTGAGGCCATTATTATGGGCATTGCAATAATGGTGCTTGTTATTAACCTTTTGGTTGATATTATCTACAGAATTATTGATCCCAGAATCGAGGTGGAGAAATGATGAAAAAATTCTTTTCGCTTTTTAAAAAGAATAAGGCCACCGGAGAAAGGAATACCTTTCTGCTGCTGGGAGCTATTATTACAGGACTTATGCTACTTATGGTAATTGTGGGACTTTTTTATACACCCTACAATCCTACTAAGATGGATGCATCCGCCAAGCTCCAGGGCATTTCCCTAAAACATATCATGGGTACCGATAACATGGGGCGCGATGTATTCAGCAGGGTTATGTACGGTAGCAGAATTACCGTTGCCATTGCTACATTTACAATTATTATAGGGGCCGGAATCGGAACTATAATCGGAGCACTTACCGGATATTTTGGCGGAATTGCTGATGAAATTACCATGAGAATAATTGATGCCATGCTTGCATTTCCAAGTATTCTGCTGTCACTTGTATTCGTGAGTCTTTTTGGTACAGGCACTTATCAGGTTGCCATAGCCCTGGGAATATCATTCATTCCCAGCTTTGCCAGAATTGTAAGGGGAGAGTTCCTTAGATGTAAAAACATGGATTATGTAGAAGTTGCAAGACTTCAGGGGGTATCTGATATAAGAATCATTTTTGTTCACATACTGCCTAATACAGTAGGAGTTTTACTTTCTTCAGTGATGATTGGTTTTAACAATGCGGTTCTTGCGGAAGCGGGCCTTAGCTTTTTGGGAATAGGTGCTCAGCCTCCTCATGCAAGTCTTGGAAAAATGCTCTCTGATGCTCAGGGCTACCTTTTTAACAGCCCCAGTTATGTAATCAGCATCGGTGTTGTCATTGTTTTGATGGTTTTGGGATTTTCCTTCCTTGGAGAAGGTATAAAGAGAATCAAGTAATAACTTAGTGGGTGCTTTCGAGTCTGGGGAGATGCTTTACAGAGGAGAACAAAACTTCACTATATAGGAAGGTAATCTATGGGAAATGTAATATTGGACGTTACCGATCTTCATATTGAATTTCATGATCATGACAGGCCTGAGACGGTAGTTGAGGACTTTGATCTCATGCTTGAAGAGGGTGAAATAGTAGGAATTGTAGGCGAATCCGGCTCCGGTAAGAGTATGAGTGCCCTTGCTATTGCAGGACTATTGAAGAGACATGCGCTTACAAAAAAAGGCCGAATAATGTTTGATGGAACAGATCTTCTTACCTGCGACAGAAAGACGCTCAGGTCCTATCAGGGAGATGAAATCTCCATGATTTTCCAGGAGCCCATGACATCACTTAATCCGGTGAAAAAGATTGGCTGGCAGGTAGAGGAATCCTTGAGAATCCATCATAAGGATTTGGATAAAAAAGAGAGAAAGCGCAGAGCGATAGAGATGCTGGCAGCCGTTGGACTTGGCGATCTCGAGAGAACATATGAGATGTATCCCCATGAATTATCCGGAGGGCAAAGACAGCGTGTAATGATTGCTGCTGCCATGATAGGAGAACCCAGAATACTTATAGCAGATGAACCTACAACCGCACTGGATGTGACGATTCAGGCACAGATTGTGGAGCTTTTGAGAAAAATGAACAGGGAAAAGGGAACAGCGATTATTTTTATATCCCATGACCTGTCACTTATCAGGCAGATTTGCAAGCGCGTAATTGTTATGCAAAAAGGCAATATTGTAGAGACGGGAAGTGTTGAGGAGATTTTTAAGAATCCCCAAATGAGCTACACAAGGAAACTGATTGCAGCAATCCCTCAGATTGATTTAGGCGATGATGATCTTAAAGGTTGATATATGGAACAGGAAAAGGTAATTCAGATAAAGGATCTGAAGGTTTATTATAAAAATCATAGAAAAAGCCCCTTTAGCAAAAAGAGAAAAAAACAGGTTTTAAAAGGGATTTCCCTCGATGTTTACGAGGGAGAAATTCTTGGAATAGCAGGTGAGTCCGGATGCGGAAAGTCTACTCTTGCCAAGGCTATTGTCGGTATGAACAAGGATATTGAAGGCGAGATATCAGTAAAATATACTGACACGCAGATGGTTTTTCAGGACCCCTATTCATCCCTTAATCCAAGTAAAAAAATTGGCTGGCTCCTGGAGGAACCGCTTAGAGTGGATAAGGAGAAAAACTGGACCCCAAAAGAGAGAAAAGACAAGGTTCTTGAAATAATGAAGGCAATAGGTCTTCCACAGGAAATGCTTGAAAGATATCCGTCACAGCTATCCGGAGGACAGAGGCAGAGAGTAAGTATAGGAGTTGCTCTTATGAGATCGCCTAAGGTGATTATTGCAGACGAACCTGTTTCAGCTCTGGATGTGACGATACAGGCCCAGATTCTTCAGCTTTTAAGGCAGCTTCACCAGGAATACGGGATAACTATTCTTTTTATATCCCATGATCTTCGAGTTATTTATCAGATTTGTGACCATGTTGCTATCATGAAGGAAGGAACAATCAGGGAATACGGGATTCCGCATGATGTCTACAGGAATCCACAGAGTGAATACACAAAGGAACTCCTCAGCGCAGCAGGGATACGGTAATATTAAACAAAAATTTCATTTAATCCTAAAGATTTTGAAACTATATACCGAAATACATTCATGAATGAAGCCAGATAATTGATTTGCCCTATGCTTTCGTGTAAAATGGTAGCGTATGAAGAGAGGAGGGGCATATGAGAATAGATAGCTTTGGCAATTCTTATATGAATGACAGGTATCAGGGGATTCGGTCTGCAGAGAGTCAGAATAGAGACAGTTCACTTTCAGGACTTGGAGATCTTGGCGGTATACAGTCCAGCGTAATGCAGAAGGCAGTTATGGATATGGAGAAGGATTCAGTTCTTCATGAGTATCAGTACTTTGTTGGAAGCAAGGTCATCAGCGGAGCAGAAAAACTGCAGAATGCGAAGGTTATATCCAGTGATGAGGACGGAGTTGTACTTCAGCTGGACTAAATAAGATTCAGCACTTATCGGACAGAAATTCATTTCTGTCCGTTTTTTCTTTTTATTGACTTATGTGAATGAACATTATCTTTTTTCATAAGTTAAGAGTGGCAGAAGGCTGCTCTAATATGGTATAGTTCTTTCTATGAGACATTTACTTTATCCGAGTGAGACCTCGGAATCAACTTATTTAATTCCATTTGAAAATTATTATGATGAAGGCTACAGAGGTATTATCTTTGATATTGATAATACACTTGTTCCTCATGGTGCACCTGCAGATAACAGAGCAATAGAGCTTTTTGATAAACTTCACGATATTGGCTTTAAGACTCTTCTGTTATCAAATAATAAGGAGCCCAGAGTTGCTCCCTTTGCTCAGGCAGTGGAGGCAGAGTACATCCATTTGGCCGGTAAGCCTATGCTTAAGGGGTATATGAAGGCAATGGAGAAAATGGGAACTACACCTGAAAATACGCTTTTTGTAGGTGATCAGATATTCACTGATGTCTGGGGAGCCAACAGAGTCGGGATGCATACTATCCTCGTTGGGCAGATTGATAAAAAGGAAGAGATACAGATTGTTCTGAAAAGGTATCTTGAGTCCATAGTATTATTTTTTTACCATAGACATATTAAAAAGCATAAGCGATAATACACAATAAAAATGCGCAATCCTGCGCTATGGGAGGCCGGTATGAAAAGAGAGGTAAAGGGGACGACAAGGGTTTGCGGACTCATTGGAAATCCGGTGCATCACACTCTGTCACCAGCGATACATAATACATTAAATGATATTACCGATACAGATATGGTCTATGTTCCTTTTGAAGTAAAGGGAGAAGATGTTGAGGCAGCTGTAAAAGGGGCTCTTGCACTTGATGTACTGGGGCTGAATGTTACAGTTCCGCATAAGAGTGCAGTTATTCCCTTTCTTGAGGAAATAGATCCTGTTGCAGAAAGAATAGGCGCTGTAAATACCCTGGTCAGAACTCAGGATGGAAATGGCTTCAGAGGATATAATACAGACTATTCCGGACTGAACAGGTCACTGCGTGAGGCCGGTGTAGATATGCTTGGAAAATCTGTAGTAATTCTTGGAGCAGGCGGTGTCTCAAGACCGGCAGCTTTTCTTGCAGCCAGCGAAGGAGCAGCTGAGATTTTTGTTTTAAATCGCACCTTGGAAAAGGCTGAAAAGCTCTGCGAGGATGTGAACAGTTACATTGGAAAAGATGTTGCAAAGCCGATGGAGCTCGGTAAATATAAGGAACTTCCGGATGACAGGAAGTATATATGCCTCCAGATGACAATGGTTGGAATGTATCCAAATGCTGAGAATGCAGTAATTGAGGATCCTGATTTCTATAAAAAGGTGGAGATAGGCTTTGATGCGGTATACAGACCACTAAATACCAGATTTTTAAGGCTCTGCGAAGAAGCGGGTGCAAAGTGCATATCCGGTCTGAAAATGCTTCTTTATCAGGGAATTGATGCCTATGAAATGTGGAATGGTGTAAGAATAAAGGAATCTGTTTGCAGTAAGCTATATGGCAAGCTCCTGGGTGAACTCATGGAGGGCAGAAGCATAGTTCTTACAGGCTTTATGGGAAGCGGTAAAAGCTCAGTTGCTGTAAGACTATGTGAGATACTTGGCTATGAGATGCTTGATTCGGATGCTGAGATAGAGCAGATGCAGTCAGCTACAATAAATACCATCTTCAAGGAACAGGGAGAGGGTGCTTTTCGTGATATGGAGACAGAGTTTGTTAAGGAACTCGCAGAGGAAAATAGAAAGCATATAATTCTTTCAGTTGGCGGAGGATTACCCATTAAGCCTGAAAATCGTGAATACCTTAAGAAAATAGGAACGGTGGTGTTTTTAAAAGCTAAACCCGATACTGTTTACGCGAGAGTAAAGGGTGATAAATCGAGACCACTTCTTAAAGCGGATGACGTACTGGGAAAAATAAAAGAGCTTCAGGAAGCGCGCAGAGATGTTTACAAGGCGGCCTGCGACCTTGAGATTGATACGGATGATAAGACCATAGATCAGGTCGCAAACGAGATAATAGAGCTTATGCTGTGAGATAGTTTATGATGAATAATAAATTGTTTATTTTGAACGGAGCTTACCATGAAAATACTTGTCATTAACGGACCAAATTTAAATTTCCTTGGCATCAGGGAAAAAAGCATCTACGGAAAAGAAGACTATAATTACTTACTGCAGATGATTGAAGATAAGGCAAAGCTTACAGACTGCGAAATAACAACCTGGCAGTCAAATCACGAAGGCGCTATCATTGATAAGCTTCAGGAATGCTATTTTGATGGAACAGAAGCTATAGTAATAAATCCGGGGGCTTATACACATTACAGCTATGCCATCCATGATGCTCTTAAAAGCCTTGAAAATATCATCAAGGTTGAGGTACACATCTCCAATATTAAGGAGCGGGAAGATTTCAGGGCAAATTCAGTTACTGCACCTGCCTGTGATAAGCAGATATACGGGCATGGGCTTAACGGATATCTCGAAGCAATAGATTATTGCATAGAAACGCCTAAGAAATGAAAGATTCTCTCAAAAAAAAGGTGTTGAAAAAAATTGAACATTAGTATAATATTAGGTAGTTGTTTGATTTGTATATATTAGGAGGATTTTTATGATTTCTGCAAGTGATTTCAGAAACGGTATGACCATCGAAATCGATGGCAATGTATGTCAGATAGTAGAATTCCAGCATGTTAAACCCGGTAAGGGCGCAGCATTTGTAAGAACAAAGCTCAAGGACATTATCAATGGTGGTGTTAAGGAGACAACTTTCCGTCCCACAGAGAAGTTCCCTGCAGCTCGTATTGATCGTAAGGATATGCAGTATCTTTATGCTGATGGTGATCTTTACAACTTCATGGACAACGAGTCATATGAGCAGATTTCTCTTACAAAGGATCAGGTTGGCGATTCTATGAAGTACGTTAAGGAGAACGAGACAGTTCAGATCAACTCTTACAATGGTAATGTCTTTGCTGTAGAGCCTCCGCTTTTCGTAGAGCTCGCTATTTCTGAGACAGAGCCCGGCTTCAAGGGTGATACAGCTACAGGTGCTACTAAGCCCGCTACTGTTGAGACAGGTGCTGTTGTTCAGGTTCCGCTTTTCGTTAACGAAGGCGACGTGATCAAGATTGACACAAGATCAGGAGAATACCTCTCCAGAGTTTAATTACCGTTTTTCTGAAAATTGTATTTATAGACTTGTAAGGCAATGAAAGTAATTTAAAAGCTTTCATTGCCTTTTTTGTGTGTTAAGCAATTTTTTATTTGCCTTTGCTTCACACATGCAGCTACAATTTAAGGAGATAAACAAAATGAATAATGAAAAGTTTTATAATGACGTAATGGAAAAGGTTAAAGAACACTATGGTGAAAAGGCGAATGTCTTTTTGTCAGATGTTACAAAGAATAACGGACTTATGAAAAAGGGCCTTTGTGTGAGGATAAACGGAAGTAACTGCGGCCCTACAATATATCTTAATGATTTCTATGAGGATTTTAGAAAAGGAAAAAGCCTTGATCTGATTATGGATGACATAATTAAACTGTTCGAGGAATATGCAGTGGATGGAAAGGTGGACCTTTCTTTTGTTTCGGATTTTAATGCCATTTATAATAAGATATGTTTCAGACTTGTGGATAGTGTAAGAAATGAAGAAAAGCTTAGAAATATGCCATACAGACTGATTGAGGATCTGGCTGTAACATATTACATAGCACTTGAGACCCTTGGAATAGAGGGGAGCATTGCTATAAATGATAAGCTTATGAGCGTTTGGGAGGTAACCGAGGAGGATTTGTTTGAGGCAGCAATTGACAATACTCCGAGATTTCTGCCTGCAGAGATTGTCCCCATGGGAGAATTTCTTGGAGAAAGGACCGGAAGACCGGAATTGGCAGTTGTTTTCCCAAAAGACGATTTTCTTGTTGCGAGCAATGAGAAGTATCTTGGAGGCGCGACTGTAATATTGTACCCTGGTCTTCTTGGTGAGGTTGGTGACAGAATCGGAAATGATTTTTATATTATTCCGTCTTCAAGGCATGAAGTAATACTTATTTCTGAGACTGCTGTCAAAAATGGAGCGTTTAACTTAAAAGATATGGTAAAATGTGTTAATGATACTTGTGTTCTGCCTGAGGATGTATTATCAGACAATCTGTATTACTATGACAGAAGCGGTGATAATATAAAAAAGGTTGAATATGTCAAAGATACTATGGTATTATAGTCGGGTACGTAATAAATCTGTAACAATTTGTGCACCCGTAGTCTAATGGATAGAACGGAGGCCTCCGACGCCTTTAATGCAGGTTCGATTC
>JAEEGL015546798.1_pt1 | contig 13450 bp, 11 predicted proteins | sample 9134231 | NCBI WGS metagenome assembly JAEEGL01 (sample SAMN16246548, study PRJNA631951) | gut metagenome | biome: gut microbiome; feature: rumen; material: fiber-attached | host: Bos | place: Iran: Karaj | collected 2018-10 | reverse complement strand
CTAATAATGTTAAAGATATGAATCATATGTTCTCTAATTGTTCTTCTTTAACTTCTTTAAATTTATCTAATTTTAAAACTAATAATGTTAAAGATATGAGTAATATGTTCTTTAATTGTTCTTCTTTAACTTATTTAAATTTATCTAATTTTAATACTAATAATGTAAAAGATATGGGTAGGATGTTCTATTTATGTTCATCTTTAACTTCTTTAAATTTATCTAATTTTAATACTAATAATGTTGAAAATATGAGTTATATGTTCTATCAATGTTCTTCTTTAACTTCTTTAAATTTATCTAATTTTAATACTAATAATGTTCAAGATATGAGTAGGATGTTGGAAAAATGTTCTTCTTTGACATCTTTAAATTCCAAAGATGAAAAAATATTAAAAGAGTGGAAAAAATAGATTATATTTGAAATTTATTCTTTTTTTTGATTTATAATTTTTCTCAGACCTTCTATTGGTTTATAAATTATTTTTTTGGGGATTATTTTTTTTTATTTTCTTTTTTAAATTCAAAAATAAAAATAAATATTAATATTATTGAATTTCATAAATAAAAAGATTTTATTATTGAAAAAGTTCTAACATAATAATTAAAATATATTATATTAATCCTTTTTTGGTTTATTCATATAAAAAATAAATTATCAAAAAATTTGAATTTAAATAGAAAGTATGGTTTGAATATGAATGAAACTTTATAAAAAAATTATTAATGTTTAAATTTAAAGAAATGAATCCAAATAATCATTTAATAATAATATTTATTCTCCTTATTTAATTACTTTGTGATAAATCTTTCTTTATTTTTTATTTTAAAATATAAAGAATAAAATAACATACTTAAAACATTAATTATAAAAACAAAAATTTTTGTTAAATAAACATTTAAAAAGTTAATAATAATACAAAAAATTTTTATGTTTGAATTAAACATTTAAATATAATAAATATTTAAAAACATTTTTTTATTTATAATAAATAAAAAGATTATCATTTTTATTTTTTAGATAAATTTTTTTTATGACTTGAACCTTGTTGAGTGCTATAAGAATGATTAATAGAAATTAATTTTCCTTTTTGATTAATTTTATCATAATTTAAATTAGTTAAATTTTCATCTTCAAATTCTTTATTAAATAATTGAATATATTTATCATATTTTTTATTATTTAAAGAAAAAAAATTACCACAATTTATTAAAATTTTATTAAAAGGAATTTTTCTTATAATTTCATCTAAATTATCAAATTTATCATCTTCAAAATTATCATTAATATTATTTATATTAAATAGTTCATTTAAATTTTTATTATTTTTATTTTCTTCATTAATGGAATTATTTAAAATTTGTTTTTTAATTGTTTTCTTTTCGTTATTTTCTTTATTAATTCTTTTTGAATTTTCTTTTTCTATATTTTTTTCTATAACTTTAATTGAAGAATTTTCGTGATTAATATTAGTAAAATTTTTTTTATTTATTCTTTTGTAATTTCTATTTTCAATTTCAATATTTTTTACTATTGTATTTAAATTAATTGATATTGTATTATTTCGATAATTTAAATTTTTTTCTTGTTTATTTTTATTATTTGAAATTACTTTATTTTTATTATATGAAATTTGATTTTTTATATTTTTATTTATTGAACTTTTTTTTGATAAATTTTTTTCTTTTGTCGAACTTGTTATTCTTTCTCTTTCGAATTTATTTATATTATTTTTTTCTTTGTTATTTATAAATGAAGAACAAAAAAAAGAATTTTCAGTAATAAAATAATTATATATTTGTAAAGGAAAAATTATTTTTTTATTTCTAATTTTTTTTTTTATAACTTTATTATTTTTTTCCTTTAATAAATCAAAATTTATTTTTTCTTTTTCTTTTGAAATATTATTATTAACAGTAATAAAATTTACATTATTCAAATCATTATTTTTTTTATTTTTAAAATTTCTAATTTTAATCTTTGAATCACCGTTGTTTTTAGAAAATTTATTATTTAAACTTTTATTTTTATTAACTTTATTAATACTAATATTTATATATTTTCTTTTACCATACGAATTTTTATTCATTTTTTTTTTAAATAATAAAGAAGAAAAATCTGAATTTTCATTTAAAATTTTACAAGAAGAAATTTTTAATTTATTAAAATTATTATTTGAAAAATTAGAAGAATTAATAGAATTTTTAGATAAATAAGATTGAGTAATTAAATTTTTATTTCCTGAAGTTTTATTTTTCTTAGAAACAGAAATAATATTTAAATTTTTATTTTTTTGAATTTTATTACCCATATTTACATATGAAACAGCTAAATTAGATTTTTTATTATTAAATATAAATTCAAGAGGATAAGGATTACTATTTAAACTTATTGGAATTTGTTTTTTTATTGTTTTACAATGATTTTCTGATATTGAAGATAAATGAGTTTGAGAGTGATTCATTTTTTTTATGTATAATATTTTTTTTTTAAATCGATTTTAATAAAATATTAATTTTTTTTTATTTACTTTTTTTTTTAAATATAGAAAAAATATTTAATATTAAATTTTTATTAAATAATAATATAATATATTCTCTTTAGGAAAAAAAATATAAATAAAATTTAAATTAAATTAAATTTGATATTTCGATTTATAAACTCCTTTTGAAATATTATTATTATTATTAATATCTTCCATACTTTTTTTACTATCATTTTCACTTTCTTTATTAAGAAAATCTTCATAACTAAAATTAAACATAATTTTTAAAGTTTCATCTAAACTAGATTTGATTTCTTTTAATTGTTCTGAATTTTTAGATTCATTTAAAATTTCTTTAATAATAATATTACTATTATTTTTTTTTTCAATATCTTTATTTAAATAATTATTTTTAAAATTTAAAGAAAAATGTGATTTAGTATGTTTTTCTTTTTTTTTTAAAGAATTTCCTGTTGTATAATTATTATTTTCATTAGAATTAATTAAATTAGAAATATTATTTATTTTATAATTTCTATTATAAGAATTTTTCGAATTTGGACTATTACTTTTATTATTATTTTTAATATTATTATTATTATTTTCATTTATTTTCTTCTTTGAAATTGGATTTAAATCAATTTTTAATAATTCACAATTTATCTTTTCAAATAATTTTGAATTTAAAGTTGCTTTATTATTATATTTCTTTATATAATTTTTCTTTGTATTTCTTGCTGATTTATTAAATTCATTTCTTCCTTTTGAATTATTTGGAGATTTACTTTCACTCTTTGATTTACTTTTACTATTACTCATTGTTTTATTATTTAATAATTTATTCTTACTTAAAGTATATAAAGAATGCTTTTTTATTAAATTTATATTTTTATAATCATTATATGATAATTTTATTTTCTCTTTTTCATTATTAATAATATTATTATTATTTTGAATAATATAATCTTCTAAATTAATTGTATTATTACTTATTGTTGATTTAATTAAATTTGTTATTGAAGATTTAATTGTTTCTTCATTATTATAATTATTATATTCTTTTAATATATCATTTAAAAATTTCAATTTGATATTTTTATAAATATCATAAGGTAAAATACTTTTCATATATAAAAATAGTTTATCAATAGCTTTTTCATATATTTTAACATTAATTTGATAATTTCTTTGAGTATTATTTTTACTTGAATTTTGAATTGCAAAATTATTTTTTTCATTTGGTTCCGGAAATTTTAAATTACTTTTTAGAATTTTATTTGTAAAATAAATTTCATCTCTACTTTTACTTTTAGATTTACTTTTTTCTTTACTTTGAGTTTGAGTTTTATTTATAAAATTATTTTTATTTATATTATTATTTTTCATATTTCTATTATTTTTATTTATTTTTTCATTGGAATTAAAACTTAAAGTTTGATTTGATGAAATATAATTTTTATTATTATTTATACTTGGTTTTCTTCCAATTATTCTATTTGATAAAATTTTTTGATTAGAAAAATCATTAATTGATTTCATTAAAAAATAAAAATAAAGAAAAAGTAATAATTATTATTTGAAAAAAAAATGAATATATCAAAAATAAAACAAAATATAATTTCATATAATTTAAATAATAATAATATAAGATTTTCAAAATCTAATTCTTCAAAAAAGAATAATTCAAATAATAAAAATTCATTTGATTCACAAAAAAAAAAAATTAAATAAAAAAATAAATCCAATAAATTTAAAATATGGAGAAAGACTTTATCATAAAGAAATAGCATATAAGGAAATAACAGAAAAAAAAAAATTAAAAATTAAAAAAAAATTTATTAGATTCTCAATTAAATCAATAGACTTTTAAACCAAAAACTTTGAAATTAAAAGTAATTTCAGAAGAAAAAATAAATAGAAATAATAAATTAAAAGATTATAATAATTACTTTCAAAAAAGTTTAAGTGATACAAATATAAATAATAATACAGAAGCAAATAGTATTTCAATTAATAATATAATAAAAAATTTAAATTTAAATAATAATAATAATTATTATAATTATTATAATAATAATATTAGTATTAAAAAAAAGATAAATAATAAAAATTTTTCAATTCCAAAACCTTTGAATTTCAAAAAGAAAAAAATTAACTTCTTATAAAACATCTTTCCAATTATATAATGACAATAGAAATAAGAAAAGAAGAAATAGAAAAATATTTTAATAAAAATTATCCTTTTAAACCAAAAATTTCTAAAATACAAGAATTAGTTAAAGCCAAAAATTCTTTTTTTTCAAGATTATAAAATTGGATAAATCATTTAACAAAAAACAAAATTAAATTACAAGAAGAAAGTTTATATGATAATCAAACTGGATTAAGATTATTTTCTCCTAATTTAATTCAAAATAATTTTTATAATTATCATTTTTTTTCTTCTCAAGAAAAATATTTAAAATTATTTAATGAAAGTAAAGAAAGAAAAAAAAAAGTAAAAACTCAACAAAAAAAATTTAATGATTATTTATATCAAATGGCTAATTCTACTTTTTTTTATTCAAGAAGTAAAAGTTTAATTCATATTTTAATTAATAAAATTTTTAAAAAAATTTTTTCCTTTGTTTCTATTAACGGAAATTATATTGATAATAATAATATTGATTTAGAGAAAAATTAATATTAAAGTTTTAGAAATTTTTATTCCTTTATTTCAAGATTTAGAAAATAATATTAAAATTTTATACTAAGAAGATTTTATTAAATTAAGTTTTAATTTATAAAAAATGAAAATTTATCAAAAAAATATTTAATGGAATGGTATTTTAATATAATGAAAATAGAAAATTCAAAAAAGAAAAAATTTCAAAAAAAAAATAATATTTCTTTTAGAAATAAAAACAATAATTTAATGAAACAAATACAATTTTTAATAGAGATTCTTCAAATAATAACACAATATTAACAAATGATTTTTTATATACAAATACTCTTTTCACAAATGATTTTATTAATAATACAAATACAATTTTAACAAATAATGATAATTTAAATACTTAAATTTCAAATATTATTCCTAATGAAATTATTGAAAATAATCAAAATAACAATAATGAAAAAATTATTTATGATATTTGTATTTTTAGACCTTTTTCTAGTCAATCTTCTCTAAGAATTTCTAAAAATATTGAAATTAATTCTCCTTCAAATATTAATAAAGTAAAAAAAAATTATATTATTTATATTTTTAATATATTATTTTTTTATTTAAATAATTAAAGAAATCAATAAAAAAACACTTTTTTTTATATTATTCCGATTATTTAATATTATTATATAGATAATAACATATTTATAATAAAAATATTTATATTTATTTATATAAAATTGAATTTATTAAACATTTATTAAAAAAAATTACTTTCTCAATTTCTCTTTCAAATTTTTTTAAATAAATTATATAAATAATAGTAATAATAATCATAATAAAAATTTGAAAAAAGAAAATAATACTTTCAATAAGAACAACACTTTTTCTAAAGGATTTAAAATCTTTTTTAAAAGCAATAAAATAAATAATCGAAATTTTTTTTGTAATTTCTAAATTTTCAATTAAAGAACTTTGAAAAAAAAAATCATTAATTTTTAAAAAATTATATTCTTCACTTCTATTATTTTTATTAATAAATTCTTCATAATAACTAATTAAAGTTTGATAAATACTTTCAATTGCATTATTATATCCTTTTAAATTAATTCCATTTCCAATATTCATACATTCATTATATAATTGAGTATATGTTAAATTATTTAAATATGATAATTCTTTTATTTCTGAATAATTTTTATTAACAATAAAAAACTCAGAATAAAATTTGCAAAAATCATTAGAATAAATTTTTTGATTAACTTCTTTTAAATTTTTGGAATTAAAATTAATTTTCCATGATAAAATATTTTCTAAATCTTTTTTGATTTTTAAATAACAAAATTGAGTTTCAATAAAAATATTATGATTCACATTTAATATTAAATTATTATTTGAACAATCAGAAGTATATTTATTTATTTGATAATTAAATATTAAAGGTTCATTTTTTAATACAGTTAAACCATAAAAAAAAACAATTTGAATATTATATTTTAAAAATAAAAAAATATTATGTTGCATTTTTACAATTGATTTAGTATTATTAATAGAATTGATTGATAATAAAATTTGAATAGAAGAAATTATAACATTTATTATTATCATAATAAATAAAAATATCATGAAATTAAAATATAATTTTGGTTTTTCTAATAAATTTTTTCCGTTGGAAAAAATATTATTATCTTTTTCAATAAAATTCTTATTTCTTATCATTTGATTTTTGAAACTTTTATTTTGACTTAAATTATTTTTTGAATCTTCATTTAATAATTTTAAAGAAGATTTTTGAGTGTAATTAGTTCTTGAAGATGAATTATTAATTAAATGAATATTAGATTTACTAATAGAAATATTAGAATTATTATGATTTGAATTAGTACTTTTATTATTATTTGAATTTGTACTTTCTCTGTTTTCTTTTAGATTATGAAAAATAGATTTTCTTTCTTTAAAATGAATATTATCTTTATTTTTTAATGAATGTGGATTTTTTAAAGGTAATGAATTTCTAGTATATTCATTTAAATTTATATTTTGAGGAAATAAAATGCTATTTTTTTTTTTTGTTGTAAAATTAAATGAAGATTGTTTTTTTAATATATTAAATAATCTTGGTGAATTCACCACTCTTGATTCAGCAAAATTTTTTGATAATTCAAATAATTCATTTCTATTTTCTAAAATATCTTTCTCTACATCTTTAAAAATATTATCGTAAGTAATATAAGTTTTTATATTAAAAGGTTGAATTTTAATTAATTTCATTTTATCATATTGTTCATTTATTATATTTTTTAATATTAATTCTTCAAAATTATTTTGTATTATTTCTATTTCATCCATTTTTTCATTTATTTTTTTATATTTTGGATAATTATCAATATAATCTATTATTAAATTTATTTTAGAATTAATATAATTATTAAAAAATCTTAATCTAATAAAACCTAAAAAATAATTTGAAAATAGAATTAAAGTTTTTTTATAAAAAAGATAAATTTCAATTAAATAAAAAATAGAAAAAGACAAATCAATAATTAAAATAATAAGAGATAATTTTTTTTGAAAAGAAATTTCTTCATTAATAATAATTTGAAGAAAAATATTTTGATTTTCACTTAAAATAAAAGTAAAATATAAAGAAAAATTTTCTAACAATTCAATATAAGATAAACTTTTATCATAATATTCAATTCTACTTAAATTAAATTTATTAATCATACTTTCATTAAAATAATAATTTGAATTATTATAAATAATAGGAATTTCTCCATTTAATAAAATAGAATTTAACATAACATGAATATTACATCTAAAAATTTGTATATTAGAATAAACTTTAGTTCCATTAATTAAAGGTAAAGTATAATTTCCATATTTATTAAAATTAGGTAAAATATATTTTCTTCCTTGAAAATTATCAGTTAAAAAAGAAATATATTTATTCATATAAATAATATTTTTTTCAAATAAAAAATTTAATTGATTTATATTATATTCAAATGAATTTTTTTTTTCTTTTAAAATTCCATTTGAAATAAATTGTAATTGTAAAACTTTTAAAATTATTTGATTTACTGTTTGAATATACATATTTCCTAAAGTAAAAGATTCAATATATATTTTTAAATTTATTATTTCTTTTATTTTATAAATAAAAAGTATTATTAATATTATATAAAAAGATATTAATATTAAATAAGAAAAATATTTTTGATAAATATTATACTCATTTATTTTTATCATAAAACTTCCTTTCAAATTTTTTTTTGACATTTCATTATAATTTATTATATCTTTATCTTCTTGTTCTTTTATTTTATTTTCATCATCAATTTCAATTAAATTTTCATTTTTATTATTAATAGAAATTTTAAAAAATTTTTTTAAAAGAACAATAAATATTTTATTTATATTTTTCACTTTTTTTATTAAAAACCAAAATCTAGATTCTTTATCAAAAATTTGAGGAGTTGAAGAAATATCTTCTAAATAAGAAAAAGAAGTATTTTCAGTTATTTTTGAATTTCTCAAATTTAAATTTTCATAATTTTGATTTATTAAATTTTCTAAACATAAAATATTTGTTTCTTGATATTGTGATTTTGTTTCTTTTAATTTAATAAAAACACAAAAAATATATAAAATTTTTTCTTTTTTGTTTGGAATTTCTAATTTTCTTTGTTCAAAATTGCCAGAAACAACAAAATTAAATTTTATATTTGATAAAGTTTCTTCAAAAGTTCTTAATTTAATAATAATTTTAGAAAATTCATCTTCTGAAATTTGACCAATTTCTTTATTAAAAATATTATTAATATTATTAAAAACTAAATCTAAATCAATTTCAAAATTTCCTTTTTTTTTTAATTTACTAATATTAAATAAATCAGTAATATAAATTTTATATTGTGATAAAACATTAGTATTTAAAAAAAAATAATCTTCAAATCCTCTACTTATATTATTTATTCTTCCTACTTTATTTGTATATAAAAAACAAGTTCCTGTTAAATTATAATTATTTTTATCTTTTTTATTTAAACTCTTTTTTTTATCTATTATATTTTCTTCTTTTGAATTTTTTAATTGAAAATATAATTTTATTCCTTTTTTAGTTGATAAAGAAATTGATTTAAAATCAAATAAAGAAATATAATTAAATTTATCTTTGAGACATAATTTTTTTATTTGAAAATATTCAATTCCTTTTTTTAAAGAATTATATAAAATATAAGAATAAGATTTTGAAAAAGATTTTGGAAATAAATCTATAAAATTAAATAAATATAATTCATTTTTATTATAATTTAATTTTTGAATTAATTCATCAGAAACATAATTAATCAGAAAATTAAATTTATTATTCAAAAATATTATATTTATTGTTATTATATAATTTAATTTTTCTTCATCAATTAAAGAAATTTGATTAGAAAAAAATTTATTCATTGGTTTTATTATTTCTTGAGGAATTTCACTTATTAAAAAATCAAAAGGAACTGAAATTTTTTTTATAGGATAAATAATAGAACATTTCATCTTATTAAATTGAATCATTAATTTTTTAAAATCTTTCTCATAATTTTCACAAAATGTTCTTATCAACAAAGAATATTTATTAAAATCAACATTTTCTTCATTAAATATTTTCATTATATTTTGAAAACTTTTTAATATAGTTTTTATCTTTTTTTCTATTTTTAATATTTTATTCACTGAATCAAAATTTTTTGTAAATTTATAAATATTTTTTATTTCTTCTTCTTCTTCTTTTTTAATATGAGAATAATGTTCAATTTTATTTTTTTTTTTTTTCATTATAAAATTCTAAAATTCTTATTTTTAAAATATATATTTGAAGACATTTTATAAAAGATTTTTTTATTTTTTGATTAAAATTTATACTTTCTATTAAATATAAACATTTAAAATATTCTTTTTCAAAAGCATAATAAAAAGTTATTAATATTAAAACAGCAGAATAAAATTTTCTTGAATGATTAATATTCATAAATTGAATATTTTCAAATCCTTTTGAAAAATATAAAAATAAAGTTGAACAATCTTCTTTTAAATTTATTTTTATTTCTTGTTTTAAATTTTCTTTCATTAAATAATGTAAATTTTTTATTTCTTTTTCAAATTTAGAATAATTATAATCATGACAAAAAAAACAATTTTTTTCTTCTTTTTTACATTTGGGAATATGTACTTTACTTTTAAAAGTTAAATTTAAATTATTTAATATTTTTTTTATTTCATTTGGTTTATCTAAAAAATAAATCAAATTAAAAACTTTGATAATATTATTATTATAAGTTCCATAAATATTATAATTAAAATTAGAAAAATCTCTTTTCATGATTTTGAATTCAATTTTATAATAAATAAAAGTAATAATAATAGCTAAAATAATTTCGATAAAAATTTTAATAACTAAAATAGATTTATCTTCTTGAAAAATAAAATATTTTTTATTATAATATTCTCTTAAAGAAAAAAATTCAATTAAAATAGAAGAAAAGCATAAAAAAATATAAAATTTAATAGAAAATTCAATTTGAATTTTATAATAATAAAAAGAATGATCAAAGAAATAAATAATAGTAAGAACAAAAATTAAAAGTCTAATTCCACTTTTAATCATAATAATATATTTTTCTTTAACATTAAATTCAATTTGAACGATAATTTGTAAAAGAGAAAAAGTAAAAGTTAATAAATCTAATTTTCCAATTTCATTTGTTAATATAGAATTATTACCTATAAAACTTGGTTCTTTTAATAAAACACTTGATAAAATAAGATCTAAAGTAATAATATATATTAAACATAAAGATATTATTATTATTGAAAAAATATAAATTGAATTTGAAATTTTTTTTTTTAATGAAGAATTAAATATTATTTCAGTAAAAATTGAATATAAATATTGATTTGATATATATAAGAAAATATTTGAATATTTTAAAAAAGAAGAACAAATAATTTTTTTATTAAATAAAAGTACTCTAATTAAACTAAATAAAGTTATTATTATCATTAGAAAACAAGAATATAAAATAATATAAAATAATAAAAAATTATTCAAATCAAATATTATTTCTGATAAAGTAAATTTTCTTAAATAATATGAAATCCCAAAATTTTTTTTTATTCTCCAATCATGAGATATTATTAATAAAGGAAAAAACTTTGTTATTATTATTATTGTTGCTAATTTTCTATTTATTGGAAAATTTCCTATAAATTTAAATATTCTATTAAATTTTTTTTGTAGATTTATTGTATCATTATCCATTTAATATTATATTATTTTCAAAAATAATTAGTTTGAATTTTTTTATTTGTTTTTTTTCAAATTGGAAAAATGAAATTTTAATTTTTTCTTTTCATTCTTATCATCTTTTTTTTGAATTATTAATTTTTTTTATATATGTTTTTTATTTTCTTTAAACTCTATAAATTTTTTTATATAATTTATATTTACTTATTGATATACAAACATTTGAGTTTTATTATTATTTCTATTCTAATTAAATAAAATATTAGATTATTTTTTTGAATAATTATTAAAGCTTTACTTTTAATTATTTAATTATTTCTCAAATTCAATATAAAAATGTTTAAAATAATGTTTACTCTATGAATTGAATATATAATAATTATTTATAAAAATGTATTTCTAAATATATAATATAAAGTAAAAGATATAAATATATTTATTGACTTTTTAAAAGAAAATATATTCTTTTTTAATCTAAACATTAAATTAAACAAATTTCAAATAAGAAAACTTAGAAATTCAAATAAAAAATAAATAAAAAAATTTATAAAAAAAAACCAAAAAAAAAACAAATTATTAAAAATAAAAAAAATGTTTTACAATAAATTTCAAAAAAGTGGTTCATTAGAACTTTTCAATCCAACAAATAAAGAAATATTAGAAAATTGGAATTTCACAGGAAAAAATAAAAAAATATTTAATAAATTAATAAATAGTTATATTTACACATTAGATTCAACATCAAAAATGCAAATTCCAAAAAATCAAAATATTTCTTTAGGAATAATTCAAGGTTTTATAATATTTCAAATCTATTTATTTTCTCAAAAAAATATTTCAATTGAAATTTCTTTTTCTGATACTCAAAATATAAAACATAGAATAATTTTTTCTTCAAATATAAAAGAATTAAATAGTAATTATTTTAGTACTATTATTCCTATCATTGATATTCCAATTGAAAAATGGATAAATTTAAGTATTGATTTATTAAGTTTTATTAATGTTTTTTTCCAAAATTTAACTTTTAAATCTATTGATAATATAATTTTAAGTGCTTATTGTAATATAAGAAGAATTTTTACAATGAACAATAAAATTTATGATTTTAATGATAATTTAATTAATGTTAATTTAAATAATTCTTATGGAAATAATAATAAATTTAATGGAGAAACAATTCCTAATCAATTTATTATTAAAGGAAATAATGTTAATGTTATTAATATTAATTTGAATTATGAAAGTTGTTTTTATAATAATAAAAGTTTTAGTGATAAATTAAATGATAAAATTCCTTTTAAAAATTATCTTTTAAATAAAAATCAAAATTTTAATATTCATTCTAAAAGTTTAGAAAAAAATAATATTAATAAAAATAATATATTTGATAAATATGAAAATGATAATGATACGATAAATTTATATTTATTTGGGAAAAAATTGAAAAATTCAAAAAATAAAAATGAGAATTATTATAAAAATAAGAGATATAATTTAATTAATAAAGGAATAATAAATACAACTGATCCTATTATTATTTCTAATGGTTCTTCTATATTAAATTCAAATATAAATTCTAATTTAAATAGTAATTTTATTTTTAGTCAAATTAATCATGAGAAAGACAATTATTTAGAAAAAAAAGGGAGAAATAATAATTTTTCTGATGAAATTTTAAAAGACAATTATAAACAAGATATTGCACAAATTACTCAAAGTATGAAAGATTTTAATCAGAATTTAAATTATGATAAAGCTGGAGAATATATCAATAAAAAGAAAAAATAAAATAATTGTTATTATTAAAAAAAACAAATATATATTTAAACTTTTATTTTTTTTCATTTATTTTTTAAAAAAATTACAATAAAATAATTTCTTTCTTCAAACAAATTTAAGTATTAGATATTTAGTTTAATTATTATTGGGGATTGGGGATTGGGCCCAATCCCCAATCCCCAATCCCCAATCCCCAATCCCCAATCCCCATTTTTAATTTTTTAAAAATATTTCATT
>JAEEGL014735386.1_pt1 | contig 13450 bp, 10 predicted proteins | sample 9134231 | NCBI WGS metagenome assembly JAEEGL01 (sample SAMN16246548, study PRJNA631951) | gut metagenome | biome: gut microbiome; feature: rumen; material: fiber-attached | host: Bos | place: Iran: Karaj | collected 2018-10 | reverse complement strand
CGCAAAACGCTGGCGGCCTTGCCCGATTGCCGCGCCACGCTGCTCTTTGTGGACGACGGCAGCACCGACGGCACGCTGCAGGTGCTGAAGGCGTTTGCCGCCCGCGACGGCGCGGTGCGCTACCTTTCGTTTTCGCGCAACTTCGGCAAGGAGGCCGCCATGCTGGCCGGTCTGCGCGCGTCCGGGGGCGACCTTGTCGCCATCATGGACGCCGACCTGCAGCACAGTCCGGCGCTGCTTTTGCCCATGCTGCAGGCGATTGAGGAGGGCTATGACGTCGCCGCGGCGAAGCGGACCGACAGAACGGGGGAAACGAGGCTGAAAAGCCGCCTTTCCGACGCTTTCTATCATGCGGCAAACAAGATCACACAGGTGGAGATCGACCCCGGCGCGCAGGATTTTCGCCTCATGACGCGCCCCGTTGTGAACGCGGTGCTGTCGCTGTGCGAACACCGGCGGTTCACCAAGGGCATCTTCTCGTTCGTGGGATTCCGCACCAAATGGATTGCGCACGAAAACACCGTGCGCGCGGCGGGCGAGACCAAGTGGAATTACCGCAAGCTGTGGGCCTATGCGGTCGACGGCGTGCTGGGCTATTCCGACCTGCCGCTGAAGCTGCCGTTCTATGCCGGGGCGTTCCTGCTCTGCGCGGCGGTCGTCTATGCGGTCGTTCTGCTGATCGTGCGGCTGTGCGGCGCCGTTCCGTCGGCCGTCCACGCCGTGCTGGTCGTGCTGCTGCTGCTCGGCGGAGCCGTTCTGTGCGCGCTCGGCGTGCTGGGCGCCTATCTGGCGCGGGTCTACTGCGAAGTGAAAAACCGGCCGGACTATATCATCCGCGAAACCAACGTGCCGCCGCAACGCGGCCGCTGAACCGAAAAAAGGACGTGAAACGATGAAACGGGCAGGAGCTTGCCTGATCTGGCTGCTGCTGGTGTGCGCCCTGCCGGGCTTTGCCGCGGCGCAGGACACGCACGAGCACCAGTTCGTCATAGAGACCGAAACGCCCGCCTCCTGCCTGGAAGAAGGCGCGCGGGTCAGCCGCTGTGCCTGCGGCGAAACAAAGACCGAGGTGCTGCCGGCGCTCGGCCACGACTTTGCGCTGACCTGGACGGTGGACCGGGAGCCGACCTGCCACCAGACAGGCCTCAAATCGCGCCACTGCACCCGCTGCGACGCGGTGACCGACCTGCTTTCCATCCGTCAGACGAACCACGACTTCACGGTCGTCACGGTGGAGCCGACCTGCACAACCCCGGGCTGCCGCCATCTGACCTGCAAAATCTGCGGCGACGAGATGACCGACAACGTGACCCCGGCGCTGGGCCACGACCCGGGCCTCTGGGTCGTGGAACGCGAAGCGGGCTGCGAAACCGAGGGCCTGCGCAGCCGCAGCTGCAAACGCTGCGGCGAACCGATGGAGTCGCTGCCCATTGCGCCCACCGGCCACGCCTGGCGCGACACCGTCACGCCGCCGACGTGCACCGAACAGGGATACACCCTGCACGTCTGCCGCGCGTGCGGCGCGGAAAAGAAAGATCGCTTTGTCAAAGCGACCGGACATACCTTTGCAGACGACGGCCTGGTGACAAAGGAGCCGACCTGCACCGAAAAGGGCGAACGCCGGCTTGTCTGCACCGTCTGCGGGCAGCCGCAGACCAAAGCGATTCCGGCCCTCGGCCACCAATATTCCGCCGTGCCCACGGTGGACCGTGCGCCGACCTGTACGGCAAAAGGGGAGCAGTCCTTTCATTGCCTGCGCTGCGGCGCGCGCAGGGACGTGACGCCGCTGGAGCGCACGGAGCACAGCCCGCAGCTGAGCGACGTTGCGCCGACCTGCACAAAGGCGGGCGCCGCCGGGCGGCTCGTCTGCCGCGTCTGCGGCAAACAGCTCGATCCGGGCACGGTCGTGCCCGCATACGGCCACAACTATATCCGGACCGGCGTGGAAAAGCAGCCGACCTGTACCGCGCAGGGGAGCGAAACTTTGACCTGCACCCGCTGCGGCAGTGCAAAAACGCAGGCGCTGCCCGCGCTCGGCCATCAGTACGCCGAAAGCTTTACGGTCGACCGTCCGTCCACCTGCACGGCGCAGGGCGAACAATCGCGCCACTGTCTGCGCTGCGGCAAACGCACCGACGTCACGGCCGTGCCGAAGGCGCCGCATCAGGCGGCCTACGACGTGGTGACGCCGCCCACCTGCACCAAAGCGGGCAAAAGCAGCGGCGCCCACTGCGCCGTCTGCGGCAAGGTGCTGGCGGACGCCGGCACGATTCCGCCCACGGGGCACGACCCGGTCGCAACGGAAATCTACAGCAGGCCGACCTGCACGGCGGCGGGCCGCGCGCTGGGCTGCTGCAGAACCTGCGGCGCGCAGCAGGAGATGACCCTGCCGCCGCTCGGCCATAGTTTTGAAAGCGACTGGACGATTGACAAGCAGCCGACCTGCACGGCAAAGGGCGAGCAGTCGCACCACTGTCTGCGCTGCGGCAAGCGCGCGGACGTGACGCCGCTGGAGCGCACGCCGCATACGGTTGTGACCGACAGGGCGAAGAAAGCAACCTGCACCCGCGACGGCAGGACCGAAGGCTGCCGCTGCAGCGTCTGCGGCAAGGTGCTGCAGGCGCAGACCGTGATCAAGGCGCCGGGCCACAAGCTGAAAACGACCCGCACCCCCGCCACAGCGAAGCAAAACGGCAAGCTCGTCAAGACCTGCCTGCGCTGCGGAAAGGTCGTTTCCAAAGAAAAGATTCCGCGTGTGAAAAGCTGCGCGCTTTCCAAAACGCGTTTCGCCTATGACGGCAAGCGCAAAACGCCAGCCGTGGAGATCCGCGACAAGAAGGGCGCCCTGCTCAGGGAAAAGCGCGACTACACCCTGCGCTATGAAAAGGGGCGCAAGCAGTTCGGCGTCTGGTCGGTGACCGTCGTTTTCCGCCGCAACTATTCGGGAGAAAAGACCCTGCGGTTTCAGATCGTGCCGCGCAGCCCCGTCGGGCTGGACGCCGCCCAGACGCCCACGAGCGTCACCCTCTCATGGGAGAAGGTGAAGGGCGCCACGGGCTACGCCGTCTATGAACGGATCGGCAGGCAATACAAAAAGCTGTGCGAGACCGAGGGCCTGTTTGTCCGGCTCAAAAACCGGGCGAGCGGGCAGCGCTGCCGCTTTGCGGTCTGCGCTCTGCGGGCGCTGCCCGACGGCAGAGTGCTGCGCAGCGACCCCAGCGCCGAAAAGCTGACCGCGACCAAGCCGGCGCCGCTGACCCTTTCGGTGTCGCGCAGCGCGGGGTGCGCCGTTTTGCGCTGGAACAACGCCGGCGACTGCGAATATGAGATCTGGTGCGCGCCGAAGAAAAACGGCCGCTTCCTGTGCATCGGCACCACGCGCGGGACGTCGTTCACCGCCGGACCCTATCCGCGCGGCACCCGGGCCTGCTTCAAGGTCAAGGCCTGTGTGCGCAGCGACACGGGAACCCTGAGCACGCAGATTTCCGACGTCAGGCAGATCTGGCTGTAGGCGGCGGCGAAATTCTTAAAAAATCTTTTTTGAAATCGGCCGTTTTTGTTGACGATTCCATACCAAGGTGCTACAATAAAAGAACAGGCGCCGTTTGTTTTTGCGGCGGCGTCGGTCTTTTCAGAGAAACGGAGGAAACAAGCTATGCAATATGATGTTGCCGTGATCGGCGCCGGCGTCTGCGGGGCCATGATCACACGCGAAATGTCAAAGCTGGATCTCAAGGTCATTCTGCTCGAAAAATGCAACGACGTTGCCATGGGCACGTCCAAGGCCAACAGCGCCATCGTCCACGCCGGGTTCGACGCGGAGCCGGGCACGCTGAAGGCCAAGCTGAACGTGCAGGGTGCGTCGCTGATGGCATATTACTGCAACAAGCTGCATGTGCCGTATAAGAATATCGGTTCGCTGGTCGTCGCCTACAGCTGGGACGACATGAAAACGCTGGATGAGCTGTTTGAGCGCGGCTTTGCCAACGGCGTGCCGAACATGGACATCATCAGCCAGGAACGCCTGCGCGAGATGGAGCCCTATATCAGCGAAGAGGCGGTCGGCGCGCTCTGGGCGCCCACGGCCGGCATCGTCAGCCCCTATGAGCTGACCATTGCCTGCGTCGAAAACGCCGTGCTCAACGGCGCGCGCGTGCGGCGCAACAGCGGCGTGTTCGACATCGAATACAAGGACGGCCTGTTCTCCCTGTCCACCGCCAGCGGCGTGGTCAAGGCCAAGTACGTCATCAACTGCGCCGGCGTGTTTGCCGACCAGATCGCCAAGATGATCGGCGACACCTCGTTCCGCATCATCCCGCGCAAGGGCGAATACTACCTGCTCGACAAGAGCGAGCAAAAGATGGTCAGCCACGTGCTGTTCCACTGTCCCTCCAAGATGGGCAAGGGCATCCTCGTGACGCCCACGGTTCACGGCAACGTGCTGATGGGTCCCACGGCGATCGACCTTGACTTTGACAGCAAGCTCGATCTCGACACCACGATCGAGGGCCTCAACATCGTGAAGGAAGACGTCAAAACGGTGATTCCCGCGCTTTCGACCCGCAACTGCATCACGTCGTTCGCCGGTCTGCGCGCCCATATCGACAGCGAGCACGCCGATTTCCTGATTGCCCCCAGCAAGGCCAACGAGCACTTCATCAACGTGGCCGGCATCGAATCGCCGGGTCTGACGGCGGCGCCCGCCATCGCGCGCTACGTGGCCAACATCTTCAAGGAGATCGCGCCGCAGTATCCGCGCAAGGAGCAGTTCCGCACCGACCGTCCCGCGCCGATTCATGTGAACGAGCTGACCGACGAGGAACGCCGCACGCTGGTGGAAAAGGACAAGCGCTACGGCCGCATCATCTGCCGCTGCGAGGGCGTGACGGAGGGCGAGATCATCGACGCGATCAAGGCGCCCTGCGGCGCCCGCGACGTCGACGGCGTCAAACGCCGCACCCGCGCCGGCATGGGCCGCTGCCAGGGCGGCTTCTGCGGCTCCAAGGTGGTCGAGATTCTTGCCCGCGAGCTTGGCGAGGATATGAATCAGATTACCAAGTTCGGCAACGAGTCCAGGATCCTGTATAACAGAACGAAGTGAGGGAAAGACGATGCAGAAATATGATCTTGTAGTCATCGGCGGCGGCCCCGCCGGCATGGCGGCGGCGCTCAAGGCCAAAGAGTGCGGCGTAAAGAAAATCATCATCCTCGAACGCGCGGCAACGCTGGGCGGCATCCTGGAGCAGTGCATCCACGCGGGCTTCGGCCTGCATTATTTCGGCGAGGAGCTCACCGGCCCGGAATACGCCCATCGCTTCATCGAACAGGTGGAACAGACCGACATCGAAGTCAAGGTCGACACCATGGTGCTCGAGATCCGGAACGGCAACATCGTGGTGGCCACCAACGCCGTGGACGGCATGCTGGAGCTGCACGCAACGGCCATCATCCTCGCCATGGGCTGCCGCGAGCGGCCCCGCGGCGCGCTGGATATCCCCGGCTCGCGCGCGTCCGGCATCATGACGGCCGGCACGGCGCAGAAATACGTCAACATTGACGGCTACATGCCCGGCAAAAAGATCGTGATCCTCGGCTCGGGCGACATCGGCCTGATCATGGCCCGCCGCATGACGCTGGAAGGCGCCAAGGTCGAGATGGTTTGCGAGCTGATGCCGTTCTCGGGCGGCCTGCAGCGCAACATCGTGCAGTGCCTGGAAGACATGGGCATCCCCCTGAAGCTGTCGTGCACCGTGATCCAGACCCACGGCATCGAGCGTCTGGAGGGCGTCACGATTGCCAACGTGGACGAAAACCGCCGTCCGATCCCCGGCACGGAGCAGTATGTGGAATGCGACACGCTGCTGCTGTCGGTCGGTCTGATTCCCGAAAACGAACTGACCCGCATGGCCGGCATCATCATCGACCCGGTGACCAACGGCGCAGTGGTGGACGAAAACCGCCAGACCAGCCGCCCGGGCATCTTCGCGTGCGGCAACGTGCTGCAGGTGCACGACCTGGTCGACTACGTGACCGCTGAAAGCCAGATCGCCGGTGAAGGCGCTGCGGCCTATATCAGGAACAAGCCCAAGGGCCGCAACCGCTACGTTTCCGTCAAAGGCAGAGACGGCGTGCGCTACGTGGTGCCGCAGAACATCAACGAGAACACCGACAAGGACGTCAAGCTTTACTTCCGCGTGGCAGACGTGTTCCGCAACGCCCGCATCATTGTGGAAAGCGACGGCAAGGTGCTCTATAACAAGAAAAAGCCGAAGCTCGCTCCGGGCGAAATGGAATACGTCGTGATCAAGGCCGACGATATCCGCGCGCTGGAAAAGAAAGAGCTTGTCGTCAGACTGGAGGTACAGCAATGATCAGAGAAATGATTTGTGTATCCTGCCCCATCGGCTGCGCGCTGCGCGTGGAGCTCGATGACGGCGGCAAGGTGCTTTCCGTTTCGGGCAACACCTGCAAACGCGGCGAGAAATACGCCATTGACGAATGCACCAATCCGGTGCGCATGCTGACGAGCACGATCCGCGTCAACGGCGGTTCGCTGCCCGTGATGCCGGTCAAAACGTCCAAGCCGATCCCGAAGGGCAAGATGTTCGACTGCATGAAGGCGATCAACAATGAAGTGGTCGACGCGCCGATCAAAATGGGCGACGTGCTGATCAGCAACGTCTGCGACACCGGCGCCGACATCGTGGCGACGAACGAGATGTAAGGTAAAAGCAAAGCGAAAGAGCGGCTGCGTCCGGGAGGCACAGCCGCTCCTTTTGTAAAACTCAAACAAGATTTTGTCATTCATTATTTACAAAATCCACGCATTTGATTCCCTGCTTTTTATTGACAAACCCGAAAGAATCCTTTATAATGAAACCAAGATGGAACGGTATCGGCCGTTCTCCCCAATGAAATACGGAGGTATCATTTATGAAAAAAGTTTTATCTGTTCTTTTGTGCGCGGTCATGCTGTGCTCGTGCATCTGCCTGTTTGCGTTTGCAGAGGACACCGCGCCCGCCGAAACCTTTACCTACACGTTCTATGACGAAGACGGCACCACCGTGCTCGGCACCGTGACCGCCCCGAGAGGCGAGTCGCCGGTCGGCCCGACGCATCCCACGAAGCCCAGAGTGGACGGAGACCCGGAATGGGTGTTCTCCGGCTGGCGCGGCGATGACAGCGAGATCTATTACAGCAGCTCTCTGCCGGCAGCCACGAAGGACATGACCTTCGTTGCGACCTATAAGGATCCCTACAATCATTCCGACGAAGGCGATATCACCCTGATGTCCTTCCTGGCGTCGATCTTTGCGCGCATCAACAAGCTGTTCAAGCAGATTTCCACCTACTTTGAAGAGCTGACCAAGAGCGTGCAGAACCTGATGGGTTAATCAATAACCGCCCGCATGGAACTCCAATGCGGGCGGTTGTTTTACCCTATTTATATTTTTTAAAATTTAATTTGAAAAAAGGCTTTACTTTTTCGTTTTTTGTGGTATAATAGAAGCAACAAAGAGCAAAGGAGATCGTATGATGGCTGAAATCAATCTGACGACCGATCAATTCGAACAGGAAGTGCTGCAATCCGACGTGCCCGTGCTGGTCGACTTCTGGGCAACGTGGTGCGGCCCGTGCCGCATGCTCGCCCCCGTGGTGGAAGAGCTTGCCGACGAATACGACGGCAAGATCAAGGTCTGCAAGGTCAACGTGGACGAAGAGGAGAACCTCGCCATCCGCTTCGGCATCTCCAGCATCCCGACGCTGCTGGTGTTCAAGAACGGCCAACTCGCCGACACGAGCACGGGCTTTGTGACCAAAGAGCAGATCGAAGCCATGCTGTTCTGAGGCGCCTGCCGCGAAAAACAAAAAAAGAAACGGAGCTGTCCGCCGGGGCAGCTCCGTTGTTCTTTGTTTGACTCAGATGATGAAGCCGAGCTTCGCAAGCAGGATGTCAGCCTTGATGCCGAGCACGCCGAGCTTGACGAGCAAGATGATACCGTGAACAAGAATGGAAACAGCAGTAATCATTTCGCGTTCTCCTTCCTTTCGTTTTCTTCTTCCCTATTATAACGGAAATATTCTGCTTCTTTGTGAACAAATCATGAACTTTGTCTGCTTTTTTCGCCGTTTCCCGCCGTCAGACGCGGGCCACCATTTCGCCGTAGAGCGCCTTTTCTTCTTTGATAAAGGCTTCCACCTGTTCCACGGTGGGCATGGCGGCCGAGCAGCTGTGGGCGGAAACGAGCATGGAGGCGCTCGCCGTGCCGAACTCCAGCGCGTCGATGATGTCCCAGCCCTCCAGCAGGCAGCGGATGAACGCGGAGGCGTAGCCGTCGCCGCCGCCGAAGCCTTTCATCGCCTTGACGGGGAAGGGCTTGATCGAATAGCTCTTGCCGTCGTTGGTATAGGCGGTGGAGCCCTGCTTGCCGTGCTTGATAATCACGATCTTTGCGCCGTAGCTCTGCCAGAGCGCCGCGCTCTCCTCGTCGGTTTTGCAAACGCCGGTGATCGCTTCGGTCAGGTCATATTCCTCGCGGGAGCCGAGAATGACGTCAGCGTTGCGGGCCACCATGGAATAATAGATCGAGATTTCGTCCGCGTTCTTCCAGGTGTAGGCGCGGTAGTCGATGTCAAAGATGACGACCACGTTGTTTTTCTTTGCCAGCATCATCGCCTTGAGCGCCGCTTCGCGCGAGGGCGACTGCGAAAGCGCGGTGCCGGAGATCACGATCGCCTTGGCGCTTTTGATATAGTCTTCGCTGACCTCGCTCGGGTGCAGCATCAGGTCGGCCACGCCGTCGCGGTACATCAGAATGCTGCTTTCGGTCGGGCTCTTGATCTCGGTGAAGGTCAGGCCGATCTTTTCGCCGTTCTGGGCGCGGAAGATGTTGGACGTGTCGATGCCGTCCTTTTTGAAGTAATCCACCACATAGTCGCCGTGCTGGTCGTCGCTGACCTTGCCGATAAAGCCGACCTTCTTGCCGAGCCGCGCAAGACCGACCGCGATGTTGGCCGGGGAGCCGCCGACGTACTTGTTGAAGTTGCAGCTTTCCGAAAGGGGACGGTTCATGTCGGTGGGGTTGAAGTCGATGGCGACGCGGCCGATGGGGATCACGTCAAGGGGCTTGCTTTGGTCGAATTCGATGTACTTCATAGGGGCAACACCTTTCTGAGCATAGTTTTTAAAACATAAAACAAGCTGTCGAAGAACATGGCTGTTTTTTGCGACAGCGTTTTTGCGGGGGCACGGTACGGATCGGGAACGAACGATCCGTCCTGATAGGAATAAATCTGATTGTCATACTGCGTCACGTCGTCTTCGTGCAGCGTGATGACGCGCATGCCGTAGGGGCCTTCCTTGGCGAATTCACAGCCGTAGGTCATGTTCAGCTCAATGCCGTCATAAACGCCGCTGAAGCCGTCCTGATGCATGTGGCCGAAGAAGGCGGCGATCACGTCGCCCTGCTGCTTCCAGGCGGTGAATTCATAGCTTTCGCCGGTCTCGCTGTGATAGACGGTGCTGAAATAACCGTGCGCCGTGTCGGCCAGCTTATAGCGGCGGAAGGCGTCGAAATCGGCAATCAGCACGCCGTCGGGATCATCTTTGCCGCAGCGGACGAACAGGCGGCTGATTTCATCCACGGGAATGTGCTGGAACACGAACGCGGGCACGGCTTTGCCGCTTTGCGCCTGCTGCGCGGCGCTGTCGGCCGCGTACCATTCCACCGACTTCGGCGAAGCCAGCTTTGTTCCGCTGTCCATGCAGTAGACGTTCAGCTTCACGTCGCTGCCGTCGGCGGCGAGAATCGGCAGACGGTAGTCGATGCCCGCGCTGTCTTCGCTCATATCGGCGGTCAGACAGTGGGCGTAATTGCCGTAAAACGCCGCCCATTCGGCGTTGTCGACGCCGACCTTGTAATCGTTGTTGCCCTGCGTCAGCGCAAAGGGAACGCCGCTGTTTTCAAAGATTGACAGTACAAAGTCCGCCGCCTGAAAAGCGTTTTGGCGGGTCTTTTCCTTGTTGCCGGGGACCTTCACGCCTTCCCAGACGCCGAAGTCGTCCTTGAAATCGCCCTGCCGGGTGTCCTCCACCAGGTCGCCGGTGAAGACGATCAGATCCGGCTTTGCCGTTTCGATCGCTTTTTCAAGAAACGGCTTCAGTTCCCGCGCGGGGTGCTGGTCGTCCTGCGTGTCGGTCAGGTGCAGAATCGTGAACGTGCCGTCGTCCCCGAACCGCAGGGCGGGCGCGTCCTCTGCCGCCGATGCGGGCAGGATGCAGACAGCCAGCGCGAGCAGCAGACTCAGACAGGCGGCAGCGAAGCGTTTGGTTCGTTTCATGCGTGACCTCCGGTGGCAAAGATTTCAATGTGCTTCTTTGCGTTTTCATAAGCGCCGCGGATCTCGGCTGAATGCAGGTCATAGTAGCCCTTGATCTCGCCGGCGGCATAAGCTTCGCGCACCGAACGCTCCACGGCGTCGAAGGTGGCGGTGGCAATATTGATCTTCTTGATGCCGGTCTTGTAGCAGCGGACGAACTCCTCGGGCAAAATGCCCGTGCCGCCGTGCAGCACCAGCGGAACCTCCACCAGATCGCGGATGCGTTCCAGAATGTCAAACCGCAGATGCGGCGTGTCCTTGTAGTTGCCGTGGGCGTTGCCGATGGCGACGGCCAGCGCGTCCACGCCGGTTTCGCGGGCAAAGCGCTCCGCCTGGGCGGGGTCGGTGCAGCGCATGGCGATATCCTCGCTGCCGTCCTCGCTGCCGCCCACGCAGCCGATTTCGGCCTCCACGGCGGCGCCGTAAGGACGGGCCAGCGCGGCGACCTGCCGCGTCATGGCGATGTTCTCTTCCAGCGGCAGATGGGAGCCGTCGAACATCACCGACGTGAAGCCGAGCGAAAGCGCCAGCTTGATTGTGGGCAGGGTCAGGCCGTGGTCCAGATGGACCGCAACGGGCACCGCCGCCTCTTTGGCTGCGGCTACCATCAGCGGGCCGATCAGGGCGAGCGGGGAGTGGTTCAGCCGCACCTCGGCGATCTGCAGGATGATGGGCGCCTTCGTTTCTTCGGCGGCGGCGATCACGCCGCGCACCATTTCCATGTTGGCCACGCTGAACGAGCCGACGGCATAGCCGCCCTCCTGCGCGCCGCGCAGCAGATCCTTCATATTGACAAGCATAGGGGCACCTCTTTATTCAATGGATTTGAGCGATTCGACCATGTCGACCTTGCGCAGGTTGCGCATCAGGATCAGGTTGACCAGCATCGTGAAGCCCATCGACAGCAGCGTGGCCCAGACGAAGGCCATGACGCCGGCGTCGCGGCCGAAGCGGATCAGATCGACTTCGCCCACGAGGATGACGATGCGGTGCAGACCGATGCCGCCCAGCAGACCCAGGATGGTGCCGATCAGGCCGAGCAGGATGTTTTCGCGGAAGATGTAGGACGCGACCTCCTTGTCGTTGAAGCCGAGCACCTTGATCGTGGCGATCTCCTTGATCCGTTCGTGGATGTTGATGCTGGACAGGTTATACAGCACGATCAGCGACAGCAGACCGGCCGAAACGACCAGCACGATCACGATGTAGCCCAGGGAATCGAACACGTTCTTCACGGTGTTCTGAATATCCTCCTGATAGGCGAGGGCGCTGATCGAATATTCCGCCATCATCGTTTTGGCCAGCTCGTCCTTCTGCTCGGGCGTCAGGTCGTAGGCCAGGTTCGCGGTGATGTAGTTGTACTGCGGGTTCTGTCCGAACAGGGCGGTATAGACCTCCTTGGACAGATACAGATAGTGGAACAGATAGTTTTCGGCGATGCCGGCCACCGGCACGGCAATCTGCGTGTCGTCGTCCAGATTGACCTGAATGGTGTCGCCGACCGAAAGGCTCAGCTTGCGCGCCAGCTTGTTGGTAATCACGCAGCCGTGCTGCGGCAGCGGGATCGCCTCGCCGGTCTTTTCGTTGCGGATGTCGATATAGTTGGGCAGCGCCTCGGCGTCCTCGGGCACCATGAGATAGGTCTCCATCTTCTTGTCGCTGCCTGCGGCGGTGGTGTCGAACACCTTCATGTAGGTCAGGTTTGCGTTCCGGATCTCCGGCCGTCCGCGCACGAAGTCCAGCGCGTCGCAGTCCATGACGGTGGTGTCATAGGAGCCGTTGGTCACGATCTGCATATCATAGCGCAGGATCGGGTCGTCGCTGGTGAACTGCTCCTCCAGACTCGTGTTGATGCTCTTGTCGAGGCCAAAGCCGCCGACCAGCAGCGCCGTGCAGCCGAACACGCCGATCACGGCCATGATGAAGCGCTTCTTGTTGCGGAACACGTTGCGCCAGGTGACCTTCCAGGTGAAGCTCAGCGAGCCCCACAGTTTGGGGAATTTTTCCAGCAGCACGCGCTTGCCGCCCTTGGGCGCCTTCGGGCGCATCAGAGAGGCGGAAGGCGCAACCAGGCTCTTGTAGCTGGCGCCGTAGGCGGCGAACACCGTGGTCAGAATCGAGATCAGAAGGCCCGGGATCGCATAGGACAGGCGGTATTTGATCATCAGCGGCGGCACGTCGAACATGATGCCGTAGGCCGTCGTGATCGCGTAGGGGAACATGGCGAAGCCCAGAAGCGACCCGGCCACGCCGCCGATCACGCTGGCGGTGGCGGCATAGAAGATGTATTTGAACACGATCTCCTTGTTGTAGAAGCCGAGCGCCTTGAGCGTGCCGAGCAGGGTGCGTTCGTCCTCCACCATACGGGTCATGGTGTTCAGCGAAACGAGCGTGGACACGATGAAGAAGAACCACGGGAAGATGATGGCCAGCGCGGCGGTGCGGCGGGCGGTGTTGCCGTATTCTTCAAAGCCCTTGAGCGCCTCGTTGCGGTCGTTGACGTACCATTTGGCCGTGTCGAGACCCAACAGGAACGACTTGGCCGCGTCCAGCTTGTCCTTGGCGGCCTGCAGCTTCGCGTAGGCGTCGGCCTTCTGCTTGGCGAACTCCTCCTTGATGGTGGGGGCCTTTGATTTTGCAATCTGCAGGTTCGTTTCGTAGTTGGTGATCTGGTTCTTGGCGTCGGTCAGCTGAGAAAGCACTTCCAGTTCGCCGAACTGAATATCGTAGTTTGCGCCGGTCAGTTGCTTTTCGGCGGCGTTCAGTTGTTCTTCCGCCGCGGCAAGCTGCTCGCGGGTGCCCTTGAGCTGCTCCACCATCACCTTGGCGTTGTCCAGCTCCACCTTTTTGGCGGCCAGCACGGCCTTGGTGTCGGTCAGCTCGCGGCGGGTGTTGGCCAGCTGCAGCTCCAGCGTCTGCAGCTGCGGCTCCAGATAGGCCGCCATCTCTTCCGCCGTGCCCACGGCGGTCAGGGAGTTGATGGAGCTGATGATATTATCTACCTCAACGCCGACAAGCCCCGACTGTTCAAAGCGGTTGATGATGTCGCTGACCTGCGTGCGTTGGGTG
>JAEEGL012326703.1_pt1 | contig 13450 bp, 14 predicted proteins | sample 9134231 | NCBI WGS metagenome assembly JAEEGL01 (sample SAMN16246548, study PRJNA631951) | gut metagenome | biome: gut microbiome; feature: rumen; material: fiber-attached | host: Bos | place: Iran: Karaj | collected 2018-10 | reverse complement strand
TGAAGGATACGAAAAGATCTATATCGGCTTCCCGATCTGGTGGGGGGAAGAGCCGCGCATTATGGATACCTTTGTCGAAAGCTATGATTTTGACGGAATCACGATGATCCCATTCTGCACTTCGTCGAGCAGCGGCATCGGCAGAAGCGGCAAAAATCTCGCGGAAAACGCAAAAAGCGGAACGTGGCTCGACGGCAGGCGCTTTTCGGGAAGCGTTTCGGAATCAGAGCTTCGCAACTGGATCGACGGACTGAAATAATACAGGCGGAGGGCGGCCGGATGAAGACAGACATGAAAAACAAAATAAAAAAATCCGTTGACGTACTGATGACCGTCCTCCTGCTCTGCCTTATGGCGTATCAGGTGACGGGCGAAACGCTGCACGAATTCGGCGGGATCTTGATGACGGTCATGCTGATCGTTCACCATATTCTCAATTTCAAATGGTATAAGTCGCTTTTCAAGGGCAAATACAACGCCTTCCGGATCGTTACTGTCGCCGTGAACACGCTGCTGCTCGCCTCGATAGCGCTCACGGCGCTCTGCGGTATGGTGATGAGCGCTCACGCGGTGCCCTTCCTTTACGGGATGTTCCCGGTGTCGTTCGCAAGGCGGTTTCATCTCGCCATGTCGTTCTGGTCGTTTATCCTAATGGGGCTTCACCTCGGGCTTCACGTCCCGGCGATGACTGCCGGGATCAACCGGAACGCAAAGGTTTCGTATATTTTCGCGGCCGCGTCTGCTGTCACGGCCGGAGTCGGCCTCTGGCTGTTTTTTAAGAACGGTATACCCGATTACATCTTTTTCCGCACGCCTTTCGCGTTCTTCGATTACGATAAGCCGGCGATTCTTGTGTTCCTTGAAAATATCGCGATACTGATCGCGTTCGCGTTTCTCGGCGCCGAAACGGATTCGTTCATCAAGGCGGCGCAAAGCAAGGGCAACGCAAGAAAATTCAGGGCGTTCATTACCGCCATCCTCGTGATTGCGGCATTGCTCATCTGCGCGGCGCTGATAATATTTACCGGCTGAAATAAGGGCTTCATCGTCCTTATCTCAGCCGGTTTTTATTGACTGTTCTTCAGAGCGCCGCGCCTCTGCCGGGCGTTTTTCAATTAATCTGTATCAGCGAAACGGTTTTCATGTCAGAATAATTACTTGCGTGATATCTCGGCGCAGGAAATTATCTCTGCCGCGTTTCGTTCCGCCCTGAAGCCGAACTCAAAACCGCCGTACGTCATGCGGTATATCCTTTCCGGATCATTTATATACGAAGGGCGTGGATCCTCGGCGATTATACCGATAATCTCGTCGCGCATTTCGTCGGGTATGACGACTTCCGGCGCGATCTTCACAAAAAGGCGGTGAAGCTCGCCGTCAGCAGCGTATCCGTCCACGGCGTCAGGATGACTGTCGGTAAACGAGAGATAGGGTTTTATATCATATATCGGCGTTCCGTCGATGAGATCCGCTCCCTCGACCCGAAGCACCGGACCGTCGGCGGTCATATCGACGCTTTTGAGTCTTACGGAAGAGAGTCCGATACTGTTCGGCCTGAAAGGAGAACGGCTGGCGAAAACTCCGACGCGTCTGTTGCCGCCGAGACGCGGCGGCCTGACCGTGAGACTGACGTTTTCCCGATGCGCCTCCGAAAAATCGAAAATGAGCCAGATGTGAGAAAAGCCGTCGAGCCCTCTCACGGCGTCCGGGTTCCGGTATTTCGGAAGGAAGACTATCTCCGCGCTTGTGTCAACTCTTCCGCTCTGTCTCGGAACCCCGAATTTTCCGTCAAAATCCGATCTTATCACAGCAACGGGTTCAATCGTCATTTTCTTTCTCCGCGTAAGGCGCCGGGCCTCCTTTCAGCCAGTTTCTGATAAACCCGGCCGTTGCGTCCTCTCCCTCATCCCTCAGCATAACAAGCAGCGCCTCGAGCTGACCGGAGGTTTCGGGGTGAATGAGTCGGTTGGCTTTGCCGCGCATAAAATACTCGAGAGGATATCCGTCGTTATACCCGGAGCCCATATAGATCCTGCTCGCCGCGACCCTGTCGCAAAACATTTCGGCCACGTATTTTTTCGGCATTTTCACGGGCATGACCCGGCGCTCCGCCGGGTTGTAGTCCGTCCAGTATTCAAAATGATGTCTGTTTCTTCCCTTGTGATGAAGCCATGCGGAGGAATATCCGAGCTCACTGCGCTCCGCCTCGTTCGGAGAACGGGTCCCGGTATAGTATTTCGCCCCGGGTATGAACTCGGTGGGCGAAAACTTCGAGAGATCGTGTTTGAGCCCCTGAAGCAGAATGCCGCATTTCCGGCACAGTCTGATCACCTCGTGTCTGTGTTTTACAATGGTCTTCAGGTGTCCGAAGGGATGCATCAGTTTTCTCCGGCCGTGACGAAGAACTCCGTCATACGGTGCTTTTTCTCGAAAATATAGTTGTATTCTATCCTGTTGTACTGCCTGATCTTCTCTGCCCCGGAGTCCGTCCTTGTCTCGAGGGCGGATATGTCATAGAAAGACCCGGATTCAAGATCAAGGAATCCGCCCGCGTTAAGAACCGGGAACCTCTCTCTGACGGTGAACTGCCATTTCTGGAACGGAGTCAGTTCAAACCCCAGCGAATCAAGCATCGCACCGGCGAGATAATTCAGACTGAGTTCCTCGGGAACTGACGAAAAATCAACGTCATAATTTGCCCAAAGGACGTAGGGGGTCGAATATCTCGTCTGCTGGACGTTCGGATCCGTCGACGTGAGATCCGCGTACCTTTTGTTCAGTCTGTAAAGCGGTGAGTAAACCGAATCAAGAGGCTGATGATCCCCGAACATCAGAACAACGGTCGGTTCGCTCACGTGCTCCGAGATATAATCCGTCAGATACTCGAAAGCTTCGTCGGACCTTTTCATAAGGGTCAGGTACTGTTCGAGCGCGACCGACGACACGCCGTCAACCTTGATCTGCCTGAGCCCGTCGTATTCCTGAGTATACGAGCTGTGGTTCTGCATCGTCACTCCGAAATAGAACAGCGGCTTGCCGGTCTCGTTGCCGTTCAGTTTTTCGATAAGTTCGTCGAACATCGCTTTGTCGGAGACGTATCCGCGTATCCTCTGTCTGTGACGCATGTCGCTGATAAAATATATTTCGTCAAATCCGTACAGAGGATAGACCTTGTTTCTCTGCCATCCGGTCGGATAATACGGGTGCATCGCCATCGACGCGTATCCGAGTGATTCGAGCTGGGAAACCAGCGTGGGGGCGGCGTCCGAAACGTACTGCTGATACGGTATCGAACCCGCCGGCAGGAACGCGAGAGACATCCCCGTCAGAAATTCGTATTCGGAGTTCGGAGTGTTTCCGCCCTTGACGGAGACGTAAACGTATCCGGTCCGGGCGTTCTCTTTTTCCGCAAGGCCGTGAATGAAGGGCAGATAATCTTCGTTTACGGTGAAATCAAGCCCGAGCGACAGCGGATCGGAAAGCGCCTCGTTCATTATGACGATGACGTTCGGCCTGACCGCCGGGGACGCCTGACCCGGGGTCCCTGAGCCGCCGTATTCGGCGAGAAGATCCGAAAGCTCGTTTCTGCTGTAATTCTGGGGACGCTCGACGCTCAGGAATTTTGACGACCAGGTGAGCGTCAGTGCAACGCCGTTATGTCTGTAGAGATATACTTCCGAGAAAAGAATGGTATAGTAACTGAATCTGTTTTTCGCGCTGTCGGAGCGAAGGTAGGCGAAAAATCCTATCGTACCGGAAAGAGCGAGCGCCGCTGCGATCAGATTTATCCACCATTTTCCGAGCTTTACGCGGCAGTTCAGAAGCGGCGCGACGGAGAACATAAAGACAAAGCAGTAAATGATAAAGTATATTTTCCCCGTCATCGTCACCGTGTAGTTGTCGAGGACCGAAACGGCCGTTCCGACAGAAAGCACGTCCCACGGATAAATCGGCGCAGACCGGAACTGCATCGACAGAAGATTACAGAAACCGAAAACGCCCGGAACAAATGAAATAACCATTACTCCCGCCGCCGTATGGGAAGACGCCAGGGTCACGAAAATCAGAACGCACAGATAAATCAGAACGTTCATTATGAGAATCCCGGTCTTCATGACGGGCCCCGAGCCGCCCGTTGAGGCTATCACGCCGGTAAAAACGTTATGATCGTAGGACTCGACAAGCAGGAACACGGCGGGGGAGCTCACGGCGAAAAGCACCCAGCCGGAAATTTTTGAAAAGAGAGTTTTTCTGAGCATCGCCGCGATAACGGCAAAGCCCGCCATGAGGATCATCCCGGCAAATCTCACGGAAAGCAGGACGTCCTCTTCTTCCTGACCGAAAAACCATCCTTTTACCAGCGCGATTATTATCAGCGCGATGAGAACCGCCGCCGGAAAAAACGGAAGGATCTTACGCAGCCCGGACAAAAGCGCCGGTACTATTTTTTTTGTTTTATTTTTCGGTGCCGGTATCCGTTCCGTCATCTGAAGGCTCTCCTTCCTTTTTACGTTTCTTTCTGCCGGTAAATATAAACCTGCTGATAAAATAGTTCAGTATAACGACGATCACCGCCGCGCCGATCTTGACTGCGTATTCGTTCAGGCCGAGCCAGTCAAAGAAAACGGCAAATATCGCCTCCTGCAAAAGCAGGGTAAGAACCCGTCCCCCGGCAAAAGCAGCAAGCTCGGCAAGAACGCCATTTCCTCTGCGTTTGCTTTTGAAAACGAACAGCCTGTTCGTCACGAACGCGAAAAGAACGGCGGCGGTCCACGCGGCGGCGTTTGCGAAATGGATCAGAAAAGGCTTTTCGTCAATCGCACCGCCGAGAACTCCGTACAGAAGAAAGCTGACCGTCCAGTCAACTACCGTCGTGAGCACGCCGAAGAGGAGGTAGAGCCACACCTCCGGCTGTCTGAGTTTTTCGCGAAGTTTATAAAAAAAAGTTTTCAGCATGATTTTCCCGTGTCGGAAAAAAACGGCAATTTTTTCTTTCATGTGATTGACTCAACCGAAAAGCTCCGCGCAGATCGCGTCAATCGTTTCTCTGTCCGAAAGCATATTTACGGCGTCAAGAAACGACTGAGACGACATCGGAGGAAGTCCGAGCCGCGAGCAGACGGCGTCTCTCTTTGCGGCGGATGAAGGTCTCCCGCTCAGACCCATGAGATACAGATCGGCTTTGGTTATCCTGTTATCGTCCGAAGCGGAACCGGTCCCTCCGATGTAAGGGGCAAACACCCGCAGAAGCTCTTCTTTTTCCGCGCCTTCGACGCCGATTATCCCGTCGGCCGACTCCCTGTCCTTGCGGCGTTCCCTCCCGCGTACCGGTTTAACGTAAACGTCGATTATCCTGTCGCGCGGAACGATATTTCTGAGACGGGTACGGATGAACATCCCCGCTCTGTCGGAATCGGTAAGCACAAGAATCCTGCTTTTTTCTGCAATCTTTCGAATCGTCTCTTTTTTTCCGTCGTCTCTGAAAAAAGAAAAACCGTTCAGCACTATAACGTCGCAGTCGAAGACGGACGAAAGTCTTATCTTATCGTATTTCCCTTCAACAATCACCGGGAGATCTATCCTCGGCTTATCAAGTCCGTTCATCCTCCGTTTCTCCTTTTTCCCGAAGGAACGACGGCAGCCGCGACGGACAGAAGCGTGAGGGTAAGCGTAATTATCCCGGGGACGATGGTCCCGCGTCCTATCGACGCAAACGCCTCCGAAGGGAACGTGAGAACGAGGAGCAGCGCGTCTGTTCCTTCATTGCCGAAAGAGGCGGCGCCCGAGAGGACGATAATGAAGTAGCAGACCGTGCAGACTCCGAAAAGGACCGCCGAAAAAGCCGACGCAAGCTTCTTTCTGTTGACGTAAGAAATCAGAAGAACGCCTGTCTGCCCGATAAAGGTGACGACGGCCGTTATCACGGCGTATTCCACGGCGTCGTATTCGTCTCCGTCAAACGACATAATGTGATAAAACGCCGAAATAAAGACAAGCACGAGCGTTGCCGAAATAAGGAGCGCGTTGAGCAGCGCGTTTTTCAGACGGCTTTTGTTTCCGTTCATCTCGACAGCGCCTCCGCAGTGAGCTTTTCGAGGACGGAATAACTGTCGATCCCGGTGTTTTTCATTATGTCGTCGGCTTCGGAACATATCGTGACGAGCGCCGCGAGCTTAGACGCCGAGCTTCCGGAGGCCGCGCGGGAATATAGTCTGACTCTGTAAGGATGTATCCCGAGACGGGAGGCGATATCGTCCTGACCGAGTCCCGAATCGGAGCACAGTTTTACCGAGTATATGCTGCAAACCGTCGAGGATATGCCGGAAAGCACGAGCTCCGGCTTATACTTTTTTGTTCTGTATTCCGAAAGGATCGCAAAGGCACGCTCGGCGTCACGGTGAAGTATCGCGTCGGCAAAATCGTATTCTCCGAACTCCGTATTGCGTGAAGCAAGGGAATAAACGTCTTTTTCGGTCGCTCTGTCGCGCCCGTTCTGCTTCACGTACGCAGATATTTTCTCGGTTTCGCTTTTCAGGGTGTACATATCTCTTCCCGAAAGGGATATGAGCCTGTCACACGCGTCCTGATCCGCAAAAACCCCTTCCCCGGCAAAGTGCCGCGCTATCCATTTTGAAAGTCTCCGCGGGTCTTCCCGCCCGAATTCAACGGGCTTCAGGACCTTTCCGAGAGCCCTGAACTGAGACGATCTGACGTCGTTCGCGGCGTCGGAGCCCGCGAGTATCAGAATAACCACGGAATCTTTATACGTATCGAGCGCGGAGCAGGCCTCGCAGAGAGACGCGACCTGCGCTTCTTTAAACGATTCGAGCCGCAGATTGCTCAGCTTTATTAGTTTTTTCTCGTTGGGAAAAGGAGCGGAAGCTATCGCTTCGGCAAGACCGTCCGGCGTATAATCCTCGGCGGTCATACCGACGAAGTCAAAATAATCGTCAAGAGGAAGGAGCTTTTTTCTTGCTTCGGAAAAATAGTGATTTTTCAGATAATCCTCTTCCCCGTAAAAGAGATACCCGCCGCTCAGCCCGGATTTTGTAATAAGATCCGAAAATTCCGCCGGAGTCAGCGCCGGGGACGGTTTTTTTGCCGTACCCTGTCTTTTGTCAGCCATCGTCCGAGACCTCAATAAACAGTCTGACCATTTCTATCCTGATCCCCCCGGCCGTCACGGAATATTCGCAGAGAACAGCCCCGGATCCGTCCCTGACCGTATTGTGCAGTTTTTTCGTCCACACCGAAACGGGAGTGCCGAGGCCGAGAAAACTCAGCGTGCAGTCAACCGACGGAAACCGCGTGTCAAGCGGTATCGTAAAGCTGAGATCGCCCTTTCTCGTTATGGTGAGCGCCTTTTTGTCCGTCCTGCGGTATGACAGAACGGTCACGGTATCCTTCCCGAGACCGAGCTCGTCGGGCTCGAAGACCGTGATCTCGCATGATCCGTTATCGTCGGAAAATACGCCGGACGTGGAATATCTGATGACCTCCGGCTCCGCGCTTTTGTCGGGCGGCTCCGACCCGTCGAAGGTGTATGCCGACGACCTTACCCTCAGGCGAACGCTCTTTTTCATAAATTGTCCTCCGTGGGGATCACCGGTCCCGCCTTGATGATCCTGGCCATCTCATTTTTGACCTTAGTACAGTATCCGTCCGTCATAGTGCCTTTGCGCCAGAGTTTGAGCGCGTTTCCCTCCCCCCGGTGATAGCACATCAGGGCCATGTCGATAAGATCGCCCTCGTTATTGAACTCCTTCGTATTGTAGCGTTTGCTGAACGAAGTGTAATACGAAAGATAATACGCGCCGGCAGTGACGTTCTGAATGAAGTCCTGCAGATCCGTGATGCCGAAACGTGCGTTAAGTTTTGTAAGATGACCCTTGGCTATCTGCATGACACCTATGTATTTTCCGTTTGCCGAGATGCCGTTGTCGGCGTTATAATGCGTTTCGGCGTACATAACTCCGAACATCATAACCGGGGAAATACCGAACTGATCTGCGATTTCCATGACCACGTGCTGCTTTGAATATGAAAGCGGTACGGAATAGAATTCCGTCGGACTGAAAAGAGTCTGAAGCACCTCGTCGGTCGCCTCGGGATCGGCGGCGACGGTATCGTTTACCGAGGAATCGTCGTCGTCATGCGCGTTTTCAAAGCCGGAGAAATAGCTTTCGAGATCGTCGAGGGCGTCCAGCTCCTCGACCGAGAAAAACGTAGTGATCTCGTCTGTTCTGACCGTAACCGGCGTTTTTGAGGTTTCCTTTTCCTTCGTTGTCTCAGGCGCTTTTTCCGTCTCACGGCTTTTTTCGGGCTCATTCGCGGTTTCTGTCAGCGAAACGAACTCAGAAGGCTCAAATGCAAGCGGGGAGAGAGAAACGTCTCCGGCGGTCGCGGCCGGCCTGTCCGGACTCATGCCGGGATCGGGGACGCTGTACCCTCCGGCGTACGAAACAGCGCAGGACGAGAGAAGAACAGCTGAGAGCGCCGCCGACAGCGCGGCGGTCCGGAAGGAATATTTATTCTTTCTTTCTTTGTTGTTCATGCCTCAAAAACTCCGCGGGCAGAGAGACTGGCGCGCCCTCTCCCGATATTATACGGATGTGCGGTTAAAAATCCTTATCTAGTCTTTAAACAATCTGAAAAAACGCGCCTTTTAATTTCCCAGAAGAATCATTCCGAGCTCAGCGACGTCCCGCGCGATCATTTCCGCGCCGGATGACAGGAGCTCTTCTTCCGTGCCGAATCCGTAAAGCGCACCTATTGGAGTAACGCCCGCGCGGACGGCGCCCTCCATGTCGAACCTTCTGTCGCCGACCATTGCGACCCTGCCCGACGGGGAGACTCCCATTTTCTTTAGCGCGGTCAGTATGAGTCCGCTCTTGTCCGGCCCGTTCTCGTCGAGAGAGACCGCCGACACGTACGAAAAATATTTCCCGATCCCGAAATGATCGAGGATCCTTTCGGTATAAACGTCCGGCTTCGACGTCGCCAGGGCAAGCCCGGCTCGCGCGGACAGCTTTTCAAGCATCCCGGCTATCCCGGGATAAAGTTTATTTTCATATATTCCGCGATCCGCGAAATATTCTCTGTAATATCCGAGCGTTCGCCGGGCGTCTTTCTCCGTCATGCCGTATTCCGACATAAACATATTGATAAGCGGCGGGCCGATAAAACGATAAAGCTCTTCCCTCGCCGGCGGCGCGACGCCGTATTTTGCAAGTGCGTAGGCGACCGAGTTCGTGATCCCGACTCCGGGATCGGTGAGGGTGCCGTCGAGATCAAAAATAACGTGAGTGAATCTCATTTCTGCCCTGCCGAGAAAATATCGGGAATCACCTCCGAACCGTGCGCAATATAACGTATCTCGGGTTCGAGAAGCACACCCGTCTTTTCAAACACGGCGGTCCGCACCGCTCTCATCACGGCGATAACGTCGGCGGATTCTGCTCCGCCTTTGTTGATCACGAATCCGGCGTGTTTTTCTGAGACCGCCGCGCCTCCCGATGAAAAGCCTTTCAGGCCGCAAGAGTCGATAAGCCGCGCCGCATAGTCCCCTGCCGGGCGCTTGAAAGCGCTCCCGGCGGAAGGGTATCTGAGCGGCTGTTTTTCGCGTCTCATCGTCCTGAGACGGGCCATCTCTCCCCCGATTTTTTCTCCGTCGCCTTTTTCGAGCGCAAGACAGGCTGACAGAATCACTTCACCGCCGCCCTGAAATCGCGACGCGCGGTATCCGAAGCCGCATTCAGCGGGGCCGTACTCCCGGATTTCAAGCGTTACGGTATCGAGGGCGCTCACGCTTTTCACGACGCTGCTAAGCTCCCCGCCGTACGCACCCGCGTTCATGAATATTCCGCCGCCGAGCGTTCCCGGGATGCCTTCGGCAAATTCAAAGCCGGTGAGCGACCAGGCCCGCGCTTTGGACGAAACCGCCGAAAGGAGCGCGCCGCACCCGGCGCGGACGGTCGTTCCGTCTGCCGTCACTCTTTTCATACGCGAGGTACGGACAATGACACCGTCAAATCCGAAATCGGAAAAAAGCAGATTGCTTCCGTTCCCGAGTATAAAATACCTGACGCCCGTATCGGCGCAAATCTCCAGTATTCTTTTCAGAGCGGAAGCGTTTCCGGGCTCGGCGACAAATTCCGCAGTCCCGCCCGTCCTGAAAGTGCAGAGAGTCGCGCACGGCACGTCCCTTCTGCAGACCGCGTCCGGTATTTTTTCAATCAGATCATACGCCCTTTGCCCGGTCATTTCAGGATCCCGTAACAAAGCGGTGGAATATCTTTTTGCCTTTTTTTACGATTACCCCGCCGGAGAGCTTCTCTGCGCTGACCGTCGCAAAAAGGTCCGTGACCTTCTCGTCGTCCACGGCGACTCCGCCCTGCTGTATAAGACGTTTCGCTTCGCCCTTTGAGCCGGCGAGTCCGCCCGCAACGAGCAGATCGGCGACCTGGACGCTTCCGCCGGAAAGCGCCCCGGCCGGTATCCCGGTCGTCGGCATATCGTCGGAAACTCCGCCCGCTCCGAAAACCGCCTTCGACGCGGCAAGCGCCTTTTCGGCTTCCTCTTTGCCGTGCACCATCTCAGTAAGCTCGTATGCGAGGATTTCCTTTGCGCGGTTGAGCTGAGAGCCCTCCCACGCGCTCATTTCGTTGATCTGCTCCATCGGAAGGAACGTGAGCATTTTTATGCATTTGAGGACGTCGGCGTCGTCAACGTTTCTCCAGTACTGGAAGAAATCGTAGGGACTCGTCTTATTCGGATCGAGCCATACGGCGTTGCCGGCGGTCTTGCCCATTTTTTTGCCCTGAGAATCCGTCAGCAGGGTTATCGTCATCGCGTGCGCGTCCTTGCCGAGCTTTTTCCTGATGAGTTCGGTGCCTCCGAGCATGTTAGACCACTGATCGTCTCCGCCGAACTGCATGTTGCAGCCGTAATGCCGGAACAGGTAATAGAAGTCGTACGACTGCATGATCATATAATTGAACTCGAAGAATGAAAGACCTTTTTCCATCCTCTGCTTGTAGCACTCTGCGCGAAGCATGTTGTTGACGGAAAAACACGTCCCGACCTCGCGCAGAAGCTCGACGTAGTTCAGTCCGAGAAGCCAGTCGGCGTTGTTGACCATAAGCGCCTTGCCTTCTCCGAACTCGATAAACCTCTCCATCTGCTTTCTGAAGCATTCGGCGTTGTGGTTGATATCGTCAATCGTGAGCATTTTCCGCATGTCCGTGCGCCCCGAGGGGTCGCCGATCATCGTCGTGCCTCCGCCGATAAGGGCGATCGGCCTGTTTCCCGCCTGCTGGAGGCGCTTCATAAGCGTCAGGGCCATGAAATGTCCCGCCGTCAGACTGTCCGCGGTACAGTCAAAACCGATGTAGAATGTCGCCTTTCCGGCGTTTATCATCTCGCTTATTTCCTTTTCATTCGTCACCTGCGCGATAAGACCGCGGGCGACGAGCTCGTCGTATAATTTCATATCTTTCTCCCGTACATTTTACTTTATATTGCCGAAAAAGCCTCGCATAATCGTATTCAGCGCGCTGGTCGCCGCTCTTTTCAGAGCAGTCGACGGGCTGACCGCCTTTCCTCCCGTGAGAGAGTTGACGATGCTTGAGCTTATCGATCTGCTGACAGAACTGACGGCGGCCTTTCCCGCCCGACCCGTTACTTTCGTAAGACCCGAAGAATACTTTTTTTCTTCTTTTTTCATCTCAGCCGCAAGGGTCTCCCTCGCCGCCTCTATAATCTCGTACGCCGACTCCGGATCCTCGGGCTCCCGGTATTTTGATTCGAGCTCCGAACCGTTTATTGCCTCCGTTACGAAATGATCGCCGCAGGCGCCCATCATGCTCTGAGGAGGGAGGATTTTCGCCTTCTCCGCCATCACGGGAACGCCCTTTTCATCAAGGAATGAGACGACGGCCTCGCCGACCCCGAGCTCCGAAATCGCCTTTGCCGTATCGAACTCCGGATTTATCCTGAACGACATCGCCGCAGCGCGGAGCGCCTTCTGTTCCTTCGGCGTATATGCGCGAAGCGCGTGCTGGATCTTGTTCGACAGCTGAGAAAGGACCGAATCGGGGATATCCGACGGCGACTGAGTCACAAAATAAACTCCGACGCCCTTTGACCTTATCAGGCGCACGACCTGTTTGATTTTCTGAATAAGAGTTCCGGGCGCCTCCTCGAAAAGCAGATGCGCCTCGTCGAAGAAAAACACGATCACCGGTTTTTCGGGGTCGCCCACCTCGGGGAGCTTTTCGAAAAGCTCTGTCATAAGCCACAAAAGGAATATGGAGTACACTCCGGGACTGTTTATGAGCTTCTCGGATTCAAGGACGTTGATATACCCCCGTCCCGCGTCGTCGGTCGTCATGAGATCGTTTATATCGAGCTCGGGCAGACCGAACAGCGCATCTCCGCCCTCGTTCTCGAACTGCAGGATAGCCCTGAGAATCCCGTTCACCGAAGCGGGAGCGATATTTCCGTATTCCGCGGAAAACTCCGTCCTGTTGTCTCCTACGTATCTGACGATCGCGTTCAGGTCCTTAAGGTCGTAGAGCAGCAGACCGTTTTCATCGGCGACCCTGAACACGACGTTAAGGACTCCGGACTGGGCGTCGGTCAGACCGAGCATCCGGGAAAGAAGAACGGGACCCATCCCCGAAACCGTCACCCTTACGGGATGTCCTTTTTCACCGAAAATATCCCAGAATCGCGTCGGATAGGAGCTGAACCGGAAGATATCGGAAATACCGAAGCGAGCGATCCGCTCCTTCATGTCCTCCGTTTCCTTTCCGGGGACGCAGGTCCCGGTCAGATCGCCCTTTACGTCCGAAAGGAATACCGGCACGCCGAGATCGGAAAAAGACTCGGCCAAAACCTTCAGCGTGACCGTCTTTCCCGTTCCGGTCGCCCCTGTTATGATCCCGTGCCTGTTCGCCATGCGCGGGAGCAGATACAGTTCTTTTTCGCCGCTTACGGCGACGTAAATCTTACCGTCTTTGAGCACTGCAGCCTCCGAAACAACTATTCATAATATTATATCACAACGAGGAGCATAGGTCAAGTGCGGTATTGACACTCAAAGCCCCGTGTGATATAATTTTGATGAAGCAATAAGGAGAATCACCGTCCCATTCGTATAATACACGGATCGCTCAAAACGGAGGAAAAAATGACCGAAACAAAGCATCGCCACTGCGGTATTGAAATACTGAGAATGCTCTCGATGTTTTTTATCTGTATGCTCCACACCCTCGGTCAGGGTATGGTCCTCGGATACAGCAAAGCCGGGACGCCGGGATACCGCGCCGCCTGGTTTCTTGAGATCGGCGCATACTGCGCCGTAAACTGTTACGCCCTGATAAGCGGTTACGTCGGCCGTAAAAGCAGATTCAGGATCTCCCGCCCGATCACGATATGGCTCGAGGTC
>JAEEGL011207839.1_pt1 | contig 13450 bp, 7 predicted proteins | sample 9134231 | NCBI WGS metagenome assembly JAEEGL01 (sample SAMN16246548, study PRJNA631951) | gut metagenome | biome: gut microbiome; feature: rumen; material: fiber-attached | host: Bos | place: Iran: Karaj | collected 2018-10 | reverse complement strand
GGCCTTATGCGCCAGCATAGGCTTTGCGCAGTAGCAACTGCGGAAATCTGCGGCGGCACTCTCACGGGCGCCGAAATCAATTCCCAGAAAATGAGTTTTGCGCCAGGGCGCATCAAGGGCGGGGAATATTGCTTTGACATTGGCAGCGCTGGTTGCACGACACTGGTTGCGCAGACAATTCTGCCTGTCCTGCTATTTGCGGATGTGCCAAGCCGCGTGGTTTTGAAAGGCGGTACATACGTGTCCAAGGCACCGAGTTTCGATTTCCTTGACCGCGTGTTCCTGCCATGCCTGCGACGCATGGGCGCGGATGTGACGGCGAATCTCGTGCGTCCTGGCTTCTATCCTGTTGGAGGAGGCGAGGTGGTGCTGGAAATCCAGCCGATTCGTAAATGGCGTCCTTTGGAACTTGTGGAAGGCGGTGAGGTGGTTTGCGGCAGGATAACTGCCTTGGGTTGCAGGTTGAAACAAGAGATTCTAGATGATGAAGTCAGTATTGCCAGAGAGAAAATGGGCGATGGCGTGTGGCTGACTGAGATTCGGGAGGTGGATGCGCTGGGTTCGGGCAATGTGCTGTTTCTGGAACTTGAGAGGCAGAATATTACGGAACTCTTCAGCGTGTGCGGGGAATATGACCTCTCACGGAAAGCAGTCGCTTGCCGTGTGGCGCAAATGGCGCGGAAGTACCTGTCATCCAAGGCGGTGGTGGGAGTGTTTCTGGCTGACCAGTTGCTGCTTTACATGACGCTGGGGCAGGGTGGTAAATACCTTACGCTGCCGCCAAGCCTCCACACAGAAACCAATGCCGAGATTATTCGGAGGTTTCTCAATGTGGAAATTGAAATGGAGAATCTGAAAAACGGGACTTATATGATAGAGGTGAAAAAATGAACTGGGTAAAATATGAAAATGGCTACAAGATACCAATCAAGAGTTGGTGTGCTGAACTAGAGGAGGGTGCTCTGGAGCAGGCTGTGAATCTGGCTCATCATCCAGCGCTTTTCCACCATGTGGCGTTGATGCCAGACTGCCATGAAGGCTATGGGATGCCCATCGGCGGCGTGGTTGCGGCGAAAGGCGCCGTCATTCCAAGTGCGGTGGGTGTGGATATCGGTTGCGGCATGATTGCGGTGGAGACCAATGTGCCTGCAGAGCGCCTTGCGGAGATGTCATTTCGGCGCCAGATACAGGAAAAACTCAAGGAGCGCATCCCCGTGGGGGAGGGGAATGCCCATAAGGAAAACCAGGAATGGGATGGCTTTGAATCGTATCTTGACAACAATGGACAGGTGCATGACTTTGCCAATGGTCTGGACAGGAAGAACCTGGGCACGCTGGGCGGCGGGAACCATTTCATTGAAATACAGCGCTCGGATGCAGGTTTTGTGTGGCTTATGATTCATTCTGGTAGCCGCAACCTGGGAAAGCGAGTGGAGGAGTTCTACCATCGCCAGGCGCAGAAACTCAATGCCATGTTCCATGTGGCATTGCCCGATCCAGACCTGGCATTCTTGCCTATTGAGCAGCCTGAAGGGCATGACTATTTCCGAGATATGCTGTTCTGCCTGCGCTACGCAAGGGAAAACCGCCGCCGCATGATGAGTGTCATGAAGGAGACTTTTGCCGAATTCGTGCCAGAAACCGAATTCATCCAGGAGATTGACATTCACCACAACTATGCAGCGGGCGAGGAGCATTTCGGTGAAAAATACTTCATACACCGCAAAGGCGCCACCAGCGCGAAACTGGATGAAATCGGCATCATTCCAGGCTCCATGGGAACCGCCAGTTACATTGTGCGCGGACTGGGCAACGAGGAATCCTTCATGAGTTGCTCACATGGCGCGGGCAGGTTGATGAGCCGAACCGCAGCCTGCAATAATCTGACTGTGGATGAATGCGACGCCGCCATGGTGGGCATCGTCTGCGAGCGCTGGCAGAAAAGCCGCCGCTACGGTAAGTCCAAGGGGCAGTTGGATTTGTCCGAGGCACCACAGGCATACAAGCCCATTGACGCAGTAATCGAGGCGGAACGCGATCTTGTGGAGCCACTGGTTCGCTTGACGCCCCTTGCCGTGCTGAAAGGGTGATGGGACTTATGCGACTTATGCGACAATTAGACAAAGTCTCTGATGTCCCATAAGTCCCGTATGTCCCATTGAGAATCTACGCTCATGGTGGACAGAGATAAAACAATTATCTATCTGGATATCACACAGGTATGAGAAAGTGGTAAAACATAGACCTAACGGTATATTAAAACTCACAAATGCAATGGAAATTACCCTAGGAGATAATGATGAAAAACAAGTTTTTATCAGTTTTAGTGTTTATTTCAATTCTAGTGAGTATTTGTGTATGTGCTGCAGAGTTTTCAACAAATGAGGGCAAGATTTTAACTTCTCAAGCAGACAATGCCTCTATGGAGGCTAAAATGTTTTCTATGGAAAAGTATATAAAGTCGTTGGAAGGCAAGATATCATCATTGGAGACAAGAGTAGCGAATCTGGAAAAAGAGGCAAAATCTAATTCCGACAAAAAAGATGTTCCTGCTCAGGTAACGAAACCTTTCCGTTTTAATCCAGGCAATAAGATTTTTCCTGATGATGACATAGAAGTCCCGGAAAACAGTTTGAACCTGTTCAATACATATTGGGATAGTTTTAATGGTTTTATGGAAAAGGGTAAGGTGTACCAATATTCTAACAAGGGATTCATTAAAGAACTTCAATTTAAGATATTTAGAGTATACGATAACGAAAATGCTGTTAATGCTGTTCTTGTCGCCCGCGGATCTCAATATTCTCGTTACAAGGGAAAGTATCAAATGATCTGCGATGAGGCGATATTTGTAATTTTGACAAAGCAGAATTATGCAGAAGGTGTTTCGTTGAAGGAAGGAATATATGAATGTACAGGAACCCATACGTTTAAAAATGATGATGAAAAGAAAACCGTGTATGTACTTATAGAGAAGGAGGATGCAAAATAAAAACTATTTGTAGGGGGATTAGGAGGAACGAGTGTAATATTTTTGCAATTTATTATATGAGCATAGAAGACGTAAGTAATCAAAGTCAGTCAATCCTCCCAAATGGAATGACACAAGATGAATATAAAATACAATGTAAGTTACGCTGCTATCACGAGGCTGGACATTTAGTATATGGCTTACTTCATGGGCAGAGACCAATATCTGTGTGCGTTACTCCTAATCTTGATATATGTTATGTTGAATGGGATCCAAGTATCCCCATAAAACATGAAGACGAAATAAAGAAGTCTCTGGCCGGACCCGCAACCGAATATCAGTTTTGTTGCAAAAATAAACTCAGGTTTTTGCTTTATAGATTAAGAGAACACAATTTCCCTCGTAAGATTGATGGTACTATTCCAGAAGAAATACTTGAAGTCAATAAAGATGTAAAAACGGATATGGATTTATGCGCCAACATGACTGATGAGGAACTTGCCGATTTTATCGAAAAGACATTCACCGAACAGTATTTCAGCGAAAATGCAGACTTGATAAATGACTTCGCTATGAGTGTTGGCCGAAAATGCCGGCTTGATTCATTGGAAATCCAGCAGATTTTCAATAAGCATAATAACAAAAATATTATGACAGAAAACTAGATTGCCAGGTCGTTGACTTTTATTAGGCTTATCCTATAGGTTGCGTACATAGTAGTTGATTAGGCTGGGCTGCTCCGCGCTCAAAGTCCCTATGTTTCCATCTATATTTAAGAATAGTTTCATTGGTGTAAGTTTTTTTGAAACTGTCTTGCTTGAATTTCAATTTGTTGTTAAGTAAGTTATGATTTGAATTCCTCCTTTTGCGTGACGCAAACTGAAGAATTTATTGTTGATTTCAAAAATAATCGTTTTTTTGATTATTTTTATTGGTCGAATAGTTTTGAAATTTTCTCAATTTATTGGAGGTGTATGGGACAAAATTGTTCTTTACCTCTTAAGATAAAAAAGAGGAAAAGAACATTTTATCATGACAAAAAGCAAATTCTCCATAAGTGGCCTTAGCCTGCCGCAACGCATTCTTATTGGACTGGCCATAGGGACCATACTAGGGCTACTCTGTCCCTGGGCGTCATGGATTGGCATCCTTGGTTTTTTGTTTGTTGGCGCCCTCAAGGCAATTGCCCCCATTCTGGTGTTTTTGCTTGTCATTTCTTCCCTTGCCCGCAGTCAGGCTGGCTTTGACCGTCGTTTCGGTTTTGTGATATTCCAGTATCTACTGTCCACATTCCTTGCGGCAATAGTGGCTGTGGTAGTAAGTTTCCTGTATCCTGTCAGCATTGCCCTTGATGTGAACCAAGCAGTAGAACGCGCGGCGCCTGGTGGCATCGGTGAGATTCTGGAGAAGCAACTGCTTGGAATGGTGGCAAATCCCATGCAAGCCATCGCCGAGGGCAATTACATCTCGATCTTGTTCTGGGCGATTCTCATCGGAGTCCTGGCGAAAAAGTTCGCCTCGCCAGAAACCCATAGGGTGCTGAATGACTTGTCTGGAATCATAGGGCAGGTGGTGGTCTGTATCATCAAACTTGCACCATTCGGGATTCTGGGGCTTGTTTTCCACAGCGTCTCCACCAGCGGAATTGGGATTTTCGTTACATACGGGAAACTCCTGCTGTTGCTGGTTGGCTGCATGCTTGGAACGGCCTTCATCATCAATCCGCTAATAGTCTTCTTTTGCCTGCGCCGCAATCCGTATCCGCTTGTGCTGCGCTGCATGCGCGAAAGCGGCTTCACCGCCTTTTTCACCCGTTCATCTGCGGCCAACATCCCCGTCAACATGCGTCTTTGCGAACGTCTTGGACTGGACAAGGACTTCTACTCTGTTTCCATCCCGCTGGGAGCGACAATAAACATGGACGGCGCGGCTGTCACCATCACAGTCATGACGCTGGCTGCCGCCAATACCATTGGCATTGAAATGACCATTGGCAAGGCGCTGTTGCTGTCCGTCATGGCCTCAGTAGCGGCCTGTGGTGCCTCTGGTGTGGCTGGCGGTTCACTGTTGCTTATTCCCATGGCGTGCTTCATATTTGGCATTCCTGCGGGTGTGTCAATGCAGGTGGTGGGCGTGGGTTTCATCATCGGCGTTGTCCAGGATTCCCTGGAGACCGCTTTGAATTCTTCAGGCGACGCGATATTCACTGCCTGCGCGGAATATGCCCATTGGCGCAAAATTGGCAAGAGTCTTCCCGAATTCCTTGGTGGGACCACGCAGACGGAAATCAAATGACAATGTACAGTGGGCAGTGCACTCAACTGTACATACGCGGGAATACACTGAAAATGACCAACACAAATAAAAGTGGATTATACGAAATTGGGCTTCGCAGGGTAGCCATGTTTTTCTGCCTGGCCATGCTTTTGACGGGGGTGCTTTTCGGTGCGGAAAAGAAGGCAAGGAAAGTTGTCCGCATTCCCAGTACGAATTTCAACAGGCTGATGATGGTGGATGAGAATCGCGATCCTGTTTCAGGCTATGCGTTTGACTATATCCAGACGATTGGGACCTACGCCAGGTGGGATATCGAATATGTCCCATGCGACAATTTTTCAGACTGCGTGAAAAAACTTCTTGCAGGTGAAGTGGATCTCTTCTACGACATCAGTTACACTCCAGAACGGGCGGAAATGATATTGTTTCCCGACGAACCCATGGGGAATGAGTACTACTATTTATACTCTGCGGATAATAATACTTCAATCATACCAGGCGAATATTCGTCCATGAATGGCAAGAGCGTGGGTGTTACCAGCGGGACGATGCAGATTGGACTTCTGAAGGAATGGTGCCAGAAAAAGAATATTGATTTAAAGTTTGTCGAATACAAGGCCATTCCTGACAAGGAGGCTGATTTGCTGGAGGGTAAGATAGACCTTGATCTGGAGGTCAGCATGCTGGCGAAGCGCAATCTTTCGGCGGTTGAAAAGATAGGTTCATCAGCCTATTATCTGGTGGCAAACAAGAACAGGCCGGATTTGATTGAAGATATCAATTTTTCGCTGGACAATATGCTCAAGAATGACATCTACTATCTCACTCGCCTAGAGGAACGTTATTTTTCCGATACTGTTCTGAGTTATAATCTGACTGTCGAGGAGAAGAATTGGATTGCGGAGCACAAGGTACTGAGAGTCGGATTTTTTGACAAATATCTTCCATTTTCCACAAAGGACGAAAAAGGGCAGCCAGTTGGAGCGAGTGTTGAAGCAATCAAGGCAATCATCAAGAATCTGAAATTGAAGGAGCAGATGACAGTGGAGTTCATCTGCTATGACAGCCAGAAAGATGGATACAAGGCGGTTGAAAATGGGGAAATCGACTTGATGTTTCCCGCCTACGTCAGCAATATGGTCAAGAAGGATTATCGCATAATGGGGGGAAAGATTCTTGCGACGCTTGCTTGTGACCTTGTGTATCAGGACAATCACTGGGATGGCAACCTCAAGCGCATTGGCGTCAACAAGAACAATCTGATGCAGTATTATTATTCCAGGGATTCCTATCCTGAATCGAAAATCGTGCTGTATGACAGCACTCATGGTTGCCTTGATGGTGTGCTGGACAGAACATCGGACGTGACATTTCTTAATGGTCTCAGATCAGAGGCACTGTTGAGGTCAAGCAAATACAACTCCCTCAGGAGTGTAAGGGTCAAGAACGATTTTTCATTCCGCATGGCATTTGCGGAGGACAACATTGGCCTTATGTTGCTGATGAATCGTGGCCTGACGATGCTGGATTCGGATTTTGTCAACAAGGCCTCGTATTCCTACGTGGGGCAGATGTACACCTATTCCATAAGGGATATTCTTGAAGAGCATATACAATTGGCAATTCTCACTGTGGCGATACTGGTTGCGCTGACTGTGGCCCTGGTCGGCTATCAGATAAACAACAGAAGACTTGCGGGAATAAACAGTAAATTAAGGGAACACTCCTACATCATTGAAAAACAGAGGGCGCAGGAGGTTGAATTGAGGGGGCAGTTGGAAAAGAATCAGAAGGAACTTGAAGATGCATTGCAAAAGGCGCATGCCGCCAACCGCGCAAAGACCACGTTCCTGAGCAACATGTCCCATGACATCCGCACCCCGATGAATGCAATCATAGGTTTCACAGGGCTTGCTGCAAGCCATATCAACGACACGGAGCGCGTCAAGGATTATCTGACGACTATTGCCCGCTCTTCGGAGCATCTCCTTTCATTGATCAATGACATTCTGGACATGAGCCGCATTGAATCTGGCAAGATGTGCTTGACCGAGAAAGTCGAATCTCTGGCAGATATCCTGCATGCAATCAGAGACATTGTTTACGCGGATATGAAGGCAAAACAGCATGATTTCCATATTGAAGCGGTGGATGTGAGAAACGAACTCGTGTACTGTGACAAACTGCGGCTGAATCAGGTGCTGCTCAACTTGCTCTCCAACGCCATCAAATTCACGCGCCCAGGTGGAATGATTTCGCTACAGATTGCACAGAAGCCCTGTGCGCAGGCTGAACATGGAGTTTTTGAATTTCGTGTCAAGGACAACGGCATCGGTATGAGCGAAGAGTTTGCCAAAACCATTTTCGATTCATTTACACGTGAGGAGAACTCAACTGTTTCGGGCATTCAGGGAACAGGGCTTGGAATGGCAATTACCAAGAATATCGTGGATATGATGGGCGGCACTATTTCTGTTTCATCAAGCAAGGGAAACGGCACTGAATTTGTTGTCCAGTTGGATTTCAAACTGGCAGAGACCACGACATTCTTATCTCCAATACCTGAATTGATAGGATTGCGCAGTCTAGTGTTGGAAGATGATGCCGACGCATGCCAGGGAATTGCCGACATGCTTAATGAAGTTGGAATGCGCAGCGAAGGGTGTTTTTCTGGCAAGGAGGCAATCTCTCGCTCTGAGGAGGCACTCCGCGGCGGAGAGTATTTCAAAGTCTATGTTCTGGATTGGCAGGCACCTGATGTGGGTGGGCTTGAAACGGTGCGCCACATCCGCAAACTTGCAGGACAGGATGCATTCATTATTATCCTGACCGCCAGCGACTGGGCTGACATTGAAAATGAGGCCAAGGAGGCGGGCGTTACCAAATTTGTCATGAAACCGCTTTTCTCTTCCGATATGCAAAGAGTGCTCTTGAAACTCTGCGGAAATGCAAACTCCAATTCCTCAGGAAATGAAGAACAGGTCATCTCTTTGAAGGGCAAAAAAGTATTGATGGTTGACGACAGCAAACTCAACCTTAAAATCGGTGTGTTGTTGCTTCAGGAGCAGGGCATGATTGTGGATACTGCCGCAAACGGGCAGATTGCAGTCGATATGATCAAGGAGAAAGGCGTGGATGCATACGATTTCGTCATAATGGATATACAGATGCCTGTGATGGATGGTCATGAGGCGACCTCCTTTATCAGAAAACTTCCAGGTGGCGACAAACTTAAGATCATCGCATTCTCCGCCAATGCCTTTGAAGAGGACATGGAAAAATCCTTGAAGGCAGGCATGGACGGGCATATTGCGAAGCCGCTGAAAATCAACGAACTTTTGAATGAACTAAGGCGTTTTCTTGGGTAATGTTTCGCCGAACGGTCTTATATGCGCGCATATAAAATCATTTGGTGATGCAATAAAATGACCAATTGAAGCAATTTAGTTTGTAAAAACATTTGCTTCGTGTATAATGCTGAATTGCTCAAAAAATAGAATAAACATAGTGTTTTGAATGGTTGAAATACATGATATTACTTACTGAAAGTGAGACATTGTGCATGAAGTAAAACAGATTGTTTTCAACCACGACAAGAAATTAATGAAAATGACAAACGACAACCATTTGGGATTTTGCGGAATATTGTTCCATAGAACATATTTTCTTTGCTGCATGGCAATGCTTCTTCTTTTGCCAGGACTCCTTTTAGGCGTGGAAAATGACGGGCGAAAGATTGTCCGCATTGCCTATCAGGAATTTAACAGGCAGATGATGGTGGATGAGAACAACATTCCAGTATCAGGCTATGCTTACGACTATACACAGGCAATCGGGACATACGCTGGATGGGATTTACGCTACATCCCATGCAACAGTTTCTATGACAGCGTGAGGCTGCTTCGTGCGGGAAAGGTCGATCTAATCTATGAAATCAGTTATACGGAGGAACGCGCAAAGGAGATGCTGTTTCCTGACGAACCCATGGGGCATGAGTATTATTACCTTTATTCTTCGGCAGAGAACACCTCAATCACTCCAGGCGACTATGAGTCCATGAATGGCAAAAAAGTCGGCGTCACCAGCGGTACGATACTGAAAGAACTTCTGAATGATTGGAGCAAAAAAAAGAATGTGAAATTCAATATAGTCGAATATGAGGACATTCCTGTGAAGGAGGCCGAGCTGTATGCGGGCAAGATAGACCTTGACTTGGAACTCAGCATGCTTGCGAAGCGGAATCTCTCTGCCGTGGAGAAGGTAGGTTCCTCCGCATATTATCTAGTGGCAAGCAAGAACAGGCCAGATTTGATAGACGACATAAATCGTGCTACGGAGAAAGTCCTCAACAACGATCTTTATTACTTCTCCCGTCTTCAGGAACAGTACTTTTCCGATACTGTATTGAGCCGCAATCTAACGCTTGATGAGAAAAAATGGCTTGCGGAACACGATGTGCTTCGTGTTGGATATTTTGACAATTATCTACCTTATACCGCACAGAACGAAAATGGCGAACCCATCGGCGCAGGCATAGAGGTAATCAAGGAAATCATCAAGAATCTGAAATTGGAAAACAAATTGAAAGTCGAATATATCTGCTACAGCAGTCAGAGGGAAGGATATAGGGCAGTTGAAGTTGGGAAAATAGATCTGATGATTCCAGCATACATCAGCAATTCCGTCAAACATAATTATCACATCATTGGTGGCAAAAGCATTGCTACAATTGCAAGTAATCTTGCCTATACTGAGGATTATAGGATTGGCAATGTCAAGTGCATTGGCATCAACAAGAATAATCTGATGCAATATTACTATTGCAAGGACACTTATCCCCACTCGGAAATCGTGCCTTACGACGATATTCAAGGATGTCTTGACGGACTTCTGAACGGGACGACGGACGGAATATTCCTAAATGGCTTCAGAGCCGAGGCCTTGTTAAAGCCACCAAAATACCATTCTATAAGGACAGTGCGGTCAAAAAACGATTTCCAGATCTGCATGGCATTCGCCGAGAATAACATTGGGCTTATGATTTTGATGAACCGCGGGCTGACTATAATTGACCCCGAATTCGTCACCAGGGCCTCGTATTCATACGTGGGGCGGATTTACACTTTCTCGTATATAGATTTTCTTCAGGAGCATATATTGCCAGTAATCATCACGGTTGCAATCATAGTCGCCTTGTTGGTGGCTCTGGTAGGCTACACTATCAGCAATCGCAGGCTGGCGGGAATCAATCGTAAACTGGCTGGGATGAACCGAAAACTCAGGGAGCATTCCGAAATCATTGAAAAGCAGAGACAGCAGGAATCCGAACTGCGGGAGCAACTTGAAACGAAGCAGAATGAACTGGAGGATGCCTTGCATATGGCGCAGTCTGCCAACCGCGCCAAGACCACGTTCCTGAGCAACATGTCCCATGACATACGTACGCCGATGAACGCGATTATCGGGTTCACCGAACTTGCCGCAAGCCACATTCATGAAACGGAGCGCGTCCAGGAATACCTGATGACCATCACGCAGTCCTCGGAGCATCTCCTGTCGTTGATCAACGACATTCTGGATATGAGCCGCATTGAATCAGGCAAGATGACCTTGAAGGAGAAGGAAGAATCCCTGGAGGATATTTTTCATGTGCTTGGAGGTATTGTCCATGCGGATGTAGAGGCAAAGCAACTTGATTTGCATATTGACGTAAAGGATATCAGCAACGAATATGTGTACTGTGACAAACTGCGCCTTAACCAGGTGCTGCTCAATTTGATGTCCAATGCCATAAAATATACGCCGCAGGGAGGGAAGATTTTGCTGAGCCTCTCGCAGAAATCTACTGAAAAAACTGGCTATGGCGCTTATGAAATCAGAGTCAAGGACAATGGAATCGGCATGAGCGAGGAATTTGCCAAGGGAATCTTCGAACCGTTTACAAGGGAGGACAACTCCACTGTTTCTGGCATTCAGGGAACAGGACTTGGAATGGCAATAACCAAGAACCTGGTGGAGATGATGGGCGGCAGCATCTCAGTCACATCAAAGAAGGGAGAAGGAACCGAATTTGTCGTTCTTGTGGAGTTTAGATTGGCCGAAGGTAAAAAATAAGAACTGGTAAACAAGGAAGGCAAGTTTGTCTCGTTAAAGGGCAAAAAAGTCCTGCTGGTTGACGATAGCGAACTTAACCTTAAGATTGGAGTGCTTTTGCTTCAGGAGCATGGCATGATTGTCGATACTGCACGAAACGGGCAGCATGCGGTTGATATCATCAAGGAGATGGGTATTGACGCATACGATTTTATCGTGATGGATATACAAATGCCTGTGATGGACGGCTACAAGGCGACCTCCATTCTCAGAAAACTTCCAGGTGGGGACAAACTTAAGATTCTTGCATTCTCTGCCAACGCCTTCGAAGAGGACAAGGAAAAGTCCCTTCAGGCGGGAATGAACGGTCACGTCACAAAACCTCTGAAAATCAACGAACTTTTGAATGAACTGAAACGCTTTGCATAGTAAGCGTATATTTCCACCTGTGCGATTTGGCAGTGGCAAAGAATAGAAGAGGATAATTACGTCTTTTATCCCAAGCAAACAACTGGCCAATGCCCAATCGCACAGGTGGAACTTTTTTATTTAAAATGTGTCTGTTGACATATAAAGTCCAAACAGTGTAAGAATCAGAGGAAAGGCGTATAATCATGAAAATAACCACTTGTCGTATGAATAGTCTCAAAGGAGTATCAAAAATGCACATCTTCATTTTATTGCTTTGTTTTATTGGCGCTTTTGCCTCTGCGCAGAACATAATTCCAAGGCCGCCGCATCCACCGTTTCCACCGTTTCCGCCGTTGCCTCCCATTGTCGTCAAGGTGCCTGTCATTGACAATATCTTGCCTGTTCAGGTCACCGATGTGGAGATTGAGGCTAATGTGGATGGCGTCCTTACCGAGACCACGGTGACGATGACGCTGCACAATCCCAATGGTCGCATTCTGGAAGGTGAGTTGAACTTCCCATTGCCCGCAGGTGCAACTGTGGCGGGATACGCGCTTGACATTAACGGCAAAATGGTTGATGGCGTCATTGTTGAGAAGGAGAAGGCACGTGCCGTGTTTGACGAAGTGGTGCGGCAGGGCGTAGATCCTGGAATGGCAGAGCAGGTGGGCGGCAACATGTTCCGCACAAAGGTATATCCTATAAATGCAAATGGTGACAGGCGCGTGAGTGTGCGCTATGTCGCCACCACGCTTTCCGTCAATGAAAATGGGACGCGTTCCTCCTACTATGTGCAGCCCTTGAATTTCCCCGACAAACTAGCCACTTTCAAACTGAAACTGAACGTGGCGGCAGCAATCCAGCCGCCAAAGGTGGTGGCTGGCTCCCTCAGCAATCTGGAATTCAAGAAGTGGAAGACCGTCTATACAGCCAATACTGAATTGAAGAATATTGCACTGACAGAAGACCTTTATGTGGCAGTCATGACCAGGCCTGACGAAGCCTTTCTCCACCAGAAGGCAAGCGACGACAGCGACTATTTTGCTTACAACTATACTGTTGAGCCAGCCAGTTTGAAGAACAGCCTGCCACGCTCGCAGGAACCAGTGATTCTTTGGGACGCTTCCATGTCCCGCGAAAAATCTGACCATGCCTCTGAAATTGCCTTTATAAAGGCGGCAATCGGGCAGTCAAAGAAATTGACGCTAATCATATTCCGCAATGCGCCAGAGGCGCCAGTGGTCTTTGCATCAGCGACTGAACTGGCCAAGGCACTTGAGGGCCTCATCTACGATGGCGCGACAAATCTGGCCGCCGCTGTGGCCGCCATTCCAGAAAAGGCGGAGGCATATCTCTTCTCCGATGGACTGGACAATTTCTCAATGGAGGCGGCTTCCGCCAAGGCCGCGCGTTTCTGCGCCTTCACGGCGGACAAGCAGTTGAACGCCTCGGCACTCAAGGCTCTGGTTGGCAATGGCTTGTTCATGGATTTGCGCGGCCTTTCTACGGAGGACGCCGTCAAGTTGCTGGATATGCCACGCGCATTCCTTGCCGCCGCCACCGGCGATGGAAAGAAACTTGCCGAAGTCGCCTGGCAGTTTGACGGGGAACGCCTGGCAGTGGCGGGAAAACTGCCCGAAGGCGCCAAGAAACTGGCATTTGAACTGTCAATTGCGGGTACAATCGTGCGCCGTGAGG
>JAEEGL010482867.1_pt1 | contig 13450 bp, 19 predicted proteins | sample 9134231 | NCBI WGS metagenome assembly JAEEGL01 (sample SAMN16246548, study PRJNA631951) | gut metagenome | biome: gut microbiome; feature: rumen; material: fiber-attached | host: Bos | place: Iran: Karaj | collected 2018-10 | reverse complement strand
GATTTGGTTCTTCACTTACATCGAGACCGTGGACGATGTGTTCGATTCGTTCAACAAGGACGCCACTCTCGTATTCGCGCCGTACCATTTCATCAGGAATGACGCCGAACTGAGGGACATCTGCAGCGTATCGGACTCCGTAGTGCCCGTCATATTCATCCACAAGGGTAAGGCCATCCTACCAGGCAGCAAGAAGTCCGATGTTATCAAGGTCCTGGACAAGCTGGTCAGCATAGGGTACTACAAAAATTGCGTATTGGATATGGGAAGAAGCCTCGACGATTATACCTGGTCGGTGATAAGAGAGGATTACCCCTCAACAATACCGTTCGTCGATTCAGAGAGTTATGTGAAGGGCTTCCAGACCGTTATCGTCCCGTATCTTCTGTGATCACCAGACAGAAAGGAATCTCTCCACCCTATCCTTCACATCATCTACTCCAGAATCGGTATCAGGTATCTGGAGCGAACCCCTGTATTCCATGTCAGTGGTTATGCAGAAAGCACGGATTATACTCTCGGTTATCTGGAAATTGGGACTCTTGCTTCCTCCGCATAGCAGCGCTATGCAATACTGGGGATGGCGCATACCCTTGTTACCCCAGTATGGCTGGAAACGGTCCATTACGGTTTTCAGAATCGATGACGGGCCGCTGAAATGAATGGGTGAGGCCAGGACCAACAGGTCCGATTCCAAGAATGAATCGTAAATGTGCTGCATATCATCCAAAAGGACGCAACCACCTTCATCGCACCCCCCACAATCCCTGCAGTGCCTAATGTCCATATCAGAAGGACGGAAGAAAGCTACGGAGTATCCCTTACTCTCCAGAACGGTCTGGGCATGGGAGCACATCCCGAAAGTCACTCCGCCCTCATCCGCCGATCCGCATATTATGGTCGCCCCAGGCATGACACTGTATCGGAAAAGAAGGTAATAACTGCTTTCCAGCCATTGTTTTTATTAGTTCAGCGACCAATAAGGTACTTGGAGAGAGATCGATGACGAAGGATTTCATGAAGGAGAAGATGGTTTTCTTCCCGCGCAACGTGATTGCAGGACACGACGTGCTGCGCTATGTCAGAGAGATCTGTGTCAACATACACAGCGGTACGACGGGCACCATCATCACCGGAGAGAACACCGATAAGGCCGCGGGAAGAGCAGCCAGGGATCACCTTCAGGGATACGACATCGATACATTCATCACCGATAAGGCCACCGAAGAGAACATAGAGAAGGCTAAGGCAAGGATCCAGGAGTACGGCTCAACATTCATCCTGGCAATAGGCGGCGGAAGCAAGATCGACATCGCAAAGGTCGTTGCCAACGACCTCAACATCCCATTCATCAGCATCCCCACCTCAGCGGCCCATGACGGTATCGCATCAAACAGAGCATCGATCAAATCCGATAAAGGGTCAGTCTCAATCGAAGGGGCTTCCCCGATGGGAGTCATCGCGGACACCGAGATCATATTCAAATCACCTTACAGGATGCTCGCATCGGGATGCGCAGATGTGCTTTCCAACTTCAGTTCGCTGCGCGACTGGAAACTGGCGTATGAGTTACGCGATGAACCTTTCAGCAGATCGGCATATGCCTTCGCATACTATGCCGCTGAATCCATGATGGATGCTGCGGATTATATCAGGCCGAATCTCGAAGAGAGCGTCTGGTTAGCGATCAAACCCATCATAGTATCTGGAATCTCCATGAGTATTGCGAGGAGCTCCAGACCGACCAGCGGTTCGGAGCACATGATCTCCCACACCATCGACCATCTGTATCCCGGAAGGGCAATGCACGGAGAGCAATGCGGTGTGGCATCCATAATCACCACCTACCTGCAGAGAGGCGACTGGGAGGAGCTCAAACATGCTCTGATGAAGATAGGTGCCCCAACCAAGGCCTCAGAATTGAATCTGTCCAACGAGGAGTTCATCGAGGCAGTCGTCAATGCCCACACCATACGCAAAGACAGGTACACCATACTCGGCGACAACGGAATCACAAGGGAAACTGCAGAGGACATCTGCATAAGGACAGGGGTGATCTGATGGCCCAAATAACACTGATAGGAACTAGGCATGCGGCAGTGGGTAACGAGTTCTTCTATCTCGGACCCATTGAGGAGTGTGCAGACTGCAAGTACAACAAGGTATGCTTCAACCTGGAGGAAGGGGCAAAATACAGGATCACAGGCATAAGGCTCCAGGAGCACGAATGCCACGAATTCGACGGTGATTCCGTCACTGCAGTCGAAGTGGAGAAGATCTGTACCCGCGCATCCGTAGGTAAGAGGCAGGCTATGGAAGGCAGCAAAATCACGTACAAGGGATCCGAGTGCAAGAACCTGTCATGCGAGCATTACAACATCTGCCACGCGATGGGTAAGATCCCAGGAGAGAAGTACACCGTCCAGAAGGTGGAAGGCGACCTTGACTGTCCCCTGGGAGAGAAATTGGTTTTGGTCGATCTGTTCTGATCAGAACTTCTCGCCGGTGATCCTCTCGAACATGTCGACGTAGAGCTTGCTCACGCGGTCGACAATCTCCTGAGGAAGCGCAGGGATATCCGGTTCAGGAAGTCCCTTCTCACGTGCGTCGTAGAGGGCCTTGTGGTAACCAGTCTCGCGGTAGTACTGGCGGACGAACTCTTTGGAGAGCTGCACGATCTTGCCCTTGGCGAATTCGTCAGCATCCCACCAGCGGTCCTCATCCAGAGTACCGAAGGTGTCGATGACCATCAGCTTCCTGTCCTTGTCGAAGGCGAACTCCTTCTTTCCGTCGCAGTGAATGAGTCCCCTCTTGCTGCATTCCCTGTCGATGATGGAATCGATCTTGAGTACAGTCCTCTTGATCTCCTCAAACTCTTCGTCGGAGAGACCGGCCATCTTCTTGGCCTCTTCGTCGGTGAGGTTCTCATCGTGGGCTTCCAGTTTTGTGGTGCACTCTATGAATGGTTTGGGAAGCTTCTCGCCTTCTTTCACCACATGGTCCGCAGGGAATCCGAGGTCCTCGGGTTTGACCTTTCCGGATTTGATCCTGTCCATGAGCGAACCTGCCGCATAGTATCTGCAGATGACTTCCAGGGGGATCAGGTAGTTCTTCGTGTTGCCGTCGATCTTGCTGTAATCCCTGATGATGTCGACCCTCTTAACCCTCATTCTGTCGGGAGAGGGCTCACTGATGTAGTGGTTGTTGATTCCTTCCTTTGTAAGGAGGGTGAACCAGTACTTTGCCGTCCTGCAGAGTGTCTCACCCTTGTGGGGGACCTGAGAGGGGATGATCTTGTCGAAGACTGAGATGTTGTTAGTGTAGGCGAACTCCAGTGTGTCGTCGTCAACCTTGTAGACTTCCTTGACCTTTCCGGTCATTATGTGCTCCATATCATTGAGAATCCCATCGCGGTAAATAAACATTCTATGAGCATCGTCAGAACTGGATGGAATCGGTGGTCCAGTTCTTCATATCGATGGTGATGAGCCTTCCCTCGTTCTCTGTTCCTAGACCGGAAATGATCTTCAGCACCTCCAATGCTTCCATCGAAGCGATGACGGAGACTCCTGCTCCGACATTGGGGGTGATGCCTTCGGGATCGTTCATGGTCCCAATCATCTCCCTGAGGCTCTTCGTCTTCCCCGGGATACAGACTGCGATCTGGCCTGTGAAACCTGATACCCCTCCGTGGATGAGGGGGACGCCCATGCTTTCCGCCAGATCAGACAGGATCATTCTGGATTTGAAGTTGTCAAGACAGTCTACCAGTATGTCACATCCGCTGAAGAGGTCCCCGTTCAACTAGGTCAGCGGTTCAGCGTTCGACTGCACCTCGGCGCTTGGGTTGAGTGTGAGTATCCAATCGGCAGAGATCACAGACTTCGGCCTGTAATCAGATGCGGAGTAGATGAACTGACGATTAAGATTGGAAAGCTCTGGTGACTGATGGTCGCATAGGATGAAATGAGATACTCCTGCGGCGACCAGCTGAGTGATCACGTTCACCCCAAGTCCTCCGCATCCAACTATTCCGACAACGGCTGACATGATCCTCTGCTGACCATCCTCTCCGAAAATCGGTAACTGCCTCTCGAACCTCATAGTCTTCCCTCTGCCAATTCCTTCAAGAGCTTCAGCGCTTCTACGGCAGTCTGTTTCCTGACCGCCTGCCTGTCGCCTTCGAAGATGTTTCTGGTCACTACGGTCCTCGGACCGTCCGCCACCGCTATATATACAAGTCCGACAGGTTTCTCAGGAGTGGCCCCTCCTGGCCCTGCGATGCCTGTAACCGCAAGGGATACATCGCTGCCATAGACGTCTATCGCGCCCTTGGCCATCTCGCGGGCGGTCTCCTCGCTCACCGCGCCATGGTCGACCAGCGTATGATGGCTGACACCCAGTATCCTTTCCTTCGATTCGTTTGAATATGTGACCGCACTTCCCAGGAATACATCGGATGATCCGGGGATCGATGTCATCATGCATCCGATCATCCCTCCGGTGCAGGATTCTGCGGCCGACATCCTGATCCCTTTGGACCTCAGGACATCTATCAACTGTAATGCTTCAGAGCGGGGCATCCTTCACACCGCTGCTGATCTGTTTGATCCTGTTGACACCGTCGATCGCATCGATGACCTCGGCTACTGCCGAAGGCACGAGCGAACGCCATTCCTCATCGTTGATGATCCTGCGCCTGATCTCTGTTCCCGAGAATACATTCCTGTTGTACAGCGGCGAATCCCTAACCTCGAATCCCGATTCCTGGAAGAGACGCTTGGTCAAAGGGTTGTTGGAATAGACCCTCCTGAATGGGGGGACCAACGATACCACGTGTGCGACCCAGATGGGATACCTGTTCAGATCCTCTATCGGGACGATGCTGTAATTTCCTACTCCTTCATCCCTGAGAGCCTTGTTGATCATCATGTACCTCTCACCGGCGGTGAAGGGGTTCTCAGGCGTGTGGGAATACTGTGCGCTACCGATACCGATCGTGAGGTGATCGGATTCCTCCGCACATTTGAGGATAACATCCATGTGTCCTTTGTGAAGAGGCTGGAAACGTCCAACGACCAAAGAGAAATTGTCGTAATCGGATCTCATCTTGTCAACTCTTATCGATGACGAGCATGTTCGGACCATTCAGGAACGGAATCTGTTCGGGAGAGTATCCCTCATAGACATATAGCGCCTTGACTAGTCCGCACTCCTTCGCGAATTCGCAAAGCTTGCAGAGAGCCTCAGCGACCTGCATGCCGGCCATTATCTCGTCAGCCAATATAGAGATGAACTCATAAAAATCATCTTTGTACGCGCTCTTGTCAATGAGCTCGTTGCCGCCACGGGTTCCTTTGATATATTGCGATATCGCGGCACTGGTGACGCCGAATAAACGGGATACCTCCACCTGTGTCAGGCCGTGCTGGTTCACTAGCTCTTTGGCTAGAGCTCCTTTTCCTGTAGGCAATACATATGTCACAAGCATCTCGCAGGGCACTTTCACGGGGGGTTTCAACTCCTCATGGTCAAGCAAACTTTACAACATTATAAGGACTCGTATAGAGGCCTTAGACTAACCAGGGCGTATTCCATTCCCAAGGTCTGATCACATCTGTGTACAGGGCCAATCCTATTACCGCTCCTTCTGCACCAGCGGCCGACAGGATCCTCGCATCTTCCTGAGATGTGACGCCGCCTGAAGCGATTACCTTGCAAGGACATTCCGAGATGAATTTTCTAGCCTGGGCCTCGTCGATCCCTTTCTTCTGGCCCTCGACATCCACGTTCGTGTTTAGTACAGCTGCCAGAGGGAGATCCTTTATCCTGTCGAACATCTCCTCCACCGATATCTGAGCGGATTCCTGCCATCCTTTGATAGCGATCCTTCCGCCTTTCGTGTCCATGGAGAGGACTATCTTTCCCGGATGGCGGTCGGCCATCTCTGCGAGCCAATCGGGCTCCTTGACTGCTTTGGTACCGACGATGATCCTGTCCACTCCTGCCGATACCAGATCGTCGATGGTCGCAGCGTCCTTGATCCCTCCGCCTATCTCGGTAGGCACCCCGAGCTCTTTGGTGATCTGCTTGAAGACCTTGAGGTTGTTCTCCTTCCCGAAAGCGCCGTCCAAATCGACCAGGTGAAGGTAGTTCGCTCCTTTGTCGACCCACATCTGCGCGACTTTGAGAGGGTCGGGCATAACGATCTGTTGACTGCCGGGTTTGCCGCCGACAAGCTGGACGACCTGATGGTCCAGAACATCGACAGCGGGGATCATCCTCAAAGCTGACCCTCCGCGAATGTAATGAAATTCTGCAGCACCTTCCTACCTGATGCGCTGCTCTTCTCTGGATGGAATTGTGTTCCGTAGGTGTTGTATTTCCTGAAGAAGGATTCGAACACCTTTCCCTCATATTCAGTGGTACCAAGGGTTATGCCTTCCTCCTTCGGATTGCCGTAATATGAGTGGACGAAGTAGAAGTTGTTGTCCGGTATGCCTTCCAGAAGAGGGTCTTCCGAAACCACCTGGTTCCAACCCATGTGGGGAATGACATCGCAATCGAGCTTCTGTACCCTTCCCTTGAAGAGTCCGAGTCCGGGCGATTCTCCCTCATCGCTTCCTTCGAAAAGTATCTGAGTGCCGATGCATATGCCCAAAGCGGGAGTTCCGGCCTTCAGCATGTCGCAGATCTCCTGCCTCATTGGAAGGAGCTTCTCCATGGTCTTGTCGAAAGCTCCCACACCGGGGAAGACTATGCACTCTGCATCCCTGAGTTCCTTCATGTCTCCTATAACCTTGACATTGGCCCCGCAGCTCTCGAGGGACCTGCGAATGGAGTATAGATTCCCGACACCGTAGTCCGTGATGGAGATGTTCAGCGGCATCCGGAGATCACCTCTTCGGCCTTCTCCAGGAGCAACGCGTTGTGCTCCTCGGTGCCTACTGTGGTCCTAATGCAGTTCTCCGTTCTGCGCTTCGCTCCGAAATCACGTATAAGGACACCGCGCTGTTTGAGACCGTCGACGAGGACCTTGTGGTCTATCGGCGATCTGGCCAATATGAAATTGGAATCTGACGGGAAGGTCTCGAATCCCAGTTTCCTGAGTCCTGCATCCAGTTTAGGACGCTGTTCCTTTACCATCTGGACGCTACGCCTCACAAATTCCTGGTCCTTCACCGCAGCAATGGCGGCACCTTCGCTGACCATGTTGAGGGAATACGGGATCTTCACACAGATCATCATATCCGCCAATTTCTTGTTGGCCACCGCATATCCTACGCGCAGTGCGGCCATAGCGTATGCCTTGGAGAATGTCCTGAGGACCACTAAGTTGTCAAACTCCTCAACCCTGCTGATGAACGGGTTGTCAGAGTATTCTGCGTATGCCTCGTCGACAACGACGATACCGTTGAATCTGGAGAGTATCTCCTCGACATCCTTGGTCCTGAAGCAGTTCCCTGTAGGATTGTTCGGTGAGGGCATGATTGCGATCTTGGCGTCCTATTTTACCATCGCATCCACATCGAGCTGGAAATCCTCTGTGAGGTCGACCTCCAGCGCCTTTCCGCCGTTGAGCTTGACGAAGTAGTCGTAAAGGGTGTATGACGGGACGGGAACAACTGAGTTATCTCCCATGTCCATGAATGTCTTGAATATGACATCCAGCATCTCGTCTGAACCGTTCCCCGCGATGATGTTGTCGGCCTCAAGCCCATACAGCTCCGCCAAGGCCTGCCTTAGTCCGTCAGAGTAGGTGTTGGGGTATCCGTTAAGATCCCAAGAGTGCTCCTTCAGGTACTTCTCAGCGGCCGGGTTGGACCCGAGGACGTTGGTGTTCGTATCGAGCCTCAGCTCCCCGTGGAGCTCCGGATTGTAATACTTGACGAAGTTCCTAGTGGTGGACCTCATTATGTTGCGGTCCATCTCAGTTCACCAGTCTCTCTATGGGTGTGGTGAGGATGCCTTTGGCCCCGATCCTCTTCAGTTCATTGATGGTCTTGAACACATCCTTTCCATCAATGACTGCGTGTACAGCGAGATACTCGGAGTTGCCTGCGATCTCGAGAACTGTCGGACCTCCTATGCCGGGAATAATCTTCTCTACGATCTCCAGCTTATCCTTGGGGATGTCGGCCATGAGATACTTCTTGTCCTCTGCGATTATAACGCTCTGGAAGGAATCTACGACATCTTGGATGGCCTGTCCGTTCTTCTCCATCGCTGCCTTCGATGTGATGACCACTGCCTGGGATTCGATAATGTTGCCGACCTCTCTGAGCCTGTTGGTCTTGAGCGTGGATCCTGTGGAGACCAGGTCTGTGATGTAATCCGATACGCCCATGTAGGGCATGATCTCGCAAGCACCGGTGACTGTGATGATCTGAACATTCTTTCCCATACCCTCGAAATACTTCCTGGTAAGGTTGGGGAACGATGTGGCGATCCTGCTTCCGTCTGCAATCTGCGATGCATCGGTTATACCTGAAGCCTCGGGGACTGCGACAGCGAGATGGCAGTATCCGAACTGAAGGTCGAGTATCTTTATGAGATCCCTGCCTGATTCGGCAGTCTCGTCGATACCGGTGATTCCCATGTCGATGGCCCCTTCAGCTATGAATACGGGCACATCCTGTGCCCTGACGAAGATAACCTCGATATCCTGGTTCTTGGCCTTCAGATAGAGCCTTCTGCCTATGTCCTCGCCCAAGTCTATTCCTGACTTGACGAGCAGCTCGATGGTCCTCTCGTTGAGCCTCCCCTTGTTCGGTACGCCTAGTCTGAGTGTCATTTGTCCTCGCGCCGTACTATTAATAAGGGTATAAATAAAGAACGACGCGACTCATCCTGATACCAGATTGAGTCCTATTATGCCGCCGATGAGCACCGCAAGGAAGAACAATCCCATGAGATTGGGGACGTCCCCCATGATCGCACTGACGATGACCGCACCGATTGCCCCAATTCCAACCCAGACGGCATATGACGGTCCTGTGGGAAGTCCTCCGTCTAATGCCTTGTAGAGCAGGATAACGCTTATCGGCAAGATTACGATGGTAACGATCGTCCAGAACGGGTCCGTGAAGGTCTCGGAGAGGCTCATGGTGGTCGCCCACGCTGTCTCGAACAACCCTCCGACGAATATGTATGCCCACAGCTTGTTCATCCTATCACCGTAGACATCTCGAGCCCTACGACTCCAGCGATCACCATCGCGATGAACAGAACTTTCAGCCTGTCCAACTTGTCTTTGAAGAGTATGTATCCCACGATGACCGAAAATACGGCCCCCAGACCTGTCCAGATGGAGTATGACATGCCCAGAGACATGCCGTCCTGCATGGCAAAGGCTATGGTCATCGGGCTGAGGTACATGAAGACCACAGTGAATACGATCCAGAACAGCGAGTGCTTTTCGCTATACTTCTTCAGACCTATGACCCAAACAGGCTCCAGGAATCCTCCCAGAATAACCCAGGCCAGACCGATCAAACTCATATCAAATCACTGGCGCATGGAGAACAGGGCGCTGTTCACCGCCATCATGGCGGTTCCTATCTCAAGGGGATCGTGGATGATAGCCTTTGCCTTCCTTCTGGCCTCCTCGTCGAAATAGTGAGGGACGCCCGGTGTGGAAACGACCGCGCCTTCCATGATGAGCCTGCCAGGGAATATCGCAGGGGCGGCGTTGAGGATGTACTTGTGAGAGGCGAGAGCCGACTCCACATCCTGATAGGCCTTGATACCGAACCTCTTCTCCAGAGCCTGGGCCTTGTCAAACTTGATGTCCGTCACAGATACGTTCGCCCCCCATGACTTGAGGATCTGGACTGCTTCGGTTCCGACCAATCCCGCACCGATGACGAGGACGTCCTTCCCTTCGACTCCGTCAGCGGCGTTCTTGAGGGCCACAGCATATCCCATGGCAGTTCCCCATGAATTGTTCGTGGTGCCCGCTGTGTGGACGTTATAGGCAACGAACTTCGCATCATCGGCCATCATAATCATGTCCACATGGTCGTTGACTGCCTGATCGAAACCGTTCACATCTGTTCCGGCAGTTACATAGCTCTGCATTCCGAGACGTTTCACGATTGCGTTGACCGATTGGGAGAACCCGCCGATGACGCCCATTCCTGATGTGATCGGTATAACAGCGACCCTCACGGATGAGAAATCGACATCGTGATCGACACCGGCACCTTCCAGGGCGAGCTGCTTCACGGTCTTGCCGCACATCTTCATAAGCTTGGAATCGAGGTCAAGGGTATCGTCAGGTACCCCTTCGATCAGATCGGGCGTTAGTCTTGTCATCAGATCATCTCCGGTGTTCCGTCCAGGAACTCTTCAATTGAACATTCGTCGAGAATCTTCTCGATGCAGGATTGGGCCTTCCTGTCGGCCTCCTCCTCAGTCCTGCCCTTGGATATAAGAGTGGCATGCCACTCCCCCTTTCCGGGCTCATAATCTGTAATGGAGTTGTCGCATCCGAACAGTCCGGGTGCGAATCTGGGAGAGACCACATGTCCAAACTCCTTCTCTCCGCTCGAACGGAGCTTTCCGTCCTTCAGGTATACGTGGCGGTAGACCGAACAGCCTTCCTTCGGTTTCCTGACCCTGGGCTTGTCTGCAGCATTCGCCACGAGCTCCTCCAGAAGGTTAACTCCTGTCGCCGCCTCGATGGCAGCGGGCGTCTGACTGGGGATGCGGGCATCGATCTCCAGGACCCTCAGTCCCTTCGGCGTGAGGATGGCTTCCACATCCATGAGTCCGTTCAGCTTGATCGCCTCGGCAACATCTGCTCCCATGTTCCCGAATGCATCGCATTCCTCCGGGGACATAATGTTCGGATTGCAGCGCACCATCTTACAATCGTAATTGGAATCCAGACAGACCTCCGTGGTCACAAAGTACTTGGCCATCATACCGTTGCCAATCACTTCTACAGACACGCTCTTCCCGTGTACAAACTCTTGGATGACAGGCTCATCATTAATGCTCTTGATGAACTCGAGTCCCCTGTCCATGTCCGCCTTGTTATGGGCCACTGTCACCCCTATGCTGCCACTCTGGGAGGCAGGTTTGACAATTGCGGGGAAACCGCACTCAGGCCAGGGCTTGGGGAGAGGTACTCCCACAGAAGCCATGATGGCGTTGGATTTGGTCTTGGAACATGAGATGTTGTACGCATCCAGGTCGAACAGAAGAGGTCCGCTGAACCATTCCTTCATAAGGTCCAGGGATCTCAAAAGCTTCATCTCTTCGCATGCAGGGATGACCGCATCGCATGACTGGAAGACCTTCAGCGCACTGTCGGGATCCACGGTCGGATCGAGATTGACAGGTTCGTCGCAGAGCGACATTGCTGGTGCATCGGCCTTCCTATCGATGACAACGGTCTCATAGCCTGCGGCCTTGGCCAGCAGTACTGCCTCCATACCTTGGAGAGCGCCGCCTACGATGGCGATCCTCATCAGGCCACCCTCTTGGGCCTGTGAGCGTTCAGGAAGGACCTGTATTCGGCAGAGGATGCATGATGGTGCCCCATGTCCTCTAGCATCTCGAATACATGTTCGACGGAACGGTTGCCGTTCTCTATGTCCAACTCGTGCTGCGCTACACCTGCAAGATGTTTGCTGGGAGGGACGATTGAGGTCACTACATTCGCTCCCGCGTTGATCCTTGTCTTGAGTCCTGCAATACCCTCCACATCGAGGCTGCAGGGGATGAGTTTGTCCTGGTTGAGAAGCCTCATGATGGCGATTGCCTTCAGCTCCTCTGTTGAATCATATGGTTTGAAGTCCTGCATGGGCGTACCGGCCTGGGGGACAAAAGTCATAGCCCTAACCTGTCCGCATCCCAGCGAACTCATCTCCGCGATGGTCTCCGCCCTGTCCCTGACAGTCTCTCCGAGCCCGATCATCATGCCGTCCTCTGCCAGAAGTCCGGCCTCCATGGCCCACAGCTTCTGGTTCCTGCGGTCATCATAGCTCTGATTGAGCCTCAATGAATTGAACAGTTCCCTGTTGTATGTCTCTTGATAACATGCATACCAATCTGCACCGGCATCCTTTACCTTGGAAAACATCTCATGGGGAAGGGCCCCGGGAGATGCCATAATGTTGATGCCGACCTCGTCATGCACTGCGGAGATTATGTCGAGGAGATTCTTGTACCCGTCCTTGTACATCAGCGGGTCCTCTCCCATCGTCAGATCCGACAGGTTGATTCCCGCATCCTGGAGACTGGCTGACAGCTGTACGATCTCCTCCTTGGTCTTCCTGTAACGGTCGATTCCCGAGTTGGATGTCCTATAGTAACAGAACGTACAGTTGTTCTTGCAGTAGGTGGAGAAATAGACGAAACCGTATGTGAATATCTTCTTCCCGAACTCCTTGTCACGGACCCTTCTGGCTGCTGCGAACAGGACCTCCAGATCGTCCTTTTCCTTGACGGACATCAGTTCAAAGATCTCATCGACCGACAGCTTTCCTTCCCTCTCGGCCTTGGCAACGGTTTCTGCAATCATCGTAATCAATCCAATTTGTATCCGTTCAGGTAAGTGATGCTCTTTCCGGTCTTCTTTGCGTTGCTCTTGCCGTTCTTGAGCATGAGCAGACGCTCGAGGCCGAATCCTATACCAGCCCAGGGCTCATGGACATCGTGTGCGGGATCCAGCTTATGCGGGCCGATTGCACCTGAGGCGACCTCGGTACCGTTGATCTCGACATCCAATGTCTCCACGTACACGTCGGACTCTTCGCGGGATGTCGTGTATTCGACACCAACGGCGGTCATTATGTCGTCGATGTACATCTTCAGATGCTCCATCGCATCTCCGTCCGGACCCATCTCCACCAGGTTCAGCATGGTGAACTCCTCGAGGTGGGTGGAGCTCTTGGATTCCTTCCTGAAGCATGATCCGATCTCGAAAATCTTGACGGGACCGTTCGTGTGGTCCCTGAGCTCCCTCATGACTCTGTAAAGATTCATGGCGTGCATGGGCCTCAACGCCCTTTTATCATCTATCCAGAACACCTGCTTGAAAAGGGGATGATCCTCTGTGATAGTCATCTTGGCCAAAGCGGCCTTGGAAACGAATATGGGCGTGTGCACCTCGATGAATCCCCTTGACTTGAGCTTCTCTCTGATCTTGTTCTCAAGGTCAGTGAGGTCGTTGTGAGGATCTGCGATTACAGCCTTCAATCCCTTGTCATTGGCGGATTTCAGCTTCGAGAACTGTGATGAAAACTCCTTATCCCTGGCAGTGGCATCCTCGAACTCCGCATCTGACCAATCAATATCCCCATACTCCATCAGATGCTGTATCTGAGAATCCGTGAACTTTACACCCATGATATCTACCGTGAAATGGCGAAAGGCCGGGGGGTCGAACCCCGCTTACAGGTTTTAGAGACCCGTTTGCTCGCCGGAGCGCCCTCCAACG
>JAEEGL010457021.1_pt1 | contig 13450 bp, 12 predicted proteins | sample 9134231 | NCBI WGS metagenome assembly JAEEGL01 (sample SAMN16246548, study PRJNA631951) | gut metagenome | biome: gut microbiome; feature: rumen; material: fiber-attached | host: Bos | place: Iran: Karaj | collected 2018-10 | reverse complement strand
ATGTTATCGAAGTCATAGTCGCCGTTGGGCAGCTTCGGGGTGTCAACGCGGTTCACGAAATAGTCATCAGTCGAGAACGACAGGGGCCTGAGTCCGCAGGCCAGCAGCTGGATGCTAAGACGCTTGCAGAACGTGGTCTTACCTGACGATGACGGTCCGGTAATGAGTACGATGCGTACAGGGTTCTCCTCATCGTGGAAACGGCGGTCTATCTCTTCGGCTATCTGTACTATTTTCTTTTCCTGCAGAGCCTCGCTCACCTGTATCAGTTCTGAGGCATAGCCTTTCAGAATGGCACGGTTCACGTCGCCTGCATTCGAGAGCCGCATGATGATGTCCCACTTCGTCTTCTCGGCAAACATGCCGTAGGTCTTCGGCATGTCAACCTTTTCTGCCAGGACGGTGGGGTTGTTCCAGTCGGGCACGCGTAATAGCATACCGTCGTGGTATGGTTCCAGTCCCCACACCGTCAGGTAGCCGGCAGAGGGGACGAGCGGACCATAGTAATAGTCGGCCGTGTCACCCAGTGTGTAGTAGTCGCTGTATATCTGTCCGCTGGTTTCCAGGAGTTTAACCTTGTCCGTCAGTCCCCTCTCGGCAAACACACGGACTGCCTCCTCGGTCGTTGCCTCGTTGCGACGGAAGGGCATATCGAGGTTGATGATTTCCTGCATGCGCTCACGGATGCGCTCTACATCACCGTCAGCCAGAGGTTCGAAGTTCTTTTTCTTGAAGTTACAGTAGTAGCCGCGTGAAATGGTATGCTCGATAAAGAGTTTGGAACCAGGGAATACGTCCTGCGTGGCTTTGAAGAGTACAAAACAGAGAGAACGAACATAGACGCGGTGTCCGCTTCCTTCGCGGGCATCGAGAAACTCCACGTCACGGTTCTGGTAGAGGCGGAACTTGAGTCCTTGTGAGGCGTTATTCACTTTGGCAGAGACCACGGGGTAGGGGAGTTTAATCTCGTTGGCAAACTCCTGATAGACGTCGAGCAGCGATGTTCCTTCAGGAAAGCTCTTTGTGACGTTGTTGTTTTTACAGCGGATTTGAAGCATAATTTTGGGTTTTACGCGTGCAAAGGTACGAATAAGCGAGAAGAAAACCAAAAGAATTTTGAGTTTTCTCGAGTGGGAATACCTCGACTGCAAGTCAAAGATAATAAAAAGATTAAAGATTAAAGTTGAAAGATGAAAGAATTTGCTCCTTTTTTTGTAATTTTGCAGCAACAAAAAGAAATAAGGCTATGAAACAAAGAGAATGGAAAGAGATTTGTAAGTTCGAGGAGATACTTTTCGAAGAGTATAATGGCATTGCCAAGATAACTATTAACCGTCCCAAATACAGAAATGCTTTTACTCCGAAGACCACGCAGGAACTGAGCGAGGCATTTTCTCTCTGCCGTGAAATGCAGCGCATCCGAGTCGTACTGTTGACGGGTGCCATGTCTGATGTGCCCGAAGGAAAGCGTCTGGAGGACGTCAAACATGCTTTCTGCTCGGGAGGAGACATGCACGTGAAAGGGCGTGGAGGCTATATTGATGACGAGGGTGTACCCCGCCTCAGTGTCCTGGACGTGCAGATGCAGATACGTCGGCTTCCCAAGCCTGTTATCGCTATGGTTAATGGCTATGCCATCGGTGGCGGTCATGTGTTGCACTTGGTCTGCGATCTGACCATTGCCAGCGAGAATGCTATTTTTGGACAGACTGGGCCGAAGGTAGGTTCGTTTGATGCCGGCTTTGGCAGTTCATACCTCGCCCGTATCGTAGGTCAGAAGAAAGCCCGTGAGATATGGTTCCTCTGCCGACAATATTCTGCCAGCGAAGCCGAACAGATGGGCATGGTGAATAAGGTAGTGCCTCTCAGTGAGTTGGAAGATGAATGCGTCAGCTGGTCCGAGGAGATGATGGAACGTTCTCCCATCGCCCTTCGTATGATTAAGGCTGGTTTGAATGCAGAACTTGACGGACAAGCGGGCATCCAGCAACTGGCAGGTGACGCTACCATGCTCTATTACTTTCTCGATGAGGCTCAGGAAGGTGGCAAGGCATTCCTCGAAAAGCGCAAGCCTGACTTCGAACAATACCCAAAGATTCCATGAAGATAATAACCAAGGAGTGTGTCCTCCATTTCAAACAACCCGCAGGAACAAGCCGCGGTGTCTATACCGAGAGAAGGATATGGCTGGTTATTATGTCCGAGGGGCCTGTTACAGGCATCGGCGAGTGTGCACCGCTGCCACAGTTGTCGTGCGACGACCTGCCTGACTATAGTGAAAAGTTAAGGGTAAAGAGTAAAGAATTTGCTGCCGCCATTGAACAGGGAGAAGCTGCTGTTTCCGATTTCTTCGAGTCGCTGCGCGACTATCCCTCTATGCTCTTTGGCTTCGAAACAGCCCTTCTGACCCTCCACCGTCCTCCCTCCACCCTCCATCTTCCACTGCTTTTTGATACGCCGTTCAGTCGTGGCGAGACGGGCATTCCCATTAACGGCCTTGTCTGGATGGGCAACTACGACGAGATGCTCCGTCGCTTGGAGGAGAAACTGGAACAGGGCTTCCGTTGTGTTAAACTGAAGATCGGAGCTATTGACTTTGACCGTGAACTGGACTTAATCAAACGCATCCGTCAGCGTTTCTCCCATCATGAAGTGGAACTGCGGCTCGATGCCAACGGTGCCTTCTCCTTTGACGAGGCGCTCTATAAGCTTGAACTGCTCTCGCAGTACAACATCCACAGTATTGAACAGCCTATCCGTCAGGGACAGTGGTCCTTCATGGCTGAACTTTGCCGAGAGTCGCTGCTCCCCATCGCTCTTGACGAGGAACTCATCGGTGTTAACGACCCGGAACAAAAACGCCAAATGCTGAACATTGTCCGCCCACGATACATCATTCTCAAACCATCACTGCATGGTGGTATGGCAGGAACACGTGAGTGGATTCAAATAGCTCGCGACATGGGTATTGGCTCATGGATAACCAGTGCGCTGGAAAGCAATATCGGCCTAAATGCTATTGCCCAGTTTTGTTCAGCAGTCTATGGTGACCGGATTACCATGCCACAAGGACTCGGCACTGGCCAGCTCTTTAGAGATAATATCCCCATGCCGCTTGAAATACGTGGCGACCAGCTATGGATCTCGAAGAATTCTTAACCGAATGGCACAATGACAGCCCGACGGTGCTGGTACATACCAGCGGCTCAACGGGAAAACCGAAACCCATGCATGTGGAGAAACGTCGCATGGAGGCCTCGGCCCGTACAACGTGTGAGTTTCTTGGATTACATGAGGGTGACACAGCATTGCTCTGTATGTCGCTAGACTATATTGCCGGAAAGATGATGGTAGTGCGTGCGTTGACCTGCGGACTGCGGCTCATCGTGCAGGAGCCTTCAGGCAAACCAGAGCTCCCCTCCTTTGGGGAGGGGCTGGGGATAGACCTTTGTGCCATGGTGCCGCTGCAGGTATGGAACTTGTTGCATGATGCCGAGGGACGTGAACGTTTGAAGCAGATACGACATCTGATAATTGGCGGTGGAGCCATCGACGAGGCGCTGGAGCGTGAGTTACAGGACTTTCCTAACGCTGTGTGGAGCACTTATGGAATGACCGAGACACTCTCGCACATTGCCCTGCGGCGGCTCAACGGTCCAAGCCGCAGCAACTATTACACGCCACTGCCTGGTGTCACGCTGTCGCAGAACGAAGACAGCTGCCTGGTGATTGATGCGCCCGCCGTCCACGAAGGTAAATTAGTTACCAACGACATCATTGAACCCTATCCCCCCTCCTTTGGGGAGGGGCAGTGGGTAGGCTCCTTCCGTATCTTGGGACGTAAGGACAACGTCATTTGTTCGGGTGGTATCAAGATACAAATAGAAGAGGTCGAACGCCTGTTGCGTCCCCACCTCTCTGTACCTTATTTAATTACGCGCGCACGTGATGAGAAGTTTGGTGAAATAGTTGTCCTGTTGGTGGAAGCTCCCCTTTCGTTCCCCGAGGAAGAGAAAATCGCAAGGCTTTGTAGGCAAGTGCTGCCAAAGTACTGGGTGCCGCGTCGTATTATTGCCGTTCCAATCATTCCCCTGACGGAAACCGGCAAACCCGCCCGGGCCGAGGCTGAACGGCTCATCCCTCGCGGTAGAAATCAAGGGCCTCTTTGATTTCTTCCTCAGTGGCTGTCTGGTTGATGCGGATGTCACCAATTCCGCCAAGCAGGGTGAAGTTAATGGTTTCTCCCTCGTTCTTCTTGTCGTGATGCATCAGCTGCAGCAGTTCGGGGTAATCGTTGCAGGTGAAGTTAAGCTGCCCATAATGTTCACGGATGAACTGGACGGTCTGACGCATGCGGTCAGTGGGGAAGCCGGTCTTGACAACACTGAGATAAAGCTCAACGATGATACCCCAGGCTACGGCGTATCCGTGCAGTACGGGGTTTCGCTTCATGGCAAACGACTCAAAGGCATGGCCGGCAGTATGTCCAAGGTTCAGGGCTTTACGAATACCTTTCTCTGTCGGGTCGGCCAGTACGATGCGCTGTTTGACGGCAACACTCTTCTCAATGGTAGTAGCAAACTCTACGCTATTCACTCTCCACTCAAAATTCATCAGTTCCGCCCATGTCTTTTCATCGGAAATGAGTCCGTGCTTCAGCATCTCGGCAAAACCGGACAGCAGGTTCTCCTTGTCCATGGTACGAAGGAAGATAGTGTCGAGAATGACAGACGAAGCGTTGTTGAATACGCCCACCTCATTTTTCAGACCTCCGAAGTTGATGCCCGTTTTGCCGCCCACGCTGGCATCGACCATTGAGAGCAGGGTTGTGGGGATGTTGATGTATTGAATGCCGCGTTTGAAGGTTGATGCGGCAAACCCACCGAGGTCAGTTACCATGCCGCCGCCCAGGTTGATCATCAACGAGTGACGCGTAGCACCGCCCTTTTGCAACTCGCTCCACACGTGGCAGAGCGACTCCAGTGTCTTGTTGGTGTCACCAGCTGGAATGGTGATAGGTGATAGGTGATAGGTGATTGGAGAGTGGTGAGCGGTGACCATTGACTTTTGAAGCACGGGCAGACACAGTTGGCGTGTGTTCTCGTCGCAAAGGATGAAGAGCCGGTCGTACGCTATTCCTTCCATTGCAGCCGTGAGCGACTGGGTCAGATTCTCGGAGATAATCACTTTTTGCGGGTTCATTTTTATTTTCAATTGTTTTTTCGGTGCAAAGGTACGATTAAGCGAGAAGAAAACCAAAAGAATTTTGAGTTTTCTCGAGCGAGAGTACTTTCGATTTTTTATCAAAATTACACTTTTTCTTTAAACCTTCAAAGTTTCCGTACGTCAAAAAGACATAAAATTCAAAAGTAATGAAAAGAATTCTATTGATGATAGTTTCCGTTATTACGGCATTGACTATCCAGGCACAACACAAGGTTACAGGTACCGTTGTAGATAACCAGTCGGGTGAAACCGTACCAATGGCAACGGTAAAACTGTTAAAGACCGATTCGACGATGGTGAAAGGCGTACTGTCTGATGAAGACGGTAATTTTAACTTAGAGGCTCCGTCGAACGGCACTTACATCGTCCAAATTACCAGTGTAGGCTACAAGCCCTATACCAAACGGGTCTCAGTGAGCGGCAAGGATGTCGCTATGGGTTCCGTTGGCGTGAAGACCGATGCCATCATCCTGGAAGAGACGGTGGTAACGGCTCAGGCAGCCAAGGTGACGCTGCGTGCAGACACCTTCGTTTATAATGCCAGTGCTTTCCGTACGCCAGAAGGCTCTACCATTGAGGAACTTGTCAGACGTCTGCCAGGTGCTCAGATTGATGATCAGGGAAAGATTACCATTAATGGTAAGGAGGTCAAGAAAATCAAGATTGACGGTAAGGAGTTTATGACCGGCGATACACAGACGGCGCTGAAAAACTTGCCTACAGACATTGTCAACCAAATCAAGGCTTACGACGAGAAGAGTGACCTTGCACGTATCAGCGGCATTGAGGACGGCAACGAGGAAACGGTGCTCGACTTTGGCGTGAAGCCCGGCATGAACCGTGGACTCATGGGTAACGCCGACTTGGCTGCTGGTACGAAGCATCGCTATGCCAGTCGTATCATGGGTGGTAAGTTCGACGACAAAATGACCGCCATTGCCATGCTCAATGCCAACAACACCAACGATATGGGCTTCCCTGGCGGTGGTGGCGGCTTCCGTGGCGGTATGGGCCGACAGGGTCTGACGGCCAACAAAATGGTTGGTATCAATATTAACTATGAGCCCAACAAGGACTTCAAGTGGGATGGCAGCATCCGCTGGAATCATAGTGATGGTGATGCAGCCACAAGGCAGTCTTCCCAAAACTTCTATACTACTGTCGGTTCCTTCTCGAACAGCCTGAGTCAGAATTACTCTCGAGGAAATCGTTGGAACGGACAAATGCGTATAGAATGGCAGGCAGACTCGGTAACCAACATCATGTTCCGCCCGACGTTCAGCTACAACGGAAACGATCAGACAAGTACCAGCAATTCGGCCTCTTTCAGCGTAGATCCCTATCTTTATGTGGATGATCCCCTGAGTGCTGAAAGTCTGGCACGTATGCTTGCAGTCAACGATACCTCAGTGGTCAACAATCGTATCAACTCTTCCATTAATTACACTACTTCTACCAGTCTTGGCGGTACGTTGCAGTTAAACCGCCGCCTTAGTTCCATGGGACGTAACGTCACTCTCGTTTTAGGAGGTAATTATAGTGAGAACAAAGGAAATCAGTTCCAGTCGAACCTGTCGCACCTCTACCAGATTAAGAATATGCTCGGCGGTGACTCCATTCTGCAAACCAACCGCTACAACCTTACACCGACCAAGAACTGGAATTACAACATTCGTCTGACTTACAGTGAGCCCATTCTTCCCCGAACCTATCTGCAGTTCAGCTATGAATTCCAGTACAGATACCAGAAGAGTGACCGCTCAACCTACGACCTCGATGAATACGACTTCACGAATATCTCGGCTGGCTATCGCGGATGGGATGCCTACTTGTCACATCTCACTAATCCGCTCAGTGACTATCTGAGTGTGCCGCTGAGCCGTTTCTCCGAGTACAAGAACTACATCCACACGGCTGAGGTGATGTTGCGCATTGTCCGTAATGACTATAACTTCAACATTGGTGTGCAGATGGTTCCACAGTCATCGAAGTTCTCACAGCGTTATCTGGGTGTAACAACTGATACCACCCGCACTGTCTTTAACATCACGCCGACGGCCGACTTTCGCTGGAAGATTTCAGATGTCAGCCAGTTGCGCATCAACTATCGTGGACAGACCGGTCAGCCCTCCATGAGCGACCTGCTTGATATTACCGACAACAGTGACCCCATGAACATCACGAAAGGTAACCCGGGACTGAAACCCTCGTTCACCAACAACTTCCGACTGATGTACAACAACTACTTTACCAGTCATCAGCAGTCGGTAATGGCCAACCTCAATTTCCGCATGACCAGCAATTCTATTGCCAATATGGTGACGTATGACCCCAAGACGGGCGGAAAAATATCGCGTCCGGAGAATATCAACGGCAACTGGAGCGCACAGGGTTTCTTCGTCTATAACGCATCCATTGACTCCACGGGCTATTTCAACGTTAATACGTTCACTAACCTGAGCTATAATAACTCTGTTGGTTATGCCAACCTGAACCGTGGCGCGGATGTTACGAAGAGCACAACCAAGACCTTTGGCCTTAGTGAGCGCATCGGATTGAGCTACCGCGACCAGTGGCTTGAGATTGAACCGAACGGTTCGTTCAATTATAACCGTTCTCGTAACAGCATACAGGATAATGCCAACCTTGACACGTGGACCTTCTCCTACGGACTCAGCGCCAACGTGACAATGCCGTGGGGTACTCGTCTGGCATCAGACATCAGCATGAACAGCCGTCGTGGCTTCAGTGATGCTTCGATGAATACCAATGAACTGATATGGAACGCTCAGATATCACAGAGCTTCCTGCGGGGCAATGCACTCACCGTCAGCCTGCAGTTCTACGACTTGCTGAACCGTCAGTCGAACCTTACCCGAACCATCAACGAAATGATGCGTAGTGATACAGAGTATAATTCCGTACATCAGTATGCCATGCTTCACGTCATCTATCGCCTGAACATCTTTGGTGGACGTCAGGGTAACCGTGGACGTGGTGGCTTCGGAGGTCCTGGCTTCATGCCTGGCGGTGGCTTCGGCGGCGGACGTCCTGCTGGCGGCGGCGGTGGCCGTGGAGGCGGCTTCGGCGGTGGCGGTATGTTCCGACCGATGTAAATGAAAGAATGAAAGAATGAAGGAATGAAAAAATGAATAGAAAATAGCGTAAATAAGTAGGTAAGAAAGAAAAAAGGTAAAAGAACTGAGTGTATCGGTCTTTTACCTTTTTCATTTTTTCATTTTTTCATTTTTTCATTCCTCCCTGTCGTCAATGTTATCGCCTTCCGTAGGCTTCAACTGATCAAAGTCCGTGAAGCCTGCGGCTATGAGAATGTTGTACCACTGCAGCAGCTTCTTGATATCGCTGTTGTGTACGCGGTCGCGGTCCCATTCAGGCAGCACCTTCGTGAAGTAGTCCTGCAGTTCCTTGCCGCTGGCCTTCTTGTAGTCGATGCTCACAGCTTTTCCCTGTTCCAGTTCCTTGATGGCATTGAGCACCTTGTAGAGGGCAATGTCCTCGGTCTCTGTAAACATGGCAATGTCGCCTAATGATATGATACGGTCCGTTCCGAAGGTCGGGAAACGTTTTTTGGTTTCGTCAAGTGCCTCGACAATCAGGCTGTTCTTGGCACGTGAAATGAGTTTGTAGAGTCCCGGTTTGCCCGAGATAGCTAAAATTGTAATCTGTGACATAATGTGATTTACTATTTACGAATTAATTTTTCATTTTTATAAGAATGTTCTCTATTTGTTCGTCGATGTCTGCTATGCCGTCGTTAATGATTTCAAAGTCTGCATGCCTGACCACCTCTTCCTGAGGCCACTGACGCTGCATCCATTCCTGTACTTTCTCCCGCGTGATGCCGTCGCGCTGCATGACCCGCTGAATCCTTACTTCCTCGGGTGCAGTCACCACGATGACGCAATCTACCAGTCGGTAGATGCCCGACTCAAAGAGGATGGCACTCTCCATCCACTCCATGCCACTCTCCTCGAAGTCCTGGAAGACGGCAGGGTGCACAATGGCGTCAATGGCCTTGGCATTCTCCTCGCTCTGCAGTAAGAACTGGGCGACTGCCGCCTTGTTGAGGGTATAGGGAGGAGTGGTGAGGGGTGAGCAGTGATAGGCATCCGGGCCGATGAGTGCAGTCAGCTGACGATGAATATCGGGTGAGGTGCGGATAAGACGCTTGGCGGCTTCGTCGCAGTCATATACTTCGAACCCGCGAGCCTGTAGCCGCTTGCACACATAGCTCTTGCCGCTGCCTATTCCCCCTGTTATACCCGTCTTCATTATTCTTCCTCAATGAGATAATCCACCTGTTTCAGGTCCAGTGTGGCACGGCTGATGCCAGAAGGTACTGACTTGAGGTAGATGTTGCACTTGTCTGACGGTTTGGCAATAATCTCCTTGTAGTCGGCAGTTACCACAAACTGCTCTGGCCGTAAGTTGCGGAACTGGCTGACACCCGTCACAAAACTCACCTTCACCTTTGCAGGGAAAGTGCGCAGCACCTTGCCCTCAGGCATGTTCAGCGCAATGATGGGAATATCGTCAATGCTCTCTTCCGTCAGTACGTCGGTGTAGAACCCCACTTTGATGTGCTCAGGAACACACTTGACACCTTTCACCTTAGCCATCTGGCAATCCACGATAAGCGTATCTCGGAAGTTCGCGTAGTTCAGCGTTTCGGTATAGGCTACGGTAATGCTGTCCAGCTTGCCGGGTGAGGCATAGACGTCAACGCTGTCAGGCCAGTATTGTGTTTGTGAGATAAAATAGAGATGCTCGGGAATCACCCGTCCGCTCCATCTTACCGGCACGCGCTTGTGGGCTCCGTCATTATAGAAATATTCCAGTTTCTCTGGTTTGATACTGGTAATCTTCGACGTCATGATTGGATTCTGGGAGTGAATGAGTTTCATTAGCTCATTGGCAGGAATCACACCGTATCCGTTTCCTCGGTTGTAGTTCTTGAAGTTTGCATAGACCCGTTTCAACTGGTTTCCATAGAGGTAGGACAGGATCATCCATCCCCTATCGCGAACGGTGATACGTACCGTATCGACATCGTCGGAGGTGAGCACGACGTTGTTGGGAATCTGTGATATCTGCACGGGTATCTTCAGCTCTTTCTCATAGGTCTCTACCAGTGTCAGCATCATCCAGAAGATGCCTGAGAGCGAGAGAAAGAACAAGAACGTCAGGAACTGCTTGTTGATGTTACTGAACAAGAAGTCCCTGACTATACGGAAAACACTCGTGATGCTATTCACTTAACTCCTAACTTCTAACCTCTTACTTCTTACTTCGCTGTCGGCGTGCTGGCATCATCCTTGAACACGTAGTTCCTGTTGACGCGGATGATGGTGCCCTTGGCTACTTCTACCTCCACAATGTTGTTGGCCAGGTCAATCTTCTTGACCGTTCCATAGATGCCTCCGCTGGTGAAAACGTTGGTGCCCTCAGTCAGCGAGTTCTGGAAATTGCGAATTTCCTTCTGCTTTTTCTGTTGCGGACGAATCATAAAGAAATAGAAGATGGCAAAGATTGCCACCATCATGATTAGCATTTGTGTATTCGGGTTCATAATTATAAAGTTTAATGTTTAATCTTTCATTTTTCATCTTTAATATTTTCTTCTTGGCTCTTCCATCCGCTTCATCAGCCGGTGCGTGTTGATGAGGTGACGGGCAATGGCATCAAGCATGCCGTTGATGTAGCCTCCACTCTTAGGAGTGGAATAGAGCTTGGCAATGTCAACAAACTCGTTGATGGTCACGCTGATGGGAATGCTGGGGAAAGTCATCATCTCGGCGATGGCTATCTGCATGATGACCACATCCATATAGGCCAGGCGTGAGAAGTCCCAGTTGTGTGATGCTTCGCTCATGAATCCCTGATACTCGTTGGCATTCAGGATGGTTGAGCGGAACAGCTTGCGGGCAAAGTCCTTGTCTTCCTCGCTGTCGTATTCGGGCAGCAGTTCTTGGCTGGCCTTGTTGTTTTCCTCAAAGCGCTTGATGGTCTTCAACACAAAGGTGTCAACAATCTCCTTGTCGTCGTTCCAGTAGAGGCTCTGTTCCTCCAGCACGCTGTCCAGTTCATTGTTGTCCTGGATGAACGTGCGATAGATCTTCCGCCAAAGCTCCCGGTCGGCAGCATACGAATCTTCTTCATTGTCCATGTATTCCTGATAGATGGTGCTGCTGACAATCTGGTTGTAGAGGGTTTGTACGGCCTCAATGTCGTTGTCCCAGCTCTTCTTCTGAATCTCCAGGAAGTCGTTGAGCATCCTGTTTTCCTCCAGTTGCAGGGCGAAACGGTTGTAGGCAAACTTCCCTGAAGGCTCTGGTGTGCCTTCGCGTTTTGCTTTTGACTGGGCTACTTCAAGGTGTTTGCGTGCTTCCTTAGTGACAGCAACGATTAAGGCCAGGAGGTAGTTGTAGAGGTCATAAGCTTTAGAAAGGCTGAAGAAAAGTTCTTTTTCAGCCGAATCCATGTTCTTGCTTCCGTTTTGATAGTACGCGTAGGTTAACTGGACTATCTTAATTCTAATAATTTCGCGGTTAATCATATCCTATATAATAGCTGATTGATACTCTTATCAACCGCAAAAATACAAATAATTCCCCGATTGTGCAAGAAAAATGGCATTTTTTTTAAAAAAATCGTAAATCATAAATTGTAATTCGTAAATTATTATTACCTTTGCAGCCGCTTTTTAGGCACCGTGTGATGGTGAATTAAGCAAAAGTAGTATTAACAACTTAATTTAGAGTAACACAAAATGAGAGAAATCGCATTGAACGGTCAGAAGCGCACCGACACTGGTAAGAAGGCCAGCAAGCTGCTTCGCAAGGAGGGTCTGATTCCCTGTAATCTGTATGGTGAGAAGAGAGGCGAGAACGGTCTGCCCGAGGCTTTGGCATTTGCCATTCCTATGGCTGAGCTCCGCAAGGCTGTCTATACTCCCCACGTCTATGTCCTGAACATCACAATTGACGGTACGCTCCACGTAGCCGTTGTCAAGGAGTTGCAGTTCCATCCCACAACTGATGCGCTGCTGCACGCTGACTTCTACGAGGTAAACGAGACGAAGCCCATCACCGTTGGTATTCCCGTGAAGCTCAACGGTCTGGCACAGGGTGTTCGTGACGGTGGTCGTATCAACCTGTCTATCCGCAAGATTAACGTCACAGCTCCTTATAAGAACATTCCCGAGACGCTTGAGATTGACGTTACCGACCTCCAGCTCGGCAAGAGCATCAAGGTAGGCCAGCTGCAGTTCGAAGGTCTTGACATCGCTACTTCACCTGAGGTGGTTGTATGCTCGGTTAAGGCTACACGTGCATCACGTTCTGCTGCATCTGCTGAGGAGTCTGCTGAGTAATCCATATTCCCTAATTTCTTAGGATGGATAAGTACTTAATTGTCGGTTTGGGCAATGTCGGCGCAGAGTACGACATGACTCGCCACAATGCAGGATTCATCGTATTGGACGCTTTCGCGAAGGCGTCCAATATTGTTTTTGCCGATAAGCGTTATGGCTTTGTGGCCGAGACGTCGCTGAAGGGCCGTAAGATATTCCTGCTCAAGCCCTCCACCTACATGAACCTCAGCGGCAATGCCGTGCGCTACTGGCTCAACAAAGAGAACATTGACCAGCAGCGTCTGTTGGTCGTCAGCGATGATGTCGCTCTGCCGCTTGGTCAGTTCCGCCTGAAGGCCAGTGGCAGCAATGGCGGTCACAACGGCTTGGGCCATATCCAGCAGCTCATCGGTCAGCAGTATGCCCGTCTGCGCATGGGCATCGGCAATGACTTCCCGCAGGGCATGCAGATTGACTATGTGTTGGGGCGTTTTACCGAAGAGCAGCTCCAGCAGATGCAGCCTGCCATCGACCTGGGCGTGGAAATCATCCGTAGCTTCGTCCTGGCCGGCATCGACATCACCATGAATCAGTATAATAAATTGGGAAAAAAGAGGCCCACCCCATCCCCTCCTCAAGGGAGGGGCTTGGAAAGTCCAACAGATTTAGAATAAAATGAATAATAGTGGTCAGAAGAGTAATCAAAGCCCCTCCTTTGGGGAGGGGATGGGGGTGGGCTTAGCCCGTATAGACAAATGGCTCTGGGCCGCCCGCATCTTCAAGACGCGTAGCATTGCCGCCGACGCCATCAAGAATGGCCGTGTTACCATTGGCGGTGTCAACGTCAAGCCT
>JAEEGL014943553.1_pt1 | contig 13451 bp, 8 predicted proteins | sample 9134231 | NCBI WGS metagenome assembly JAEEGL01 (sample SAMN16246548, study PRJNA631951) | gut metagenome | biome: gut microbiome; feature: rumen; material: fiber-attached | host: Bos | place: Iran: Karaj | collected 2018-10 | reverse complement strand
TGCAAAGCCGCAACTATCAATATTCTGCTAGAAAAACCTCTTGTTGTTCTTTCTCCAGACTTCACAACAGAACCTTTACCATGGCATCCTGCTTTTAAAATGGTTAAAGGAGGAGAAGTATTCAAGTTTTTACGTATAAAATTGCAAATAGAGGGTTTTGAACCAGTTAATGCCTGGATATACAAAGCACAGTTTTCTCCATATCAAGGCAATCCTTACTATATAGAAGTATTAGCTCCTAAAATTAACTTCACAGGAACTCCAGACTGTATAATTACAGTTTTAGGGAACTGCAATGAAGGCTATGTTGTTATGGGGGAATCCAAACGAATCACAGCCTCATAAATTGATGAAATAGAGGTATCTATGGAATTAACAAGACTTTCAGACAGAACTTACTATATTCCTGGTCCTGTAAACGTTGGTGTAATTACCTTAGAAAAAAGTCGTGTTATTTTAGTAGATTCAGGTATAGACAGCAACTACGCAAAAAAAATCTATGAACTACTATCAGATTATAGATATCAAATATCTTATATTTTAAATACTCATTCTCACGCAGACCACGTTGGTGGCAATAACTTTCTTCAAAAAACAACAAACTGCAAAATACTAGCAGCACCACTCGAAGCTCCTATTATAAGTTATCCACTTATCCAAGCTGCTCTTCTCTTTTCCGGAGCTCCAACCCAGGATTTGATGAACAGATTCATAATGGCTCTACCTTCAGAGCCAGAAATCTTTACAGAAAAAGAGCTAAAAATAGACGATTTAACAATAAATGTATTAGATCTTCCAGGTCATTCCATCAACCAGAAAGGTTTTTTAGTTGACGGAACTGCTTTTATCGCTGACGCAGTCTTTCCAGATATTTTCTTTAAAAAACATCTGCTCCCATTTAATTATGACCCATTAGTTCATCTGCAAACTCTTGAAAATCTAAAAAAAGTTCAAGCTCAAAATTTTGTTGGTGGTCATCTTCGTCATACCAGCAATATTGCTACCTTGCTGGCAAACAATTCAACTCATGTTAATAATGCAGTTGCATTCATGAGAAGACTATTAAAAGTTCCCCAATCCCAGGAAAGAGTAGTGAAAAGCTTTTTAAGCCATTATGAAATGAAGAAAAATGGATGGCAGTATTTCCTTTTCAGAGCCACTGTTAACGGTTATTTATCAGCATTACACAAAAATGGGGCAATAAAATACCGAATTTTAGACAACTTAGTGGTGTGGTATGCTGCATAACAATTCCTTATCACAAATTCTATCTATAAATCTGTTTTTTCTACTGCTTTCTATTCCTGCAGAATCACAAACCATCAACAGATACGTTTTTCCTTATCCAAACAGAAAAAACGACTCTCAAATAAGGAATTCACCTTATACTTCTGGCTACTACAACTATAAACCAATCGAGTTTTCCTACGAACCAGTTCCTACAGAATCTATGAAGGAAAAAGCCAATAGAGTAATAGATTTTTCAAAACTTCAAAAGACCGAAGATGAAGAAGAAGACATCGAAAAAATTCTAGGTGGAATGGATTTCGACAATTTCTCTTTTGGAGAAGAAAGCACAATAATAAAAGAATTAGAAGAAGAAGCAAATATTGCTATTTCAAAACAGCAAGAAGAAGCAGAAAAAGCTCTATTAGCCAAAAGAAAAAGCAATGTTGCTTCATATGCAGCAAGCGTTGAAGCGAAAAAACAAAGAGATAAAGAAGCTGAGTTAGCAGCCTTGAACCCATCTCAGCCAACAGACCCCGAATATAATCCTTGGGGTGATTGGAGTGAGTATGACGAAAACGAAGAAAACGGTTCTGATACAGTTGAAATAACATCAGATAAAGATGGCAAAATAAAAATTAAAGCACCTAACCCCAATAATGCTTCTGAGCAAAAACAATCTCCAGCTTCAAGCACTGGCTCAATTGCTTCAGCAACAATCAAACCCTAACCTCTTTCTTCCTCCCTTTTCCCTTCCTCCCTTCTCCCTTCCTCCCTTCTTCCTTCTCCCTTCTCCCTTTTCCCTTTTCCCTAATCACCCATCACTCACCACCAACCACCAATCACCAACCACCATTTTTTCGTCTATTTTTAGCTTTATTATCAATATTTGGATTATTTTATAACGTGTTATTATCATAATTTTATTTTAATTATCATATTTTAAACAATTATTTGTTAATATTATCAGAACATAAATAATTATTGTTCAAAATGCAAGACAAACAGAATCAGATTATTAGCGACTTTTGAAATTTCATTTATCTGTTATCTGATAATGAATTAATATATACCTTTTTGGACTAAAAAAAATAGGACTTAATCATATTCCACTAAGAACACGAAAAAAATCCTATTATTTGCCTATTATAATTTTCTTAACTCTAAGTTACTTCTAAAGACCAAATTGCCACTTCGCTTCGTTCCTCGCAACTACAGGTTTTATCAGAAATCTCGCTGTAGTAGCCATCATCACTTATCACCAACCACTCACCACCAAGCACATTTAATGATGATGGTGATGATGCCCACCACAAGAGCAATCACATTCATCCGATTCGTCACGAGACTTCTTTTCAGGAATCATTCTCTTTAAAGCGCTTCTTTCAGCCTCATTAAGCTGTGCTTTCATTGCTGCCTCAAGCTTAGGTCCGTCATTATTTTCAACAAAAGCCTTTAAAAATCTAATCATTTTGTCACGCTGTTCTTCGTTACCCTTAGAATGAGCAGCAACCATAACACCTATGTCTTCTGGAACAGTCAATTCAGACAAATAATGTGCTGCTTCCGGCAACAAACTTTCTTTTGTAGCCATATAAACATCTAACATCTTATGTAAACCTTGTTCGTGAGGCATTAACAAGGCCGCTAACCCTTCAGCGTTTACAGTTATTTTTTCATTTTCTTTTTTAGCTGCTAATTGCTGCAAAGCAGCCAAATTTCCTTGAGCATATAAAGCATATAAAGCATTAAGTCTTATATCTATAGATTCTTCTTCTCTGCCAGCTAAATCTAATAATAAATCGCCAGTCTGTTTTTTATCAAAAGCACCTAATGACGTAGTTGCCATAAGTCTTACTTCTGGAGCTGGATCTGAAAGCATTCTAGAAAGAGCTTCTGGAGTCATATTTTCACTGGTTTTGCTCATAGCTTCTACAGCAGCCTGTCTTACCCATTTATCACTGTGTTTTATTCCTTCATTAAGCATAGCAGCAAAAGGAAGATTAAATTCAGATAAATCCACTACTTTAATCATAACCTGGGCAAAATCAGAATCAAGCTTCTGAAGAGCAATTAATGTATCATCTAGTAGTTTTTGTTCTTTTGTTCTCCATTCTATTCTAAGCTGCTTAATAGCAGAATCAGATAAAGGATTAACAAGTAATCTAAGAACCGCTTCCCCACCCAATCTCTTAAGAGCCAGCAAAGAAGTTTCAATAAACTGATAATACTCAAATTTATCTAACTTATTCGTAGACTTTGTCATTAATTTGATAATATGCGGTATAGAATCATATTTTTCAGCTCTTATCAAAATTTCGATAGCTTTTCCAATTCTAGTTATATCAGTATTAGAGCAAAGCACAGACATAGCTTCTTCACCCATTGTGCTGATAGTTTCACCAGATTCATCTATTGCTTCAAGAATATCAGACAAAGCAGACAACAACCCAGCTCTATATCTTTCTGGCGCTTCCCTTACAGATTTTTTCAATCTTTCAACAACCTTCTCACCCTTTTCTGGATGAAAATAGAAGAAATCTTCCAACTTTTGAACAACTATGCCGCCAACTTCTTCAGACATATCTGGTAAAGCTTCTATAAGCATTACTATTGGTTTGCTGCCTATATCTATAATATCGCAAACAGCATCATTCAATCGATTTTCTTCTATATTCTCAAGATCTGCAATCATCTGACGAACAGTATTTTCATCATTAGAATCTATTTTTTCTATCTTTTTAGCCATAATTAAATCCTACAAAGAATCATATAATCTTTTCAGTCTTGAATAATCAGGAGCCGAAAGCGAAGCAATATTCATAAGCTTTTTAGTTTCATTCCTTAGTTTTTCTTTTGGAATAAACTTCATACAGCTTTTTAATATCATCATTGGCAAAATAGCATATAAAGAATCTAAATAAATAGCTCTCTGCCAAACACTTGCGAATTGAGCTGTTTTATTCCTCATTAAGGAAGTAACAGCCGTCATTCCCAATGCTTCTGCATTCTGAGGTTCAAACCTTAAAACAGTATCAAATTCTCTCTGAGCAGAAGGAAATTCTTCTGCATAGAAAAATGCCTTGCCAAACATTAAATGGTCTTCGATAAATCTTGGCTTATAATCACCTATTTTGCAAAGCAGCTTCATTATCTGGCTGGTATCACCCATAGCTATATTTAGTTCAATACGACACATTATTTCAACAAAGCTATCTATACCGTCATTAAAAGTATCCCATACCTTAAGAGCCTTTTCGGGTTTGCCAGTCATAATCGCCAAGCGGGAATACCACATCGCCACTTCTTCATCACCGCTAGCAATTTCCAAAAGCTTTTCATAAGTCTCTTCAGCTATATCAACTTTATCCATTCTGAAAGCAGTATAGGCATAAAGAAATAAAGCATGAACGTCATCTGGAAATTCCTTAACTATCATATCAAGTCGGGCACCAGCTTTTTCAAAGTCTCTTTCCAGCAAATCCAATTCAACTAGCGCCAAATCCAATTCTGCCTGATGGCCCAAATCTCTGATAGCGTCTGTCAATGTAGTTCTAGCAGCTTCCACATCGCCTTTCATTGCTTGAGACTTGGCCAAATCAACTCTATGAACAGGGAAGTTCGGTCTGGCAAGATATAATTCAGAATAAACTTCCGCAGATTTTTCAAACTGCCTTGTCTGATAAAGCAAATTAGCGTATTCATCAGCGATAAGAATATCTTGAGGCTCTCTTTTATGAAGTATGCCAAGTTCATTTAAAGCAGATTCGATAGGCATTTTCCCATCATAAAGCTTGTCAAGAATATCAAAAACTTCTGTTTCATGAGAACTTTGCCCTGGAACAAACTTACTTGGAGAAGTCTTCTTTTTCAAAATGGGAAGCTTTCTCACCATTTCATTATACTTTTCTCTAAGCTGAATCGGGCTTTCAATAGTTTCAAGACCTTTGGTAATAAGTTCTACAGCTTCCTGAATCTTATTTTCTTCAAGATAAAGATCTGTTAGCCTTAGAATAACTTCCTGATTGGAAGGCTCAATCATCATCGCTCTTTTCAAAGTTGTTTGAGCCTTATCTTTATGCCCTAAGTGAATCTGACAGTCATAAATGCCTTTTAATGGTTCTATTGAATTGCATGCAGCATCAGAAGCCTTTCTATATATTTCCAAAGCTTCTTCATATCTGGCGAGCATTTTTAAATCACCGCCAAGCTCCATCAAAGCATCAACATTGTCAGAAAACTTTTCCACATTATCCAGCATTATACCAACAGCATCTTTATATTTTCCCAAAGATCTCAAACAAGAAACCATGAGTTGTTTAATTTCCAGATCTTCAGGCAAAAGACCTGACGCCTGCTGAAAAGCCATATAAGCAAGTCTGTAATCCTGCTTATACATATAAGCCTTTCCGATGTCATACAAGGCCATACTATTATCGGGATCTATAGTTAAAGCACTGCTGAAATAATTTATCGCCTGATCAACTTTTCGTTTTTGCAGACACACAGCACCAAGATTAACTAAAATATCAACATTTTCAGGTTCAATCTCTAAGGCCTTTTCATATTCCTGAATAGCTATTTCGTAAGACCCTCTGTCGTAAGCAGCAACAGCCTTATTGTATAGGTCAAGAACTTCTCCTTCCATCAAAATTCCTCCTGACGGTGAGAACCATTATTGTGCTGTTTTGAATTCTGATTTGCCTGAACTTCTTTAAATCGTTCAAGGTTGTCTATCATTGCAGAATAGTTTTCTACTTCCTGCGGAGCACATTCTTTGAATTTGGAAAAAGCTTCAAAATATCGATAAAAAATAGTCGAATTAGAAGTTCCCATTTTATTTTTAGCAACAAAAGCTTCGGTTATCGGAATCATGAAAGAATCTTCTTTACCCCATTCCCATTCAAGGAAAGGAGTATCAAAATTATTCAAATAATCGCAATACAAGAAGAAAATAGCATATGGGTCATACAACAAACCCGTTATTTCTTCCAAATCTTCTTTTACTGGTCTGCGACTACTAATAGCTTTTGGCAAACCTGCCGTAGCTATAACAGTAACACCCTCTACCGCCGCTAGACTCTTTAATTCAGAAGCCAACACGTTACATTTTTCATTGAAACCAATATGATATTGATTTCTTATCAGAATCTTATATAGCGGGTCTATTACAACAGCAACTTCCCCTCCCCTTTCGAGACGGGTTCGTTTAACATATTTTTTTACGTCATCAATAGAAAGCCTACCTGAAGATTCATCAATAAGAATGAATCTCTTGCTCATAGAAGCAACTTTTTTCAAAGCTTCTGAGCGACGTTCTTCCAAATCGTCACGAATAGAATAAGGATTCTTAACGTAATCAATAGGTAATTCACCACACTGAGAAACAATTTTTGAGGTTGCATCTATACGATTAAGATCAAGACTAAAATAAATTACAGTAAGTTCAGGATTCATAGTCGCTAAATCCCAGGCTAACTGGGTCGCAAAGGTAGATTTTCCCATCCCTACCCCACCGGTTATCAGATAAAATTCTTTCTGAAAACCATTTAGTTTTTCCATAAGAATCGGGAAATTAGTATTCAGTCCAAGATAACTTTGCTTTCTATATCGCCTGTCCGCAATCAGTTCCTGCATTTCATCAATATGAGAGTCTATTCCTCTGATATACCCGGCGCTACCCTGCAAAAATATTGAACGAAGCGACTGTATACCTTCACTCAATACTTCAAAAACTTCTTTATCATTATCTATTATTTTTTCGGAATATTGAATAAATGTCTTGTGCGAATCGTATCTGATATTCCTATCTCGAATCTGCTCAATAAGGGGTTCGATATCTTCCATCATCTTAACACCAGGTTTTGAAAATGGATTCAGCATCAAATCCTTAACTCGGCTTTCACCGCCTACGACTTCAAGCTTAGTTCTTTTTCCCTGATTCTGGTTAATCAGTCTGGAAACTAAATTCGGAAGACTTAAGGTTTCTTCATCTTCAATAATTTCTAATATTGTTCCCAAAAGAACACGATTGGCTTCTGGGCCTTTAAAATCTTCAATGGTAAAATGATTTTCCAATAACTGCTGCCCAATTACACCTGGGTCAAAAACCAGATTGGCCAAAACACGCTCTTCATCGAGTTCAACTTCTTTTAAATATTCAACAAGTTCAGTTTTAAGTAAATTATTAGACAAGGGAAACCTCCAAGCTTGAAAGAATAATATTAGTACACCTTAAGCTTTTAAGTCAATCCCCTAATTCTACAACAATAGTATGCTGATTCGTATATGATACCTGTCCTAACCCACCGTTTGGAATACGTTTTACATTACTTACATCTGTATAATCAACCAAAACTTTGCTACTGTTTTTAGCAAAAGAATTTAAAGCAGCAAACCTTGCCCCAGCCAATAAATCTTCTTCGTTAATATCTCCCTCCGGTTTCTTCAAAACCACATGAGCTCCAGGAACATCGTTGGCATGAAACCATATATCACCCTTTTTCCCAATTTTAAAAGTTATTAAATCATTCTGCTTTGCATTATGACCAACATAATATTTGCAACCATTCTGTTCAAAACTTGGTTTTATCATAACCTTCGGATTTTTAGCATTTTTGTTCTTATTAGACGGTTCTTTGCTTCTGGTCATCCTATTTGTTTTCGTATTGTCTTCAATCTGTAGCCAGGTCTCAATTTCAGCGTTTTCAGCCAACCAAATCTGCTCTTCAAACCATTTTATATCACTAATAAGACTTTCAATTCGCTTTTCGACCTCAATAACACCTCGCTTAGATTTCTTGCATAAGTTGAAATACTTTTTCGCATTTGCCGCAGCAGTCTTAGAAGGATCTAGTTCTATTTTAACCAGCTCTCCGCTATTCCAATCTTCTGCTTCAAGGGAAGTAGAACCAGGCTTAATTCGATAAATATTAGCCGTTATCAAATCACCAAGCTTCTGATATTTGTCTGAATCTTCATATTTTTCTTTCAGTTTTTTCTGTTCGATTAAAAGTTGCTTTTTCTGTTTTAAACTTCTATTTAAACGGGAAATAGCCAACTTTTTTCCCTGCTCAAGACGCTTCGGTTCAATCAAGCTTTTTTCTACAAAATTCATCGCTTCATTTACCGATTCAAAGTCTTTCTTCTCATACTCTCCTAATTCTGAAACATGCTTTAATTCATAAGCAGATAGAGCAAAAACCTTGTTTTGTTTCTGGTACAAATAAGCCTTTAAAGAATCCCCTTCTGATAAAATATCTCGAAATGCCTTTAATCTGTTTTCACCATTATCTCCACCAGATAGTCGACTTGCCCGGTAAGTAATTTCCTTCGCCATTAACGGAGATAAAAACCCTATTTTGTTTACCCATTCTTCAGAATTAGAATCAAATGCCTTAAGCAAATCTTTGTCTTCAACCTCATCAGGATTCAATAATTTAAAGGAATCAGGCAAACGATAGTTTTCACCAACAAGATTATTTGAAGTTCTGGAGATTCTGTCTAAAATCTTATAATCAGAATCACAGAAAAACACATCTGAAATTCTTCCCGTAAACTCACAAAAAATATAATAATCGCTTCTATGACCAAAATAATCGTCTATTGCTACAAAATGAAGCTTAACAACCCTGTCAAATTCTCCCTTTTTTTCATCTCCAGCCAACTCTACCGAAACTAATCTTGAATTAATAATAAGCCGGTTAATGTTTCTGACAATAAGAGAGTTCTTTTCTACTTCTGTACAGTGATCTGACAACCAAATTCCTTGATTTGGAGAATCCAGGCAAATAGATAAATCCTGAATAGAATCATCAAATTTCAGTCTCAAAAAAATCGAACGACCAGAAACATCATAAGCCCTGATTAATATAGGCTTTAACTTTAACTCTTTTGATAATCCTGCAATATGAGTTTTTAATGTCAGATAATCCATAACATCAGATATTCTAGCAAATACCCTGCCTTGAAATCAAATACCCCCTAAACCCAATAAAAAAGCAGACAGATTGTGCTAATTGGCTACAGAGAGCGGATAGCCAAGCGAAGCTTGGCGTGATAGGTGATTAGTGGTTGGTGATAAGTGAGCGGACAGTAGACGCGAGACCTCTATTCTCCGCACAAGGCTCGTTCCCTCAAAGTCTATTCGTAGGTACAAATTATTAGAGACCGCGGAGGAGAATAAGGTTGAGCAAGCAACTGTCCGCTTTCAAAAGAATCGAGAGATAAGAAAAGCCTACACATTTGTCATAAAAAGTATAGCTTATGAGCTTGCTCTGAAAGCCACACGTTTATGACAAGGTGTAGCCAATAAATAATTTGCTCTGACGCGAAACTTGACAGTAGTAGTAAAAAACTATAACATATTTCTTATGTCATATTATTACATTATACCCACAGTCCTTACTATCGTTTTCGCTTTCTCTTATATGCTGGTTCATGTATTACTAGCATTATTTGACCGTCTCAACTTTTTCTGGGACTGGTGGGATGAACTTAGAAAAAACTATCCGATAGTAATCGGTCTTGAGTTTATTTATTTTGGTCTAATTCTTTATTACATTGTTTATTGCGAACTTTCTGGCAACACATAATTTATTTAAACAAAAAGCATGCATTTAGAAGTCTTTTTATCTTCTATAACCCTCGCTCTTATGGGAATGATAACCTTTACTTACATAGCAAACAAAATTCCCTTTAATTTCCCATATCAATTAAAACCCTACGAAAAATATGCTGGCGCTCTCCCTGTTTTTGGTGCACTCGTTGGCATTATCGGAGGCTTTTATCTAAACAAAGCATTTATGCCTAATGTTCAGTTAGACTATAAAATTTTAATCATTGTAGTTTTATTCGCTGGTATAGGCTTTTTACGCGACAAATACAGATTTTCCAAGTTTTCAGTATTAGTGATTTCACTAATCTGTGCAATAATATCCATTTACTTTTATTTTCCAGGAATACCCTATCCTAAAATGCTTGGTTATTTGCTTTTCATAATAATTCTGCTAGTTTGTCTAAAAATTTCAAGCCTTGTTTACGAAATGCCCTTTATTCTTATATCCACATCAGCTATAACCCATATGCTGTTTATGTTTAACTCTTCCAGCTACAACATTATTTTAACTCTAATAGACCTAGCATTAGCAACATATTCCGTAGCAACCATTATACATTCATGCTCTGGATATAGAATCTTAATCAGCAATTCAGGAATACTAGCTTCTGGAATTGCATTAGCACTTGTTTCGTTAGTAGAACCCACAGGTAATCTCATACTCTTCAGCTTTTTTATTCCCGCTATGGCTATACTCTACCCCATTGCCTTCATCAGTTTGATGATTGTTACATCATATTTTGGCAATAAGCTTCATAAAACAGACAACGAAGACAAACATGGCTGGAGATGGTCTTTAAACAGAGAAAAAACAATCAATTTCTCTGCACTGATATTTTTGTGTCTTAACTTTACAGGGCTTCTAGTCATTCTTAAAGCTCCTGTTTTCGGTTATATATGCTTATTAGCTTTGCTAATACTAAGTATGACAAGCTTTATAAAGACTTTCGCTCGTAAACTAACAGTACAAGACGAAAGAAATATAAAAATTGATATTCTTGGAAACAAAATAGACGCAATAATGCCTAAAGACGTTTTGAACAAGATAAATGAACATATTGCCGACCAAGATTCTGGTTTTATGCATATTATCACAGCAGATTCTCTTGCCTTAGTCAGAACCCAGAATGACCCTGAATTTCAAAAAATAATGGATAATGCTGAAATGGTTGTTCCAGATGGAGCTGGCATAGTATGGGCTGCTGATTTTATAGGTACACCTCTTCCAAGTCGTGTACCCGGTGTTGCATTAGTTAGTCAGATTTGCGAACTCTCTAACGAAAAGAAGCACAAGCTTTTCCTAATCGGAAGCAAACCTGGTATAGCAGAAAAAGCTGCTGAAACTCTTAAAGAAAAATATAACGCCAATATAGTTGGTGTTGAACATGGTTATTTTGCCAAAGACTCCGAAGACGAAGAAAAAATGCTTCAAAAAATTCATGATTCAAAAGCAGATATAGTCTTTGTTGCTCTTGGAGTTCCAAGGCAGGAAGACTTTATTACAAAACTTAGGAAATACGCCAAACATATAGTTGCTATTGGTGTTGGCGGTAGCTTTGACGTTATTTCAGGCACTCTGCCTAGAGCTCCTCAATGGATGCAAAGGTTTGGCATGGAATGGTTGTTCAGACTTTGCCTTGAACCCAAACGAATTGTTCGAATAATGGAAATTCCTTTATTTGTCGTAAATGTAATGAGATATAAATTAAACCAAGATTAATAAAATTGACAGTATGAATTAAATAAGCTAGAATTTCCTGTACAATGACTAGCCTTTTGGAGATACTTTATTAAATGAAAACTAAAATACTATTATCTATACTAATGATACTAGCTAGCGCTGTACTTGTTTTTGCTAGCCCATTTTCTGATGTTCCAGAAAATCATTGGTCTATAGATGCCATAAATAGCCTTACATCAAAAGGGATTATAAACGGTTATGAAGATGGAACTTTTGGCGGTAAAAGAGTTGTCAGCCGTTACCATCTTGCTGTTGTATTATCCAGAATGCTTGCTAGCGTTGAACAAAAACCAGATAAAATATCAAGATCAGATTTAAAAGTCATTGAAAGACTCACAATAGAATTTGCAGATGAACTCTCTCTTATGAATATTTCTGTGAAGTCATTAGAAGATGAACTCTACGGCATAAAAAAAGATGTTTCCAGCATAAAGAAAGATGTTAAAAATCTTCAGGATTTCATAAAAAACGGTGGAAACGATAAAGTCAGAATTTCAGGCGACATGACAGTCAGAAATTATGAATATAAAAGAGAAAAAAATGGATACCATGAAAACCGAACAGAAAGCCTTTTTAGAATTCATCTAGATACCAAAATCAGTGAAAAGATTTCTGCTCACTCTACTTGGAATTTAATTGAAAATGATAACGACCGTGCTAATCCATTTGCTACAAACGAATGGAACGGTGGAAACAAAAACACAGGAAGCGTCGAAAGAGCTTACTTTAAATTAAAGAATTTATTAAATAAAAATGAAACAATAAAAATAGGTCGTGATTGGTATTCACATGGCCATGGTTTAGTTGTACACGATTTTATGGATGCTATTAGTTTTTCTAAACCTGTAAAAAATGCTGACTTAGCATTTAATTTATTCTTCAATAGAAGCAATTCATATAATCAAAAAGACTATCTGAACATCTGGAATATCAATATTGATTATTACTATAAAAATCAAAAGCTTTACTTAGGTTTTTACTACAACAGTCGCGATTGGTCCTGGGATATTGATTACGGCAACCCCACAGTAGTTGAACTTAATAAAAATGCAAAAGACTTCAGAGTTGAAATGGGTGCTTCAGGAAATATAGGCAAGAAAACCAGTGGTTTAACCTATGATTTAGCTAGTGTTTACAACGGTTTAGAAACCTATAACAAAAAACATATAGGAAATAATGTCAAAGAATTAGATTTAAAAGGCTGGTTAACCCATGTAGCTATTAAATATGATACCAAAAAAGATTACACATTCAAGCTAGCTTATACTTATGCTGACGAAGAATCATATGCAAATATAAAGCGTAATGATTTTAACTCTTATTGTCTAAGAGAAGAAACCCCGTTCGAAGATTTATCTAGATTAATTACCCCACGATTTGGAGGCATCTTATACAATATTAAGAACTATAATGCCCAAATTGGTTACACTTTAAAAAATGCCAAGAAACATAGTTTCAGACTTGCTTACGATAAATTACAAGAAGTTGATTCTGCTAAAGGTTTTGAAACAGATACAGACCTTATTACCGCTGAATACAGATATCAGATATCTCAGAATACAAGAATAAGATTTATTTACCAGAACTCAAAAGATAAAAAAGGTTGCTTTACTCCTATAAACAAATCAACTCAGATGTTGATGACAGAAATCTACACCAGATTCTAATTAGCTATAAGTCTTTAAGTTTAAGCTGAAAGACAGACAAGTATCTTTATCCCTTTCTCAGAGGCTGTCTAAAAACTAAGAATTTGTTAAATTTTGTCGTCTACACATTTGTCATAAAGAGTATAGCGTATGGGCTTTAGCTCTGAAAGCTATACGATTATGACAATGTGTAGACAACAAAAAAAGTAATTCTAATTTT